>ERZ1699261.644-NODE-644-length-9310-cov-6.770990_pt1 | contig 9310 bp, 7 predicted proteins | sample MGYA00581524_ERZ1699261 | MGnify/ENA primary metagenome ERZ1699261 (study PRJEB42319, sample SAMD00040338) | human oral metagenome | material: saliva | host: Homo sapiens | study: EMG produced TPA metagenomics assembly of PRJDB4115 data set (Metgenomic analysis of... | reverse complement strand
CCAACGCCAACACCATCATCATCAACCGCGCCGATAAATTCGGGCTGGCGCAACTGCATCAGCTTCGCGGGCGCGTCGGCCGCAGCCACCACCAAGCCTACGCCTACCTGCTCACGCCCGAATACATTACCAAAGACGCAGAAAAACGTCTCGATGCCATCGCGGCGGCAGACGAACTCGGCGCAGGTTTCACCCTCGCCATGCAGGATTTGGAAATCCGCGGCGCAGGCGAAATCCTTGGCGAAGGACAATCCGGCGAAATGATACAGGTCGGCTTCACGCTCTACACCGAAATGCTCAAGCAAGCCGTGCGCGACCTCAAAAAAGGCCGCCAGCCCGACCTCGACGCGCCATTGGGCATTACCACAGAAATCAAACTGCACAGCCCGGCATTATTACCTGAAGATTACTGCCCCGACATCCACGAGCGCCTCGTCCTCTACAAACGCCTCGCCGTCTGCGAAACCGTACAGCAAATCAACGCCATACACGAAGAACTCGTCGACCGCTTCGGCCTACCCGAACAACCCGTCAAAACCCTGATTGAAAGCCACCACTTACGGCTTGCGGCAAAAGAATTGGGTATCGATGCCATTGATGCGACCAGCGAAGCAGTAACGGTAACCTTTGGCAAAAACAATAATGTCGATCCAACCGAAATCATCCTGCTGATTCAGAACGACAAAAAATACCGCCTTGCCGGAGCCGATAAGCTGCGATTTACGGCGGAGATGGAAAATATCGAAGTGCGGATTAATACAGTGAAGAACGTATTGAAGACTTTGAAAGAAAGGGTGATGGTTAAGTAGAGAGGTTAAGAAAAGGCCGTCTGAAAAAATTCAGACGGCCTTTAAAATTATAAATGGATAGATTTTTTGGCTATCCTATTTCGATAACATTTCAAGATTTTTCTGCACAGAAAAAGGAATACAGCAACTGTATCATCTCGGTTACCCTCGGGTCGGCAATGTAATATTGCCGTTCACGATGGTTGACTTCAAACGATACCAAACCGGTTTCCCGCATCAGCCTAGTTGGCTGGTTGTAGTAGTCTGTACGTCCATCAATTTAATCTATTTTGAGTATAAAGGATTCATTAGAAAAAATATCTGACTTTACAGACTACTCCTCAATGACTCAAATTAAAACGGATTAGTTCCGCAGCTTTATGCTTAGGTTGATCCAATAGTGCCTGTGTTGCATCGATTGTAAAACGACATATCAAAGCCTGTTCTTCAGGAGTATATTGTTTCATTTCATCTTTATTATCATTATAGATTAACAATGTTAACTGTTGTAATTCTTGCTCACTATATTTCATCCGTAAAATCTGATTTACTTTATCTTGTGTTTCCACTACTTCATTTTCATTCGGTATTCTTCGATGAAGATTAGCAGATTGTAAAGCACGTATTTTGGCTTGTCTCATAGAGTCTAAATATGGCTTCATCTGTTGTGAAAAAAGCGAAATATCAGGAGCTAAATGAGGACGATCAAAATAAAAGCAATTTGTAGTGTTGTTTTTGTTCAGAAGTTCTGTATGCAACTGCATATCTTTCTGAATCATAGCAATTAAGTTGTCATCATCTGCATAAGGTAATTTTCTTAACACGATATTCATTATATTCAACATATAAAAATGTATATCTTGTTGGGGATTTTTTGATTTTATAAGATCTTCGGCTTGTTTTATGATTTTTGCATAATCTTGCGGAAATTTGTCTTTGAGAATTAAGAAAAATATTCGATTCTCTGGGTCTTCCATCAACAACTCTTCTGCTGTATTAGTAGAAAACAGAGCTTTATTTGTGAAATGGGAAACAGGATTCTGTACAAGAAATAGACAGAATAAAATGATAGGTATGCTCAAAAATTTGATTAGTCTGTTTTTATAAAAATTTTTCATAAGGAGATAAATTAAACACGCTATAAATAGAAAAAATTTGAATATTAACTGTATGGATACCTAAATGTGATATTCAAACACAATTTAATAAAACTTTTAGATTGTATTTTGCATTATATAGCAAGTTGCAGTTTTCATAAAATATATATCAAGTTGTAGCCTGCATGAAGCCTGTAAGTAGGGGTATGCGGTACATACGTACGCGGGCTATAGAAGCAGTATAAAAAAGATCATCTGAAAATAAATACAATAAAGGCCGTTTGAAAAAGATTCAGACAGCCTTTGAAATTATAAATGGATAGATTTTTTGACTATCCTATTTCAATAACATTTTAAGATTTTTCTGCGCAGAAAAAGGAATACAGCAACTGTATCATCTCGGTTACCCTCGGGTCGGCAATGAAATATTGCCGTTCCCGATGGTTTACTTCAAACGATACCAAACCGGCTTCACGCAGTAGCGCTAATTGGCTGGACATTGCCGCTTGCGGCAGTCCGGATGATTCAGCCAACTCGGTTACATTGTGCGGCCTTTCATGTAGTTTGCACAATACGGCGAGGCGGTTGGGATTGGCCAGAAGTTTGAGAAAAGCGGTGGCTTCTTCGTAGGGCGGTTGATTGTCGGCAATGGTCATTTTTCACGCTTTTCGGCAAATGAGGAGGTCGAATTATCAGTCATAATGGCCTCAGCAGCAACTTTCAGACGGCCTTTGCTTAATGGTTCCATGGCATTTTGGCCAGCAGGCGTGCCATGCCGCAGAATCCGGTTAGTCCGGCCGTTAACAGGCCTGCGCCGACCATCACGTCTATCAGATAAAACCAAGGCGATACCAGCCAACCTGCCAGCACGCCCAACAGAATCAAACTGCCCGCTATGGTTTGCACCTGCCGCATGATATCCGGTGCGGCACGGTCGGCAACAATTGAAAGCCCTGCAGCTTTCCATGCCTGTAAGCCGCCTTCTAGAATATAGCATTCTCGACCTTGGCCAAGCACTGACAATATTGTTTCTGCCCCTGCTGTACGTTTATCGCTCAGACAATAAAAAATCAGGCATGGGGCTGTATCATCGGGCAGTTTGTCTCGATACTGTTCAGGCGGAAGGGATAATGCGCCGCCAATATGCCCGCCCCGATATTCGGCTTGGCTTCGGATGTCCACTGCCAACGCGCCCTCACGGATTTTTGCCATTGCTTCGGAAGGCATAATTCGCGGGAGTTGTCCGACCGTAGTCATGTTTTGCCTTCGTTATTTTTTGTTGATACGGCAGGTGTTGATGCCCAATAAGCTGTACAGCGCACAGTTGCCAATCAGTGCTGTACCCAGGGGGATGATGCCCAGCCAACCCCACCAGCCAATTTGTCCGGTAGCGGCTGCAGCAATCAGCGCAACACCGATAACAATACGGATTACGCGATCTAAAGTACCCAAGTTTCGTTTCATTTTATTGCTCCTTGTTTAAGAATGGATTGTCTATAAATAAACATATATAACAAAAATCATATATGAGAAATATTATAGCTTTAAAGATGACTTTGTCAAATGGTTTACAGTAAAAGTGTAATGAATATTTGCATTGTATTTTTAAACGCACAAATAGAATCAATCTCCAACGGCATGGTTAAATGTAAAAATACAGCCTGATATTTTCAGACGGCACTGAAGATGATCTATATAATATTTTATTTATATTGGAAGAATGAGTAGTCAGTTTTCAGAAGGAATCAAATCATGACCGATTCGGAAAAGAAGTTCAATGGAGACGATTTGAAGACTGGATAATCCGTTGTGTAACTAGCAAGGGAGAGAAAACACTTTAAAATCAAATTATTTACGAATTATAAAAGGCCGTCTGAAAATTGAATTTCAGACGGCCTTTAATTTCTTTATAACGTCGTTCGTATCATCAGAAACGATAGTTCACGCCCAAGGCAAACTCGCGGCCGCGTTCGTAGAAGGGCACGCGTCCGTTGCCGTCGGGGAAGCGTTGGCTGTGCGAACGGTATTGTTTGTTGCCGATGTTGTTGACGGCGAAGTTGACGTTCAGGTTGTCTTTTTTCAGCGGCTGCCAGTTGGCGTAGATGTCGTGTACGCCGTAACCGGCTTTCTTGCCGTGTATCGTGCCTTGTCCGCGGGCGACGTCGGTGTATTTCACGCTTTGGGCGTAGCGGCCGCGCCAGCCGATTTCAAGTTTGGGGTTTTCAAACTGGTAAGACAGACCGGTCAGCCATTGGCGGCCGGTGTTCCAGAAGGTGAACGAGCTTTCGTGGTCTTCCGCTTGAATCGGGCTTTCGCCGTAGTACATTTCGCCGTTCAGACGCGGTTTGACGTAGGACACTCCGGCACGCGCGATTAGACCGCCCCAGCGGTAGGATGCGTCAAGTTCGTAGCCGTAGGTTTTGAGCGTGCCGCCGTTGTAAATCTTGCCGCGTTCGGTGATGGAGGCGGTGTTGTTGTTGATTTTTGCCCAACGATAGACGATGAGGTCTTTGATGCGTTGGTGGAACACGCTACCGCTGACGTTGAAGTTGTCGTTGCGCCATTTGAAGCCAATTTCAGCACGGCGGGCGGTTTCGGCTTTGAGGTTGCTGTCCAAATCGGCGGCGGCGCCTGCGCGTTCATTAGCCAAGAGGGCTTCGTTCAGGCGGGGCGCACGGCTTGCCTGATTGAGGTTTGCCAAGAGGGAGAAGTTGTCGTTGATGTCCCAAATCGCGCTGATGCTGGGGTTGAGCTGACCGTGCGACGCGCTTTGTTTGCTGGCGGCGTTGTATTTGAAATGGTCGTAACGCAGGCCGGTGGTCAAGGTAACGGGGTGCAGGTTCCAAATGCCTTCCGCGTACACGCCGTATTCGGCTTTTTTCTCTTTGTCGCGGTCATACAGGCCGAGAATCTTCAGCCACGCGCCTTTATCGGACGGCTCGGAGGTTTCGTGGCGGTAGTTGACGCCGTATTTCACCATGTGTCCGTCGCCGAAGGAGCTGGCGAGGTTCAGATTTGCGCCGGTCGCTTTGATTTTGCTTAGCTCAAGCTGACCGATGGGAACGCCGCCTTGTGCCGTGCCGGAAGCTTGGGCTTTTGGAGAAGGAGCGCCTTTAGGAGGCTTGGTGTCGTCGGTATTGATTTGGAAGACATTAGCGTCGATTTTGTCGATAAAGCCGACGTTGCGGCCACGGTATTCCAGATTGTAGGTCTGCTCTTTTTGATAAGTGCCGTCCACGCCGATGTAGCTGTCAACGTTTTGGAACTCGGCTTTGTCGGTGCGGTTGCCTTTTTGGTATTCCTGACGGTAGGTCAGGCGGATGCCGTGGTCGTCGTTGAAATCGTAGCCGAGTTTGGCGAGGTAGCTGTGTTGTTTCAGATGGCTGCCGAGGTTGACATTGCCGTTGCCGTCTTTGTAGTCATGGTTGTTGAGGAAGTTGCCTGCAAACAGAGCATCGAAGCCGTTTTGATAGCCGTAAACCGCTGCGCTGCCGGTTGAGCCTTTATTGCTGCTCAAGCCTGCGCCCAGTTTGAAACCGAAAGGTTTGCCGTCTGTCAGCAGGTCTTTTGCGTCAACCGTTGTTACGCGGATGGTACCGCCGACCGCACCCAAACCCGCGCTCGCCGCGCCTGTGCCTTTTTCGACGTTGATGCTTTTCACCAAAGCAGGATCAAGCTGGAAGCGGCTTTGGTGGTGGAAGATTTTTGTGGATTGGCTGGTGTTGTCGACTTCTAGGTTAATTTTGTCTTCACCAACGCCGCGGATGCTGTAAAACTGTGCTACGCCGTTGCCGCCACCGACATCCATACCGATTTGGTCTTTCATGACTTGTTTTAAATCGGTCGAAATTTCGCGGTCGAGCTGGTTGCGGGTTACACGAGTCGGTACGGCAGTACCGGTAACCTTAATTTCATTCAGCTCTGCAGTTTCTGTGGGTTGCAAATTTTCGGCATGAGCGAAGCTTGTTGATAGTGCGAGTGTAATGAGACTAAGGCGGAACACAGGAGAGGAGACCTTATTCATGATTTTTCCTAAGTAAAAAATTGACTGCTTATTCTAATTATTCTAATAATGATTATCAAATTCTTAATGGATATTAATAAATATATTCTGTTTTATTCCAATCTAAAATTAATAGGATTTTTATAAAAATCAATTAGTTTATATTTTAGTTAAATTTAGTAAAGATTCTTTGGCTGAGAAAGGGGTTGAGTCTTACTTTTTCTGAGAGGGAGAGATGGGATAGCTTGAATATCTGTCAATAAAGAATTTTGTCTATCAGTATTTTATTTAAAAGGCCGTCTGAAAAATATTTTTCAGACGGCCTAAATATTTATGTTTTACAGCAAAGGGCTCATTAGGCGGACGGCATTTTCCACGAAGCCGCGGAGTTTGGAGCGCTGTTGCCATGATTTGATGGCGATGTAGCTGCTGTTTTTAAGGTAGCTGCGCTGCAGGTGGCAGATTTGTTTAGTGGTATCGCGATCGTAGATGGCAAGGCTGATTTCAAGGTTGAGGAAGAAGCTGCGCATGTCCATATTGACCGTGCCGAAGAGGGAGTAGTCTTCGTCAATGGTCATGGTTTTTGCATGTAGAAGACCGCCTTCAAACATAGCGATTTTGACGCCGGCTTCCAGCAACATAGGGTAGTAGGCGCGTGAGGCATAGCGCACCATCAGTGAATCGACTTTGGCAGGCAGTATCAGGGTCACTTTGACGCCGCGTTTGGCGGCAACGGTTAACGCCATGAGAAGCGGTTCGTCGGGGACAAAGTAGGGGGTAGTGATCGTGATTTGTTTGGTGGCGGCATAGATGGCGCTGATGATGGTTTCGTAGATAACGAAGCTGCCTTGCTCGGGAGCGGATGGAATAATTTGGGCAACAATATCGCCTTGCTGCATTTTTTCAGGAAGGATTTGGGGCAGCAGGCTTTGGGCTTGGTTGAGGTATGTTTGTACGTTTTGGAGGTTTTCATCGGTTTCGACGGCGAGGTCGGCGAAGAAGACGGCAGACAGTTCCAAAACCATAGGACCTGTACAGCGCATCATGGCATCGACCCATTCTCCGACGCCGGAGTTTTGTTTGAAATAGCGTGGGTCGACGAGGTTGAAGCTGCCGGTATAACCGATTTTGCTGTCGATAACTAGGATTTTACGGTGGTTGCGCAGGTCGGTGCGTGTGAATAATGTACGCCAGATGCCGACAGGCAATGAGGTATGTACTTCAACGCCTGCTTGGCGCAGTATCTCTATCCAATTGCTTTCAAAAAAACTCCTGCTGCCGACGGCATCGGCCAGAATGGCGCAGTCAACGCCTCGATCTGCGGCGGCAAGAATTTCATTTAAAATTTCTTCGATGCGGCCTTTGGGCTCGATAATGTAAAAGGCCAGCAGGCAGGAATGGGTTGCGGCGCGTATGTCTGCAAGCATGCTGTCGATGATGGCATCGGTGGTGGAGAGCAGGCTCATGGCGTTGCCTTTGGTTGCACCCAGCCCCGTTCCTTTTTCGGCAACTTTACTGATGCCGTGGTAACGTGATTTGACTTGGTCGGCAATATCGAGATAGATATCGGCTAGATGGGTGGCGGCAAAGTTGCGGTAGAAGCGGTTCATTTCGCCGGTACGTTTGGCGCGGGCAATGCCTAGACGAGGCTCGCCGATAAGGATGTAGGCGATGGTTCCGAATACGGGGAAAAGGAATAGGATAATCAGCCAGGCAAAGGTTGAGCCGATGTTTTTTTGTTTGTACAACACGCGCAGCATACAGACGAGTGCGGCGCAGGTGTGGGCGAAGATGAAAATTTCGGTCCAGGTGATGTCTTTTAAAAAATTCATATTCGGTAGCGGGAATGGATGTGTTTTTAAGTTTGAAGGTGTCAGCTGATAAGCTTCAGATATTAAGTATATAGAAAAACCGTCTGAAAGCAAATTTACTCGATAATCGTATTTTTGCTTTCAGACGGCCTTTGAGTTGCTTTAATTAACGGTGATACTGACGGGATAATTCGTGTACGGTATCGACCAAAATTTTAGCGTGTTCCGGATCGGCGTGTTGGTTGATGCCGTGGCCGAGGTTGAATACATGGCCGCTGCCGTTGCCGTAGTTGGCGAGGATGCGTGCGACCTCGGTGCGGATAGATTCCGGTGTGCCGAAGAGGGCAAACGGGTCGAAGTTGCCTTGCAGGGCAACTTGTTCGCCGACGCGACGGCGTGCTTCGCCGATGTTGCAGGTCCAGTCCAAGCCCAATGCGTCTGCGCCGATTTCTGCCATGCTTTCCAGCCATAAGCCGCCGCCTTTGGCAAATACGATAACAGGCACGCGGCGGCCTTCGCTTTCGCGTTTGAGTCCGGCAACGATTTGTCGGATGTACTTCAGGCTGAATTCTTTAAATGCGGCATCGCTCAACACGCCGCCCCAAGTGTCGAAAATTTGTACGGCTTGTGCGCCGGCATCGATTTGGGCGTTGAGGTAGGCGGTAACGGCTTGAGCATTGGTGTCGAGGATTTTATGCAGTAAATCAGGGCGCGAATACATCATGGTTTTGATGGTGCGGAATTCTTTGCTGCTGCCTCCTTCAACCATGTAGCAGGCGAGTGTGAACGGGCTGCCGGAGAAGCCGATCAGCGGAACTCGGCCGTCCAGTGCTTTACGGATGGAAGTTACTGCATCAAAGACGTATTGCAGTTTTTCCATGTCGGGAACTTGCAGTTTTGCAATGTCGGCTTCATGTTGCAAGGCGCGTTCAAATTTCGGGCCTTCGCCTTCGGCAAAATACAGGCCCAAACCCATGGCATCGGGAACGGTCAGAATATCGGAAAACAGAATTGCTGCGTCCAGATCAAAACGTTCTAAAGGCTGGATGGTGACTTCGGTTGCCAGCTCGGCGTTTTTGCACAAATCGAGAAAGCTGCCTGCACGCGCGCGCGTAGCTTTGTATTCAGGCAGATAGCGTCCGGCTTGGCGCATCATCCAGATGGGAGTGTATTCGACAGGTTGTTTGAGCAGGGCGCGGAGGAAAGTGTCGTTTTTCAGAGCAGTCATGATAAATAGGCTTTCTGATTTGGTGTGTTGGACAAAGTTCAGACGGCCTTAGATATGTATTGAGGCCGTCTGAAATGATTAAGTGATTGGTTTTGTTGTAGATTCCATATTGTCGCTTAGTGCGAAATCAGCACATCAATTTGGCTGAGGAAGGGCTGCCGGATGTTCTTCTTCGGCCACGCTTTCCAAAACCAGATTGCGTTGTTCTTGCGCTTTTTGCGGTTGATCAGTTTCATCAAACACGCGCGCTAGGACTAAATGTGCGGATACGCTGGGTTGCAGGGCGATGCTGGCTTCGAGGTAGCCTTGGGCTTTGCCCCAAAGTTTGCGGCCGTAAGCCAGTTGGCCAAGATACATCAACAGCGGTGCATTGTCGGGTTGTT
>ERZ1699261.637-NODE-637-length-9369-cov-2.781541_pt1 | contig 9369 bp, 3 predicted proteins | sample MGYA00581524_ERZ1699261 | MGnify/ENA primary metagenome ERZ1699261 (study PRJEB42319, sample SAMD00040338) | human oral metagenome | material: saliva | host: Homo sapiens | study: EMG produced TPA metagenomics assembly of PRJDB4115 data set (Metgenomic analysis of... | reverse complement strand
TATGATGGCTGAGGATTGGTACCAAAAGGCCATTCATCAGGGGGCTAAGCCCGTTTTGACCCCAGCTCGTAAATCAGATAGTCAGTGGGTCATTTCTGTCACTCAGGAACTTGTTGATGCAAAGGGAGCTAATCTGGGTGTGCTTCGTTTGGATATTTCTTATGAAACTCTGGAAGCTTATCTAAATCAACTTCAGTTGGGTCAGCAGGGCTTTGCCTTTATTATCAATGAAAACCATGAATTTGTTTACCATCCTCAACACACAGTTTATAGTTCGTCTAGCGAAATGGAGGCCATGAAACCCTATATTGATACAGGGCAGGGCTATACTCCAGATCACAAGTCCTACGTCAGTCAGGAAAAGATAGCAGGAACTGATTGGACGGTGCTTGGCGTGTCTTCGTTGGAGAAGTTAGACCGGGTTAGGAGTCAACTCATGTGGACCTTGCTTGGGGCTAGTTTCACATCTCTTCTTGCCTGTCGCTGCTTGGTGTGGCTTAGTCTTAAACGCTGGATTGCTCCTCTGAATGACTTGAGAGAAACCATGCTGGAGATTGCTTCTGGTAATCAGAATCTTCGTGCCAAGGAAACTGGTGCCTATGAACTGAGAGAGGTAACTCACCAGTTCAATGCCATGTTGGATCAGGTTGATCAGCTCATGGCAGATATTCGTAGCCAGGAGGAAACGACCCGTCAGTACCAACTCCAAGCCCTATCAAGCCAGATTAATCCGCATTTCCTCTATAACACCTTGGATACCATCATCTGGATGGCTGAATTTCAGGATAGTCAGCGAGTGGTTCAGGTGACCAAGTCCTTGGCAACCTATTTCCGCCTAGCGCTCAATCAAGGCAAGGACTTGATTTGCCTGTCTGACGAAATCAATCATGTCCGCCAGTATCTCTTTATCCAGAAACAACGCTATGGAGATAAGTTGGAATACGAGATTGAGGAAAATCCTACCTTTGATAATCTGGTCTTGCCCAAGCTGGTGTTACAACCCTTGGTGGAAAATGCTCTTTATCATGGCATTAAGGAGAAGGAAGATCAGGGACATATTAGAGTTTCTGTTCAGAAAAAGGATTCAGGATTGGTCATCCGTATTGAGGATGATGGCGTTGGCTTCCAAACTGCTGGCGATAGTAGTCAGAGTAACCTCAAGCGTGGAGGAGTTGGTCTGCAAAATGTTGATCAGCGACTCAAACTTCATTTTGGAGACAATTACCAGATGAAGATTGATTCTAGGCCCCAAAAAGGGACGACAGTTAAAATATACATAAATGGAATAGAAACTAGCTAACTCCCAGTCAATTCTGGGAGTTTTATGCGTAATTGGGCAAGCTTTCTAGGTTGTCTATCTTGCTAAAAACAAGAAAAAACGGTATGATAGATAATGATAAAAGAGGTATCGAGTATGAAGGAAAAAGACATTCAAAGAGAAACAAGCCAAATTGTAGAAGATGTATTGGAAAAGGCCAATTTGAAGCAGGGATCCATCTTTGTTTTGGGCCTTTCTTCTAGTGAAGTGATAGGTGGTCAGATTGGCAAGGAATCCAGCCAAGAAATTGGCGAAATCATTGTGAAGACAATCCTGGATATCTTAGAGGAAAAAGGAATTCATCTAGCCGTTCAAGGTTGTGAACATGTTAATCGGGCTCTCGTTGTTGAACGTCAGGTAGCAGAGCAGTTTGGTCTGGAAATCGTCAGTGTCCTTCCTACTCTTCATGCAGGAGGTTCGGGTCAGTTGGCAGCCTTCAAGTTTATGCAAGATCCAGTTGAGGTTGAATTTATCAAGGCTCATGCTGGATTGGATATCGGAGACACCTCAATTGGCATGCATGTCAATCATGTTCAGGTTCCGATTCGCCCTCTTTTGAGAGAAATTGGGCATGCCCATGTAACGGCTCTTGCTAGCCGTCCAAAATTAATTGGAGGTGCGCGTGCGCACTATCCGCAAGATTCTATTAGAAAGTCATAAGAATGAGAAAAACAAAACAACAACTAGAAAAAATCACCAAATATTCGATTCGTAAGCTAACTGTTGGGGTAGGTCCTGTAGCCATCGGGGCCTTCCTTTTTGGTGCTAGTCCCCTTTTAGTGGATAAGGTGCAAGCCAATGAAGTTGGCGGTGCTCATAGCGTTCATTACCGTTATTTGGCGGAGCAGGAATTGACCGAGTCTGAAAAAGCCCTGATTCACCATGAAGTTCCTACAGAATTTCAAGATGATGATATTCTTTATGTAGTTTATCGTAAGAAGGCGACTACCAGTCAACAACTTCCCTATACAGGAAGTAAGGAACTAGCTTTGGCAGGTCTTGGTTTGGCAACAGCCTCGCTAGCAGTCTTTTTGGTGTCCAAAAAAGGTCGTAAAGAGGTTCTAGGTGTTCTTTTGATTGGTTCTTTAGGAGCTAGCACCTTTGTACCTTACGGGACATTTGCATTTGAAAATAAAGAATTACTTTCTTATAACCAAACTATTTCAGCCTCTACACATGAAGGCTTGGCTGAAGGGATTATCCATATTGATGGCTATGAATACATTGGATACTTCAAGGAAGCAGAACTCCATCCATCAAGACCAGTTTCAGCTGAGAAGCCTCAGACTAGACAGGAAGAGAGCTTGGTGGAGATTCCGTTTGAAACGATCACAAGCCCAGATGCGAATCTAGCAGAAGGACAGACTCGTATCGTCATAGCCGGAGTAAATGGTCAGCGTCGTTTTGTAACCAAAGTATCGATGGTTAATGGTCAAGAAGTTAGAGAAGTCATTGAAGACCAAGTGGTTCAAAATCCTGTGTCACAAGTCATCGCAGTCGGAACGAAGAAAGAGGTGCAACCTGCCCCAACTCCAGCACCACAAGCTGAACCAACGCATCAGGTAGCTAAGGGTACGCAAGAAGAAGGCAAAGCAGGTCAGGCTCTAACGCAACCAAGCTTACCAGAGGCTCCAATCGAAGCAAAAGGAACCCAAGAGGAAGGTAAGGAAGGTCAATCTTTAACGCAACCAGAATTGCCAGAAGCCCCAGTTGAAGCTAAAGGAACCCAAGAAGAAGGAAAAGTAGGTCACTCTTTAATCCAACCGGATTTACCAGAAGCTCCAGTAGATGCCAAAGGCACTCAAGAAACAGGCAAGGAAGGTCAGTCCTTAACGCAACCAGAATTGCCAGAAGCTAGGGTAGAGGCTAAAGGCACCCAAGAGGCAGGTAAGGAAGGCCAATCCTTAACGCAACCAGAATTGCCAGAAGCTAGGGTAGAGGCCAAAGGCACTCAAGAAACAGGCAAGGAAGGTCAGTCCTTAACGCAACCAGAATTGCCAGAAGCTACGGTAGAGGCCAAAGGCACTCAAGAGGAAGGCAAGGAAGGCCAATCCTTAACGCAACCAACCTTGCCAGAAGCTACAGTCGCAGTTAAAGGAACCCAAGAGGCAGGTAAGGAAGGTCAATCTTTAACCCAACCTGCATTACCAGAAGCTACGGTAGAGGTCAAAGGTACACAAGAGGAAGGCAAAGCAGGCCAGTCCTTAACCCAACCCGAATTACCAGAGGCTACAGTAGAGTCTAAAGGAACTCAAGAGGCAGGTAAAGAAGGACAAGCTCTTGTACAAGAACAGTTACCTGAGTATAAAGTAACTGAGGGAACCCTTGTTGAAACATCAACTACAGACTTAGACTACAAAACTGAAACGATTGAGGATCCAACCAAGTATACGGACGAAGAAACTGTCGTAAGAAATGGTGAAAAAGGAAGTCAAGTTACTAAAACAACTTATAAAACCATAGAAGGTGTTAAAACTGATCAAGTTCTTTCAACTAGCACAGAAGTCACCAAGGAACCTGTTGACCAACAGGTAAGTCGTGGGACAAAACCAATTGAAGGAACTCTTGTAGAAGAAAGTCTGGAAAAGATTCCATTTAAGGAAGTTATTAAAGAAGATGACCAACTGAAAAAAGGCTTAGAAGTTGTAGCTCAAGAAGGGAAAGAAGGTCAGAAAAAAATCACCAAGACCTTTAATACCATCAAAGGAGTTAAAACAGAGGACGCTCCAAAAGTAACAGAGGAAATCCTTGAGGAACCTCAAGACAAAATTTTGAAACGTGGTACCAAGAGTTTTGAAAAACCAGTATTGACCATCACAGCAGTTGAACCTAAAGATTTGAAGCGTACTTCAGATGTTAAATACAGTCTAGAAAATCCAAGTAAGGCAGCCATTAAATCTATCACCCTAACTCTGAAAAAAGGTGATGAGATTATGAAAACCTTGAGTGTTTCACCTGACAATTTGACAGCTAGCCTGACAGATTTGCAGTACTACAAGGATTATAAACTTGAAACTAAGATGGTTTATGACCGTGGTGAGGGTGATGAGGAAGAAGTTCTGAAAGAAGAACCTCTAAGAATTGACCTCAAAAAAGTCGAAATAAAAAACATCAAAGAAACAAGCTTGATGAGTGTGGACGCTGACGGTAACGAAACAGATACTAGTTTGCTGACAGAAAAACCAGCTGATGTTGCTCCGCTTTACCTACGAGTGACAACTCACGACAACAAAGTTACAAGACTTGCAGTTGACAAGATTGAAGAAGTAGAAAAAGACGGAAAAACTTTATACAAAGTCACTGCCAAAGCACCTGATTTGATTCAACGTAATGCTGAAAATACACTTAGCGAAGAGTATGTTCATTACTTTGAAAAACAAAAAGCAAAAGAAGGTAATGTTTACTACAACTTCAACGAGCTTGTAAAAGATATGAAAGCTAACCCTAGCAGTGAGTTCAAACTTGGTGCAGATTTAAATGCAGCCAATGTACCAACTCCAAATAAAGAGTATGTTCCTGGTACATTTAAAGGTAAGTTATCAAGTGTTGACGGGCAACGTTATTCAATCCACAATATGTCTCGTCAATTATTTGGTGGTATTGAAGGTGGTTCAGTTAAAGATGTTAACTTGGATAATGTTGATATTAATATGCCTTGGATTGACAATATTTCTGCTCTTGCTAGAACTGTCAAAAATGCTACGGTTGAAAACATTAAAGTAACTGGTAGTATCCTCGGTAGAGATGGAATTGCTGGTATTATTAATAAAGGAGATACTGGAGCTCAATTAACAAATGTTGCATTCATCGGTAATCTTACTGGTGTTGGTAACAGAGGTTGGGATTTCGGTGGAATTGCCGGAGAACTTTGGAAAGGTAATATAGATAAAGCTTATGTAGAAGCTAATATGGTAGCTAATAAAGCTCGTATCGGTGGTCTTGTAGCTAGAACAGATAATGGTTCTGATCCTAATGGAATTGGTAAATACGGAGCTGTTCGTAACGCTGTTACTAAAGGAACTATTAACGTGAAAGAACCTGTTGAAACAGGTGGATTCATCAGTAAAAACTGGGCATGGGGTAAAGTTGCCGATTCTGTTTCTATGATGAAAGTAGACAACGGAGAAGTTTTCTATGGATCTAGAGATATAGAAGCAGAGGATGGTTACTTCTCAAACAATGCATTAGAACGTAACTTTATAGTTAAAGATGTAAGTACAGGTAAACGTTCATTTAGATTCTCTGTTTCTAACAGAATTAAAGAAGTATCTCAAGAAGAAGCAGATAAGAAAATTGCAACATTAGGAATCACAGCTAACGAATATGTCATCAACCCTCTTGTTTCAGATACCCTTAACAACACCAAACCAAAAGCTGATACTTATAAAGATACTCAAGATTACAAAGCAGACCGTGAACTTGCTTATCGTAACATCGAAAAACTTCAACCATTCTACAATAAAGAGTGGATTGTTAACCAGGGTAACAAGATTCCAGCAGGTTCTAAATTATTAACTACAGAAGTTTTATCTGTTACTGCAATGAAAGATAACGAATTCGTAACTGAACTTGGTGATGCCAACCGCATTATAGTTCACTACGCTGATAAGACAAAAGAAATCTTTAACATCTCACCTAAAGAATCTCAGGTGAAACAAGTTAAAGAATACAGCATCGCTGAACTTGGAGAAATAGTTTACACTCCTAACATCGTTGATAAAGAGCGTAGCAATTTAATCAGTGCTATCGAAAGTAAATTAAGTCCAGTAGAATTACAATCTGATCCTGTTTATCAACTTTTAGGAAGAACAGGTGGTAACAAAGTAAATGCAATTAAGGATCTTTACTTAGAAGAAAGCTTCAAGTATGTTAAAGATAACCTTAATAAATTCGTTACTAAATTAGTTCAAAATGAAGACCATCAACTAAATACTGATGAAGCTGCTAAACGTGCATTAATTAAGAAAATTGATGACAATAAAGCTGCAGTTCTTCTTGGATTAGCTTACCTAAACCGTTACTACGGAGTTAAATTCGATAACTTTAACATTAAAGAGTTAATGTTATTCAAACCTGATTTCTACGGTAAGAATGTTAGTGTCTTAGACTTCTTGATTAAAGTTGGTTCTAAAGAAAGCAACATTAAAGGTGATAGAACTTTAGAAGCTTATCGCGAAACTATCGGTGGAACTATTGGTATAGGTGAGTTAAACAGTTTCTTAGACTATAACATGCGTCTATTCACAAGTGATACTGACTTAAACGATTGGTTCATAAAAGCAACTAAAGATAATGTATATGTCGTTGAACCAAAAACAACAACTCCTGAATTTGCCGATAAGAAACACAGAGCATACGAAGGATTAAATAATGATGTTCACGGTAAGATGATTCTGCCACTTCTTAACTTAAAAGATGCTCACATGTTCTTAATCTCAACATATAACACTATGGCTTACAGTTCATTTGAGAAATATGGTAAGAACACAGCAGCAGAGCGTGAAGCATTCAAGAAAGAAATCGATAAAGTAGCAAAAGCTCAACAAAATTATCTAGACTTCTGGTCTCGTTTATCATTAGATAAAGTTCGTAACCAACTGCTTAAGAGCAACAACATGGTACCGACACCAGTACTAGATAACCAAAACTATCCAGAAGGTACTGACAAATACGGTCACACTAACAGCGGTAAAGATATTGCTCCAGTTCGCGAACTATACGGTCCAACAGGTCGTTATCACGCAACTGACTGGCGTATGGGAGCAGTAGCTCGTGTTTACGGTAACCCTTATAAAGATGATTCAGTATTCTTCATGGTTACTAGTATGATTAGTGACTTCGGTATCTCTGCATTTACTCATGAAACAACTCACGTAAATGACCGTATGGTTTACTTAGGTGGTTCAAGACACCGTGAAGGAACTGACTTAGAAGCATTCGCACAAGGTATGTTACAATCACCTGCTGAAACAAGTCCAAACGGTGACTTTAAAGCACTTGGATTAAACATGGCGTACGAACGTCCAAACGACGGAAACCAATGGTATAACACTAATCCAAATGACCTTAAATCTCGTGAAGAAATCGATCATTACATGAAAGGTTTCAATGACACATTAATGCTTCTTGACTACCTTGAAGGGGAAGCTGTAATTGATAAACACAGTAAAGAACTAAATAACGCTTGGTTCAAGAAAGTAGATAAGCAACTTCGTGGAGCTAATACGAAGAACCAATACGACAACGTTAGAGATTTAAATGCAGAAGAAAAAGAATATGATTTAACATCTGTTAACGACTTAGTAGAGAAAAACTTCATGACTAAACACGGTCCTGGTAATGGTCAGTATGATCCAACTGGATTCGGTTCTGCTTATGTAACTGTACCTATTACAGCTGGTATCTATGGTGGTAACACAAGTGAAGGTGCTCCAGGAGCAATGTCATTCAAACATAATACATTCAGAATTTGGGGTTACTATGGATATGAAAAAGGATTCCTAAACTATGCTTCAAATATGTTGAAAGCTGAATCTAAAAAAGCCGGTCACAATACTCTAGGTGATGACTTCATCATCAATAAAATTTCTGATGGTAAGTTCACTTCTCTAGAAGCTTGGAAGAAAGCATACTTCAAAGAAGTTGTTGATCAAGCGAAAGCAGGATTTAACCCTGTTACAATCGACGGTACTACATACAGTAGTTACGACGACTTGAAGAATGCATTTGCTACAGCTGTCGATAAAGATAAAGCAACTCTAAATAATGGTTCAGTTAAATTTGATAATACTGTATCACTTAAAGAGAAATTATTCAAAAAACTTCTTCAACAAACAAACAGCTTTAAAACTTCTATCTTCAAATCATAATTTCAATAACAAAAACCTAGATTTAGAAAATTCTAAATCTAGGTTTTTTAATATTTCAGAACTCTTTCTTTGGGAGTTGAAATTACGTAAACCTCATCCTCTCGACCTTAAAGAAATTCAGGACTATTTTTTTAAGTCCTGAATTATCGTTTTATATTATTTCTACTTCTTTTCTGTATTGATCTTTAATGTTTTCATCAAGAACATCATCACTGATGATTGCTGTTAGATCTTTGAGTTGGAAAAATGTATAAAATGCATGTGTTGAAAACTTACTGTGATCGGCCAGAACATAACGTTCAGTCGCATTATTAAGAATCGTCTCGTTACAACGTCCTTCTTCTTCATCTGAAATAGTCACTTTTTCTAAGTCTATACCATTTACTCCCACAAACGCCTTATTAACACTTATTTTACTAAGTGCATCTTGCGTAAAATACCCTATAAATCCTTTTGTTTTTTGACGATATCTTCCTCCGATAAAAATAAGATCGCAAGAAGGATTATCTTTGAACTGTTCAAAAACCGTCAATGAATTTGTTACAATATTAATATTCTTATCTTGTAAAAATTCTGCCAGGTAACTTGTAGTACTTCCAGGGCCGATAAAAATAGTTTCATTATCTTTTATAAGATCCGCTACCTTTCTAGCTATTTGTTTTTTCTCTTCAACATTTACAGAAATTTTCTTGTTATAATTATCTTCCTGATAAAAGTTTTTTGGTTTTAATTTTGCACCACCATGTATTCTAGTAAGGTGACCATAATCTTCTAACTCCTGTAGGTCTCGGCGTATAGTCATCTCTGTTACCTTCATATCATGGGCTAGTTTGCTCACGCGTACTAAATGCTTTGTTTTTAACTCGTCTAAAATATAGCTGTGTCTATCTATTTTTAACATTTTTTCTCCACTCTAAATTAATAAATTTAACATTTATATTTTAACACTTTTTTTGAAAATATAAAACTAAAAACATAAAAAACCAAGGACTCTTTGTAAAAATTTTTTCTGAAAAATCTATTAATTTAAGTTCAATGATCTATCTTCTCTTTTGCTAAAATCGCAAACACTGCAACAACAAAAGCATAAGGATAAACATCTTCTAGAAAATCTACAAAATTTTCTACACGCCCATACCAAACCCACTCGGTTATATATAAAATAATAACGCCAGATAAAAC
>ERZ1699261.633-NODE-633-length-9398-cov-4.213785_pt1 | contig 9398 bp, 10 predicted proteins | sample MGYA00581524_ERZ1699261 | MGnify/ENA primary metagenome ERZ1699261 (study PRJEB42319, sample SAMD00040338) | human oral metagenome | material: saliva | host: Homo sapiens | study: EMG produced TPA metagenomics assembly of PRJDB4115 data set (Metgenomic analysis of... | reverse complement strand
GTTGATAGGCAGTACAACGTCTAAGCCATAGCCTAAGCCGAATTTCCGCCCCTCATCCGTCTGCAAAGGTCGCTCTATACCGCCCCGCACATAGCCGTTCGCCGTCTCCAGCGAACTCAGTCCGTATTTATTGGCATTGAGCCAGAGGGGTGTTCGCCCTTTGGCAAGGCTCCCCTGCATCTCCACCTTATATTCTAAGCCTTTTAATGGCTGCAACCTTGACGTGTCGCGACGTACGGGTTCTTGATACTGAGCCTGCATTGTCGATGCTATCAACATGCCTACCAAGGTTGAAAGTAACTTCTTCATCATTATAAAAGTTAATATCAGCCACAAAGATAATAAAAAAAAGGCGATTAACCAACTTAATTCTCTGTAAGTGAATACACATTATTATAATATAAACAACTTGCTGTCTGATTGTAAATAATTAGCTGTTACCCCCGTATGCCATTCTGTCGTGTAATCTGAATAACAAAGTGTTAGAATGTTTTTAATAAAATACTGCAACGTAGAAAACAAGCTTTCCGAACATAACCAGCGAAGTGCTGCACCATAGATAATAAACTTTTCAAACGTAAATAGCAAAGTTCTACACCGTAGAAAGTAAGCTTTCCGAGTGCAAATAACACAGTCCACAACAGCTCTCAGCATTTTCTCTTTTATCAAAGACACCGTTGTCGTCGAATTATTTTCATGAAAATAATTATTTATTATCATGAAAAAAAATATTTTTATTCATGAAAAGAAATTCCAAAACGGCCCCTTCCGAATACTGCCGCCCATGACCACACTATCTGTTCGCCCTTCTTTAGCATCCAAAAAGCCACTTACAAGACCCGTAACCACGCTGTTTTACGCCCCTTTTTATAGTCGAAAGCATATAAAAACATTATTATCTTGCTTTTTTATATTCGTTATGATATAATTTAAGGAAAAACTTGTACCTTTACATCCGAAGTAATATAATTAATATGGAACGAACTAAATTATCGATGGTTGTCAAGGCCTTGCGTAAAGAATATGGACTTACACAAGAAGACCTTGCCATGAAGTCTGGTGTAGGACTGTGCTTTGTTCGCAATTTAGAGCAAGGAAAACAAACGCTAAAGATGGATAAGGTGAACCAGCTCCTCGATTTGTTTAACTACGAACTTACGCCAACCAAGAAACAATGAAACAAGCAGAAATCTACCGAAAAGGCCTCTTTGCTGGTATTCTGACTGAAGATGACGGTGAATACCGATTCTGTTATGATGAGATAACGTTCGTAAAGTGACTCCATTAAAACTAACCTCCCTTTCATTGCCGACATCTTTCATAGGCAAACAGCTAACTTGTTTACATACGATTAAACAGGGTAGTGAAAGATGACGGCAGCTTTATATTAAAACTAAACACTATAATAAGGTAGAAAAATAACACCTTTCTATCGCACTAAACACATGTTTAGGGAAAATCCCCCACCATGTAGGGGAAATCCTTTTCATAGTCGTTTTTTTATTTGTTCCTTTGCATCATGAAAGTTAGGGGACGCTTCTCGGAGCACTCTAAGACTTGAATAAGAACTTAATAAAGGTAACGATTATGAGAAAGATAGTACTAACCCTCATCGCAACGTTCATAGTCAGCATTGCAACAACAAGTGCAATGAGTTATGAGCAGGCTCGAATACAAGCACTCTTTCTAACAGATAAGATGGCTTACGAGCTAAATCTGACAGAAGCACAATATGAGGCTGCCTACGAGATAAACCTCGACTACCTCATGAGTGTTAATACTGTTGACGACCTCTACGGCATTTACTGGTCGCATCGCAACGTCGACTTGAGCTATATACTCTATGATTGGCAATATCGGGCATTCATCGATGCACCTTATTTCTACCGTCCTTTGAGATGGGACGGAGGCTACTGGAGATTCGGAGTCTACGCTCGCTATCCAAGACGTGACTACTACTATTTCGGACGACCAGCGTTCTATAACGTTTACAATGGCGCACATAGCTGGCGTATGAACGGCGGACAAAGCTGGTATAACGGTAGAGAAATCTTCTACGGACGTGATAGTCGATTCGGAATGAGGGACAACTACTTACGTGGCGACTACTATAGAGGAGGTAACTACTACTATAATAATGGGCCAACGTACCAGAACGACCGTCCAAGAAGTTTCGGTAATCAACAGCGATGGAACTTTGATGGACCTCGAAACAACGAGTACTACGCCCCACGAGGGAGTTCGACACGTACGACGGTGACACAACCTAACTACGGCAACAGCTTCGGTGGCAACAGAAGCTTTGGTGGTGCAACAAGAAGCGCTGAGCCAAGTCGATCATTCAGTGCACCAAGCAACAGCTTTGGTGGCGGAGGTTCATCCTTCGGTGGAAGCCGTTCAAATGGCGGAAACATATCAAATGGAGGTAGTTCTTTCGGTGGACATAGATAAAAATAATAATAAATAGACATTGATTCAATCAGGTTTAAATACTAAGCACTAAAGGTTAAAAGATAAGGTTAGACGTTTTAAGGTATTAAGATTGTAAAGCAGTTAGCAAACCAATGAGTAAAGACTGCATTCAGACCAAATTAGAGATGTAACAAAAAAGAGAGTTATTTAAATGAAGAAGAAGAGGAGTTTCACGTGATGTGAAGCTCCTTTTCGCTTTTTGGGCATTGGCCTCATCAGCCCAATAAGGCCCATCAGCCCTATATGATTATTAGCCCTATCAGCCCAATAAGGCCCATCAGCCCTATAAGATTATTAACCCAATGAGGCCCTATAAGGCCAATCTCCTCACCTCAGCATTGCCCATTGGCCTCAACTCATTCATCGGCTTGTCATAATAAACGCTTTGGATAGCTTTATTGATGATACCATGTCCCACGGCAACCACCCTCTTTCCTGCATATTCCTGCCCTACCCATGCAAGGAACTCCTTAGCACGAGCCTTCAAGGCGTCCAAGCTCTCGATGTCATCGGGCCATTGAGAGGGGTCATTGAGATTAGCCAACTCGGGAATATACTTGCCTGTAAACGACCCCCAATCACGCTCTCGCAACAGCGGAGTAGTCGCAACTACCTGCCCATGCGGTGCCGCTATCAGTTCACAAGTATGGATACTTCGCCGTAAGTCGCTTGACACAAAAGCATCAATCGGCTCATCCTTCAATTGCTCTGCAAGCTCTTTCGCCTGTTGAACACCCTTCTCATTCAGCTCGCCAGGCGTCTGACCTTGCATAATATGATGGGCATTATCTACCGTCTCACCATGTCTAACAAGATACAATATCGTCATAACATCTTCATTCTTACTGCAAAAATAATAAAAAGTCAGGTAGTTAACCCTTGAAATAGAGATTATTTTGTATTTTTGTAACCATGAAAGTACTTCAAATCTCAGCCGTAAGGGCTATTATCGTATTAGTGACTGGCTTCCTCCTCGTCAAGTATCGCGAAGATACTATGACTTGGATGACCATCACCGTGGGTGTGCTCTTCCTCATCTCAGGACTCGTCGCATGTATGCTCTACTACTTTGAAAAGGAGAAAGTGGCCAAGAAGACTGCCAAGGCTGCGCTGCAAGAGGGCCAACAAGAGGAAGAAGACCTCAAGTCACCCTCCTTCCCTATTGCGGGCGTGGGTAGTATCGTCTTGGGTATTATCCTTGCTGTCATGCCCAATACATTCACTACTTGGATGGTTTATATCCTCTCTGCACTGCTTATCCTTGGTGCTGTCAACCAGTTTATGAACCTTGCTCGCTCGCGCCAGTACGCCCGTGTCCCCGTGTACATGTGGGTCTTCCCTACTATCAGTATGGTTGTTGCCATCTTACTAATCAGTAGACCGATAGAAACTGACGCTCTCTTCTTTACACTAAAGGTTATTGGATGGGCCTTTATGTACTATGGTGTCTTAGAGTTCGTACTGATTATCCGCATGTATCTTGTCCGAAAAGCCTACGATAAGGCTGAGGCTGCAAAGGTTGTGACAGGCGACAAGATGGTTACTGACGGCATAGAGGATGCTGAGGTAGTTGAGGAATAATCCATGTACTACTGCCGCTACTCTTCACCCCTCGGCAATCTGTTGATTGCTGGGGCGGAGGATGCTGTCGTCTATTGCCTCTGGGAAGATACAATTGACGAACGAATGATGGCTACATGGGAGGAGGATAAGTCGGAGAAAAGCACTGCTCTGACTGAAACCTGCCGCCAACTTACAGAATACTTTGCTGGTACTCGCAAGGTGTTCCGTCTTCCCTTGCGCCTAAACGGTACTCCCTTTCAGCGTCTTACATGGTTGGGGCTTCAACAGATCCCCTACGGTGAGACCCTCTCCTACGCTGATTTAGCAAGACGAACAGGCCATCCAAAGGCCGTACGTGCCATTGGCAATGCCAATCACCACAATCCTTTAATGCTCATCATCCCCTGTCATAGGGTCATTGCAAGTAACGGAGAGATAGGTGGTTACGCTGGTGGAACAGCCCGAAAAGCCTGGTTATTAGAAAAAGAAAAGCTGAACAAGTAACCACCCCTTATCTGTCAAGAAATTTATTAGCGCATACTTCTCCCATAACCCCTAATCTTCAATAAACTTTTAGCAGCTTAGTAAGACAATTACAAGTAGGTGTCTTCCTAAGGTGTTTACTATTGCCTTCATTAGCAACTGACGTTTTTTCATCAAGTACCATTCCCTTTCCACCTATTACAATGTGACACTTGCGACCAAAACATACCTTTCCCATCTTATTTATCCAACAATCTTTTGGCTCTACATCAAACTTAACAGCTTCTTTGACAACTACTTTTCTACAAAGTTTCAACATCCTCATGTACGTTACTCTCACTGATGCTGCACTAAAAAAAGTTAAATAAATAATACGAAAGAGTATTGATTACAATATTCTTTATAATTTTACAACAATTATAAATAGCATAGGTAAAAAGATGGAATAGCATTGAATAACGACGTGTTGAGTCTTATCACATTAGAAATAAGACGATAAATACATGACCACTACTCTCTGTCTTATTTTTTTCAAAGCCCACATCTCTGTGGGTCAAGATTATTTTATCAAAAAATGAGAACAATAAAAACGAAAAAACAAAACTATCTTAAACCGACTGTATCGGTATGTAATGTCATGGAGGAAAGCTATATCTTGGCCACAAGCCCTAATGTACAACCTGGAGGAGGTCAGAATGGTACCGTCACTGTAGAGCCTCTTACCCCTGATGTTGGCGATAATAATGATGAGATAGAAGGATAATTAAATAAGGAAAAAGATAAAAAGTAAATAATAATGAAGAATATTTTTCTCTATCATGCACTCTCTGCTTTGTTCGTTGGCGGTATGACCTTGTCAGCTGTCTCTTGTGCGGACGATGATTTGGGAGAGAACACCAACAATGGTGACAAGGGTGCTGTTGTTCAATTTAACGTAGGTGATGCACAGGAAGAAGCACTTACTCGTGGAGGAGCAATGACACGTGGAGCTATCACCCAAGGCTTAACTAACAAAGACCTTGACGGTCAGAAGTTAGAGATACAAGGCAATGAGAACCTCAACTTGTGCTTAATTGAAACAACAGTGGAGGGTGTCAACCCTGTGAAACAGGAACCAGGCACACGTGCAAATATCATTACTACACAAAACCTCAGCGACTTCTCATCTACAGGAGTTCGTGGTACTGCAGCAAATGCGATTAATAAAGAATGGTTCGAAGAGCAGAAGACAAAGAAAGATGGAACTCTCTATACTCCAATCTCTTGGTCATGGCTGCAGCCTTACGGCCGCTTCTACGCCGTCTACCCTGAGAGTAAGAACAGTAGCAATGGTATCACGTTTACCAAACCAAATGGAACAGCAGCGCCAAGCATTGTGTTTACTGTAAATAAAGACGTAAGGAAACAAGTAGACCTAATGACTGCTTGCTCTGGTAACGTACAGTATGCCACACGTTTCCAGGCTCCAAGAACCGACCTTAAGTTCCGTCATGCATTGACAGCCATACGTTTTGCGGTGGGACAAAACCTCTCATTCGACAAGACTATCAAGGATATTACGCTCAAGAACGTATTGATTAAGAGTAAGTACACACTCTCTAATAATCTCAACGGAGCTGGTGCTGCATGGGATTATAGCGGGAACACTGAACGAGGCAACGTAACACTTAGTGACGTGAACTATAAAACCAACGAGAATGCTAACAGTATTGTAAGAGATATAAGCAAGTATAGTAATTCTAACATAACCGACCCTACAAAGTTGGAGGACAACTACACCTTCTATATGATACCACAGGACCTTGACAATAAGGTTACTGCTGAGGTGGAATTTACTGATGGCAGTAAGATTACCATACCTCTCAAAGGCTCTTGGAAGGCAGGTACAACACGTACATATAAGCTGAGTCAGAAAAACTCTTCATGGGTATATACACTCAACCAAATAAGTCCATCAGCTGTTGCCTACGACAAGACGCAAGCTACTTATCAGATTGAAAGCTACCGCCAAGCACCTGATGGCACCAAGCAGGATGTTGCATGGAAGGTTATTGGATATAGTGTAGACAACGGAACGACATGGACAACTACCAAGCCATCATGGTTGAAGAGCCTTAGCAAGGAGCAGAGCAATGGTGGAACAGCTGCTGAGCAGCTTACAGCTACCTTGGGTACTGACATAGTAGACCTCCTTGCAGAGCGCAACAAGGGACTTCAAGAAGCAACTCCATTGGGTAATTCCTCTACATATTATAATCTCTCAAACGCTACTGGCGCTGCAGCTGTACAGAACACAGCTAACTGCTATGTCATTTCTGCACCTGGTTATTATATGATTCCATTGGTATATGGTAATGCAATTAAGAATAGTCAGACCAATAGCAATGCATACATAAGTCGCGCACCAGTTACAAAGCTTCAATTTGGAACTACTACTACTATTAAAGATGTAATTCTCCATAATTTCGTAGATCATCAGAGTGCCAAGATTACAAGCCCATGGATTGAAAAGACAAATGGCGGAGCTAACAATGGTATTGATGGTGCAGAGGTTACTTGGTCAGATGAGAGCAACCTTGTAGAACTTGCTAATAGCCCTATTTATCATGATGCAAGTGGAAACGCATTCGTCAAGTTTGAGGTTAAAAAGGACAATCTTAAGAGCGGCAATGCGGTTATCTCTGTAAAGAAGGGAAATACTATTCTATGGTCATGGCATCTGTGGTTTGCACCAAAGAATGCACTTGATAAAATTACAGTTACCAACAATCAAGGAAAGAAGTACGACTTCACAAGAGAGACCTTAGGTTGGAAACCAACCAAATGGATTGGTACCTCTTACTCTACTCCACGTACTGTTAAGGTGAAAGTAGAGCAGGTTGTTGGCAATAATGGCAACAAGCAGAATGCAATAATTACCATTACGCAGAATGCAGGACTTACAAAGAAAAGCGGTACAACAACACTCTATCAGTGGGGACGCAACAATGCTTTCCCTGGCACAGATGCATCTCTTCCACAGGGTATCATCTATAGTAGTAGAGAAGATATTAACATGAACAACAAGATTCAGAAGCCAAATTACTTCTTCACGACCAACATTCTCGCTAATGAAACCATTGCTCCGAACGATGGTGTGACAAGGTTACATTATTTCTACAATCTCTGGTCAATGGATAATAACCATCGTGGTGACATAAATGCTCCAAACAACATTGATGTTGTTAAGACTATTTACGACCCATGTCCAGTAGGTTTCAACGTTCCAACGAATGGAGCTTTCTCAGGATTCACAACAAGTACGACTAATGGTACTAATGTTCCAGCTACATTTGAATTAAATTCTGGACATATATTCTGGGTGAACAGTAGTCATACTGAAAGTATCTATTTCCCTGCTTCAGGCTTCAGAAACGCAAAAGATGCAATCCTCAAAGATGCATTAACATCTGGTAATTATTGGTCTGCTGACCCACAAGATTACAACAACGGTTGTGCTATGGGTTTCAATGAAACTGAAATTAGACCTCTCTTCCGCAACATTCGCACCTACGGCTTCGCTGTTCGTCCTGTTGCTGAGAAATAACATGAAGGCTACAGAGCAAGCAGTGTAACGCTGTACTTACTATAGTTTACTTGAATAAGCTGTATCAAATTAGGTTGAACCCTATTTTGATGCAGCTTTTTTTGTACGCTCTACTTCACAGACAATAAAGGCAAGGGAAGAGATTTTAGCTCTTAACCGTTACGAAAGGTCTTTACATAAACTCCTATTGTATTCGTTCTTGGAGAAGGGACATGAGAGTATAGGCAGGTAATAATAACCATCAGTAAATCAAAAGGTTATGAAACAAAATAAAGAAGGGCCTCTTCAAGCATCAAGAAGGGCGTCTTCTTGACCCTTAAAGGGCATGTTCTCGAATGTTGAAGGGCGTCTTCTTACTACAAGTTCGGCCTTTCCTCTAAAAGAGAGGAGAATGATTAGCGAAATATCCTGACAATCTCTAAAGACACAATCAGCATTCCTTTTCTCACAGAAATGTATTCTATTTCTCAAGAAGTGCATTCTTTTCTCACAGAGCGTAAGTTCTTTTCTCACAGAGGGTGCGTTCTCTCTCTCACAGAATAACACAGATGAACAGAACACACAGGGTTCAAAGCAAGTAGTGGCCCCTCCCCCTTCCCCTCCCCCGAAGGGAAGGGGAGTGATCACCGAGATACCCCTATAAAAAGGATGTAGGCTTCGTTATGTCCCTTAATGGCTGTCTTGTAGGGGTAACCTCACATATTACGCCCCTCCCTGCGGGGGAGGGGTTGGGGGAGGGGCCACCTCCTCATGGGTTCGAACTGTGCGCCAAAAGGTTCTGTTAAATCTGTGAGTTCTGTGAGAGATAAATCTCCCCACCGAGCTGTTTGTGTGTCATCTCATAGAGAGGGTGCGTTCTCTTTCTCACAGAAGAACACAGAAGAACAGAACACACAGCATTCCACAGAGACATTAAGTCAACCGATTTCACAGAACCTTACAGCCATCTTTAGCTAATCATCAATACCTAACAACCATCACCCAACACCCTTCTTTAGCTGTAACGCTCTGTGAATTCTGTATGCCGGAGGCGTTCTGTGGGTTCGAAATGTGCGCAAAAAGGCTCTGTTAAATCTGTGAGTTCTGTGAGAGAAAAAAATACCCAGCAAACCTCATAGGCCTAATCTCATCGAGAGGGTGCGTTCTATTTCTCACAGAATAACACAGAAGAACAGAACACACAGGGTTTCACAGAGACATTAAGTCAACCGATTACACAGAACCTTACAGCCAACAGAGGCCTCACCCCCAGCCCCTCTCCGAATGGAGAGGGGCGTGTACACAGCGATACCCC
>ERZ1699261.629-NODE-629-length-9413-cov-8.833513_pt1 | contig 9413 bp, 9 predicted proteins | sample MGYA00581524_ERZ1699261 | MGnify/ENA primary metagenome ERZ1699261 (study PRJEB42319, sample SAMD00040338) | human oral metagenome | material: saliva | host: Homo sapiens | study: EMG produced TPA metagenomics assembly of PRJDB4115 data set (Metgenomic analysis of... | reverse complement strand
GAAAGCTAAGCGTGTAGAAAGCAGGTTGACTCTCCGTTTGGACGAGGGTTCAATCCCCTCCGGCTCCACCAGCATGCGCCGGCACATTCCCTCGAGAATGTGCCGGCGCAATCTTTGTTCTTACACCTATATACGAATCCTCCCCCTTGACCGATGAGTTAAGGGGGAGGATTTGTTCAGGCACGGAGAGCTCTCTCGATACTCCGATCAGAACTCAACGTTGAAGCGCAAATTCAATTGGCGCCCGGTCAAATAGTTCGGCACACCGTGGCGATTTCCTTCGATGTCCGTGATCCAATAATAAGAATTGACGTTGCGGATACCGAGGAGGTTGAAACAGTCAATGCCCAACCAAGCATCGCGCACATACTTTCCCCAGCCCACCACCGGGCGGCGGCCATTTTTGAGTTCCGCTTTGAACAAGTGGTAGTTCAGCCCCACATCCACACGCTTGTAAGCCGGAGCACGAAACGTTTGTTCTCCTCTTGCCGAATGCGGCGGACCGAAAGGCAATCCATGGGCAAACGCCGCGCGCAAGGTGAGCGCCCAACGCGTCGAACCGGGGAAGTAGTCGGTGAAATAGAGCGACACATTGTAGCGTTGATCGGTGGGGCGCGGATACCACACGCCATCCATTTTTTCTTTCGCTTGCATCAGCGAGAAAGTCAACCACGAATCGGTGCCCGGTACAAACTCGCCGAACAATTTGAAGTCGACTCCTGTCGCATATCCCGACGCCAAGTTACGCCCATAGTACACCACGCGCACATTATCAACCGTATAGGGGATCAAGTTCGACAGCCTTTTATAATACGCCTCGGCCGTAAACTTAAACGGACGCTTCATCAACTGGAAAGTGTAATCGGCTCCCACCACAAAATGCACCGAACGCTGACTGCGCACCGCCGGATTCAGTTGCACGATGACACTACCGTTCGTGTGCACCGTGTCACGCAATTCTTTATAGAACGGAGCTTGATAATACAAGCCGGTCGCCGCGCGCAAGGTCCACTGGTCGTTCCACTCCGGAATGTAGCCAACAGACAAGCGCGGCGAGACAAAGGTCTCGTTGTTCCAGTCTCGGTGCGTCAGTCGCACGCCCGCCGTCACATTGAACAAGCCGTGCGACGCCACGTGTCTCCACGTGTCTTGCAAAAAAGCTTCTGCCGTGTGCGCCACCAAGCGGTTGGTCGACCGCAGCGCATAGATCAAGTGTAACGCATCGGGAGTGTGTGGCAAAGAATATCCGGTCGAATCTCTCATCTCCCACTCCACCGCACGTTCGCGCACCGCTTCTCGCCGCCAATCCCAGCCGGCAGCCAAAGTGTGTTCTCCCACTTTCATGCCGCCGCGCATACCGACCTTCATCACGCGCGCACTCAAGACATTGCGGGCATGCTCCATGTAGGTTCCAACCCCCAATTGCTTGCGCGTCGTCACCTCATTGAGCCAATACTGGCCTTGAATGTCGTAATGCTCATGTTCTCGCGTGCCGAAACCCGACCATTGCCACGCCACGTAAGCCGTGGGTGAGAAATGCCGTGTGAGGGTTGCCGCCCCGAAAAGCGTTCGAAACGCATCTCGTTCTTGCCCGTCAAAGTAAACCTTGAACGATCGCGCATCATACATCGTGCCAAATCGCGTTTCTCTGTCGTGCGGAACGAAATTATATTGATTGTCCGACACATTGCCCAACACGTCGAGCGACCACAGCTTCGATGGACGCCACGACATCACCAACTGATAATCGAAAAAGTTCGGTCGATATTCTCCGTCCGTGTCGAGGGTTCCCAGAAGGTAACGCGTGGTCTTGTAACGAGCAGAGGTCATCGCCGAAAAATGCTTGTTCCCCCACCCCACATAAAGGCCACCTCCCAGCATCGAACCGTTGACTGCGGCCTCCCACTGTTCCGGGCGGCGATAAGTGATGTCGAGCACCGACGACATTTTGTCGCCATATTTTGCCTCAAAACCGCCGGACGAGAACTTGATGCCCTCAACCATCGCACTGTTGATCACCGAAAGGCCCTCTTGCTGGCCGGAACGCACCAACTGCGGTCGATAAAGTTCGATTCCATTGAGATAAACCACATTTTCGTCAAACGATCCGCCGCGCACATTGTACTGCGACGAGAGTTCGCTGTGGGTCGACACCCCGGCCTGTGCAGTCACCATCTCCTCCACCGCATTCCCGGTGGCCGAAGGGGCCCCTTTCGCCAAGCCGGGATTCAATTGCTGTGTGGTTGTGGTCTGTCTTCGCTGCGATTTCACCACAGCCTCCCCGAACGATGCCGTGTAAAGCGGCAAAACCACATCCAAGCGCACCGAATCCTTCGGCAGCAGCAGCGTGTGTTTGCGCGTTTCGTATCCCAGCATCGAATAGACCACCGTCACCGAATCGTTCGACGCACACGTCAATGCATATTCTCCTTTGATGTTGGCCACTGTGAGCAAAGGCTTGCCCGCAATGCGCACCGAAGCCAATGCGATCGGCTGTCCTTCGCTGTCGCGCACCGTGCCGAACACACGGCAAGGCCGTTGCGCGAAGGCCGAAGTCCCCGCACACCACACCAAAAGAGAAAGAATCAATCGGCAGTTCATCCGCAACATGCTATGGCAGGAAAGCAGGTAGAGATCTGTTGTTCACGGTGAACCAATTGCACCTCCACTCCGAATTTCTCATGCAAATGCTCCGCCAAGTGTTGTGCCGAGTACACACTGCGGTGCTGTCCGCCGGTGCATCCGAACGAAAACATCAGCGACGTAAAACCACGCTCAATATAGCGCGCCACGTGTGTGTCGGCCAGTGCATAGACGTGCTCGAGGAAAGTCAGGATCTCGCCGTCCTGCTCCAAGAAATCGATCACCGGCTGGTCCAACCCGGTCAGCTGTTTGTAAGGTTCGTAGCGCCCCGGGTTGTGCGTACTCCGGCAGTCAAACACATAGCCGCCGCCGTTCCCGCTTTCATCGGCAGGAATGCCTTTTTTGTAGGAGAAACTAAAAACGCGTACCACCAACGCGGTAGCCGAGGAAGAATTCGTATCAAAAGTAGCCATATATCATTTTATTTTTGCGCCGAGAGTTGCAGCAATATCGCTTCGAGAGTAGGATAAGCTTGTGCAACCCCTTGCTTCAAAAGCTCGCGCACGTTGGCCAAAGCCAAAGGGATCGATTGGAGGAAATAGGCCTTGCGCTCGAAACGTCCGCGCAAACCATACGCCCCGAGCACTTGCAGCAATCGGAACAGCACAAAACGGCGCAAACTTTGACGGAAAGCCTCGCGATCCACCGTGCGCAAAGTAGCGAGTTCCGCCAAGTATTCTTCGATAAGTCGTTCGCGCAAGGCCTGTGGATAACTTGCCGAAGCCTGCCACAGGAAAGAGGCAACATCGTAAGGTAACGGGCCGCGTCTACCTCCTTGAAAATCGATCATAAACGGTTCTGATCCACAGATCATTACATTACGTGACTGAAAGTCGCGATATAGGAAATTCGTTTCGTTATCCACACCCTCCATCAAGGCCTCTGTCAAGGCCTCAAAATCATCTTCCAATCGCATTTCGTCGAAAGGCAAATCCGAGGTTTTGAGGAAACAATATTTGAAGTAGTTCAAATCGAACATCACCGAGCGCCGACAGAAGCAATTGGGCGAAAGCAGTCTTTCGAAGTCCAATCCTTGAGCACCCTCCACTTGGAAATGCGGTAACCGACGCAGGGTGCGCTGCAATAGCGCATACCCCTCTTCGGCCAAATCGGAACCCTCGTCATATCCCTGTTCTCGCCAAGCCGCCAACGCCCCGTGCAACGACACGTCGCCCAAATCAGAAAGCAAATAGCACTGTTCGTCGGCACTCACGCCCAACACGCGGGGCACCGGCAAGCCTTTCGCCGAAAAATGACGCGCAAGATAGAGAAACGTACGATTCTCTTCCACGTATTTTCCCCAAGCACCGATACACGTCTGCCCGTCTGCGGTCGCAAACCGGACATACACCCGATTCGATCCTGCGCCGGGCAAGGTCTCGATCGACGCCGGTTCGATGCCGAAAGTTTGTTTGTAGAGGGTTTGTAAGGCCTTCATCCCATCGTCTTTTTCAGGTTCATCAACTGCACGGCCACCAAGGCCGCCGTTTCCGTACGCAAACGACTTTCTCCCAGCGTGATACTGCGGAATCCGGCCGCCTGTGCGGCTCGCACTTCCTCGACCGAAAAATCTCCTTCCGGTCCGATCAAGACCAACGTGGGACGATCCGGCCGAACGACGTCGAAGAGATGAGGCTTTTCCTCCGTTTCGCCGATGTCGCTCTGCGCATAACAGTGCGCAATAAACTTATCTCCTTCGAAGGGTTGCTCCAAAAAGTGCTTCAATTTCATCATCTCCCCCATCTGAGGCAGACAGGCTTTGTGGCTCTGTTTCATTGCGCTCACGACGATGCGCTCCAAGCGATCCGGCTTCAGCGCTCTCCGTTCCGAAAAAGCACAATCCAACCACTGCATCCGGTCCACGCCGATTTCTGTGGCCTTCTCAGCCAGCCATTCGATGCGATCCGCATGTTTCGTCGGCGCCACCGCCACACACACCTCCGTGTGCCACGGACGTTGCCAACTGCGCTCACAGTCTATTTCCACGAAGCACTCCGGCTTGCGTCCGGTCACAATCGAGACGATGTGGCAATCGTAGAAACTACCGCAACCGTCGGTGGCCCACAGCGCATCGCCTTCTTGCATTCGCAACACGCGCACCGCATGCGCTGCTTCATCGGCCGGCAAAGCACCCGCCGACTTCAAATCCGGCGCATAAAACAGGTGAGATTCTTTCATTGTGTCATATTTTACTCGGCGAAGTTACTGATTTTCGCCCAAAAAGGAATTACGTCCGCCTTGCTTCGGCATTTTTTTCCTACCTTTGCAAGCAAAATTCGCAGTTCTATGGACGTAGTAACCGTAAAAGACAAGCAATTCTCGATTTCCATTCCGGCATCGCGCCTGCAAGAACGCGTTGCTGAGGTAGCGCAACAAATCAGCCGCGATCTCGAAGGAAAGAATCCACTCTTTCTCGCCGTTCTCAACGGCGCCTTCATGTTCGCCGCCGACCTCATGCGTGGCATCGATATTCCCGCCGAAATTTCGTTCGTGCGCTTCGCCAGCTATCAAGGCATGCAAAGCACCGGCCAAGTAAAACAACTCATCGGCCTGTCCCAAGACATTAAAGACCGCACCGTTGTCGTGATCGAAGACATCATCGATTCAGGTCTCACCATGCAACAGCTGCTTGCCAACCTGGGCGAACACCAACCGGCCTCACTGCACATCGCGGCCCTGCTCGTCAAGCCCGAGAACCTCCAAGTGCCGCTTCACGTCGACTACACCTGCTTCGAAATCCCGAACGATTTTATCGTGGGCTACGGTCTGGACTACGACGGCTACGGCCGCAACCTGCCCTCCATCTACACGGTCATAGACTGACTCCCCTCTTGCGCTCATCGCTGAAGGTCGGCCTGCCCAAGTTCCGCGCCGGCCCCTTCGCCTAAGTCCCCTGATGCAAGAGCCCCGTTCAACTTGAAAACTTTATTCAGACACATACAACACCCATGAAGAATCTCGTCATCTTCGGTGCCCCCGGTTCGGGCAAAGGCACCCAAAGCGATATTTTGGTTGAAAAATACGGTTTCGACCACATCTCCACCGGCGACGTGCTACGCGCCGAAATCAAGGCCGACTCCGAACTGGGTCGCACCGCCAAAGGCTACATCGACAACGGTCAACTCATCCCCGATGAACTCATGATCGACATCCTCGCCGCCACCTACGACGCCCTCCCCAAGAAAGCCGGTGTCATCTTCGACGGTTTTCCCCGCACCATCCCCCAAGCCGAAGCCCTCAAAGAGATGCTCGCAAAGCGCGGAACGCAAGTGCACGCCATGCTCGAACTCAGTGTGCCCGACGAAATGCTGATGGAACGCCTCATCAACCGCGGTAAAACCAGCGGCCGTGCCGACGACAACGAAGAGACCATCGGCAAGCGCCTCGCCGTCTATCACAACCAAACTTCGCCCCTCATCGAGTGGTACGAAAACGAAGGCCTCCGCAACGCCGTCAAGGGTCACGGTGCCCTCGAAGAAATCAACGCGGCACTCTGCGCCGTGATCGACGCCCTCTGATCCCGACATGGAAACCAATTTCATAGACTACGTCAAAATCTACTGTCGCTCCGGTAAGGGCGGCCGCGGTTCGATGCACATGCACCGCGCCAAATACCAGCCCCTCGGCGGCCCCGACGGCGGCGATGGTGGGCGCGGAGGCAACGTCTACCTGCGCGGCAACCGCAACTACTGGACGCTGCTCCACCTGCGCTATGACCGTCACGTTTTTGCCGGCAACGGCGGCAACGGCGGCAAATGCTGCAGCCACGGCAGCGACGGCGCCGACCGCTACATCGAGGTGCCTCCCGGCACCGTGGCCTACGATGCCGAAACCGGTAAATATCTCTGCGATGTCGTCGAAGACGGACAAGTCGTGATGCTGCTCAAAGGCGGACGCGGCGGATTGGGCAATTTCCAGTTCCGCACCTCCACCAATCAAGCACCGCGCTACGCCCAGCCCGGCGAGCCCATGCAAGAAATGATGGTGGTCTTGGAATTGAAGCTCCTCGCCGATGTCGGTCTGGTCGGCTTCCCCAATGCCGGTAAGTCGACACTGGTCAGCGCGCTCTCCAACGCCCGCCCCAAGATAGCCAACTACCCCTTCACCACCCTCGAACCCTCGCTCGGCATCGTGCCCTATCGCGACGGACGTTCCTTTGTGATGGCCGACATTCCCGGCATCATCGAGGGGGCTGCCGAGGGACGCGGATTGGGTTTGCGATTCCTCCGCCACATTGAGCGCAACTCGCTCTTGCTCTTCATGGTACCCGGCGACACCGACAACATCAAGCGCGAATACGAAATCCTGCTCAACGAAGTGGGAAGTTTCAACGAAGGGCTGCTCGACAAGCACCGCATCCTTGCCGTCACCAAGAGCGACCTCCTCGACGAAGAACTCATGGAAATGCTCCGTGAGGATCTCCCCGACGACCTTCCCGTCATCTTCATCAGTGCCGTTGCAGGTCACAACATCACCGAACTCAAAGACCTGCTCTGGACAGAGCTCAACTCCGAAAGCAACAAACTGCAAAGCGTTGCCGAAGGCGGAAGCATCGTCCACCGCGATCGCGAAATCGAACACCTCGACCGCGACTTCGCCGACTGGGCCGACGATGTGGTAGAGATCGACGACGAGGACATCGAAGAACTCGAAGACTACGAAATCGAAGACGTTGACGACTAATAAAATCATCATCCGCCCTTCCGATTCACTCGTATCCCTCCCCCATAACACCGGAAAGTCACGAGGCTTTCCGGTGTTTTTCGCATCCATCGGCATTCTCCTTTTCAACACCTCTCCACAGATTCTCACACATGGAACTTCTCGACTACACACTTGCTCCCGAAGTGCGCGCCTTCTCCACACCGCGCGCCGCGCTATCCCCTACGTTTGAGACCGACAATCCCTATGCCGGTTTCAATCTCACCGACTATTGTGGCGATAGCTCCGCCCACGTCGCGGAGTGCCAAGAAGCCCTGTGTGCAGCATTGGACATCGACGACGATCAACTCCTGCTGCCCCATCAAACGCACACCAACCGGGTGGCCCTTGTTGATGAAGCACTGATGGAAATGGAGAGAAGCGAGCGCAATCGCCACTTGCGCGATATCGATGCCCTGGTCACTGCGTTGCCGCGCGTTTGCATCGGCATCTCCACCGCCGATTGCTTGCCGGTGCTGCTCTACGACCCCAAGCACCGTGTGATTGGTGCCGCCCACGCCGGTTGGCGCGGCATGGTGGGGCACATCCTTGCCCACACCATCGAACTTATGCGCACCCTGGGCACCCACCCGCGCGATCTTCGCGCGGTAGTCGGCCCTTGCATCGGCCCCGACTCCTTTGAAGTGGGCGAAGAGGTGGTCGACGCTTTTTTGCAGGCCAAATTTCCGCCCGCCGTCGTGCGACGTGGTTTCTTCCGTCGCCCACACATCGATCTGTGGGCAGCGGCGGTGCATGAGCTCGAACAAAGTGGTGTGACGTTGGAGGCCATTCTTGTGAGCGGCATCGACACCTACGCCTGCCCCGATCGCTTTTTCTCCGCGCGCCGCCTCGGCATCCAATCCGGTCGCATCTACTCCGGCATTATTCTCTCGTAGGACCGCACGAAGTGTATGCGCACTTTAAGACACACGCAGAACAAACTGAGATACAGGCTACTATACAATTGGCGTTGTCGAACCGCGCCGACCATGAATTTATATTGACTTGCCGAGCAACCGGCAAGGGAAAGAAGAGATAGAAAGTGTTTTTCAAACGCCGCTCTGTCACATTCTCTGCGATGAAAACGCTCCGAACAGCGCGCGGACGGTGAAGCTAATTCTCCGTCTCTGGCGTGCAAAGTTAGCTTTTCACCCCCTCTCCCCCAAGAAAAAACATTCGATTAACGCTCATTATGCAGAAACTTGGGGGCTTTTCGAAATCGCCTCCCTTTTTGTTGTTTTCGTTTGCGCTCTCGTCTGCGCTCCTCCCCCCATCTGCTCCGCTCCATCCTAGGCTTCATTATCTCTTCCCCCGTACCTCGACTCAGGCGCCGCCACTTCGCGCATGCACGTGTGCACTCCCGCGTGCACTCGCGCACACCCGCGCCTCCGCCGATTTCCGTTTTTTGCCTTCACCCTTCACCGCTCTATCCCAACTCACTGTTTATCAACACACAAGGGGTGAACATCTCCCCCAACACAATCCCCTTCACCTACCCCTCACCTACCCTCTCGCGATTCTCCTCAACCGGCTACGGAAAAGTCCCACTTTTTCCAACACTCCCCCCGTATTTCCTCGCCACTCTCCCTGCCTCGCCAACTGCAAAATCAGCCACCGAGCAGGTGAAGGCATTTTCCTCAAAACCTTCACCCCTTACGCTCTGATATACTGCGCGTTGCGACCTACCGGTGAAGAGGTGAAGGAAAAAAACGAAAAACACCTGACGCGCGCGCGTGAGGGAAACCCGAAAAACACATCTGCTTCACCTTGTCGCCTCTCGCCGAGGCCGAACATTCGCCTCGCGCATTTTGTAGCGCTTCTTTTCGATTCATCCGACATTTGGAGTGATGGCCCCCCAAAAAAAATACCGAATAAATTATATATTTGAATTAGCACCAACAAATATACAGCCATGAACAGCAGTTCTCTATATCATGCTTGGGGATTGTATCGCCACAAGTGCCTACGAGAGGAATACTAAGGTAATAATTATCTTACATATTTAGATAGAACTCAGGTAATACAAGCTAATATAACACATCACCCTTTGCAAGGGCATGTAATAAAGC
>ERZ1699261.626-NODE-626-length-9428-cov-14.815611_pt1 | contig 9428 bp, 7 predicted proteins | sample MGYA00581524_ERZ1699261 | MGnify/ENA primary metagenome ERZ1699261 (study PRJEB42319, sample SAMD00040338) | human oral metagenome | material: saliva | host: Homo sapiens | study: EMG produced TPA metagenomics assembly of PRJDB4115 data set (Metgenomic analysis of... | reverse complement strand
ACTACAGCGTGGAGCAGGCGATTGAGGATACAACCATTGCGACCCGCCAGTTTGCGCGCCGCCAGCTGACCTGGTTCCGTGCGGATCCGCGCGTGCACTGGCTGGATGCGCTCTCACCCACCCTTGCAGATGAGGCGGAAGCCATCATCCGCGAAAGCACCCGATAAACCACAATAACGAGCCGCAACCGAACAGATACCCCTTCGAACCGGTCGGCGCGGTAAAATCATAGACGGACTGGTCACCAACTTTAAGGACAGCATATGAGCGAGAACCCTTCCATCTGGGGCGAGCTGGCAGGCCTGACCCTCACCAAGGGTCACGGCACCGGCAACGACTTCATCTTTCTGACGGACGAGAACGCAGAAATTGCCCTCACCCCCGAGCTGGTAGCCCGCGTCTGCGACCGACACTTCGGCATTGGCGCGGACGGCTTCATTCGTGCTGCCCGCAGCACCGCCTCCCGCGCGGGTCAGAAGCTGATTGAGGAGCACCCGGACGCTGTCTGGTTCATGGACTACCGCAACGGTGACGGCTCTGTCGCTGAAATGTGCGGCAACGGTGTACGTGCGTTCGTGGAGTACCTGCGCACTGAGGGCCTGATTGAGCTTGAGGTGGGCGAGACCGTCAAGATTGGTACCCGTGCCGGCGTGAAGACTGTGGCGCGTACCGAAGAGGGCTACGCGATTGATATGGGTCCGTGGAGCTTCATTCACGGTGACGCTGCCCGCGAGGGTGGCGAGGACTGCCTGGTGTCTGCTCGCGGCCTGAAGACTCCGCGCGCTGGCCTGTCCATTTCGATGGGTAACCCGCACACCGTGGTGATGCTCGGCTCCGACGGTAAGCTGGACGGCCTGGACCTGCACAGCCTGCCTCAGGTGAACCCCGCCCCGGTCAACGGTACGAACGTTGAGTTTGTGGTGCCGGTCGACCTGGATGTTGAGAGCGGCGCGCATGTGGGCGCTATCCGTATGCGCGTGCACGAACGCGGCGTGGGCGAGACTCTATCGTGCGGTACCGGCGCGTGTGCGGCGGCTGCGGCGACTCGTTTCTGGGGCGGCGAGGAAGCACCGGATGAGTGGCTGGTGCATGTGCCCGGCGGTACCCTCGCGGTGACTTTCGTGCTGGGCCCGGATGACCTGGAGCATGTTGTTCTGGCTGGTCCGGCGCAGATGGTTGCGACCGTCGTGCTGCGATAGCCTGCTGCGATAGAGCAGTCCTAGAACAGAGATTTTATCGACAAAAGCGGCGGGTGTTTTCTGACAACACGTTCAGAAAACACCCGCCGCTTTTATGTTTTAGCAATGAGCGCCAGAGGTTTTAGCCCTCGTAGCGGTGCACCTGCAGAATACGGAAGCCCTTCGAGGTCGCATAGCGCGACACCTCAAACTCGCCGGGGTGCAGCTCCTCAAGTTGTGCGTCCATCCACTTCTGCAAAGAATCGGAGCCCAGGTTCTTCTGAACCACCAGGTAGGCGTCACCGCCGGGCGCCAGGCGCGGCAGCCAGGTCAGCAGGATTTCGTGCAGAACCTCCTTGCCCACGCGAATCGGCGGGTTCGACCAGATGGTGTCAAAACGCAGTTCGGGGTCAACCGATTCGGGGGTTCCCACGGTGACGTTGGACAGGCCGAGAGCGGCGGCGTTGCGTTCGGTCAGGCCAATGGACCGGGAGTTCACGTCCACCGCGTGCACTTGCGCCTGCGGTGCGAGCATCGCCAAAGTCAGGGTGATGGGACCCCAACCGCAGCCGATGTCGAGCATGCGTGTACCCTGCGGGTCGGGTGCTTCCTGCAGCAAAATAGCGGTGCCCTTATCAATACCGGAGGGGCTGAAAATGCCGTTAGCTGTGGTGACGGTGACCTTGCGGCCGGCAAGCTCCACCTGCACGGGGCGGGGCTTGAATTCGGTCTCGGGGGTTTCAGAGAAATAATGCTGCTCGCTCATGCTATCCAGTGTACCGGTAGGGCAAGAACGCGCCGCACACGGGCAGAGTATACGCGGGGCGGGCTGGTAGCTTGCACGCCCTGAGCGCACAGGCGACCGAACCCCCTACCCGATGCGGGCAACGGCGGTAGAATTAGAGTCGTATGAATTCTAAGAACACCCCCGTATCTGATACCGAAAAGCTGCCCAGCGATGAGCAGCTGCGCCGCACCGTAGACCGCGTTTTGGGTCGCTCCCAGGCCGCCGCCTCCGTCACGACGTATGACGCCGCCGGTACCGCGCATCACAGCGATAATTCCTCCAGCACCCACGGCAGCCACACTAGCCGCCGTGTGCTGGACACTCGCGCGCGCGAAATTTCTGACGTTCAGCGCGAACACTCCGAATATGACGGTGACCAGGAAGATCTCGCTGAGCGCCGTGCCCTGCGCCGTATCGCGAACCTCTCCACCGAACTTGAAGACGTCACCGAGGTCGAGTACCGCCAGCTGCGCCTGGAGCGCGTGGTGTTGGCTGGTCTGTGGACTGAAGGCACCGTAGAGGACGCAGAGAACTCCCTGCGTGAGCTCGCGGCACTGGCTGAAACCGCAGGTTCCGAGGTCCTGGACGGCCTGGTTCAGCGCCGCCTCAAGCCGGACCCCGGCACCTTCCTCGGCTCCGGTAAGGCGCTGGAACTCAAGGACATTGTGGAGGCGACCGGCGCCGACACCGTCATCGTCGACTCCGAGCTGGCTCCCTCTCAGCGTCGTGCCCTCGAAGACATCGTGAAGGTCAAGGTCATTGACCGCACCGCCCTGATTCTCGACATTTTCGCTCAGCACGCCAAGTCCCGCGAAGGTAAGGCGCAGGTTGAGCTGGCTCAGCTGGAGTACATGCTGCCGCGTCTGCGTGGTTGGGGTGCATCCCTGTCCCGTCAGGCGGGTGGCCGTGCCGCAGCCGGTGAGGGTATCGGTTCGCGTGGTCCCGGTGAAACCAAGATTGAGATGGACCGCCGCCGCCTGCGCGCTCGCATGGCGAAGCTTAAGCGTGAGATTGCTGCGATGGCGCCGGCGCGTGAGACGAAGCGCCTGAACCGTCGCCGTAACCGTGTGCCTTCGGTGGCTATTGCCGGGTACACGAACGCGGGTAAGTCCTCCCTGCTGAACCGTCTGACCGATGCCGGCGTGCTCGTGGAGAACGCCCTGTTTGCGACCCTGGACCCGACCGTCCGTAAGGCTCAGACCCCGGACGGTATCGGCTACACCCTCTCTGACACGGTGGGTTTCGTGCGTTCGTTGCCGACCCAGCTGGTGGAGGCGTTCCGCTCCACTCTGGAAGAGGTCGCGGATGCTGACGTCATCCTGCACGTGGTGGATGCTTCGCACCCGGACCCGGAGGGGCAGATTCGTGCTGTCCGCGAGGTCATTGCGGAGGTTGACGCCCGCCATATTCCCGAGATTATTGTGCTGAATAAGGCTGATGCCGCCGACCCGTTCGTGCTGGAGCGTATGCGCCAGCGCGAGCCGGAGCACGTGATTGTTTCGGCGCGTACCGGTGAGGGTATTGAGGAGCTGAAGCAGAAGATCGCGGACACCATTCCGCGCCCCTCCATTGAGGTGAAGCTGCTGATTCCGTACTCGCACGGTGAGATTATTTCGCGCCTGCATGAGTGGGATGCCGAAATTAAGAGCACCGATTTCGTATCGGACGGCACGTTCGTGGTGGCTCTGGTTCGTGAGGACGTCGCCTCCGAATTGTCCGAGTATGTGCTGGAGGGCGACCTGCTGGAGGTTCTGGAAGAGGAACTTGCGGAGGCGCATGTCCTGGCTGAAGCGACCGCTTCTGTTTCCGAGCAGTCCTCCACCGCTGAGGCTCACTAGGGGCGTATGAGCGTGACCGAGAGCATCAACACGCCCAAAAACGCCCCCGGAACCGTACCCGGATCGGCAACCGACGGCACCCGATTCACCGGGCAGGAGCTTGAAACCCTGCCCGGTGCGAAGGACGCCCTGACCCTGCTGGACGAGGCGGTTGCCGCCACCGGCGGTCAGAACCGTGCCGGTCAGCGCACCATGGTGGCGCATGTGGCGCAGGCTCTTGAACTGCAGCGTCACCTGCTGGTCCAGGCGGGTACCGGTACCGGTAAGTCCCTGGGCTACCTGGTTCCTGCTCTGGCTCGGGTGGGGGAGTCGGACCAGCCGATTGTGGTTGCGACGGCGACCCTCGCCCTGCAGGCGCAGATCGTGAACCGCGATATTCCGCGTCTTCTACAAGCGCTGGAGCCGCGCCCGGAGTCGCAGGCGCAGGTGGCTCTGCTCAAGGGCCGCAATAACTACCTCTGCGTGCACAAGCTGGAGGGCGGCTACCCGGAAGACGAGCCGGATGCTCTCTTTGACATGCCTTCTTCGACCTCCCGCGTGGGTGAGGAAGTGGTGCGCCTGCGCGAGTGGGCCGACCGCACGGAGACCGGCGACCGTGACGAGCTGAAGCCCGGCGTCTCTGACCGCGCCTGGGCTCAGGTATCGGTCAGTGCCGCCGAGTGTCTGGGCCGCCGCTGCCCGCTGGTGGAAGAGTGCTTTAGCGAGATGGCGCGTGGCCGTGCCGCTGAGGCTGACATTGTCATCACGAACCACGCCCTGCTGGCGATTAACGCTTTCGAGGGCATGAAGGTTCTGCCCGAACATGAGACGGTCATTATTGATGAGGCTCATGAGCTGGTGGACCGCGTGACCGGTGCCGTGTCTGGTTCTTTGACGGTTGCGATGGTTCGCCGTGCGGCGCGTAGCGTGAAGAAGCATTCAAAGGCTGATTCCGGCGCACTGGAAATGGCTGCCGGCACCCTGGAGACCGCGTTCGAGGGGCTTGCCGAGGGCCTGCTGAAGGGCCTGGACGGGCGCCTTTTGACCGCTATTTCTGCGGTCAATGATGCCGCCCGCACTGCCCTGTCCGATACCAAACCGGACGGTCAGGACGTTGATGCCGGCCTGCAGATGGCGCGCTCGCGTGTCTCTGAGGTACACGATATGAGTAGCCGCATTCTGGAGGCATCGGGCGAGCAGGACGTTCTGTGGATTTCTCGTCAGGGCGGCTGGGAGAACGGCCGCTACGTGGCTGCTTCCGATACCGACCCGGCGACCCTGAATATCGCTCCGTTGAGCGTTGGCCTGCAGTTGCGTGACGGCTTGTTCGCTGACCGCACCGTGATTTTGACGAGCGCAACCCTGACGGTGGGTGACTCTTTTGACGTTGCAGCCGCTGCCCTGGGACTGCAGGGCGAGGGCGCGCCGCGCTGGACGAGCATCGACGTAGGTTCGCCTTTCGACTACCGCAAGCAGGGCATCATGTACGTTGCCGGGGATTTGAAGCCTCCGGGATTTGGCGTGCACGAGGGGCAGCTGGAGCGTCTGCGTGAACTGTGCGAGGCCTCGGAGGGCGGCGCCCTGGGCCTATTTTCCTCGAAGCGTGCCGCCGAGCGTGCCGCCGAGTACATGCGCGAGCATAGCGACCTGAACATTCTCCTGCAGGGCGAGTCTTCGCTCAAGGCTCTGGTGGAGGAATTCAGCGAGGACGTTGACTCGTGCCTGTTCGGAACGATGAGCCTGTGGCAGGGCGTGGACGTTCCCGGTGACTCGTGCCGTCTGGTGGTGATGGACCGCATTCCGTTCCCGCGCCCGGACGATCCGATTGCGCAGGCCCGTACGGAGGCGGTGAACCGTCACCGCGGTAACGGCTTCATGGCGGTTTCTGCCCACCACGCGGCGATTCGTATGGCGCAGGGCGCGGGTCGCCTGATCCGTTCGGTCTCTGACCGCGGCGTGGTGGCCGTGCTGGACTCTCGTGTGGCGACGAAGCGTTACGGCGGTTTCTTGATGAAGGCGATGCCGCCGATGTGGTCGACGCAGAATAAGGCAGCCGTGATGGGTGCGCTAGCTCGTCTTTCAGCCAGTATTGAGCGTTAGCTCGGGCGGGATTCGTTCCTGGCTGCGCCGCCCCGCTTTGGACATAAAAATCACCCCGGTGATACGTGAACCTTCACGTATCACCGGGGTGATTTCTATGTAGAGCTCAAAGCCCTAACGGTTATGTCTTTTAAAGACCGTTGCTGTTTAGAGCCAGCTTCTTCTAGAGACTGTATTTTCTAGAGACTGTGATTTTCTAGAGGCTACGCAGCACGGAGACGACCTTACCCATGACGGTTGCGCGGTCGCCCATAATCGGCTCGTAGTTGGAGTTGCGCGGCATGAGCCAGGTGTGGCCGTCGACCTGACGGAACACCTTCACGGTTGCTTCATCGTCGAGCAGAGCAGCAACGATATCGCCGTTGTCTGCGGTGTGCTGCTCGCGGACAACCACCCAGTCGCCGTCGCAGATTGCGGCATCAATCATGGAATCGCCCTTGACCTTGAGCATGAAGAGCTTGCCGCTACCGACCAGCTGGCGGGGCAGGGCGAGCACATCCTCCACGGACTGCTCGGCGGTGATGGGACCGCCCGCTGCAATTCGTCCAACCAGGGGAACGGGTACGAGGTCTTCATCGCCGACTTCGAAGTTCGGCAGCTCGGGCAGGGAAGAGGAGGCGCTACCGTGGATACCGACGCCGTTCTCATCCAGCACCTCAATGGCGCGGGGGAGCTTGGGGTCGCGGCGAATGTAGCCCATGGTCTCGAGGCGACCGAGTTGGTGGGTGACCGAGGACAGGGACGCAAGACCCACCATGTCACCAATCTGGCGCATGGACGGCGGGTAACCCTTCTGTTCAATCTCGGTGCGGATCGCGTCAAGAATCTTCTGCTGGCGCGCGGTCAGCGCCGGACGGGGTGCTGTTGCCATTTCTTTTCCTTCGGTCTGTGCCCTGATTTCTGTACTCCGGCCTCTGTATTCCGGTCGGGACACGGATGGGTGCTTCACACGTTGTCTGATGGTGTCCTAAAAATTTTTTGGGTTCTGCCGAAATGGGTCTTATCTCGTCAGGGGGTGGAGGAATTCTATCCGTGCCGGAGCGATACCGGAGCGATACACAGGCAACGAGTATGCGCCTCCGCCCTATAAAACTCAGCCAGCGGCACCTGCACTCGATACGGAACCAAGCTGTAACGGGTACAGAAACCTGCTGTGAGTAGGACTCATCAGGAGCGTGTGGAACGTCTCTTGACACCAGTGTAGAACACTACACCGAAAAACTCAAACAAATATTCTAGATTTTTTCTTCGAAACTCGAAGAAATTTTTAGTACATCTCTGCTAGACTTTAGAACAAGAGTTCGTATATACTCTTGAATCTCTCCTGAAATTCAGGATTTACGGGTGAATGTTCGAAAAATATTCGAAGATTCGACCCGGAGTCTTTCGGGAGAGGAGAGTGAATGAGTGTTCGAATGTATTCGAATCCTCTGCTTCTCTCTTCGCATGATCTACCCCGGATGCTCTGGAAAACCTCTGGCGAATCTAGGGAGCATCTGGCGAAGAGAGAGCGCAGGGGATGGGGTTCCGGGGCTACCCGGTGCACCCGACGCTCTGACCTAACTAGAGAATAGCTATCCACTAGTTATCGCCTAACAATCACCACTCCATAATTATCACTCAACTAGGACCTCCGAGCGGGTATCGCTCGGCATTGCTAGACCCGCGGGGTAAACCCGGGGAGAGCTGAGAGAAAGGAACCACAATGACTACTGCAGCACCTCTTGCTTCTCGTGGCACTTCTGCACACCTTCCGGCAGGTTTGGTGGTACTTCACCCCGCCCGCACCGCACCCGCCCGCACCACCCCCATCCGCACCGTGCAGGGGCGTTCTCGTGTGCCTGCGTCTTCGCAGTCTGTTCGCTCTTCTCGTGCGGCTCATGCACCCCGCCCTGCGCAGATGGCTCAGCCTACCCAAGCTCCCGCTGTTTCTGTTCAGGCACCTGCACCGGTTCGCTCTGTAGCTTCTGGTGTGCAGACTACTTCTGATGCGCAGGCGCCCAGTGTGAAGAGTGTTCTTTGGGCTAAGGGCGGCGAGCTTCTGCGCGAGGTTCCCGCTTCTATTCGTCGTCTTGGCACCCCGCGCGGTTTCCTGAAGGGGCTGCCCCTGCTGACTTTGGCGGCGCTGATTGTGCTCGGCGCTATTAGCTTCTTTGGTCCTGCGGCTTCTGCTTCTGTGGAGAACGCTTCGGTGACTCGAACCGTCGTTGTGGTCAAGCACGGCGAGACCCTGTGGGATATTGCTCAGGCGGTGGATCCGCAAGGTGATACCCGTGATACTGTGGTTCGTATTATGGAGTTGAACTCGTTGACCAGCACCTCTGTTGATGCCGGTCAGCGTCTGGAAATTCCTCAGCCTCAGCGCTAAGCATGGACCCGTGTGTGGTTGGCTTCTGCATGAGGTTGATGTCTTGACTCCGAATCCTTCATCTCTCAAGCTAGAGCGCTTGAGCCGAATTCTTGAGCCTATGAAATAGGAGCGCACCGATGCCTGTTCCCGTTGAACCCACACCCGTCGAAACTGAATCTGTACAGACCACTCAGCCCGCTCGTCCTGTGGTTGCCGTTTTGGGGGAGCCCGGAACTCGTGGTGCCCTGGTGAAGCTTCTTCAGGATGCGGGGGCGGATGTTATCGTGACCGCTGTGCCCGATCAGTTGCGTGAGGCTGACGGCATGGTGGTGACCGGCGGTGCGAGCTCTCTTGAGGCGTACGAAGACCTGAAAGCTAAGGACGCTGAGCGCGTGATTGGTCGCCGGGTTGCTGGCGGTCGTCCGGTGTTGGTTGCCGGTGCAGCGTTGAGCTGCCTCTTCGACTCGGTGACGGTGGAGCATCCGCAGATGGGGCAGATTCAGGTGCAGTGCATGGGGGAGTGGCCCGGCGAGAGCGTGGAGCTTTCTACTCGCGGCCTGGTGCCCGGTGTTTCTGCCCTGCGTTCTTCCTCCGATAGTGCGCTGCTCAAGGATCTTGAGGGTGAGGCTCACTTCAAATCTGAGCACGGCGTTTTTGAGTGGGCTTTTGATCAGAGCATCGAATATATTGCCCCGCCGGCGGTGACTTGGACTGTCACCGAGCCTGCCTATATTGCGGCGGTTGAGAATGGCCCGCTGACGGCGGTGCAGTTCTGCCCGGTGGAATCTGGTGAGCTGGGTGCGGAGTTTCTTCGTCGCTGGGTTGCGTCCCTGGCGGTGACTGGTCGCCTCTCTCTATCCTCTGAGTCGCTGCCTTCTGAGTCTCTGTCGTCTGAGGGCTCTGCTGCTGTTGCGGGAGGTAACTAATGTCTGTACCCGTTCTTGAACTTCTGCCCGCTGTTGATATTTCTGAGGGCTACGCGGTGCGCCCGGTGGGTGGCACCCTCTCCGGTGGTGAGCAGCGCCTCGACCCTGTTGAGGCAGCTTTGACCTGGGTGAAGGCTGGTGCTCGCTGGATTCACCTGGTCGACCTTGATTTGGCGTTTGGTCGCGGTACGAATACCGAGGTTTTGGCTGAGGTGGTTGCCGCCGTCCGTGCCGAGAGCGCCCAGAACTCTGACCCGGTTCGTATTCAGG
>ERZ1699261.610-NODE-610-length-9559-cov-4.786154_pt1 | contig 9559 bp, 8 predicted proteins | sample MGYA00581524_ERZ1699261 | MGnify/ENA primary metagenome ERZ1699261 (study PRJEB42319, sample SAMD00040338) | human oral metagenome | material: saliva | host: Homo sapiens | study: EMG produced TPA metagenomics assembly of PRJDB4115 data set (Metgenomic analysis of... | reverse complement strand
GTCTACGCGGACACCGAGGATCGTATGAACGCCAACCCGCTGGCTCAGGCGCAGCTGGGCGAGGAACCCATGCGTACGCTCGAGCGCCGCGTCGTCATCTCCGTGGTGGACCGCCTGTGGCGCGAGCACCTCTACGAGATGGACTACCTGAAGGAAGGCATCGGCCTGCGTGCGATGGGTCAGCGTGACCCGCTCGTCGAGTACAAGGACGAGGGCGCTCAGATGTTCCAGGCGATGGTTGAGCGCATCCGCGAGGAGTCCGTCCAGCAGGTGTTCTCCTACGCCAAGCAGTTCGAGCGCGCCCTGGCTGCCGCCGAGGAAGAGGCAGGCGGCTCGATCACTCGCGCGTCCGTGGCCTCGGCGCAGAGCGCCAGGTCCGCTTCTGTGGAGGATGCAGAACCCAGCGTCGAGGAAGTGGCCGCCGCCGAATCCGCCGCTTCTGAGGCGGCGCGCGAGGCCGTGGCGCATGCCCGCTCCGTTATGGGTAACGTGGGTCGCGAGAAGGCTCCGAGCCGCGTGAGCTACAGCTCTGCTGAGGGGGAGTCGGCCTCGTCGTCGGCGAGCGGTAATCGCGCGGAGCGCCGTGCGGCCGTCAAGAAGCGCCGCCGCCGCTGAGCATTGAAGACGGGTGAGGGGATTCCTGCGGGAGTCCCCTCACCCGTTTATCGTCTGCGCGGCGATGCTCAGGCGAGTTCGAGGGCGGTGGCCATCCAGCGCCCACGGTATTCCTCGAGGCGCAGGGCCAGGGCGTAGATGCGCGAGGCGGTGGCGACGATGACGGCGGCCTCGGTGTGCCGGGCATCGATGGAGCATACGCGCACGTGGATCGCGCTTGCGCCTCGGGCGCAGGGTGAGAGGTGGATATCCGTGAGGGCTGTGTAGAGGTCGGGCAGGAGCCACCGGCGCAGCTGGGGTGCCTGGCGGGCACCCGTGACGACCTCAACGATGGCGCGTGCGAGCGTGGCAGCCCAGGCGCTGGGATCGGGAAGCTCCGCCTGGGTGGGGGCAATGTCGGGCAGGCAGGCGACGCGGGGCCGGTATGCCTGCGACAGTGAGCGTTGTGATGTCCATCGAAACGGCGCGGACGAGGTGGGCCGAGAGTGGGTTGGTCCCGAGCGGGCGCGGGAGGCGGGCTGGGGGAGTGAACGAGGCCTGGGTGCAATGTGTGTGCTCATGGCTGGTCCTGGGGAATGGTGAGGGTTTGTCCGGGGTAGATGAGTGAGGGGTTGGGGATGGCGTGCGAGTTGGCTGCGTGGATGGCCCGCCACGTGCGCGTGATGTGTGCGTCGTCGGAGCCTGGCTGCAAGGAAGCGGCGATGGACCAGAGCGAGTCGCCGGGGGCGACCGTCACCGTCTCGGGCATGTCGGTGGTGGTCCAGGATGCGAGTGCTGGGTCGGGTACCTCGGGAGGCGATGGGGCATCGCCTGGGTCGCGCGTCCCCGTGAGTCCTGGGGCTGAGGCGGGGGTTGCCTCCGTGCTTCCTGGCGACGTCGCGAGCGTCGAGGTGGGAGTGTCCGCCCAGGTGAGTGAGGCTCCTGGGACGTCCGTGTCCTGAGCGGTGATGCTTTCCGCGTCGGCGCTCGTGGTTGGGGAGGCCTCGGGGGATGTGTGGGCGGCGATTTCGGGGGAGTCGGCCCATGTCAGGGATACACCCCTTGGCCCCGTGTCCTGCGGTGCGGCCAGTGCACCTCCCAGTGGAACGGATGTGACGAGGGCGGATCCAATGAGGGCGCTGGCTCCCGCCCGCGCGAGCAGGGATCGAGAGAGACGGGTGCCGAAACGAGAGACGAGTAGGTGCGCGGCCCGGCGCAGGGGATCGGGGACATGGCGCAGCGTCGCCAGGTGCGCGCAGGCGGAGGAAAGGAGATTCCATGCGAGGAGAGCCAGGGCGATGAGACCGAGAACCCAGACGACAAGTGTCTCAGGTACGTTCGGCGTGATGGGCGGTGCACCATAGGCGAGGTAGAGTACGTCAAGGATTGCTAGGGGCGTTCCCAAGAGCCACAGGACGGCATCGGTCAGGTACGCCTGTCCCGTCGGGGAGTCTGAACCATATGTCATGAGGAACTCTTCATCGAGTGGACGGATTCGATAGTGGCCACTATGCGCTTTGTGCGAATAAATGTCAATCGATATCAATCAATATCATTAGAATGTGATGTGTAACGCACGGTAATGTGGAATGGTAGGGGCATGGATATGCATGCGTTCATGGATGAGCTGGAGGCGCGCTTCGATGAGGTGCGTGGTCGCGAGCTGGAAGAGCTGATCGATGAGTTAACCGACGCCGAACGTGCCTCTGTCACGCTGTCCGCGCGGCTGGCGGGGGCTGACGGCCTCGTCAATCTCTCGTTGCGCGGGGGGAGCGTGGTCGTGGGCGAGGTGCTCGACTCGACGCGCTCGTGGGTGCTGCTTCGCGGCACGACCGGTGACGCCCTGATCATGCTCTCGGCTGTCGTCGGTGCGTGGCCGCTGGGGCGCAGTGTCGCGCGCGAATCGTCGATCCGTGGCGGCGTTGGCGTCGGGCATGTCTTGCGTGAGTTGAGCGCCCGCGGCGTCGATGTTGCCATTGACTCGGACTGTGGAGACCATCGGGGGGTCATCGACGCGGTCTATGCGGACCATGTCGATGTTGCCCTCAGTGGTGCGGCCATCGGCTATGACGGTCGCGATGATGCGTGCGGGCAGACCGTGTCGCTGGCGCTGGCGCTGGCGGGGCTTCGTCGACTCCGTGTGCTTGGCCAGCGATGGTCACCCGACTACTGAGCGCGTTCGGCCTTCTGGCGTTCGCGTGTCGCAGTGTACTGGTCCTGGATGAACTGCTCCAAGACGGACTCTTCGATCCGCCAGACGTGTTTGCCGCCCACCTGAATGGCGGGCAGTTCGCCGGAGGAAACGAGGGCGCGGGTTGCTGACATGGTGAGATTCAGGGTCTCGGCGACGTCAGCGAGAGTGAGAAATCGTGTTGCCATGGCAACATGGTATCAGTTGAGTTCGTTTCGTTTAAATCGTTTGAGTCAGCAATTTTTTCGTATCTCGATTGGCCGATAGGACTTGTTGATCTCAATAGATATTGAACAACCTACCGCTTTTTGTCAGAACCATGCATCATGGAGGGGTGAAAAGCGTCTCAGCTTCAGCGTCGATTCCTGCGCGCGCCCCCGGCAAGATGGACCGTCGATTCATGATCGGCGTGGTCCTCATCATCGCGTCTGTAATCGCCTTCAGTGTCCTTGGCGGATTCCTCCGGGGAGGAACCCGCGTCTACACGGTGACGACCAGTATCGCCCCCGGCGAAGCGCTCACGGCCGACAACGTTCGTGAAGTCTCCGTCCACGTCGACACCGCCGTCTACGCGCCGACGTCGGATACGCCCCTGGGCAGCCGTGCCACGCGCATGCTCACCCCGGGTCAGCTCGTCATGCGCGCCGACCTCGCGCCGGACGGTACGGCTGGCCCCCAGGACCCGGACGGCATGGTCCGCGTCGCCCTCACCGTGAACGCGGGACTCCCCGACGGAGTAGCCGATGGGACTGCCATCCGACTGTGGAGCGTCTCGTCCCGCTCGCCCGCGGGTGGTGAGGCGAAAGCCCGCGAAATCGAGGGGACGTTCACCTTCGTGCGCTCGGTCGACTCCTCGACCTCCGGGACCCATCGGGGCACGCGCATCGAAATCATGGCTAACGCCCAGTCCCTGCCCGAACTCCTGGCTGCGCAGACCTCAAACGAACAGCTGGCCGCCGTCCCTGTGGGGGCCTCGTGAGTGCCGTCCACGGAGTCGTGATCCTGGCCGATCAGCGCTGGGAAGCACCCATAATCCAGGCGATCCAGTCACGCTCTGACTGCCTGGCTATCGTCCGGCGCTGCGCCGACCTGGCCGAGGTGATCGCCGCCGCGCGCGCCGGCATCGCGGATCTCGCGGTCATCGACGGTGCCGACCCCGATCTGACGTCCGATGCCCTCGCCTCCCTGCGCTCAGTCGGAATGTCGGTCGTCGCCCTTGCACCGCACGAGGAGCGCTCGCGGCTCCGGACCCTCGGCGTTGCCTCGGTAGCAGCCCCCGGCAGTCCCGATCAGGTCGTCAACTCCCTCATCGCCGCGACCCGCGCGCGTCGACCGAACCCCACCATGGCCTCGGCCCCGCCGCCCCCGCCCGAGCCCGCGCGCCCCGGCTCCGTCCTGGCGGTGTGGGGGACCTCCGGGGCACCGGGGCGCACGACCCTGGCAGCGGGCATCGCGACCGCCTTCGCTGCGCACGCGCCCACCCTCCTCATTGACGCTGACACCACGAATCCGACGATTGCGCACCTGCTTGGCCTGCCGGTCCACGCCTCGGGACTCTCCGTCCTGGCGCGCACCGCCTCGCGCGGGCCACTGACCCCCGAGGACGTCGTGGGCGCGTCCGTGCGTCGCTCCGACAATCTTCGGATCGTGACCGGCCTGGTCACCCCGCACCGCTGGCGCGAGGTCAGCCGCACGAGCATCGAAGCGATCCTCGGCGCAGCCCGGCTATGCTCCCGCTACACGGTCGTGGACGTCGCGGCGACCTCCCTGGAAAAAGCGACACGCGGTGCGAATCGCGACGACGTCGCCCTCGGAGTCCTGGAGCGCGCAGACCGCCTGGTGATCGCGGCGCGCGCCGACATCGTCGGCATCAACCGCTTGTCCTTCCTGGCGCGCTGGTGGGACGAGCAGGGACGTGACATCCCCGTCGACGTCATCGTGAACCGCGTGAATGCGGATGCGATTGGACCGCGCCCTGTGGCCGCGCTGCAGGCCGCCATCGGCGCGTTTATGCCGGGGCGCATCTTCCACACCGTCAACGAGGACTCCGGGGTGGCGCGAGCCTCCCTGCGCGCCAAAGCGCTGGGCGAAAACGGAACTCGTTGTGTCGCCGCCGACGCGTTGGAAGCGATTGTGGCCCAGTGGGTGCCTACACTGTGACCATGCGCGTCTACGTTCCCGCCGTCCTGTCCGAGCTGTCCGTCCTCCTGCCGCCCGTGCGCGGTGGCGTGATTGCCGTGCCCGACGCCGCGATGAGCGGCGAGGACGTTGAGGTCCTCGAGGACGACGCCATCACCGAGGCCGCTCTGTCCTCCCTGGAGCTGGCCCGAGAGACCGACGGGGCGCTGCCCGCCCGCGTCGTCCTGGCGGTGGACACGCCCACGTCGACGACGCTGACCCCCGGCGACGAGGTCGAAGCCCACATTTTCACCGCGCCCTCCTTCGAGTACACGTGGTCGGACGTAGCCGCGATCCTCGTGGACTTGCCCGACGCGGCCTCGGCGGTCAGCGCCGTCCTGGAGGCTGACACACAGGAGGACGCCGACGAGGTCGTGGCCGCCCTGTGGGAGTTCTCCCTGGCGTGGTTCGACCGCTCCGAGCGCCCGCACGTCCTGGCGCTGCACAAGGGCTGACGACCGCCGCACGGGGGCCTTCCCGCGCGGCGCGCTACGTCGGCGTCGACCGCGCGAAGCTGTCGCCTCGCGGATCGATGCCCGCAGACGTCCGATCCCTACGCGCGCACCCGCAGCGTCGAGCCGCCCTCCTCGAGGGGACACACCTGGATTTGGTCCGCGATCTGCGTGGCCATCTCTTCAACGTGCGAAATGACTCCGACCGTGCGGCCCGCGCTGCGCAGCGCCTGCAGCTGCTCCATGACGAGCGCGAGGGTGTGCGAGTCCAGCGACCCGAAGCCCTCGTCGATAAACATTGTGCGCAGCTCAACACCTCCGGCCTCGGCTGTCACGACATCCGCCAGGCCGAGCGCGAGCGCCAGGGACGTGTAGAAGGTTTCCCCGCCCGACAGCGTGCGAGGGCTGCGCGTGGCCTCCGTGTCGTGGTCGACGATAGCCAGGCCGAGACCCGACTTGCGTGAGGAAGTGCCGTCGTCGGGCACGGCCACGAGCTGGTAGCGTCCCGACGAGATACGCTCCAGGCGAGGATTCGCGGCCGCAAGCACGTCCTCGAGCCGAGAAATGAGCACCCATGCTGACAGCGGCGTGGCCGCGAGGTTGTCCGGCCCGGATGCTGCCGCGATGTCTGCGAGGCGACGGATGGGACCCGCCTGCTCTCGGGCCTGCGCGAGCGCGTCCAACGCCTGTTCAAGGGAGACACGAGCGGCCTCGATCTGCACGCAGTGCTGCTCGAGCTTGCCCGAGGCCCGGGCGGCGGAAGCAGCGTCCTCATCGGCCTTGCGGGAGGCATCGGTGAGAGCCTCGAGGTCCGGCGCCGGGGCTGATGCCGCGCGGGTCAGGCGCTCCGATGCAAGGGCCTCGCGTACCGCGAAGATCTCGCGTTCGTGGGCACTGACGCGCGCTTCAAGCGCCGCGACATCGCGTTCTGGCAGCAGGAAAGAACGCCAGGAGTCGATCTCTAGCCCCTGTGCTTCCAGGACCTGGGTGAAGGCCGCGCGCGCCTCGCGATCAGACTCGCTGGCCTGCTCCCAGTCGGCGCACGCACGCACGACCTGGGACGCGCGCGACGCGTCCTGTGTCAGCTGCGCGGCGCGCGCGTCCAGAGACTCGAAGGTGGAACGCTCCGCCTCCACGCGCTCGACCGCCTGCGCCAGCGCGGCCCTGCGTTCTTCGAGCGTCGAGGCCAGCGACGCAGCCTTTTCGCGGGCGGCCGTGAGGGCATCCGTCAGACCGTCGAGGCGTGTGCGCTCTTGCGCGAGGGCCGCCTCGATCTCGGTGATCTGCGGGCCGAGAGCCTCGAGTTTCGCAACGAGTTCGACGGCCCGATCCCGCTCAGTCTCGAGCGTCGACGTGGGGGCACCAGCCACCTCGTTGAGCTGGGCGATACGCCGCACGAGGTCCTGGTGGCGCTCCCGCGCGTCCCGCAGTGCGCTCTCCGCGCGGTCGCGCACCTGGTCGAGTTCGGCGACCTGCTCGCGCGTGATCTCCCCGTCCGTAGCCGGTGCGGGAGCGGGGTGAACGGTGGATCCACACACGGGACACGGCGTGTCCTCCTCGAGCTCGCGCGCGAGGGCCGATGCGCTTTGCGCAATCCACAGGTCATGGCCGTCTGCTGCTGCGGCGTTCACGAGCTTCGCAGCGACGGTGGCCTCGCGAAGCTCGTCCGATGCGCCGAGAAGGGCCGAGCGCAGCAGGTCTGCCTGCATGGAGGCATCCACGCGCTCGTTGATGGCGCGCAGCGCAGACGCGGCCTCAGGTAGCGTGTCGGCGTCCGCCCGCATGAGGCGCAGTGCCTCGGTTGCTTGCTTGATGCGCAGGGGCAGCGCCTCGCGCTCGGCTTCGATCGAGGAGACGCGCGCCGACGCCAGCTCATGCTGGGAGCGCAGCGACTTGATCTGCGCGCGTGCCTCGGGCAGCGAGTGCTCGACAGCCAGGGCCTCCTCGAGAGAGCCGCGCGTGCGCGTCGCCTCGTCGCGCAGGTCCTGCGCCCGCTCGCGCAGAGCCCCCACGGCCTCGGGTGTCAAAGATGCAGGATCGACGGAATCTTCGTCTGAGATGGCGGGGGACAGAGCCGCAACCTGGTCTCCTGCGGCCTCCAGACGAGCAAGTGCCGAGGCCTCGGCCGCGTCGAGGGGCGACACGGCGAGTGCCCGGCGGGCCTGGCGTGCGCGCTCACGGTCCGATGCAATCGAGACCTCCGATGCGGCAAGCTCGGTGAGCATCGCGCTCACGCGCGCGTGCTCCGCCTGCGCCTCTGCTAGGGCACGTCCCTCGGCGAGGGCATGGGAGGCCGCGCGTGCTGCTGTCGTGGCCGCCTCGGCGACGCGAAGGGTTTGTGCGTGTGCCTCCCGCGCGCGCTCGCATGCGTCGTCGGCCCATCGCATCACGGGGCTGGGGTCCTCCGAACCCGCGTCCAGCTGAGCGGCCTCTACTGCGCGATTTTCCGCGCCGGGCGCATCCGTCTGCACGTCCTCGCTCAGGGTGTCATCGAGCGAGCGCACGCGTTCGAAAGCACCGACCGCGGCGATGCGGCGCTCTTCGATGCCGCGCTTCGACGAAGCGGCCGCATCGACGAGGGCCTTCGTGAAGTCCACGTAGATCTGCGTGTCGAAAATGTCGCGCAGGATCTGCTCGCGAGCATCCGACGTGGCGTTGAGGAACTGGGAGAACTTGCCCTGCGGGAGCACGATCGTCTGCAGGAACTGGTCCTTATCCAGTCCGACGATTGCCGGAATCTCGTAGCCCACGTCGCGCGGACCCGACGCGATCGGCTCGACCGTGCGCCACCCGTCCGGAGCGTCTGGATCCTCCACGACGCGAGTGAGCGTCGACTTCGAATTGCGCTGCGACTTCTTGCCCGCCGGCGTGTACGCGGGCGTACGCGTCACGCGGTAGATGCCCGTCGCCACCTCGAAGACCAGGTCCGCCTCCGACGGATCCGAATCCGTGATGTGGTTTGAACGCAGGCGGTCCTTCGACGCGTCCTTCGTGCGGGCCACGTCCCCGTATAGGGCAAAGGTAATCGCGTCGATGAGCGTGGACTTTCCCGCGCCCGTGGGGCCGTCCAGCAGGAACAGGCCCGAGTCCTCGAAGGCCGAAAAGTCAACCGTGTGCTCGCCCGCGAAGGGGCCGATGCCCACAATACGCAGCCACCGAATCTTCACTGCATGTCCTTTCCTCGAAGCTGCGCCCACACGTCCAGGGCAAGCTCGCGCTCCTGATCGCTCAGCGACCGACCGCCCACGGCCTCGTAAAACTCCTCCGTGACCTCGCGCGGATCGTGGGAGGCGCGCACGGTCATCGCAGGAGCCAGCGAGGGGGCCTGGGAGGGGCGGTGCACGACGACGAGGGCGTGCGGGTAGACCTCGCGGATACGTGGAACCATGCGCTCGGGGCGCGCGTCGTCCGTGACCGTGATCGACACGTACGAGGTAGTGGTGGCCTCGTCGGGATCGGTGAGCAGCTCATCCATGGTTCCCTCGAGCACCGCGACGGCGCGCAGCGTCGGGATGGGCACCACTTCGATGTTGGTCACCGAGGTGGTGTCAGTGGTCACGAGGGTGATCGACTTGGTGGCCCCGGCCTCGGAGAAGGAATACGCGATGGGGGAGCCCGCGTAGCGGATCGGCACCGAGGCCCCCGATATGTCCTGCGGGCGGTGCAGGTGCCCGGCCGCCACGTAGTCCAGGCCGTGGGCCAGGGGACCCGCGCCCCCGAGCGTGTCGAACAGGTCGGCGGACACGGAGGGCACGCCGCCCACCTGGATGTCGCGCTCGGAGTCCGAGGACTGAGCACCCGTCACGAAGGCGTGCGGCATCGCGATGGCCGGGCGCTCGTCGCCCGCGCTGCGCCGATCTGCGAGGTCCGCGCGCACCCGGCGCAGCGCAGCCGCCAGGACCGCCTGGTGGGAGCGGGGCAGGGGAGCGGGCAGGTCGGCTTCACCGCTGGGATCCAGGTCCGACAGCGACTGGCGCACGAGGTCGGGCTCCAGGTAGGGCATCGGGTACACGAGGGCGCCCCCGGCCTCGACGGGCGTGCCGATCGCCTCGGGGTCCGTCACCACGTGCAGAGAGGGGGTGAGCATGTCGGCGAAAAGCCCCAGGCGTGCCGCCCCGTCGTGGTTCCCCGACGTCAGGATGAC
>ERZ1699261.607-NODE-607-length-9572-cov-5.207517_pt1 | contig 9572 bp, 5 predicted proteins | sample MGYA00581524_ERZ1699261 | MGnify/ENA primary metagenome ERZ1699261 (study PRJEB42319, sample SAMD00040338) | human oral metagenome | material: saliva | host: Homo sapiens | study: EMG produced TPA metagenomics assembly of PRJDB4115 data set (Metgenomic analysis of... | reverse complement strand
TTATGTCTTTATGTCATTCTGTCTATAAACATTAAAAACACGACAAAACATGTTCTTTCTGTCATCTTATGTCTTTCTGTCATTCTGTCTTTGTATATTAAATTCTCGTTCAGTATGTATGTTTCCTCCGTCTCTGTAACCTACATGAAATCAGGAGGTTGCAGGCTGCGTTGAAGAAGGGCCTTATCAAGCATCAAGAAGGGCGTGTTCTTGGACGTTGAAGGGCATGTTCTCGAATGGAGAAGGGCATGTTCTTGAATGGAGTGGGGCAGTGGGGTGAGGCTTCTGTGGCTGTAAGGTTCTGTGATATCGGTTGACTTAATGTCTCTGTGGCCCTTTGTGTGTTCTGTTCATCTGTGTTCTCTGTGAGAAAAAGAACATTTTTGAGACTCGCTGGGGAGTTTTATCTCTCACAGAACTCACAGAACTCACAGAACTTTTTGCGCACGTTTCGAGTTCACAAGGAGGTTGTACATCTCCTCTTGATGCTGATTTTTAACCTCCTGTGTCCACCCCTCTGGGTTCTTTTTTGCGTCCAGATACATTAGGAAGAGCTTAAGGCTTTGGAGGGAGTGGGTGCTGGCTTGCTCGGCAATTCGGGCAAATTTCACTTGGACGGGGTCGTCGCTCTGTTCGGAGTTGAAGCTTTGCGAAATCATTGCTAAGTTACCAAACGAATGGATGTCAGCCTCACTCCATTCGGTGTTGTTGGTCTGGTGCTGTGGATGCAGATGCTCAATCGACCTGTTAGCACGGAACGTGTAGGTGCTAACAATCTCTTGATCTGCTTTGTCTGGGAAGTAATCTTCTCTCCTTTCCCATAGATAGTAATCCAGTCGCCAGAACCAGTATCGGTCGATACCCTTGTCGTATGTCATGTCGTCAAGGGCTTTGAGCTCTTTATGTAGTTCGTTGTTATCGATGTCTTTTAGCCATTTCAGAAGAGTCTCAGAGGAGTCTACTCTCTCGTTATGGAGCTTTATCAAGACGGGTTTAATCCAATTATAGAAAGGCGTTTGAGCCACATAAAGCATTGACTGATACTGTTCTACCTGCTTACGTGCTGTTCCTTCGCCGAAGGTGAGCGTATATTTGTTTACAGTTCCTTCCCCTTCTTTATGGATGATATAGTAGTCTAAGAGTAATCTATAGAACAATAACTGGTGATAGAAGTCTGGTATATCATCTATTTTATGTTCCTTATAGACATTGAGTAGTTCTTCGCGATAGAATGAGTACGAACCATTCAGGTCGCAGTAGATGTCATAGACCATCATCAACAGCTCTGGGAAGGAGATTAAAGCCCTGTCGCTATCATCGTTGTTATCATGGTTGAAGGTGTGGCGTTCGGGTTCGATCGCCCCAATTTCAGTGTTGTCTTCATTGTCGAGTTGCTTTTTATTCGAGTCCACCACAGCGTCAAAGGCTTTGTTTCGACAGCTGTTTATGGCCGTTTCATATTTCTTCAAATATTCTTCCTCAGTCTCATCTTGACTTTTACGGATAATGGGTCGGCTCATATCCGCAACCAGGTTCCAGATGCGAGTCAAGTGTTCTTGATTGTTCTGTCCTTTCAGTAGTTCTACTTTCAGTATCTCGTGTTGTTCAAGACCCTTCCCAGTAATGTTCATGGCCTCGAAGTATTTGTTCAGAGAGGACGGATGACTGGCGTAGTAAGACGGTAGTTCAGAGAAGAAGAAGGACAGGTTTTTGTAAACATTTCGGGCATAGCTTTCCCGCTCATCATCAGATGAGAAGTTGCCAGAACGCTCCATAAAGTTAGAGATACAGCGTATGCCATTCTCCATCTTCTCGTTGATGATTTCCGTCTTATCACCTTTTATCTTTCGACGAAGATACTCCTTATCATGCGAACGAGCGGTGAAGTTCAGTCGTTCACCACCATTGAGGAAATCGTTCCATTCCTCAGCATATTTCTTGAGGACGATGCCCATCAGTGTTGTCACCGTAAGACGCTGTTGCCCATCAATAAGGTCATAGCCATTGTTCGCTATACATGAGAGCATACCGATGTAATAGGGCGACTCTTCCCCATTGTTTTCAAAGTGGCGTTTGAGGTCGAATAAGAGTCCTTCCACTTGACTGTCTTCCCACGCGAAGAGTCTTTGATAGAGTGGGATAGAGAAGGTAAGCTCTTCTTTTTCAATGCGTTCTGGGGTATATCTATGCTTATTCATGATTAATCTTAGCTATTATGGTGGGTTCAGTAAAATCGTTTTTTAATTCTCTAAAAAGCCTTTGAAGCTGATCATGAAACCGTCTTGCAATCCCTCTCCCCTCTAAGTTTTGTCCCCAATCTTTGATGTTCAAGAGACATTCAGCAAGGAAGAAGGTTGGCGAGGAAGCCTGGTCTATCATCATGATAATTTCGGAGTCGTTTGCAGACTGCCTAATCTTATAGGTCAAGGCCCGCTTCGTGGCATATCTGCTTTGCGCTATGTTGGATGCAATAGAGTACAGTGCCTCAGGGAGATATTGCTCGCCAAACTTGAGATAGTAGCCGAAGAGCAGCGCTTCTATGACCTCAGCGAACTTCCAATGCGACTCTGCTTGCAGCTGTCGTCTCAAGGCTGTAACGGCTCGGAGGCTGCCGAAGGACTTTGCTTGGCTGGTGAAGGTGTCCATAAAGACGAAGAAATGGGTCCCACCTTGTATCTTCTCGTAGAAATGGAACGACTCTCCGAAGGGTGGGAGGGCAGCGAGTGTGGGCGCAGTGGAGAACTCGTCCTTGACACATAACCGTCTGTTGGGGTCATAGTTTTGCTTGCGCATCCACTTCCTAAGCGGCAACAGATAGCGAGCGGCCGTCTGTTCTAAGAGCGGATAGTCGTTCTCTATCATTCTGTTCCACCGTCCTGCAAGGTGTTCGGCCTGCTCTTCTGATGAGATGTAGCGCAGGTGGTGAGCCTTCAGAAGGTCGTAGTCGGATAGCGGTACACCCTTTGAGTTCTCATTAGAAAAGAAGGTGTAAGCGAGGTCGAGCTTACTTTCTTTGAGGATGAGGACCGTGAACTCGAGCCGCTTAATAATCCTCTGACAAAGAGAGGTATCCCTGTCTGTTTCTACAAGATGGTCGATAAGGTATCTCGCATTGGCGATATGGTCTTTTGACTGCTGTGATAAGAATTTCTGACTCAGTAGGGGAATATCGCCACGGTAGCCGAGTTGGCGAACAATCAGCGACAGAGTGACCAGTCGTTGTTGGCCGTCAATAACGGCGTATGTACCGTCCTCTCTCTTCTGAAGGATGATTGTACCCAGATGGTAGGATGAATTGTCATCGTTTGGTATCTCTTTCAGACTGTTCCAGAGGTCGTACACCTGCTTATCCTGCCAACAGTAATTGCGCTGATAGTCGGGAATAATGAGCTTGTTGTTGAAGAGCTTTCCAAGACAAGCAGATGCTAAGCAAACCGACTCTTTGTCTAATCCTTCTTCCTCGAAGGTGCTGTCTCCTTGATAGGGTTCGTTCTTTTCTTCCATTTCTCCTTGTTTATTTATCTCGTTGATGATTGGGTCGAAGATTGCCATTATCTCTCTCATGGCCTCTCGAAGCTGTCCCCAGTCGCCTGTCGGACTGTCTATTCTGCATCTGTACGCCCTATTGCCCTGCCAGTTGTGCCATGTCAGACGACTGTCGTCGCTTGTCTTGTCTCGTAGCCTTCGGACGAAAGAGGCGAAGGGAGCTGTCTGATACTTTCCTTCTAAGTGTAGCTCGACAAATCCTCCACAATATTCATAGTGGAGGTAGCGGTCGGCTGTCAGTATGGTGGGCACTTGTAGGTAACGGTTCGACTGCCAGCTACCTGGCTTATAAACCGCACGAATGCCCTTACTCCTGTCGGGGAAGCAGGTTTTTAGGTAGGCTTCTAAGTGCTTGTCAATTCTTGCTGTCATTCTGTTGTTGGTTTTCGGTGATGGTGGTGGTCGACTCCTTGCGCCAAGACTACCATGTGGTGGTATGATTTCCTCGGTCATCACCGACAGCACATAGCTTCTGAATGTGTGCAGCCTTTTGTTCGGTGGTATGATTTCCTCGGTCATCACCGACAGCACATAGCTTCTGAATGTGTGCAGCCTTTTGTTCGGTGGTATGATTTCTATGGTCTTCACCAACCACACGTAGCTTCTGAATGTGTGCAGCCTTTTGTTCGGTGGTAGGTTTTCTATGGTCTTCACCAACCTTCCCAATGTTCTTTGTGGACAAAAGTAAGAAAAAGGTGGGAATAAAACGGGTATAGGGTGGGAATAAATTGAGAATTTATTATGAAGGAGGCGGGGTTTCCATGATAAACAAGTGGGACCTCCCCAACAATAGAGCGGCCCCTCTCTCAACAACAACTGGCCCCTCCCCCGACCCCTCCCCCGCAGGGAGGGGCGTGATCACCGAGCTACCCCTAACGTCTTGCTGTTCGTTGCTTGTGGTGTTATTTGCAGTTGTATCACACGTTTTCCTGCACAGTTTGTCTCCTTATTTTATATGCCTTAATACTTCTGTTCAATATGTTCATTCCGTCTATCTATGTCTTTCTGTCATTCTGTCTATAAACATAAAAAACACGACAAAACATGTTCTTTCTGTCATTATATGTCTTTGTGTCATTATGTCTGTAAACATAAAAAATACGACAAAACATGTTCTTTCTGCCATATTATGTCTTTCTGTCATTCTGTCTTTGTATATTAAATTTCCGTTCAGTATGTATGCTTTGTCCGTCTCTGTAACCTGCATGAAATCAAGAGGTTGCAGACTGTGATAAAGAAGGGCCTTATCAAGCATCAAGAAGGGCGTGTTCTTGAACGTTGAAGGGCATGTTCTCGAATGGAGAAGGGCATGTTCTTGAAATGAGTGGGGCAGTGGGGTGAGGCTTCTGTGGCTGTAAGGTTCTGTGTAATCGGTTGACTTAATGTCTCTGTGGGCCTTTGTGTGTTCTGTTCATCTGTGTTCTCTGTGAGAAAAAGAACATTTTTGAGACTCGCAGGGGAGGTTTTTTCTCTCACAGAGCGCACAGAGTTCACTGAGCATTTTTGCGCACAGTTTCGAGCCCACAGAACGCCTTCGGCATACAGAGGTCACAGAGGCCTTTCAACTAACATTGGCTGTAAGGTTCTGTGAAATCGGTTGACTTAATGTCTCTGTGGACCTTTGTGTGTTCTGTTCATCTGTGTACTCTGTGAGAAAAAATATGTCATTCTTCTTTTGTCATTATGTCATTCTGTCTTAAAAACCACACCTGTCTCCCTTTGTCATTATGTCATTCTGTCTAAAAAAGTACATCTGTCTCGCCCCGTCCCTCTGTTACTCTGTCTTCAAAAACGACCTTGTCTGGCTACTTATATTACTACATATATCCTGCTTGCGATCGGCTTTTTTGTGTTGTACCTTTGCATCGTCATCAGGAATGAAAACGGTGACAGGCTGGGCATTCGACGACTGGCGGGGCTGAGGAGGACGAGGCTGTCGGTGGGAGATGGACCAGACAATGAGAAGTCAAACAATCTATTATATATAAGGTATATGATGAACGATAATCTTTTTAACGAGATAGACCTTAGCGAACGACTCTCACCACACTTCACGGTGGGCGAGATGATGCGCTCGGGCGAGGCCGTGAAACGGCGGATAAAGAACGTGCCTAAGACGGAGGGGCGTGATGGTGAGGTGCTACGCGAGGAGGTGATGGAAAATCTCAAGGCCCTTTGTGCGTGTGTACTCGAACCCCTCCGTCGTCGTGTCGGACGTGTTATTGTGACGAGTGGCTACCGTTCGCCAGTGCTGAATAAGGCCATTCATGGGGCGTTCGACTCCCAACATCTGCGGGGTGAGGCAGTAGATATCCACGTCACAGGGGCAGAGATGTGTCGAAAATACGCTGCTGTGCTTCGTCAAACAGACTTCGATCAGATGATTTTGGAGCCGTTGGAGGCCACCTGTAAGCGATGGATCCACATCAGTTATAGGCGGGATGGGAGGAACAGACACCAGATTCTCGGGGAGAAATAGGCGTCAGAACGAGGGCAAAACAATTCACTTTTTTGTCGCCGAAACGGTGGGGTAGGTCCTTCAAGACGCTGAACAGTAATATTTTAATTATTTACGTGAATATCTTTTCATATTTTTAATCCTTTATGTTTATGGTGAAGTATGTTTTTACGTTTTTGTGTTTTCCAACTTTTACCTTTATATTTTTATACGTTTTTAGGCTTTTGCTTGTTTAGTTATTTGTCTTTTTACATGTTTACTTGTTCGCTTGTTTATGTGTTTACTTGTTTACTCGTTTACGCATTTACATGTTTACTTGTTCACTTGTTTACTTAATTTTACACTTTTTTGTCGCAGTTACTTTCCGTGCAGATGTCCCTCCCCTCAATCCGTGGTGAGGGGAGGGCGGAGTGGAGAGGCAGATGACAGGCATGCAAGCCATTGTTTAGAATAGGTCATGAACTATGCATAGATGTCCTTAATTTAATTGTTTCACTTATTAAAATCATTCAAGTTATGTCAATCAAATTCCGTATGTATCAAGACAATCGTAGTAACAGTAAGCACAAGGGGTATTGGTATGCTCGTGCAATCAGTCCCGACCTTGTTGGTGTGAAAGACCTTGCTAATCGTGTGAGTGCCCGTTGCACCGTCACAGAGCCTGATATTCTGGCAGTTATCAGTGCGTTGGTGTTCGAAATGAACCAGGTGCTCAAGGCCGGTAACCGTGTGAAGCTCGACGGATTGGGAACCTTTCGTGTGGGCATCCATTCGTCTGGTGTTGAGAAGGCAAAGGACTTCAATCCACAGCGCGACATCTTTGGTGCTCACGTTATCTTTGTCCCTGCGGTGAGGGTGGACGCTTCTCATCGTCGTGTCAACAAACTTCTCGACGGTTTGCGAGTGCAGGAGGCTGAGCAGTATGACTCGCCTATCGCTGCTGCCAAGCCTAAGAAGGGCAGCAAGAAGGGCGGTAAGGACAAGACCTCAACGCCATCAGCGGGTCCTGTGGCTGGTGAGTCTACCCCGACGGGCGAGTCTCATGCGTAGTCGATGAGGCTTGAGCCGATGGATGTAGTGGCCGTTCTGGGTCGCTAAGTCGTTGAGGCTGAGCGTTGAACGACGGTCGCAACCGAGCGAAAGGGGGTGGGGGAGAGCCGACGAAGCTCCTCCGCTCCTTATTAATATATCGTCATTAACCTTACAGTTCCTGGCTGTGCTGTGTCGGTGTAGTCCGTTCGCTATGAGCGTGTTAGAACGTTTCTTGGGACGTGTTGGACCGTTTTATGAGACATGTTAGAATGTTTTATGGATCGTGTTGGAACGTTTTATGAGACATGTTAGAATGTTTTATGAATCGTGTTGGAACGTTTTACGAGACATGTTAGAATGTTTTGTGAATCGTGATGGAACGTTTTATGAGACATGTTAGAATGTTTTGTGAATCGTGTTGGAACGTTTTACGGGACGTGTTAGAATGCTTCTTGGGACATGTTAGGACGTTTCATGTGACGTGACGTGCGTCGACAAGCATGGAGGAATTGTTCAAAACCATTGTTTACAATTATGAATAAACCAGTTTGGAAGAATATTTTGCATATTCTTATCACTATTCTTACAGCGTTGGCAACCACCTTGGGCGTTACTTCTTGTATGTAGGACGCATCCATAACTCCCTCGTCTTGAGTCCGTTCAGCCGTTAGCAATTGCCTACAAGGCGTGGTTGTGTGGTGAATCTCGTATGTAGAAATCACCCACAACTCCCTCGTCTTAAGTCTGTTCGGCCGTTAGCGGCTGCTTAGAAGACTTGGTTGTGTAGTGTATTTTATACTTAAAACGCTTCAACAACACACCTGTCTTGAACTTAGATAGCCGTTAGCGGTTGCTTAGAAGACTTGGTTGTGTAGTGTATCTTATACTTAAAACGCTTCAACAACACACCTGTCTTGAACTTAGACAGTCGTTATCGGTCACTTATAAGACTTAGTTGATTGGTTGTATCTCATTCTATTACTGATGGTTACGGAGCTGTCGACCGACACAAACGTAGGTTATGTGCGACTTTATGGGAGGTTTTCCACGACAGTATCGTAGCTTATGTGCGACAATAAGGGAGGCTTTTTCCTGTTTTGTCGACAAATAGGGAGGTGCAAGGCGACGGCTGGGGAGGAAAGAGGGGTGTGTTGTCTCTTTTCTTTACAATTATCTTGTTTTTGCTTTGTTATAGTGTTCTTTTATCGGTTACTAATTTGTTTCCCACTTTATTTGGCCTTTTTATTTGTCTTTGCAATGTGTTCTAAGACAAGTGAATAGCCTGTGGTGCGACAGATTAGTAACCTTTTTTGTTTTATGAAGAGCGTTGTTTGGCGACAAAAAAGTAACATGATAAAAAAGCAGGACAGTTCCTTCTCTTATAGAAATCACAGCGGCCTCACCCCCAACCCCTCTCCGAATGGCGAGGGGAGTGATATGTGAGGTTACCCCTATTGGGCTGCTTACATACTTCGTAAAGGTTTTTCTCTCACAGAGCACACAGAGTTCACGGAGCTTTTTGGCGCACAGTTTCGAGCCCACAGAAGGCCTTCGGCATACAGAGAACACAGAGGCCTTTCAACTAAGATTAGCTGTAACGTTCTGTGATATCGGTTGACTTAATGTCTCTGTGAAATGCTGTGTGTTCTGTTCTTCTGTGTAAATCTGTGAGAAATAGAATGCACCCTCAATGAGAAAAGGGACGCTTGAGACTCGCTGGGGAGTCTTTTCTCTCACAGAGCGCACAGAGTTCACTGAGCCTTTTGGCGCACAGTTTCGAGCCCACAGAACGCCTCCGGCATACAGAGTTCACAGAGCGTTACTGCCAATGAAGATACCAATAAGGAGGCAAAAGCAGCCTACATCCAGCCCATAGGGGTATCTCGGTGATCACTCCCCTTCCCTTCGGGGGAGGGGAAGGGGGAGGGGCCGCTATCTTTATGAAACTTTGCGTGTTCTGTTCTTCTGTGTTCTTCTGTGAGAAAAAGAACGAACCCTTATGAGAAAAAGAAAGCACCCTCTGGATGAGATAAGGCCCATGAGAGTTGCTGGGAGACCGACTTTTCGATGCGAAAAGAGTATGTAAGGCGGACGTGAAGGGGCGCAGCACCTATAGCTTGTTTACTTTTCAAATGGTCAACTCGTGAACTTCTTCCCCCGTTACGATTATTTAAGTAAAAATTTTTCGGCATTGAACATTTATTGCACAAGCGTCATTTATCTTTGCAGCAACCTTACGTAACAGTCTTCTCCCCAGTAGACTGTTGCGGTGAGGGACGATGCCACTGCCGCTCGCCGACTTCTCCTACTGACCTACAAAGTGTCACGACTAAACGAGGAGGCAGATAGATGAAACACAGTTATATAACAATCAAAAACACTAAAAGCAATGATGAAGAGAGCGAAAACAATGATGAAGACTACTCACCTCTGGAGTCAAGAGGACGAGGAACAGCTAATAAGAAAGCTCGTGAATAACTTCTGCGACCTTATCAATAGGAGCGAAGAAGAAGGACTGTATTGGACAGGACTGAAG
>ERZ1699261.591-NODE-591-length-9757-cov-3.071859_pt1 | contig 9757 bp, 8 predicted proteins | sample MGYA00581524_ERZ1699261 | MGnify/ENA primary metagenome ERZ1699261 (study PRJEB42319, sample SAMD00040338) | human oral metagenome | material: saliva | host: Homo sapiens | study: EMG produced TPA metagenomics assembly of PRJDB4115 data set (Metgenomic analysis of... | reverse complement strand
ATCCAGAATGGGTCGGTGTCGTCGCGATAGCCCAATGTAGCCAGCAGGTCGGGCAGCTTTGTTGTGTAGTTGAATGCAATATCGAAGCGATTATTCTTGTTCAACTTCCATTTAACAGCCATTCCCGGCATAAAGATATTACTGTTGCGGTGTGCCACAGTGTCTAATCTACCACGCTGATAGTTCAGTTGTTCCCAATCGAAATTATAGTCTACAGTAGGAATAAACTGCCAATTGCCCACCTTGTAAGTTATACCAAGCGTACTTGTGGCATTGGTTTCTAATTGTTTACTTCGATAGCTGTTGGCTACATCGAGCACACTCTCAGGGTCGCTTTCTATTTTCGAAGCAATGGGCGAACTGTAGAAGCTCTGCCGAATGTTATTGTTACTAGCCTTAAATTGCTCTGCTGCAGTTAGCATAAGAGCATCGTTTATGTGGTATTCCAATGCAGCCTTTCCGCTTACCTCTATGTTATGATAGGGTGCGCGGCTGTATTGATAGAGTGGCGAGGCTGTTCCTTTGTTTATATACTCCAGCTCGCGATGAGCATCGAAGCGGTTGTTGCCATTCTGATATGTCATTTCGGCATTGATTTCCAACTGTGCCTTCTTGGCAATGAAGTGTTTCCAGATACCTTCGAGTTTAATTCCTCCACCTTCGTTTATTTGTTGCTGGTACGAACGTTCTCGGTTTATAATGTGCCGATAGACTGCATCGCCGTGCCCTGCGCTTAGTGCTAAGTCTAAAGGAAAGTCTCCGTAAGGTTTCGTATCGGTATCGAAGCGTGCGCTACCTGTCTCTGTATTGTTTCGTTGCAATGTGTAATTGAAAATTAAGTGTGCTGCAGCGATGTTATTTCTATCTACAAACGACAGCAATTCGGCACGCACTTCGGGTGCTATTTCGTGGTTATAGTGTTTCGTTCGGTTTAGGCTCCACGTTGTTACATTGTTTGGCGAGAAGTATTGTGCGGCTTCGTAGTCGGTTCCCCAACCATCTTTGTGATTGAAGTTAGAAGAAAGTGCAACAAAGTGATATTCGTTGGCTATTGCTTTCCAATTGTGCTGATAGCCTAAGGCTGCATTCTGAGCCTTGCCGAAATAGTCGAAGTCGCCACTTTCCCACCAGCTTGTACCTACTTTCTGATATCGGTTTACGTTGTTAGCATCGAATTGGAACATAATAGGATTTTTATCGCTGAGCTTTGAAGAACTTATGGAGGCTTGGTAGTTCTTGGGCGATTGTAACTTTGCCTTTATGTCGCCATACCATTTATCCATAAATCCCGCCTTTATTTTAATGTCCAACACTTGGTCTTCCTTGCCGTCGTCTTTGCCCGAATGTTTGGCAAAGTCGCTCGCTTTGTTGTAGCTTTTAATGTTCTGAACGGCTTCTGCGGGCAGGTCGGCAACGATTCCGCTTCCTCCGAATATATCGTGCCCGTTCATTTGGAGGCGCAAAGGTTTGTCGTTCCAGTAGAGTTTGCCGTCCTTTTTCGTTACGCCCGGCAGCTTTTCTATAAGCTCTTTCAGTCGAGCACCTTCGGTTAGCTTGAATGCAGCAGGGTTAAACACAATTGTGTCGCCTTGTATGGTGAAACGTTTTGCCTTTGCCGACACCATCACTTCATCGAGTACAACGTCTGACGGTTGCAGTCTGAACTCCCCTAACTTTATGGTATCGGCAGTCGAACCGCTTCCACAGTAACCTCTCTTCTTGGTATCGTGGTAGCCTAAGAGACTCACCGTAACCGTTAGTCTCCCTTCAGAGGAGCACTGATTGCTGAAATTACCCAACGAGTCGGTAGTGGTAGTGATGATATGAATGGATCCACCCATCTTGCACTCCATCCGTACAGACGCCATTGCCAACGGTTCGCCCGTCTTGTCGTCTACAGCTTTACCCGTAACAATATCTGCACTTACCATCATTGGTATGCTCACCAATAAGGTAAGTATAAGGCTAAATAAACATTTCTTTTGTTTCATAGATGCTGCGTTGTTTATTATTAGATTAGTTTTATAGTTATAATATGTTGCAAATTTAATACTTTCTTTTGATATTGGCGCATTTACCCCCCACTTTCCTTAAAATATCTTGATTCCTAAGCTACACTTTTAAATTGCACAAGCAACTGTATTGATTTCTTAAAGCTTCTTTATTCTGTCAGTACAGTAGTCTTACTTTCGAAGCAATGCCTACTGCGTGTTTGCGTGCATTTTTATTATAACAATGTAATAAGTAGTGCTTTCCTACGTTATAATACCAATGGAGAAACTTAGAATACTTACATATATGTTGTTGTTAGCTGTTGTTGGATTAGTAACGGCTTGCAACGATGATGATACCTTTACGACATCGAAGAACAATCTGTTGGTATTTTCAACAGATACGGTGAAACTTGACACTACGTTCTCGAAAGTACCAACCCCCACAAAGACTTTCTGGGTATACAACCGGTCGGGTAACGGAATTCGTCTTGCAAATGTTCGATTGGAGCAAGGCAACCAAACGGGTTTCAGAGTAAATGTAGATGGCATTTACTTGGGGCAGTCAAATGGCTATCAGGTGAATGGGCTTGAAGTGCGAAACAAGGATAGCATTCGTGTCTTCGTAGAACTTACAACACCAAAGAACGGTAAGACCAATCCGCAGTTAGTGGAAGACAACCTCGTGTTTACGCTCGAAAGTGCAGTGCAACAGAAAGTAAACCTAAAGGCGTACAGTTGGGACGCCGAACTATTGAAGAATATTGAGGTAAAGCACGACACCACTATACAAAGCACAAAGCCCATTGTGGTGCAGGGAGGCATAAAGGTGAACGAGGGCGCAACGCTTACCATTGGTGCTGGAACCACGCTTTATTTCTCCAATAAGGCAGGCATTGACGTGCACGGACAGCTGAAAATAACAGGAACAGCCGACAAGATTGTTACGCTTCGGGGCGACCGTTTGGACTATATGTTCGACTATTTGCCGTACGACCGTGTGAGTGGGCAGTGGCAAGGCATTCATTTCAATACGTCGAGTTACGATAACGAGATTAACTTTGCCGATATTCATTCCACTTACAACGGCATTGTGTGTGATTCGTCGGACGTTAATCGCACTACTCTTTCGCTTCATCGAAGCACCATTCACAACTGTCAGGGCTATGGATTGCTAGCCACTAATTGCAAAATAGATATCAGCAATTGTCAAATAACAAACGCACTGAAAGACTGTGCTGCTTTCTTTGGCGGCAACGTTACGTTGAGCCATTGCACCCTTGCACAGTTCTATCCGTTTGATGGTAACCGTGGTGCTGCCTTACGCTTTGGAAATAGCAACGATGGAAAGCAGTATGCGCTACAACAATTCAATGTTTTTAATACGCTTATTACTGGTTATGCTGAAGATGTTATAATGGGAGCGTTTACTGACGAGGCAGCTCAAAACTTCAAATTCGACCATAGCATATTGCGCACCGTAAAGCCAAAAGAGCCTGATGCCACTAAGTATGTAGACGTTATATGGGAAGAAGCTACAGACACTGTACAATCGGGCGAGAAACATTTCCGAAAGATAGACGGCGACAAGCAGGCTTACGACTTTCATCTCTCAGAGAAATCAACAGCTCGCGATATGGGAATAGTACTCCCAAACGGTATTAGCGCAACCGACCACGATGGTTTTGCACGCGATAACAAGCCCGATATAGGTTGCTACGAATACAGACCAGAATAAGAGAAGAGCAAGAAACAGTTTATGAAACAAATAGAAATAAACATAAAAATAGGTGTTTGCCAACTTGAAGAACTATCTGACAACGAACAAGCGCTTATAAAAACAGCTATTGAAGCCACCAAAAATAGCTATGCGCCTTATAGCCACTTCAGCGTAGGAGCAGCATTGCTATTGGAGAATGGCGATATGGTGATGGGAGCAAACCAAGAGAATGCTGCCTATCCATCGGGACTCTGTGCAGAGCGGTCGGCTATATTTGCAGCGCAAAGCACACACCCAGACCAACCCATAAAGGCATTGGCTATAGCCGCACGCAATGGCGGAGGACTAATGAAGCTGCCCATTGTGCCGTGCGGAGCGTGCCGACAAGTTGTATTGGAAATTGAAGATCGCTATAAAAAGCCTGTTCGTATCTTACTTTATGGCACAGATGGCATTTACATTATTAACACTATAAAAGACTTGTTGCCGCTACAGTTTATTGGTGAATCAATGAAATAAATAAACAATATACAGCATTAGGCATAGCTATTGCAGACATTTTGCTACCCAACAACGGAACCACTACAATGCAGAATACACTTTAGCATATTTGTTGCTATCATTTTATAAATCTCAATATATAAGTTTGTTTTATGGAAAAATTACCCAAAGACCCTGCAATGCTTGTAAGCGCAGTAAACATGCTCTTACGCGACGAAGAGTTTGATACTCTTTCATCGCTCTGCAATAACTTTAACGAAGATTGTACCGAACTGAAACAACGGCTGCTTGAAGCTGGATTCGAATATAGCGAAACCCAAAAACAGTTCCGTCCCATTGGCTTTGATAAATAATTATTGCAACAATAAACCTATAATATGTAACTAACGAACAGCGATGTGCCTAATTGCAGACACATCGCTGTTTTTATTTCAATCAACTGCAATAAACAAAACGGCATTCGCAACACCTTCCTAATACACAAGAATACAAACATATACACACCATTTAACACGCATATATACTACCTAAAAACCACATTCATGGTGCATAGAAACGCATTATGCCCGCATAAGATTCAAGATATTTGTATCTTTCAGATAGTCAACAAAATAAGAATAAATAAAGGACAAATGGGTTACGAGATGGAAACGAGCGAGTTACTTTCCCTTTCTTTATTCTGCATTACTTCAAAGAGCACTTAAATTGATAATGCAAAGATAATATTTTCTGATGAAAACAGTGTGTTTTTACGGAAATAAATTGTAGGAGCACTTAAAATCATTACCAACTAATTTTAATGGAAGTAATTTGTCAGAATTTTTTAGCCTTATTGCCTAATCAGCAAAAATGAATAGAAACAACTATTTTTCTATTGCAAAATGCAAAAAAAGAGAGAAATGAAACTTTTTGAAGAAAAATTCCCCGAAATATTTGGCGGATTGAAATAATTTGCATAATATTGCACTTATAAACACAAAACAAACGTTCTGTTCTAATTCTAGTATAATGAAATAATGGAAAAACAAACAGATAAAGAAAGTATAAGCAAAAGGGATATTATCCTTAATGAATCGTTCAGGCTATTTCTGAAAAAAGGTTATGCAGCAGTATCATTTTCGGATTTAGTGGAAGCGACCGGCATTTCTCGTGGCAATATGTTTCATCACTTCAAGAATAAGGAGGATATATTCAATCATGCCGTTGATAGGTTTGTATTTGAATTCTTGACAAATGATGCTACAGACTTTCTTGAACTTACAAGCTCTACACCATTAAAGGACTTCATTGATAATCGTGTAGAAAACATCGGTCGCCGTATGAAATCATTTTTTATAATGACAAAAGGCACAGTCACTCCTGCCAATTTCATGTCATTTATCTTGTATCTGAAAGACAACTATCTGGATTGGAAAGAGAAGTTTCAAGAATACGAGAAAAGAAAGAGCCTTGAGTGGAAAGAGGTGATAGAGCTTGCCAAACAGAAAGGAGAGATTATTCAAACTGTGGAAACAGAAAAGATTATATCTTCCATTAGAAATATATATCTTTGATTGTCATACAGAAGTGCATTGAGCAGCCAACTTTCTATTTCCGAATTGAAAGAGCAAATATACACAATATACTATTTAATAACCAAATAATATTCCTATGGAAAAAGCAGCATATATCAATAGCGTATCGGCATATCTTCCTAATTCTCCCATCGCCAATGAGGATATGGAAGACTATATCGGAAAAATTGGTGGAAATCCGTCAAGGGTTCGTTCCATTGTCCTTAGACAAAATGGAGTTCTTATCCAAATATAACAATATATCCAGGCATATTACGAATAGAAGACACTGTAAACAAATGTATGGGATGTCAATCTTTATTATACGATGACGTTCGAGATTTGTTTTATGGATTAACAGAAGCCGTCAATTTCTATCCTGTTTTACAAGGTAAAGGGTGTTCGGCAACTCATCTAAACTCCTTTTTAATTGGTCCTTTAGGAGAGTTATATAAATGTTGGAATGAACTTGGAGATAGCAAGAAAATAATTGGTTATATTAACGATCAAGACTTCAAAAACAAAGATTTAATACGAAAATATGTATTATCAGCCAATTGTTTTGAAGATGAAAAATGTAAGGATTGCGAATTTATACCTATTTGCATGGGAGGATGCGCCTTTTATCGAATCAAGAATATGTTTGACAATGGGAATTTTGACATTTGCTCACTCTACAAAGATAACGGAGTAATAGAAAAATGTATTTGTTTACATTTGGATAAACTGAGGATTAAAACACCTTCTATCTGAAATTTTAATATAATCTATATGAAAAGACTATTTTTGTTCGCGTTCATAGTTTGCACATTTAGCAAAATAAATGCGCAGTATTCTATTATTGGAAAAGTCCTCATCGAGAATGGTGACACCCTTAAATCCAATGTACAGCTGTACACCAAAAGCCATACGGTTGTCTCTGCCGTACAAACACAGAAAGGAATGTTTTCATTCTCAAATCTCGCAAAAAACAATTTTTATTATGTGGTTGCATCACATATCGGATATACTACTGACACAATAAAGATAGACCGCATAACAAAGGATCTGAACATTGGGACAATGTTCCTTAAAAAAAGTCTTACTACGTTGAACGAAGTTACCGTTGTGGGAAACAGCATAAGTTTTCAAAATGGAAGCAAGAGAATTTTCCCCAATGAATTTCAAAGAAACAGTCCTGACGCTATGGTTATGCTTGACAAGATGAACCTGTCGAGGATTAATGTTGACCCATTCACAAAAAGCCTGACACTGAACGGTGGCGGAAGCGTTAAGACATTGCTTAACGGAAGGGAGGTATCAGCCGTTGAAATTGCTGCACTTTCCCCAGAAATTATACAGCGCGTAGAATACCACGACACGCCGGAAGCACGGTATGGCAATGCAGACGTGGTCTTGGATTTTATTACCAAAAACGACAAAGTTGGCGCAAGGGTTTACCTTTCTTTATGGCAGGGGCTTTTAACGAGTTTCGGAGAGGACTACATTTCCTTGAAATTCAACCGCAGGAACAGCCAGTTTTCATTAGACTACAATATGGCATACCGCAATTGGAAACACCTCAGCAGGGAATATGAAGAGGACTTTAATCTGCAAAATGAGAACTTTTCGAGAACCGAACTGGGGCATCCTGGACGATACAGATACGACAATCACAACGTACATTTCAATTACAACTATCAGGAGAACAAGAAAATAATTAACTTTTCACTGGGGACAGCCATCCAAAATGCACCGTATAAAGAGTGGAACAGTGATTTGCACTATAAAGGGACAGCACTCAACTTATACGACAATGCGAAATCATCGGCCACAAATCCTTATTCGCAACTATATATACAGTTGCCCATATGAGAAAATCAACTATATGTAATGAATCTCTCTGGTCAATACAACAAAGGGAAATACAACCGTCTGTATCAGGAGGCAGACAACGAAAGTGAATCCAACCAATTCTGCAGTAATGTCCGTGAGATTCAAAAAGGCTATGCGCTGTCGCAATTATACGAGAACAGGCAGAATTGGGGAACTTTGACCATTGGAGCAAACTTCAACCAGCAGTTTACCAAAAGCGACTACAATTCAGTCCTAAACGATATGACACAGGAGCATCACACAGACCAACGCCAGGCCAACCTTTATTCTTATGCACAATGGGGAAAGGCATGGAGCGAACTTTATTGCCGAGTGGGCATTGGACTGAACCAGCGATGGATGCATGTGGGAGAACAGAAACAAAGCACCTTTACGATTCGTCCGATGCTATTCGTCCGTTATACCGTTTCTCCAAAAATCGAACTTCGTTATCAGGGGTCGGTCTCTAATATAATGCCTACACTTTCGGCTATTTCTGACTATTCACAGGAAATAGATTTTATACAGATACAGCGAGGTAATCCTAATCTCAAGCCGCAGATTGATTTCTATAATGCGTTGGTATTCAATTATAAATTCACAAAAACAGCATTGGCTCTCTACTTGAATGAAACATATTCAAAGTCGCCAATCATGGAATGCACATATCTGGATAATGAAAAGGTAGTCAGAACCATGGAAAACCACAAGAATTTTCAGAACTATAATGCGGAATTTGAATATGGAGGGCAGCCTTTTGGCAATCTGCTGTCGTTCAAAGTTTATACCGGCTTGAAATTTTATAAAAGCAATGGCAATCAATACACTCACCGCAAAACAATACCCTACTATGGAGGTCAGGTTTCTGTTTACTATAAACAATTCACTATGAGATGGCAGTTTCGCAAGAATGTGCAGGACAGGTTTTGGGGAGAAACGCTTTATCGGTATGAAGACGGCCACATGTTGTCGTTTGGCTATCAGACAAATAAACTCAGCCTTTCTGCCGATGTGCTGAATCTGTTTTCTTTGAAGCATATTTCCGCACAAGAAAACTATTCAAGCGTGGCTCCTTACAAACGCTATGAATATCTTGATGAAACAAGAAATCTTATACGTTTAAACCTTACGCTGAACCTATCGTATGGTAAAAAATACAAGGAGGCTTCAAAACGCATAAACAGCAACACAAGCAGTGAATCATCCGTCATTAAAGGAGAGAAATAATAATAATTTTTGATTTTAATAATGAGTTTTGCAATAAAACGACAGCGAGATGCTATGGATTGCGGTCCTTCCTGTTTGGCAATGATAGCCAAACATTATGGACAGCAAGCTGATAAGGAGCAATTGCGGAAAATCTGTTCCTTAGGCAAAGATGGAGTGTCTCTTCTTGGTATCAGCAAAGCAGCAGAGGAGATAGGCTTTAAAACTATCGGTGGTCGTTTGAGTTTTGATACGCTTACGTCAGAAGTTCCCTTACCTTGCATCATTCATTGGAACCAGAACCACTTTGTGGTTGTTTATAAGATAAAGAAACGCAGAGGTAATCGATATGAAGTTTATGTGGCAGATCCTGGAAAAGGACTTATAACCTATACTAAGGAGGAATTCTGCGAGCATTGGGTGAGTACTAAGACCAATGGCGAGGAGAAAGGTATTGCTCTTCTCCTCGAACCAACAGAACAGTTTTATGCTCAAAACGACACGAAAGCAGTGCCGACTCAAAGGCGAGTGAAATTTCTCTGGAACTATCTCAAGAAGTACAAACGCTTCTTCACGCAGTTGATACTTGGCTTGTTGCTCGGCTCGCTGCTGCAACTCATTTTCCCGTTTCTCACGCAGGCCATCGTAGACACGGGTATCGGGGGAAAGGACATCGGCTTTGTGTGGCTGGTACTACTGGCAGAAATGATGCTTCTTTTCAGTGTACCGCCATTGACTTCATTCGCTCAAAGATACTCCTGCACATCTCCACCCGTATCAACATCTCGCTCATATCGAATTTCTTCATCTGACTGATGAAACTACCGATGAAATTCTTCGACACCAAGCTGATGGGCAACCTATTGCAATGCATTGAAGACCACAGACGTGTGGAGCAGTGCTACTCCTATTACTTGCGGTCGATAATAATG
>ERZ1699261.588-NODE-588-length-9800-cov-8.769151_pt1 | contig 9800 bp, 10 predicted proteins | sample MGYA00581524_ERZ1699261 | MGnify/ENA primary metagenome ERZ1699261 (study PRJEB42319, sample SAMD00040338) | human oral metagenome | material: saliva | host: Homo sapiens | study: EMG produced TPA metagenomics assembly of PRJDB4115 data set (Metgenomic analysis of... | reverse complement strand
TTAGTCTCGTGGGCTCGGAGATGTGTATAAGGGGCAGGGCCGGACGACTCTGGGGGAGGGTGAGCACGGGGTGCTCAAGCCTCGCTACCTGGGTGAGGGGCTGTGGACCCCTGGTATCCGTGCGGGCGTCGTGCCCGGCAGCGAATTCCACCTGACCGAGTACTTCGCACCCGTCCTCGGCGTGATGCGCGTGGACACCCTCGAGGATGCAATCGACGCCGTCAACGAGGTCGACTACGGACTGACGTCGGGCCTCCACACCCTCGATAGTGCCGAGCTGGCCACGTGGCTGGAGGGCATCGAGGCCGGTAACCTCTACGTCAACCGCGGCATCACCGGCGCTATCGTGCGCCGCCAGCCCTTTGGTGGGTGGAAGCGCTCGGCCATCGGATCGACCACGAAGGCCGGCGGCCCGTCGTACCTGTTGGGTCTGGGCGACATCGAGTCGGACCGCGGTGCCACCGCTGCGGTGGAAGCCACGAACGCTGAGACTCTTGCCCCGAGTGTGCTCGCCCTGAGCGAAGCTGTCGCGCCACATCTGAGCGAGGACGAAGCGGCCGAGCTGACCCGTGCCGTTCGCGCAGACGCGGCCGCCTGGGCCTGTGATTACGGGGCGAATCGCGACGTGACCGGCATGGCGTGTGAGCGTAACATCCTGCGCTACCGTCCCACGCCGGTTCTGCTGCGAGCGGGCAGCGGAACGCCGCTGGTAGATACTGTTCGTGTCCTGGCAGCCGGCCTCCTCGCCGGTGGCCCCATCGGATTGTCGGTCGCCGACACACTGCCCCAGCCCGTGCTGGAGCTGCTGGAGTCCATGGACATTGAGGTGACTGTCGAGGATGCGAGCTCGTGGGAGTCGCGCCTGTCGATGGTGGCGAACTCGGGTGGCCTGGGGATGCGCGTGCGCGTCCTTGGCCCGCGTGATGAGACATCGGCACAGCGCTGGGCGCATGCAAGCCGTGCGAGCTCGGGAAGCCCCGACGTCGCGCTGTACACGGGTGACGTGACGCCGTGCCCGCATGCGGAGCTGCTGCCCTTCCTGCGCGAGCAGGCGGTCTCGATCACGAACCACCGTTTCGGAACCCCGCTCGACCTGGCACAAGAGCTTCTGTAACCCTCGGTTCCGTTGCCCGGCGCAACACTCAATGGTGAATGCCCGTGACGAGGAGTCACGGGCATTCACCATACCTGCGATGGCACCTTGGTTCATTGATTGGGATAGGTAAACGCTGGAGGGGCGAGCCATTGGCTCGCCCCTCCAGCGTTACGTCAGTGTCGTCGACTCAGATCGCGCGCGCAACCTTGTCGGACTTCAGGCACTTGGTGCAGACGTTCAGGCGCTTGGGCGTCCCATTGACCAGGGCGCGAACGCGCTGAATGTTCGGATTCCACCGGCGGTTGGTGCGAACGTGCGAGTGCGACACGCTCTTGCCGAAGCCGGGTCCCTTACCGCACACGTCACAAACGGCAGCCACGATGTTCTCCTCGGTATGTCTTCCAGTTCAGTCTTTGGTTCCCCACGGTCGCGGGGAACGCATCCTCCGGTGCTTGAACCGAAGGCAACCATGACAGAATAGCGGATGATGCGCGCTTTCAACAAGTCGCACGGGTGATCGGTCGTGTCAGGTCGCACACAGCAACCGTCGCGGGGACAATGGGACGGGGCAGGAAAGGGGAGTCATGGAGCTCAATGCTGCGGTCATTATCGAGGCGTGCCGCGCCGGTGCCGAGGAAGCGGCGAGGCTTGCGCCTTTCCTGGATGACCTGGATGGATGGGATGGCGCCGACTGTGATACGGGGACGAACGCTGCGGCCACGATGGCTGCCCTCGCCGCGGCGATGGACTCCCTCGAACCCCGTGCCCACCTGCGCGTGGCGCTTGAGGCCGGTGTTGAGACGATCATCCGTCGAGGCCTTGGGCACAGTGGCCTTGCGCTCGGTGCGCTGTTTGAAGCGTGGGCTGGTGCCCTCGGGGACGAGCACAGGGTGACTCCTCTCGTGGCGCGCCGCATGCTGGCGGCATCCCTGACGCCCGTTGCCTCGTCTATCGAGTGGTCGGACGCCCTCGTTGAAATGCTCGGCGGTGCCGTTCGCGAGCTTCACGAGATGGGCGATACGCTCCCCGAGGTCGAGGATGTGTTTTCGCGCTTTTCGTCCCAGGCGCAGATCGGGCTCGTGGAGGCGACGAATGAGGCGACGGGGCGCATCGACCCGGGTGGTGCTTTCATTGCCCTGGTCCTCGCGTGCATCGATGCTGCCATGCGCGACGACGCCGGAATCTTGCAGTCCTTCACAGCGATGCTTGCCGACCTGGCCGAGCGTCACTCGCGAGCCCCTGAGGCTGCCTCGCCTCCGCCCGGACGCGACTTCACGGTCGACATCATCGCGGAAGGAACCGAGGAAGACCTGCGCGCGCTGCTCGCCCGCCTCGGTGGCCTGGGAGCACGCCTGTCCTACGTGGGTCGTGTTGACCTGTTCGGGATGGGGGAGTGGCGCCTGCACGTGGACACCTCTGCCCCGCTGGCCGCACACCCCACCTCCGGGCAGGTCGTGCGCTTCCAGGTCTGCGACGCGCGCCCGGACGCGCAGATTGGCATCGACGAGCTGGCCGACGAGGGCCTGAGCCACCGCGGCGTGCGCCTCCTGCAGCGTCGCCCGATGCGGCGTGTCGAGCGTGCGCGCGTCATCGCGTGCACGCGTGCCCCCGGCCTGGTCGAAGACCTCGCTCGTGCCGGAGCCGTCGTCTTTCTGAACCTGAACTCCAGCGATGCCGCCGGCATTGTCTCCGCGGCCAGTTCGCGCACAGGGGTGACGCTCGTGGCTCCCTGCGACGAGGCCAGTGCCGCCCTGGTCGGTACAGTTGCCTCCGTTCTTCCTGCTTCCGCGCCTGGTGTACCCGCAATTCTGCGGGCGGCCAGCAATGATGACCTCGGTGTCCTCGCAGTTGCTCGTGCCTGTGCCCCGCTCTTCGTTCCGCAGCCCGGTGGCATCGCGGCCGCCCCGACGCTTGCACGGATGCTGCGCGACGGCGCCCACGATGCCCTCTCCGCGTGGACGAGCGCCCCGCTGCCGTTGGACGGTGACCCCGAAGGGATCGCCGAGGCTCTGGCCGAGGCCGCGCGTGGGGGAGGACAGTCGTGGCGCCTGCTGGTCTCGCGTGACGATGACGGTCCCTACACGGTGGCGACGGTGCGTCAGCTGCTGTCCACGCGTGATGCGTCGTCTTCGATCGACCTGGAGACATGGGACGGCGGACAGAGCGGGGCAAGCCTCGTGGCCGGGTGCTCGTCGTGAGCGCGCTCGATGTTCCCCTGTCCCTGCGCCTGCCCAAGAAGACCGCGAAAGCGCTCGAGGGTGCTGGCGTTGCGACGGTCGGCGACCTGCTCATGGTGGCGCCTCGCAGGTACTACCACTGGGGTCGGCTCACGCCCCTGTCCTCCCTGCGTGAGGGTGAAGACGTGACGATCCTCGCCGAGGTTGCCTCCGCTCACCTGATTGCAAACCGTTCCGGATCGGGTGTACGCCTGGAGGTCACCCTCACCGACGGCCTTCAGTTCCTGTCCGCGACGTTTTTTGCCAAAAACCAGTACAAGCTCGCGCCGATTGAGAGGATCTTGACTCCGGGCCAGTCCTTTCTTTTCGCAGGTAAGGTGGGGGCCTACCGCGGCAAACTGCAGCTCACTCACCCGTCCTTCGAGGGAGTTGACGGGGAAGACATCGAGCGCATCGCCTCGCGCCCCATTCCGATCTACCCAGCGACCGGGTCCCTGGCATCGTGGGCGATCGCCCGCGCGGTTGGTATGGTTCTCGACCAGCTCGATGACAGCGATGTTCCCGACGCGGTTCCCGCGCAGGTGCGCGAACGCGTTCGCATCCCGGCACACGCTCAGTGCCTGCGTCGTCTGCATCAGCCCGAGACGGACGAGGACTACCAGCAGGCCCGCCGTGCCCTGGCCTTCACGGAAGCATTTGTGCTTCAGGTGGGGCTTGCGATGCGCCGACGCGGAGCGCGCGCGACCCCGGCGGTCGCCTCCCCTCACAGCTCTCCGCTCCTGGACCGTTTCCGCGATTCCCTGCCCTTCCAGCTCACCGACTCTCAGAAGGATGCTGTCGCGCAGATCGGCGCCGACCTCGAGCGCGAGATCCCGATGCAGCGCCTCCTACAAGGAGATGTCGGCTCGGGGAAGACAGTCGTCGCGCTCATGTCTTTCCTGCAGGTCGTCGCAGCCGGCCATCAGGGCGCACTCGTCGCCCCGACCGAGGTGCTCGCTGAGCAGCATACGGCCTCCCTGCGTGCCCTTCTCGCCCCACTGGGGGAGGAGGCTCCCGACGTGCGTCTCCTGACTGGGTCAACCACCCCGGCGGCCCGCCGCGAGATTCAAATGGCCATGAATTCCGCCGAGCCACTCATCGTTGTCGGCACGCACGCCCTGTTCCAAGAATCTGTGCGTTTCGCCGACCTTGCCCTGGTCGTCGTCGACGAACAGCATCGCTTCGGCGTCGAGCAGCGCGCCGCCCTGCGCCGCGCTCGTGAAGATGGCCGCGGCGTCCACGAGCTGGTCATGACGGCGACTCCGATCCCGCGCACGATCGCGATGACGGTGTTTGGTGACCTGGATGAGACGCGTATGAGCGGCATGCCCAAGGGACGCACGCCCGTGGCCACCTACCTCGCCGACGCCGCAAACGCCGCGTGGGTGGAGCGCACATGGGCGCGAGCCGCCGAGGAAATCGCTCAGGGGCGGCGCGTCTACGTCGTCTGCCCGCGCATCGACGCCAGTGACGATGTGAGCGACGCCGACGAAGAGCACGCGCGACCGCTGGCCTCCGTCGAAGAAGTCGCCGCCTACCTGCGCGGGCACCACGCGCTCGCGGGCGTGGCCATTCATGAGCTGACAGGACGCACGCCCGCGCCCGTGAAAGCACAGATCATGGAGGACTTTTCTGCCGGGCGTGCTCCGCTTCTCGTCGCCACGACCGTCATCGAGGTCGGCGTCGATGTCTCCGAAGCGACCCTCATGGTGATCCTCGACGCTCAGCAATTCGGTCTCGCGCAGCTTCATCAGCTGCGCGGCCGCGTCGGGCGCTCCGACCTTCCCTCCCTGTGCATCGCCATGCATCGACACGAACTCACCGAGTCGGGGCTCGCGCGGCTGCAGGCCTTCGCGCAGACGACAGACGGTTTCGAGCTGGCCGAGGCCGATCTGCGCCTGCGTAAGGAAGGCGACGTGCTCGGCGCGGGACAGTCGGGCAAAGCCACGCACCTGCGCTTCCTCTCCGTTCGTCGCGACGAGTCCCTCATCCGCTCGGCGAAGGAGGAAGCCGATGCTCTCCTCGACGCCGATCCAATGCTCGAGAGTCATCCGGAGCTGGCGCGTGCCCTGCGCGGGGCATCCGAAGGGCAGGTCGAGTGGATGCAACGCTCGTGAGGCGTGCCCGGTAGGGTAGAGGCATGACCAGAATCGTCGCAGGTAGCGCCAAGGGGCGTACTCTCGCCGTGCCCAAGTCCGGCACACGCCCCACCTCCGAGCGCGTGCGCGAAGCACTCTTTTCGCGCCTCGACCACATGAACGTCCTCGACGGGACCACCGTCTTGGACCTGTACGCCGGGACGGGGGCGCTTGGCCTGGAGGCCCTCTCGCGTGGGAGCGCCCACGCAACCCTCGTCGAAAAAGCCGCCGCGGCGGCGCGCGTCGCATCCTCCAACGTCCGCTCAACGGGCCTGCCCGCCCGCGTCGTCACGGCCGATGCCCGCTCGTTCCTGGCCGCGCGCACCGGGGAGGACCTGCGCGGAGACATCGACCTGGTCTTCATCGACCCGCCCTACGACATCGCCGAGGCAGACATGACCGCCGTGCTCTCCCTGCTCGGCCCGTGGCTCAGCCCCGACGCCCTCATCGTCGTCGAACGCTCGACACGCGCTCCCGCCCCGACGTGGCCCCCGTTCCTCGTCCTGGAGGATCATCGCACCTGGGGCGAAACCGTCGCCTACTTCGCCGGTCCGCCCCTGCCCACGAACGAACCCGAGGACGGTGCGGATGCGCTCGCGGATGCCCCGGCCTCGTCGATGAATGAGAATGAGGGGGAGTGATGATCGCGCTGTTCCCCGGTTCTTTTGACCCCTTCACGAACGGGCACCTCGATGTTGCGCAGCGCGTGAGCGCCGTCGCTGATCGCCTCATCATCGGCGTCGGAGCGAACCCCGCGAAGCGCGGACTCATCGATCCCGCTGAACGCGTTAGCCTTATTCGCGACGCCACCGCTCACCTGACGGGCGTTGACGTGGTCCTGCTGCAGGGCGCCACGATGGACGAGGCCTCCCGCCTTGGTGCAACCCTCATCGTCAAGGGCGTGCGCTCGGCGACCGACCTCGACTACGAGGCGCCCCAGGCCTTCTTCAACGACGAGGTCGGCGGCATCGATACGTGGTGGATCCCCACCCGTCCCGCCCTCGCGCACGTCTCGTCGAGTGCTATCCGTGAGTTATTAGGTCTCAAAAAGGATATTTCTCGGTATGTCCCTCCAGCAGTTGAGCGATATCTGACCGACAATAGAAGCTGAATCATGCCCGGTGGAACGCAGGAGGCAGCCATGGCTGACACGACCGACAACCAGACTCAGGACGAGTGGAACGAGGAAACCGTCTACGGTCCCTCCACGGTGATCGCCGCCCTCGATCAGATCGAGGACCTCGTCGAGTCCTCGCGTACCGTCCCCCTGTCGGCCTCGATCATGATCAACAAGGCCGAGCTGCTCGACCTGCTGGATCAGGCTCGCGAGGCTCTACCGGAAGACCTCGTCGCCGCCGACGCCGTCGTGGCCGATGCTGACGCCGTCCTGGGCCGCGCGGACTCGGCCGCCGAGACCCGCATTGCCGAGGCGAACTCGCGCGCGTCCTCCACCCTCGACCAGGCCAACGAGCGCGCCGCGCAGATCCTGGCCGATGCGGAGGAAGAAGCGGAGCGCACGCGTTCGCGCGCCGAGGATGAGGCGACCGCTCTGATCTCTCAGGCACGTTCGGATGCCGAGGCCACGATCGCCGATGCAAACGCACAGGCTGCGCGCATCGTCTCCACCGAGAATATCGTGCGCATGGCTGAGGACCGCGCGCGTGAGATCGTCTCCGAGGCGAAGCGATCGGCAGCTTCGCTGCGCGAGGGCGCCGACGACTACGTTGCGAACTCCCTCGATGAGCTCGCCCACCTCATCTCCGATCTGGCGCGCCGCACGGACGCTGGCCGTCGCACGATTGCCGAGCGTCGCGGCGTCGACGTCACCGATGTGGACCTGACCAATGAGTGACAAGACGCTGGTTCTGTCCCTGGCGCGCCTGCCCCGTGCACTCGGGTCCACCCTGCACGAGGATCTCGTGTGGGCGACTCCCGATGACCTGGGGACTCCCTCCATGTCTGCCGTTCCGGGCGTTCCGCTGGACATCTCCGTGGATATGACCAGTGTCGAGGACGGTGTTCTCGTTCAGCTGGCCACCTCCGTCGACCTCGTCGGAGAGTGCGTGCGCTGCCTCGACGAGGTGCGCGACCATCACGATGTCGCAAGCGCCGAAGTCTACTTCGAACCCGGTGCCCCCGCCCTGACTCCCACGGACGACGAGGATGAGGAAGTAGACGACCTGTTCGTCATCGGTGAGCGCGACACGATCTCCATCGAGACTCAGCTGCGCGACGCCATCGTCCCCCTCGTTGATCCCCGCCCGCTGTGCGCGCCCGACTGCGCGGGCCTGTGCGACGTGTGCGGCGAGAAGTGGGCAGACCTGCCCGAGGACCACGACCACTTTGTCGTTGATCCGCGCCTGGCTTCTCTGGCGTCCCTGCTGGGGGAGGACTCCGAGTCGGGGCGTTCCTGATGGGCCGTTCCAAGCACCTGCCGGTACCGCCGCGCACGGACACCGATGCCCTCGTGGAAGCATGGGGGACTCGCATCGATGCCCCGCTCCTGCAGCTCGCTCTCGTGCATCGTTCCTACGCGAACGAGGCCGGCGGGATCGCCAACAACGAACGCCTCGAATTCCTGGGTGATTCGGTGCTGTCGATCGTCATCGCGGAAAAGCTCTATGAGCAGTACCCCGACGTCGCCGAGTCGGACCTGTCGCGCATGCGCGCAGCCACCGTCTCGCAGCAACCCCTCGCTGCGGCGGCCCGACGCATTGGCTTGGGTGACTTCGTCTTCCTCGGTAAAGGCGAATCGATGCACGGTGGGCGCGATAAGGATTCCATCCTGTCCGACACCTTTGAAGCGTTGATCGGCGCGACCTACCTGACCAGTGGCCTGGAAGAGGCACGCCGCGTCATCCTCGAGCGCCTGAGCTTCCTGCTCGTGGATGCCCCCTCGCGCGGGCAGCACCAGGACTGGAAGACGATCCTCATCGAGTACGCGCAGGCGCATGGCCTGGGCGAGGTCTCCTACGAGGTGGAGGGTGAGGGGCCGGATCACCAGCGTGTCTTCACGGCGCAAGCCTTCGTCTCCGAGCGTTCGGATGCGATCGGTTCCGGACAGGCCTCGTCGAAGAAGCACGCGGAGAACGCGGCCGCGCAGGATGCGATGAGCCGCCTGTCTCCGGGGCAGTAAACAGTAGTAACCGAGGGCGTTCGCCCTCCTGACCGTTAGAATCAGACACGTGAGTGAAAATACCGCTGCGCGTACGCGCGTCATGATCGTCGACGATCACGAGATCGTCCGACGCGGCATTGCTGAGATCGTTGATCGAGACGAGGCCCTCGAGGTTGTCGCTGAGGCTGGGTCCGTTGCGGACGCGGTGCGTCGCGCCGACCTCGTGCGCCCCGACGTTATCCTCGTTGACCTGCAGCTGCCCGACGGCACGGGCATCGACATCATGAACCGTCTGCGCTCCTCTCATCCGCAGATCCTCCCGGTTGTCCTGACGTCGTTTGATGATGACGAGGCCCTGGCTGAGTCCCTCGAGGCTGGTGCGCGTGCGTACATCCTCAAGACTGTGCGCGGAGCGGAGATCACGGACGTCATCAAGGCGGTTGCAGATGGTCGCGTCCTACTGGACGAGCGTACGCTCACGCGTCGGCGCGTCGATCATGAGGATCCGACGGCTGATCTGACGCCCTCGGAGCGCAAGGTCCTGGACCTGATTGGTGATGGCCTCTCGAACCGTGAGATCGGTGAGAAGCTCGGCGTCGCGGAGAAGACCGTGAAGAACCACATCACGTCGCTGCTGTCCAAGATGGGCCTGCAGCGTCGCACGCAGGTCGCCGCCTGGGTCGCCGGGCAGAGGGCTGCCGCGTGGCGTAACTGAGCCAATGCCTCGTCCCTGCGGGGAGTGAGGATGACAAGCGGGTCGGATCATCCGGCCCGCTTGTCGTATGTCCGCGCGGAGGGAAGCTTGAATTGTATAGCCGTTCTAGTTTCGAACTAAACAGGGGAATCACTGATTTGTGAGAAAGCTACTATCAAACTGATTCATGGGAAAGCTCTGTGGGGTAACGTTCGCCTCATCCTCACCGTTGAGGACGGACACTGTCGTCCACCATTACCCCTTGAAAGGACACCCCGTGAACCTCAAGCGAATGCTTGCCGGTTGTGCGGTCGCTACGGCATTGGTGCTCGCACCCATGAGCGCCCCCACCTTTGCCGACGCGCCACCAGCGCCCACCGGCGTCCCCGCAGCGGTCCCACTGAGCTCCACCCCCAAGATCGCCAAGTGGCAAGAACTCCAGTACGGCATGTTCATGCACTTCGGCGTCTACTCCGTCTACGGCGGCTACTACAACGGCCACCGCCAGGGCATGGGCTACCCCGAGCAGATCAAGGCC
>ERZ1699261.581-NODE-581-length-9871-cov-68.265907_pt1 | contig 9871 bp, 10 predicted proteins | sample MGYA00581524_ERZ1699261 | MGnify/ENA primary metagenome ERZ1699261 (study PRJEB42319, sample SAMD00040338) | human oral metagenome | material: saliva | host: Homo sapiens | study: EMG produced TPA metagenomics assembly of PRJDB4115 data set (Metgenomic analysis of... | reverse complement strand
ATTTGATACATTCCTCTGTGCGCTTTAAGAAGTCCGTAAGGCTCTCACCCTCCTGCATTCTGTAAGTTCTGCCGTTTTTGATGTCCTCCAACCCTTTCTGAATAGATAAGAGTTCTTCTTTTGAAAGGAAATCGTCATCATCAGCTACACTAATTACAATCGGACGTGCATTTTTGCGAGATACAAAGACTGTCTCACGTTCCGCCAACTCAAAATACTTCTTCTGATTGGCTCTAAATTCTCTTGTTGTTACTATCTGCATGGCTCAATGGCTCTAATGTTCGGGGCAAAATTAGCTATTATTTTCCAAATATCCAAATATTTTGTGTACTCATTTGCGTACACCGCTATAAAAACATTATTATCCTATCAATACCCCCTACCCCCAAGGGGGTTTGTTTTTGTTTTTATTTTTCGGTCGATAAAGGCAACCCCCGACCCGTAAATAACTTTATCTCTGTTATAGACAACGTCTGTTATGTCTATCCTCGCGCGCGCGCATTATGCGAGAAAAAGGGGGTCTAACTATCACAAATTTAATGCTAAATATCACAAATTTAATGTTGTTTTTTATTTTAAACATCACAAATTTAATGTTATTGTTCACAAAAGTTTGTTTTTGTGATAATTAATTATTATATTTGCAGCATAATTGTAAATCAACGAATTATGGATAAAAGATTATTTAATGCACAGCTTAAGGCTGCAGAAGTTCAAACACTTCTTGCACATATCATCAAGAACGTAAACTACAAGCAAGATTTGGAGGAGGTGGCAGCACGTAATATCGACGTGATAAACGCTACTCTTTCAGAGGTCTGTCAGATGCTCGAGCAGGTGAACCAGGAACTAACAAATCAGTAATAACAAGATACAATGGCAAGGACTATCAAGAGTAATGAACTCGCAATTCAGTCGTATATCTTTACGACTGCAAAGTACGACTTTAATGCTTATGAAAAGCGTATTATGTACCGCCTGGTAGAGCTGGCACAAGACGAAATAAAGGGCATAATGATACGAGATAATATGCATAAAATAGAGCCGACCCTATTCGGTAGGGAGATAACTATGCCAGTAGCTGATATTCTCCGGAACGAAAAAGACCAGAACTATACCATAGCGAAGAAAGCCTTTCGGTCTTTAGCGCAAAAAGGTGTGGAATATGAAGACGATAAATTCTGGCAATATACAGCTATCATTTCCAACCCTAAAATAGATAAAATAAAGGGATCTGTAGTCTTTACTGTTCTTGATGATATATGGCGGTGCCTGCTGGACTTCACCAAAGGTTATCGTAAGTATGAGCTTATTACCGCTATGCAGTTCAAGTCCGTCTACTCGATGCGTATGTACGAACTTATGAGCGGACAGAAAAGACCTTTGGAATTTACCTTTGAAGACCTTAAGCAGCGGTTCGGTGTTAAGGATAAGTATAAACTCGTAGGGCATTTTAAGACAAGAGTTTTAGACATTGCAAAGAAAGAGCTTGACGAATGCAGCCCATACTCTTTCAACTACATCGAGATAAAGGAGGGGCGCAAGGTTGTAGGCTTTAAGTTCTTCCCAACATTCCACCCCGACAAGCAAGACCCAGAGCTGTACGAAAGGGAAAAACGTTCCAAACTAACAGCACGTGCACAAATCAGCAGAGAAGCTTTGGATTATCTCCGATACTCCTTCGAGTTCAAAGCAGCAGAGATAAACAAGAATAAAAAAACAATCATCGAGGGAGAGCAGAAAATACCTGATTTCATCGGTTTTTTGTCTTCCCTTGTCGGTCCATCGAGAACAGCAAAGAACCGCATCGGATATGTGATTAATGCTATCAAGAAGAAGACCGCAGAAATATAAAATAACTTGCATCAGATAATATGAACGCTGGAATTTTAATGATGATTTTCATCATCGCAATAGCTAATATTGGCGGTATTTACTTCTACCTCCAAGACAAAAAGCAAAACTAAGTACAAAAACTTGCACCAGGTGCAAAGCCTTTCCCACTACATGCAAGATTTGCATCTGATGCAAGATTTTGCGTGAGGTGGGAATTTTGGTTTATAGGGGGGCGTTTCGTTTCGCTGCGCTTTCTCTTCACTATGTGCGCAGGGTGTTCCGTTCCTCCACACCATCGGGCGCACTGATTAACCGCTGTCGCTTTTCGGTGCTGGTCGCTATGGGGAGACCCCTATACCCCCATGACGCAATAAAATTGCGATTTCCTACGCTCATTCGAGCAGCTTAACAGCTTATCAGATTGTATCATGACACTCTCTAATTTGCCATTTATTTTCGTTTTAACGGCTTTTTTCTCTTTCGAAGATAAATTCTACCTAAAATTTCATTTAACCCTTCAGAAAGGCTTAAAATGCTTTTTAGAGATTTCAGATAACGCTTTCTAATGGGAAAGATAAAAAAAGTATCGTTTGCGTTTGCGCAGAGCAAAATGATATAGAAAAATGTTTTAAACCTTTTACATTGGGAGGTAGCCTAATACCCCCCTCATCCTCGTGAGGGGGTATAGACACCCCTCACGAGGAGGGGGACTACGTGCGGCAAGCCGTGTCTATATTAGGCTCTCCGAGGGTTGACAATGTAAAAAACAGGGGGTGGTCCCTGACCCCAAAAGACGAGAGACCACCCCATGATAATTTCATTTCAGGGACCACCCCCAGGGACCACCCATTCTAAAATAAATAAATATCACAATTTCAATAAATTACAAGGTCAGGGACCACCCCCAGGGACCACCCCTAAGTTTATCAGGGACCACCCCCAGGGACCACCCCCCTGATATCAAAGATTAGGGGTGGTCCCTGACTCGCAAAAACGAGAGACCACCCCCCTGATAATTTCATTTCAGGGACCACCCCTTCTAAAATAAATAAATATCACAATTTCAATAAATTACAAGGCCAGGGACCACCCCCAGAGACCACCCCCCCAAATATCAAAGATAAGGGGGGTGGTCCCTGACTCGCAAAAACGAGAGACCACCCTTTGATAATTTTTATATAAGGGACCACCCCCAGAGACCACCCCCCTAACATCAAAGATAAGGGGTGGTCCCTGGCTCGCAAAAACGAGAGACCACCCCCCCCTGATAATTTCATTTCAGGGATCACCCCCTGAAACTACAAAATTAGTCCCTACTTGTCATCATAATGCCCAATAGCCGATAATACAAGTACAACGATTGTCGTATCATTGACCATATAACGCAGGCGGTTCTTCTTGTCGAGTTTCCTCGACCAAATTCCATTGACGTGTCGAAGCTGGTGAGGATGTCCAGTTCCAGTGTATGGGTGTTCCTGAAGTTCGGGAATAAGGCTCTCAAACTTCTTATAAGCTTGTACATCGGACTTCATCAGTTTAAGAAGTTCCTTTGTAGCTTCTTCCGAAAATTCTATTTGATACATTCCTCTGTGCGCTTTAAGAAGTCCGTAAGGCTCTCACCCTCCTGCATTCTGTAAGTTCTGCCGTTTTTGATGTCCTCCAACCCTTTCTGAATAGATAAGAGTTCTTCTTTTGAAAGAAAGTCGTCATCATCAGCTACACTAATTAAAATCGGACGTGCATTTTTACGAGAAACAAAGACTGTCTCACGTTCCGCCAACTCAAAATACTTCTTCTGATTGGCTCTAAATTCTCTTGTAGTAACTATCTGCATGGCTCTATGGCTCTAATGTTCGGGGCAAAATTAGCTATTATTTTCCAAATATCCAAACTTTTGTGTACTTATTTGTGTACACCGCAATAAAATCGTAATATATTGTGTACCCCCTCCCCCCCAAGGGGGTCTTTCATTCTTTTCCCTTTTCTGTCCATTTCTAACAATGCTTAATTTTTAATCGGGTTACCACCCGACTAAAAATTTTCGCCTTGTTAGAAATTATATTGTTAGAATACTCTTGTACCACGCGCGCGCATTATGCGCGAGGGGGAAAAGTAACAAAACGACTAAAGAAATAGGGGGGAAAAGTAACAAAACGACTAAAGGAGGGGGGGGGGAAAAGTAACAAAACGACTAAAGGGAAGTATAAAAGATAATAATTATTTTGTTATATTACTTTTTATTCTTATCTTTGCATCATAAATAAACAATCAGGTATAAGTGACAAAAAGAGACCTAAAATCTCTTGTAATCCCTTTATTTACTATAGTTTTGAGCAAAAAACTTTTCGATGACAAAAAATCTGCTTTTATTGCGGTTCTCATCGCACCATTAAAAAGGGTAAGGAGAATGGTTATCAGCGTTGGTTTTGCAAAGACTGTAAACGTTATTTTATAGGACGTCGTCGCTTGACAAAGGAAAATGTTAATTCTACATATTCCTTAGGGAATCTGACTGTATGCGACCTTGCCAGAGAATTTGGCGTATCAACTCGTACGATTCACCGCTATCTGTCATCAGAATACAAGGAGAACCTTCCTAAATTAGTTTATAGTAATGTTGTAGTCTTAATGGATGCTACTTACTGGGGAAGAAGGTTTGGTGTTGTTATAATGAAAGATCACATATCGGGTCGTGTGCTATGGTATAAGTTCATTGACAAGAAAGAAACAATTGCAGATTACAGAGAAGGTATTTCATATCTTGAGTTGCATGGATATAATGTTTTAGGCATAGTGAGCGATGGCTTAAAAGGGCTTCGTCAAGAGTTCCACCAGTACAGATTCCAATATTGCCAGTTCCACCAGCTTATGACTATAAGAGCAAAACTGACATTGCACCCCAAATTACAAGCGTCACAAGACTTGCTTGGCATAGCTAAAATGCTTTGCCATACAGACAAAGATTCTTTTATAGGAGCTTTGACTGCATGGCATGAGAAATGGAAGGACTTTATAAACGAAAGGGCAAAAGGAGTAGATGGGAAAACGCATTATGTGCATAAGAACACAAGAAGCGCATATTTAAGCTTAAAGAGGAATATGCCGTGGTTGTGGACATTCTATGACTTCCCTGAGTTGCAAATGCCGAATACAAACAATGAATTGGAAGCACTCAACTCTACTTTGAAAGCAAAATTAAACCTACATAAGGGCATTAGCAAAGAAAGGAGAAAAGTCATTATTCAATACTTTTTAAAGGCTCATTCCCCTTGTAGATAAAGGGATATAGGATGTTTTAGGTCTCTTTTTGTCATATAAGAGCAAAAGAGACCCATTTTAGGTCTCTTTTTGTCACTTATGCCAACAATCAAGACAATGGACAAAAGATTATTTGAAGCACAGCTTAAGGCTGCAGAAGTTCAAACACTTCTTGCACATATCAGTAAGAACGTAAACTACAAGCGAGATTTGGAGAAAGTGGCAACACGTAACATCGATGAGATAAACGCAACACTTTCAGAAGTCTGTCAGATGCTCGAAAAGCTAAACCAAGAACTAATAAATCAGTAACTATGCAGGAGAAAGACCCAAATATCAACGATTTACTACTACTACAGCCAAAGTCCGTGACCTTTGGTCAGTACGATATATCCGAAAGGCAGGAGAATATTCTCACACTTATAACAGAGTCCCTGCAGAAGCATATGACAAAGGAAAAGCCGTTAAATACAGACCTTTTTGGAGAGCCTTATGTCATCATAAAATGCGATGAAGCAGGGGGAACAAACAACAAAAACAAAGTCATACAAGCTGCAAAGGAACTGATACCCAAGTTATTTTCATTTCGTTGGAAAGGAAAGGGGGATAAATGGGTAACATCGACAGGAACCATTATAACAACGATACACAATGTCGAGGATAGCAACAATCTAACCATAACTTTCAATAAATGGGCAATTCCTTTCCTACTCTACTATGGAGAGGGGTCGGGGGGTGGACTATTTCGTAAGACCGTAGCACTAACCTTGCGTGGAAATATGACAAAGCGCATCTACAAGATGATAAGTGCATACAAGGATAAGACACGCTACGAGTACCCAATAGAAACGTTCCGAAAAGACTTCAATATCGGTAAATCTTACTCTAATAGCCAAATCGGAAAGCAAATATTAGAACCTGCGATGAAGCGTATCAAGGAAAGCAATTCAGACGTATGGTTTGACTATGAACTGATAACGAAATACAAGCAGGACAACGGCAGAAAGCCAAAAGCCGATACTATCGTCTTTAAAATAAAAACCACAGCTGCCACACAAGGAACAGACCAATTCAGACGTAATGAAACCATAAGGCGGTGGGTAGATATAGCCTTTGACCATCCGACAGATAACAAGACGATAACGACCACTGATAAGATTATATCTTCGGACAAGTGCGAAATGTTCTTTAATAAGTGCATATACTACGATGACCAAATAACAGCAGGAAATATGACCACGCAGCACGTAAAGAACACGCTTCGGAAAATCCTCCGTGACGAATTTAATATCACATAAATATGAATGCAGGTGTTTTAATGATGATTTTCATCATCGCAATAGCCAATATTGGCGGTATTTATTTCTACCTCCAAGACAAAAAGGAAAACTAAGAACAAAAACTTGCATCAGATGCAAGTCCATTCCCACCACATGCAAGATTTGCACCTGGTGCAAGATTTTGCGTAAGGTGGGATTTTTTGTTTATAGGGGGTCGTTTCGTTTCTGCTTCGCTCTCTCCACTCGTGCGCAGAGAAAACTATCATCGATGGGGAACAGAAGATACCTGACTTTATAGGATTCCTTTCGTCCCTTGTCGGTCCCTCGAGGACTGCCAAGAACCGAATCGGCTATGTAATTAATGCTATCAAGAATCGAACAGCAGAAATTTAATAAAAAAAACAAGGAAATTTTAATGGGATAAAAAACAAACTTTTTATCTTTGCAAAATAAAACTATTATTTTATGAAAACTAAAAACATACTTCTTTCCCAAGCTTTCCTGATTATAGGAATGTTATTTGTAGCATGTTCTTCTGATGAAGATACAAATCAAAATGTAAGTAATAACAGTAAAAAGTATGCTGAATATGCTTTGTCTTTTAATACTTTGGATATATCCAATTTAAAAGAAGGAGATTCGGTGCAAGTTACCCTTACACCAGAATATATATCTGGAAATATCTCCAAAGAAGAAGCTTATAACAAGTTATATAAAGCTAAAACAAGATCATCTATTATCCCTATGGTTGGAAAGATTACTAAACTTGGAAATGAAAAAATAAACTTTAAATATAACTCTGGCGAGAATCTTGTTCCTCGTTACTTTACAGGTTCAAGACAACTAACCATATGCGAAGTTTGGGAAATATCCATGAAAATAGATCTTCCAGATGAAAGTGTTTCTGTGAGAGGATTTAAAGGAGAATTTACAGGGTGGAAACTACAATATTCAGGAAACACCCAGGAACGTGCTCAAATAAATGGTGGTACAGACTCTAGTCCCGAATTTAAAACTTATGTGTATAAATTAATATCAGATATTTATGGTTATAATTTAGGAAGAGATTTATATCTCCCCATTAAACCAGAAGAAGCTAGAATTTATGTAAAATACTATTACGACTAGAAAATACAAAAGCAAGAATGTGTAAAATCAATATCACTTTCTTGCTTTTTTAATAAGACGTATAACATCTTATTTTAGTTTGTTTTTGTACCTTATCAATTAAAAAGCAAAGGTATTCTAAGTGCATTGGAATTTCTTTATGGGCTAATGTATAATATATATTCAGTACATAATCCCCTTCTTTTATCTTATAGAAATTATAATCTCGTTTTATTGGGGTATAATCAATATATGAGGGTTTTACCAACAAACTCATTTTTTCAAAGTTTATATTTTCCTGAGAAATAGAATCAATAAGAGTTTCTGGCAAATCGCTGTTTTTTAAATCAATCTCTGAATTTATAACAAGACATTTTCTATTTAAATCGCTAATATGCACATTCTTTTGCTCACCAAAAGAGTACACCGATAATATACGAAAAAAAAGATTTTCTCTTTCTTCATAATTATTTGAATTACAACTTGTGCATAAGAAAATACACACAAATATTCCTATAACTTTACACTTGTACTTCATAAAAATATAACGATAATAGTTTTCAAAAATTGTGTACTGCAATTTATATAAAAAACTACACTCTAAAGTTGAACGAATTTTTCTTGTAAGTACAAAATGTTTTTGTACCTTTGCCTGAGGGTAAACTCTGTGTGCAGGTTATAGCCCACTATAACCCTTGCAGGGTTGTGGGCTCTCCGAGGGCAGGGGCTGCGCCCCCTTGACCCCTGCTGCCCTACACAGGATACCCCACCGAAAAACTGAAAATCATGAAGCAGCAAACATCTATCCACGTGCAACCCGTCAAGGGCGGAAGCGAGGAACACAACAAGAGGGAAAAGGAACTCGACTACATTCGCCCCGAACTCTCCCACCTCAACGAGTATTGGGAGAAAGACACGCAAACGGATCGGCTTGAAAACATCAAGTCGAGATACCTCAAATCGACAGGTCAGAAAATGCAATCCAAAGCCACCCCGATACGTGAGGCGGTCGTGGTCATCAAGTCCGAAACGACAATGGAAGATTTAAAAAGGCTGTCCGATGCGTACCGGCAGCGGTTCGGGATAGACACTTTTCAAATTGCAATCCACAAGGACGAGGGCTATCCAAAGGGAGAGTGGAAGCCTAACCTACATGCCCATTTGGTATTTGACTGGACTGACCAAGAGACGGGGAAAAGTCTTAAGCTGAACCGCCAAGACATGGTGGAGATGCAGACGATAACAGCGGAAGTCCTGCAAATGGATAGGGGGGTGTCGAGCGACAAGCAGCACCTGACGGCACAGCAGTACAAATCTTTTGCCGAGGAAGCTAAATTAAAGCAGCTGGAGGAAGAGAGGGTAAGGAAAGAAAAGCAGATGAAAGAAGAATTGGAGCGTTTCAAGGTGGTCAAGGCACGCAAGGAAGCAGCCATAGAGACCGCAAAAACGCTTTCTGAGGGCGTCAAAGGTCTTTTCGGGCAGAGTTCCAAGGATAAACAGATAAAAGCCCTTAAAACGCAATTAAATACCCAAGAAAAAGAAATATTTAATCTAAAGGCTGAACAGATAGGACAGTTGGGAAGTGCCACACAGAAGATAGACAAAGCCTATCAAGAGGGATTTAATAAAGCCTATGGGGAAGTATATAATCTACAAGCCCAACTCAAAAAAGCCAAGGAGCTGGCAGCAGACGCCAAAAAATACAGAGCAGATATAGAAAAATTCCAAAGCATTCCTATCATAGCAAGATGCATCAACGCAATCCGTAGTTATGTAAGCCACATAAACGGACGCTTTGATGCGGAGGACAAACGTCTGTTATCTTTCGTCATGCAGGGCGACTCAGACGCAGCCGAGAAGCTTAAAGACGCAGCCTATTATGGGTGTGGCATAATAGGGCAATACCAATATGGCTCAAAATGGGACCAAGCGGAAAGAGAATTGAGGAATATCGCCAACGGAGTAAGGGAGGAAGATATACAACGAAATAGGGGACTAAGAAGATAGTCCCTACTTGTCATCATAATGCCCCATAGCCGACACGATGAACACAATAACGGTCATATCATTGACCATATAACGCAGGCGGTTCTTCTTGTCAAGTTTCCTCGACCAGATGCCATTCACGTGTCGAAGCTGGTGAGGATGCCCAGTTCCAGTGTATGGGTGTTCCCGAAGTTCGGGGATAAGGCTCTCAAACTTTTTATAAGCTTGTACATCGGACTTCATCAGTTTAAGAAGTTCCTCTGTAGCTTCTTCCGAGAATTCTATTTGATACATTCCTCTGTGCGCTTTAAGAAGTCCGTAAGGCTCTCACCCTCCTGCATTCTGTAAGTTCTGCCGTTTTTGATGTCCTCCAACCCTTTCTGAATAGATAAGAGTTCTTCTTT
>ERZ1699261.580-NODE-580-length-9884-cov-7.177309_pt1 | contig 9884 bp, 8 predicted proteins | sample MGYA00581524_ERZ1699261 | MGnify/ENA primary metagenome ERZ1699261 (study PRJEB42319, sample SAMD00040338) | human oral metagenome | material: saliva | host: Homo sapiens | study: EMG produced TPA metagenomics assembly of PRJDB4115 data set (Metgenomic analysis of... | reverse complement strand
CTGCGAATGTCGTTGCAGACGTTGATGATGGAGTAGCCGTACTCGACGACGACAGTGACATCAATGGCGGTCTGGGTTTCGCCCTTGTGTACGGTGATGCCGCCGGTGACGTTGGTCTGGGTGGTGGTGATGCGGTCAGTTACGGCGCTGAAGGCGCGGCGCACGGCGTTGCCCATGCCGTACACGCCGGGCACCTGGCGGGCGGCCATGCCGGCGATCTTAGCGACGACGTTTTCCTCGATGGTGGTCGTGCCGTGGTCGGTCTGGAGGGGACCCTCGGGGGTCTTTTCCTGGTCAACGTTCTCGTTGTTGTCGCTCATGTGAGCCTCTTTCATTGAAACGAAGGTGGGGGGCCGCTGGGTGATGCGCGGCTCAAGCAACAGGTCAGTGACGTGTCATCGTAGACACCGCGACCGGTCTGTGTGCCTCACCGGTCGCCCTGGTATCGCTCCCCGCGACCATTCTTCCGTGGTTTGTCGGATCCTGTTGATTGAAAAACGCTGTGACCTTGTTAAGTGAGGTGTGTCACCGGCGGGTGGTAAATAGTGATTACGAGGTCACGAGAATATTCGTCACGACGAGGCCGGGGCTCAGGTCTGCACATTCGTGCGATTTCGGGAATGTGGGTGGGAGGATTTGCGTGATGGTTGCGCAGCATTCTTAGTGTTTCGTGTCGGTTCTGCGCGTACCCTGACAGCTAAGGGTCCGCCCCCAACGGCGGGGGCGGACCAACACGCATCTCACCGTGGAGGGCACACCATGGATAACTCACCCCTGTCCGATGGATCTGTTGCTGAGGAAGAGGAAGCCTTCCTCGACTCGGCGTCGCGCCGCACGCCCGAGCGTGAGCTGCCCGCCAGCCGCACGCGCCCCCAGGCTCCTTCCTGGATGCGCGTCGGCGCTGTTGATTGGGGTATCCGCATCGCAGTCGTGGGACTGGTGATTGGCGGGTTCTTCGCCCTCTATGTCAACGGTGTCGCCGAAGGCTGGTGGCACGCCTGGGGTGAGACACCCACCGTCGCGGCCACAGGCCCCACGGCCCAGCCCACACCCGCCCCCACAGTGTCGAGCGAGGCCGCCATGTCGGGCGGCTACCAAATCGGACCCGACGGAGTCCTCGTACGCCCAGCCGAGTTCGCGGCAGACACCTACACCAAACCGGAGCTACCCGAGGCGGCAAAGGAAAACAGCGAACGAGGCGCAGAAGCAGCCGCAGAATACTTCCATGCACTCATGGGATACACGTGGAATACAGGAGATGTCCAGGCAATCCAGGATGTTTCCGATCCGTCATCGAAGTTCATTTCATCGTATGTGCACGACGTCTCCGATTTGTATGCGAACGGCTGGGCGTACGGGAGTACTTCCCAGATTGTTCACGTTCTCAAGATCGAACCAATTGATGCTAACGGATCGGATATTCCTCCCAACACGGTTGTCGTCGCATTTCGCATAAGATCCACGGACGGAACGATGTGTCGCGGACAGAAGATCCATGTCAACGATACGGAATATGACTCAACACTAGTCCTCTTCATGACATGGAAGGACAACCGATGGATTGAGACGCAAGCGACGATACGGACCGGCGATGAATAAGAAATCTCGTAACTGCATAAGAGCTATCGCAGCCTCACTGTGCATATTTCTTCCGTGTGTCTGTCCGTCTGCAGCACGCGCTGATGATGGAAACGAAGGCCCATATCGACAACGCTCAGATGCACACGATAGTTCTGTAGAGACCTTCGCACAGTGGCTCATTAAAAATCAGGACCCAGTACTCAATGTGCCGAGCAATATAAATGCAGGCGATGATACAAATCGCCTCACGGCTGATGCCAATGCTAATCCTGAGTCAGCAACTCTGTCTGATTGGGCCAGATGCGCATCCACCACTATAGGCAAGATAGCAAACAGCCCCATCATTTCCGATGAGACCTACACGAACAACTGCGCACTCCCCAACGATGCTAGCGAAGACACGTCTCGTCCTGGACGTCTGCCTACGACACGGGAAATCTTGCTTGCCGCTGCAAATCTCATCCATGCCGACGGCGCCGGCCTGCACAAGCGGCCCGAAGGGGTGTCGTACACGAACAAGTACATCCCCACACTCGTGGCAGCTACCCACCCCACGCAGACCCACACCGTCCCCCTGTTGGGCCACGACATCACCATCACTCTGACGGCCACCTCCTACACGTGGAGCTGGGGAGACGGAACCCTGGACGTGACCACGACCTCGCCGGGCATGCCCTGGCAAGAAGGCATGGACCCCAACACCGACCCCGCCCTCATCCGCCACTACTACACGCCACCAAACGGATGGCGATCCAGGTTCGATGGCCCCTACCCCGACGCCACGCGCACCATCACGCTGACCACCACCTGGGCGGGCACGGCCACTAACCCCTTCACGGGCGACACCCAGACCATCAACGGCCTCGTGACCACCACTGAGACGACCGGACCGTTCCCGCTCAGTCAACTTATCGTCAACAACACCGACACCTCAGAAGAAAAACAAGGTCACTAAAGCGCGGAGCAGGAACGAATTACGCGACCACCATGGCCGCCGTGCCCGCGCACATGAGGGCGAGGCCGAGCAGGTAGCGCGGTGCGAAACGCTCGTGAAACGCCACTGCTGACACGGCGACGGTCACGAGGATCGACAGCTTATCGATGGGCACCACGACCGAGGCGGGCCCATCTTTCAGCGCGTGATAGTACGCCAGCCACGACGCGCACGTCGCAGCGCCCGACGCGACGATAAACGCCAGCTCCCGGCCGGGGATCGACCGAACCTCGCTCAGGCGCCCCTGCACGCCCACGATCATCCACGCCATTGCCAGCACCACCAGCGTGCGCACCGCTGTCCCCAGCGTCGGATCCACGCCTGAAATGCCGACCTTCCCAAGGATCGACGTCAATGCGGCAAACAGAGCGGACGCGAGCGCGAAGGTCAGCCAGCTCCCACCCCCGCGCAGCGCTCGAGGAAGGCCCGATAGCTCAGCGGGCTCCACCATCAGAAGCGTCCCCGCCGTAATCGCCACAATCCCGGCCGCGCCCCACACGCTCACCGGCTCGCCCAGCAGGATGAGTGCGAGGAGAATCGCGAGGACCGTCGACAGCTTGTCGATCGGTGCCACGCGCGATACATCCCCTCGAGACAGTGCTGCAAAGTAGCAGAGCCACGAGGCCCCCGTCGCCAGTCCGGACAGAACCAGGAACAGCGCAGAAGTCCCGTCGATAGACGCGATGCCGGAAGCCGTTCCCGTCAGCGCCGCCATACCCCACGCCCCCGTGGCCACGACAACCGTGCGCAGCGCCGTCGCGACCGTCGAACTCGTCGACGCGACGCCCGCCTTCGCGAGGATGGCAGTCAGCCCCGCGAACAGGGCTGACAAGCAGGCAGCGAGGATCCACATGAGACCAGAGTATGTCCGCTCCCGGCGTCCTCGCACCCGAGCACAATGACGGTGTGTCATGGGCGCCAGATCGCAGAAAAAGTAGGATATAGTTGTCGCGTATCCAGGCCTCGTGTTGGGGTCACAACGGAGTGTAAAGGAACGAGATGAGCGACAACCTCGACGAACTCGGCGTCAACGGCGAATTCGAAGAAAACGGCCGAGAGATCGTGCTCGACACGAGCGGCGAAGCGGAGCTGACAGAAGAAGCCTCCGATGGCATCGCTGAGCTGCGCGAAACGATTGCCGAACAGGACTCTGAGGCCGAAAAGTATGCGATCGAATTCCTCAAGAAGGTCGTGCGTATCCGCGGCGTGCGGATCACCCGCGACGAGTTCCTCCGTCAGGAGCTGCGCAAACTCCACATGAGCGACGATGCGATTGCGAGCGCCGTCGACTCGAACCCCGTCCTCGCTGGCGTCTCTGTGACCGATCTCGATAAGCTCGCGGACGGCATCATCTCCTTCGAGACGAACAAGTCCGCGGCGATGTCCTTCGCCGCAGGCCTCCCCGGTGGCTTTGCGATGCTCGGCACGATCCCCGCGGACCTGACCCAGTACTACGTGCACGCCTTCAGGATCATGCAGAAGCTCGCCTACCTGTATGGCTGGCGTGAGCTCCTCAGCGACATGGACGAGGTCGACGACGAGACGATCGGCGTCCTCGCGGTGTTCTTCGGAGTCATGCTCGGCGTGGGCGGCGCGGCCCAGTCGCTGACGGCCTTCGCGCGCTCGGTTGCGGTGCCCGCCTTCCAAAAGCAGGTGACGAAGCAGGCCCTCACGAAGACCTCGTGGTACCCGGTCATGAAGCACTGTCTGCGATACATCGGCATCAACCTCACGAAGAAGGGCTTCGCGCAGGGCGTTTCCAAGGCTATCCCGCTCATCGGTGGCGCCGTCTCGGGTGGCATGACCTTCGTGTCGCTTCAGTCTCAGTCCCATCGCCTCAAGAATCACCTGCGTGAGCTGCCGCCTCCCGGAGTCGACGCCGAGGTCTGGAAGCGCTCTGTCAACGACGCGACCCCCGACGACCAGGAGCCGGGCGTGCTGGACAATGCCCAGCAGGCGCTCGAGAGCACGACCAGGGCCGTCACGAGTGGCGCAAAGACTGCGGCTACCGGCATCGCCGACGGCGCAATGACCGCGGCCTCCGGCATCGCGGAAGGCGTCAAGGGCCTCTTCGGTCGACGCAAGTAACGATCATCGGTCACGAGGCCGGGGCGGGGGACGCGTGACAGTGCGGCCTAGCCCCGGCCTCGTCAATCCTGGGCTGAGTGGAGCAGGAACCCGGTAGAGTGGGGGCCACCCGCGCGCTGTCAGCGCGTCGTCAGACGAGGAGGAATCCGATGCCCGACACGACGAACGCCCACGCCCACAGCAGCCAGCCGGCCAGAGTCGCCGCGGGGCAGCAATCCGAAGCGGAACAGCGAGCGCTCGAGTTCCTGGCGAAGGTCGTGCGCGTGCCCGGCGTGCGCGTCAACCGCGAGGAGTTCCTGCGCCAGGAGCTACGCAAGCTCCACATGAGCGATGATGCTATCGAGCGTGCAATCGACTCGAACCCGCTGCTCGCCGGAGTTGCCCTGACCGAGATCGACAGGCTCGCCGAGGACGCAATCTCCTACGAGACGAACAAGTCGGCGGCCATCTCCTTCGTCGCGGGTATCCCCGGCGGCTTCGCGATGCTCGGCACGATCCCCGCGGACCTGATGCAGTATTACGCGCACGCCCTGAGGATCATGCAAAAGCTCGCCTACCTGTACGGCTGGGGCGAGCTCCTCCCGAACGACCGTGATGCCGACGACGACACAATCGGCGTGCTCGCCGTGTTTTTCGGCGTCATGCTGGGAGTCGGCGGTGCCGCCCAGTCCCTGACGGCGTTCGCGCGCGTTGCCGCGAAGACCGCCTACCAGAATCATGCGACCAAACGCGCCCTCATGAGCATCACCTGGTATCCGGTCGTCAAGCACAGCCTGCGTCTCATCGGCATCAACATCACGAAGAGCACCGCCGCCAAGGGATTCTCGAAGATCGTCCCGGTCATCGGAGGATTCGTGTCGAGCGGCCTGACTTTCATGGCGCTCCAGTCCCAATCCGCTCTCCTCAAGGGGCACCTGCGCGAGATCCCGCCTCCCGGCGTCGATGCCGACGAGTGGGATCGGCATCGCCTCGGCGCGACCAGGCAGGGACAGACACCTGAGACAGGGACGACTATCAAGAAGGGCCTGCGCGGCAAAGCGAAGGTCGTGATGGTCGGCGCAAAGAGCGCGGCCTCGGGCATCGCCGACGGCGCCTCCAGCCTCTCCGGGGGCCTGAAGGGGCGTCTCGGGCGCCGCAAGTAACGACATCACCGACGAGGCCCGGGCCGGGATCGCGCGCATCAGCGGTACCCAGCCCCGGCCTCGTTACCGTGTATACCCCGCCACTGTTTGCCCTCCTCACGCGCCCGGGGGAGGGAAAACCTGCCACGATATGCGGGTGAGTGAGACGACTGAAACGGCCCTGGCCTCGTCCCTGACGGAGGCGGGTCCCCTGATCCTGCAGGCCTTCGCCTGGGACATGGTCCCGGACGCCAGCCACTGGCGCTACCTCGCCGAGCATGCCCAAGAGATCGTGGACCTGGGCGTCACCATCATCTGGCTGCCGCCCGCCTACAAGGGCCACGCGGGTATCAACGACGTCGGCTACGGCGTCTACGACCTCTACGACCTGGGCGAGTTCGACCAGAGGGGCTCCGTCCCCACGAAGTACGGGACGAAGGACGAGTACCTGGCCGCTATCGAGGCCCTGCACGAGGCGGGAATTGCCGTGTGCGCCGACATCGTCCTCAACCACCGCATGGGCGCCGACGAGTCCGAGACCGTGCGAGCCACCCCGATCAACCCCCACAACCGCCATGAGGCTATCGGGGAGCCCGAGACGATCGAGGCGTGGACACGCTTCACGTTCCCGGGGCGCGCGGGTGCGTACTCGGACTTCACGTGGGACTGGACGTGCTTCCACGGCATCGACTGGGATGAAGCCACGAAGCGCAACGGCCTGTGGCTCTTCGACGGCAAGCAGTGGAACGAGTCCGTCGACACCGAGTTCGGCAACTTCGACTACCTGATGGGCTGCGACGTGCACGTCACCGACCCCCGCGTCAGCGAGGAGCTGGACCGCTGGGGCAAGTGGTACGTCGAGACGACCGGAGTGGATGGGCTGCGCCTGGACGCCGTCAAGCACGTGGGCTCCGACTTCTATGCGCGCTGGCTCGAGGACCTGCGCGCCTCGACGGGGCGCCGCCTGCCTGCCGTCGGCGAGTACTGGAGCGGCGACGTGCGCGAACTTGAGGACTACCTGGCGCGAGTCTCCAACGTCATGCTCTTCGACGTCCCCCTGCACTACCACCTGCACGATGCGTCGGTTTCGGACGGCAACGTGGACCTTGCTCGCCTGTGGGAGAACACGCTGACGGCCTCCCGCCCCGACAAGTCCGTCACCTTCGTCGAAAACCACGACACGCAGCCAGGCCAGTCCCTGGCCTCCACGGTCGCCCCCTGGTTCAAGGCGGCTGCCTACGCCCTCATCCTCTTCAACGAGGCCGGGGTTCCCTGCGTGTTCTGGGGTGACCTCCTGGGTTCCCCCGAGTCTGACGACCTGCCTGCCGTGCGCGAGCTGCCGATCCTCATGGGGATCCGGTCCCGAGCGGCTGTCGGCCCGCAGCACAACGCCTTCGACGATCCCGACGTGGTCGGCTTCGCCCGCGAAGGCAAGGACGAGATCCCCGGCTCCGGCTGCGCCGTCATCCTCTCCGACCGAATGGGCGCCGAGAAAACCCTCTACGTGGGCCAGCGTCACGCGGGCCAGGAATGGGAGTGCGTTATCGGCGGCCACCCGTCCGTGCGCGTCGCGGACGACGGAACGCTCACCGGTGTGGTCAGCGACGGCGGCCTCAGCGTCTACGTGCCGCGCGCCTGAGCGCATAACAAGCCCCGGCCTCGTCCATGGTGACGAGGCCGGGGAACGTTGAAGTACGTGCCCTACTCCTGGGTGCCGCCCAGGGCGGGGATGCGTTCGATCTGATCCTTGAAGAAGGCCTCAGCCGAGGCGACGAAACGCTCGATGCTGGTCGAGACCTGCGCGTCCGTCAGGCCGTAACGGGCAGTCACGAACTGCTCGGCGCACAAGCGCTGACGGCCGTCGTCCAACGACGCCACGTAGACCTTCGGCCAAGTGGTGGCTCCGTTCCAGTCATTGCACGCCTGGATGAGGCGCTGGCGCAGCTCCATCGACACGTCCTCCGGGATCGCGGCCCACATGCTCAGGTCCGTACCCTCATTCGCGATCGAGAAGATGAAGTAGCCGCGACCGATGCCCATGTGCAGGCTCTGGTCTTCCACCCTGTAGTTAAAGTCGTTGCGATCGAAGTAATCGATGAGTCTTTGCACCTCGAGGGGGCGCACGACCGTGCGGCGCTGAATGGCAGCCTTGCACTCGGCGATGATTTCCGGCGCGTCCTCGTTAGACGGATCCATGGCGAGGCACTGCTCCAGGTAAGTCAGCGCGCTCTCCTCCTGGTCCTGCCAGTACAGGGCCGTGCCGATGCGGTAGTACCAGCGTGGATCCGCCATGCCTTCAGCCTCGACACTGCGCAGTAGTTCGATGGCGTGCTTAATGTGATCGCGGAAAGAATCCATATAGGGCTGCGCGTAGTTGATGTAGGCGCGCGCCAGCAGGCTCGTCAGCTCGTAGTCCATCGCCGAGGGAGGCTGCCCCTCGATGAGCGCGATGATCTTTTGGTGTTCCTTCTCCTCGTGCAAGAGATTAATCTGGTCGATAAGCGACGAGCGAGAATCCACGGAATCTCCTTCAAACGATGCCGAATGTGACTGCCAGGTCACAAGCATAACAGGGTAGGTGCAGGCGCCGAGGCTCCTAAAGGAACGCTCACTGTGTAGGCTGACAGGATGGACCAGATCGGTATGAACGAGCACCGCATGAACGATGACCTGCGTGCGCGCATGAGTGAGGCCGACGCAGCCCAGTGGGACGAGATCCAACGGTGGAAGGCCGCTCAGCTCAGCTATAAGCGTCCCCACGCCATCACCGAGAAGATGAAGTCCGCCGCACTGGTGCCCGTGAGCAAAGCAGTCTCCATCGCGCGCAAAGTCCCCGGCGGTGAAGCGCTGACCCGGACCGTGTCCTCCGCCGCCCTCGGGCTCGTTGAATTGGCGGCTTCCGCCTCCGAGGCATCGGTGAGGCGCAAGCGCATCCTCAAGGCCTACCGCGCCGCCGGGCACGACGTGAATACGCTGCAGGATATCCGCGCGCTGCCCCTGGATCAGGTGCTCGCGGTGAAACCGCGCCTGAGTCTCGCATATTCGGGCACGGCAGCCGCTGAGGGAGCCGTCAGCGGTGTCTTTGCTTCCGGTGGATCCGTCGCCGCCGTTCTCGGTATGGGCGTGGCATCGGCGCCGGGCGTGGGGGTCACGGCCTCGGCAATGGCCGTCGATGTGACGACCTTCCTCGCCGCGGCCACGCGCCTCGTCGCCCACACGGCCGCCTATTACGGCTACGACTCAGAGGACCCCACCGAGCGACTCTTCTCCACGATGGTTCTCTCCCAAGCGATCGATCCCGCCGGAGCGGGGCGCGATTTCATCGTTGAAAAGCAGGCGACCATGCTCGCTTTCAACAAGGTGATGCAGGATCTGGCTCGTCAGGGATCCGTCGAAATGCTGGGAGGAAGCGCTATCGTCAGCGCCATGAAATCGCTGTTTTCGGCGATGGGTGTTCGCCTGGCCACCCGCAAGCTCGCGCAGATCGTCCCTGTCGCCGGAATCGTGGTGAGCGCAGGCCTGAACGCCGCGCTCATGCGCACCATCGGGGAAACGGCCGACCATCTGTACCGGGAGCGTTTCCTGGCGGAGCGCTACGGCCACGTTCATGCGAGCGGCGCGTCGACGGACCTCGTACCGTCGACCGGGTCTCAGGAGCTGAGCATCGACGTCGCGCGTTACGTCGAACTCGCTGAGGGCGAGAGCCGCCCGTAGGAGAGCGGCCGTCCCGCTCGCTCGAGGCTGTGGGCCGCTTTATCTCGGTCGGGTAGGCTTGAGGTATGACGGATCAGCCGGAGGAAGACCACAGCACGCGCGACGATATTCGTCAGCGCATGACCGACGACGATCGCGCGCAGTGGGATGTAATCCAGGAATGGAAGGCCGCCCAGGTCAACCCGCGCAGCCCTCGAGTTATCACACAGCGCATCCGCTCGTACGTGCTCACCCCTGTGAAAAAAGTGGTTGGCCTCGTGGGCAAAATCCCCGGCGGGGCTGCGATTGCAGGCTGGATCTCATCGGCTGTCCTGGGGCTTGTCGAGAAGGCGACATCAGCCGCCGAATCCTCGGTTCGACGCGAACGAATTGTGAAGGCGCATCGC
>ERZ1699261.578-NODE-578-length-9921-cov-3.073719_pt1 | contig 9921 bp, 6 predicted proteins | sample MGYA00581524_ERZ1699261 | MGnify/ENA primary metagenome ERZ1699261 (study PRJEB42319, sample SAMD00040338) | human oral metagenome | material: saliva | host: Homo sapiens | study: EMG produced TPA metagenomics assembly of PRJDB4115 data set (Metgenomic analysis of... | reverse complement strand
CAACACTAATTGATGTATTAATAAGCGATACCGATTTATCTTCATCGCGGTGATTTTGCCAGGTTGCGCCGTTTAACAAGGCAAGCAATAAACGCAAGGTATGGCCATGCGATACAATGAGAATATTACCGTAATCGTGGATCTTAATAATATCGTGCAATGCTTTCATGGCACGTTCGCCTAATTGCTCAAACGTTTCGCCACCATTTACTTGGGCTTTGTAATTGGCTGGATCTTTAATGAGTTGTTTAAATTCAGGGTGTTCTCTTAACGTATCGACAACTAGGCCTTCCCAAGAACCAAAATACTGTTCGTTTAAACCTTGGTGATGGAAAAGTGGAATATCACGTTCACCAATAATATGAGAGGCGGTCGCGACAGTGCGGTTTAATACGCTGGAATAAGCAGCAATGAAAGGAATATGTTTAAGTGCCACACCTGTTTTTTTCGCACCATTAACGCCTTCTTCAGTTAAAGGGGAATCGCCATGACCTTGCATTAAACCTTCCGTATTCCAAACGGTTTTACCATGGCGAATGAAATAAAAAGTCAGTTGTTTTTTCATTTTGCATATCCATAAAAAAATTAAGGAAGCCGAAACTTCCTTAATCATTATTTTAACGAGAGTAATAACCTGCCATTGAACTATATACGGCATTTTCTGCTTGAATGATGTTGTATTTCGCATTCAAGATAGAAAGTTGAGAGCTTTTCTCTGTATTTGCCGCGGCGAGCCATTCACGTAATTCAGATACACCAGCATTGTAACGATCACGATAGTATTTGGTGATACGTTGATTATAGCTGTGTGTTTTTTGCAAGTTAGCAAAGGCACTTTGCGCTTGTGTATAGGCGAAGGAGTTAGTATCTACATCGTTTAAGGCTTTAGTGATGCTTTGCTCGTAGTTTAAACGTGCGGTTTCATAATCGGCTTCAGAGATTTTCACGTTCCATTTCACCGTATTCCAGTTGAGGAATGGTAGGCTAATACCGATTAACCCTGTACCAACTGGATTGTGCAATGCGTTACCGACTTTAGTACCACTTGATGTTAAGCTGCCGCCTAAAGTCACTTCTGGGAACCAACCTTTTTCGGTTGCTTTCGCATTTTTGAATGCACTGCTTAAGCGATATTGATAGCCTTTCACATCAGGACGATTCGCAATGACAGAAACAGGCACATTTAAATTTACGCCCACATTTTTCACATTAAGAATGTGTGGGAAGTTGATATTTAATGCTTCTTCCGGTTTTAAGTTTAGTAAGTTACGTAAAGTTTGTTCTGCTGTTTTACGTTGTGTTTGATAGTTGATCAAGTTGTTACGTGCGTTCAATACCGCTTGTTGTGCTTGATCTACACTTGCGCTGTCAGCCACGCCTTGAGATAAACGACGTTGCATAATGCTGCTAATGTCGTTGTAGTATTTAATGGTTTCCTCAGTTGTGCTGATAGCGTCATTTAAATAAGCAATTTGATAATACGTTGTCACAACAGAGTTGATGAGTGAAAGTTTGGTTGCTTCTAAATCTTCAGCCGTTGCTTTGTGTGACCATTCTGCGGCATCTGCAGTATCTGCTAAACGTTGCCATAAATCTAATGTATAACTCACATTTAATGCACCTTGATGGCTTACTGTAGAGCTGCCACCTGTTTTCACATTTTTACTTGCAGAAGATTGGGTTGAACCGCTAAATGCTGGAATTAAATTCGCGCCTGCAAGGTTTGCATTATATAGAGCACGATTTACGGCAACAGACGCTTTGGCTAAATCTTTGTTATTTACTAATGCTTGTTCTACCACACGATTTAATTGTGAATCATTGTAAAGCGCCCACCAGTTTTCTTTTACATTAAATTGTTTGGTGATTTCCGCATAATTTTGGTAATCCTGCTGGCTCGCTTTATAAGAATCGCCGATGTTAGCACAACCTGCTAGAGCAGTTGCCATCGCGATTGCTAAGGTTAATTTTTTCATTTTTAACATGGATTTTTTCCTTTCTTTTTAATTAAAGTGCGGTCAAAAATTAGTGAGAATTTTAACCGCTCTTTTGAGTTTTACAAAATTTCTTTATTCTCTCGCAAGAGCTGTAATTGGATCTAATTGTGCTGCACGTTTTGCCGGCATATAACCGAAGATCACACCAATCAGGGTAGAGAAGACCACTGCTGCAACAATTGAGCCTGTTGAGAATGCCATCGTAAAGTCAGTCATAAATACGTTAAATAGTAGACCGATTAAACCCGAAAGCAGAATACCCGTCACGCCGCCAATTAAACAAATTAGCACTGCTTCAATCAAAAATTGTTGCAGAATATTGAATTGTCTTGCCCCAATAGCCATTCGCACACCAATTTCTTTGGTTCGCTCTGTCACGGAAACCAACATAATATTCATCACACCAATCCCACCAACGATTAATGAAATAAAGGCGATAGAGGAAATGAGCAATTTCATCGTGCCCGTTGTGCTTTCAATAGTTTGTTTGATGGTATCGCTATTCATGATGAAGAAATCTTTTTTACCATGACGCATGGTAAGCAATTCAGTAATTCCTTTTTCAGCGACAGTAGTATTCACGGAATCATCTACTTTAACGGTAATTGAACCAATTTTTTTGCTACCCGAAATACGATTCATCACGGTAGTGTAAGGCGCATAGAGATTAAGTGAACTGCTTGCTCCGCCCATTTGTTTATCAGATACCACGCCAATAATACGTAGTGGACGTTTATTAAACATCACGATTTTGCCGATAGGATTTTCATCAGGGAAAATCGACTTTTTCGCAATTTCATCGATTAAGGCTACTTGATTGTTATCAGCAACATCTTGAGCTGAAAATAAATTACCGGATTTTAGTTTTAATCCATCTACATCAAAATATTGTTCGCCTACACCTTTTAAACTGGTCGAGGAGAAAGTTTGGTTACCATAAATTAATGTGCCACTTGATGAGCTATTTGGCGTGACGCTTTGTACATAGCTTTGTTGGTTTAAGGCAGTGGCATCATTAATGGTAAGATTTTGCATCTGTTCAGCACGACGATCACTAAAGCCGGTACCATTAAAGATGGTCATGGTACTTGTACCAATGCCTTTAATGTTAGCCAAGATTTTTTGTTGTGAACCGTTTCCCAATGCCACAACGGAAACCACAGACGTAATCCCGATAATAATCCCGAGCATGGTTAAAAGAGAACGCATTTTGTGGGCAATAATAGCACTCACAGACATACGAAAGGCTTCTACAAATTGATCTTTGCTAAACCCAAAGTGCGGTTTAGATTTGGTTGGATTTTCGACCGCACTTTTTACTGTTTCTTTTTGCGTATCGCCAATGATTTCACCGTCTTTAATTTCAATCACACGATTCGCACTGGCCGCAATTTCTCGGTCGTGGGTTACCATAATAATGGTGTGTCCCTCTGCGTGTAATTGACGCAGAATTTCCATTACATTTTGACCACTTTGCGAATCCAATGCGCCAGTGGGTTCATCGGCTAAAATAATTTCGCCACCATTCATCAATGCACGTGCAATACTCACACGTTGTTGCTGACCACCGGAAAGCTGGCTTGGTTTATTTTGCCATTTATCACCTAAACCTAATTTTTCTAAAAGTTGTTTTGCACGAGAAAGACGTTTTTCTTGCGACATTCCTGCATAAATAGCAGGCAAGGCGACGTTTTCAGCGGCAGTTAAACTCGACAATAAGTTATAGCGTTGGAAAATAAAGCCGAATTTTTGGCTACGTAAATCTGACAGCTGATCTTTGCTTAATTCAATAGTTTCTTTGCCATTGATTTTGTAAGAACCACTGGTTGCCGTATCCAAGCATCCGATGATATTCATCAAGGTCGATTTGCCGGAACCTGACTGCCCAATAATCGCTACAAAATCGCCTTTTTCAATATTTAAAGAGACATTCTTCAAAATATGAACGCGATTTTCACCTTCACCGAAGTAACGGTTGAGATCCTTAATTTCAATAATATTCATTAATTTCTACCGCACTTTTAGAACATTCTTGGACCACGAGGCATAGAGCCAACTTTTTCACCATTAGCCACTTGTGACACGATAACTTTTTCACCTTCGTTTAAGCCGGATTTGATTTCACTTTGGAAATCATTTTGTACACCGGTTTCAACTTCACGCTGTTCAGGCTGATTTTTGTCATTCAATACATTGACAAAGCTTTTGCCATCACGTTTTTGAATAGCCATATTGGAAACCAATAACACGTCTTTGGCATTGGCAATTTTGATGTTGTTTTCTGTCGTCATTCCGATGCGTAAAGTTCGATCAGGATTATCAATCAGTACATTGGCATAATAGTAAATCGCACTGGTTGTGGAGCTGCTACTTGAACTTGTCGAAGATGATGTTGAAGAGCTATCACTTGTCGTGGTATTGGCAGGATCAACAGAATCAATGACAGAGTGATACACGGTTTGGCTATCAGATAAAATAGTAAAGCTGACTTCTTGGCCTGCTTTAACTTTGGTAATGTCGCCTTCTGAAATTTCAGGTTTAATTTTCATTTTGCTTAAATCGGCAATGGTCACAATTGTTGGCGTCGTTTGGTTGGCATTAACAGTTTGACCTTCAGAAACGGGCACAGAAATGACGGTACCATCCATTGGTGCGGTAATTTTTGTATAACCCACATTGGTTTCTGCGGTATTCACTTCAATTTCAGCTTGTTTGATATTGGCTTCAATGGCTTCCATTTCAGCTTTCGCATTATCAAGGGTGCTTTTAGCTGTATTCAGACTATCTAAAGATGTCGCTTTTTGTGTATAAAGTTTTGATAAGCGGTTATAGCTTGAAAGGGCTACATCATAAGCGGTTCGCTTCGCTTTTAATTGCGCTTGATAGCTAACCAATGCCGCCTTTTTGGTATTTAAGGTATTAATTTGGGTTGTAGAATCAATATCTGCGATCATTTCGCCTTTTTTGATTTCTTGTCCTAATTTGACATAGAGTTTGGTAATTTTACCCGAAGCTTGGGCACCAACATCAACTTCATTTACGCTTTCAACCGAACCAGAGGCAACAACTGTTTTTTCCACATTGCCACGTGTAACCGATTCAGTCAGATAGGTGGTTTCTTGCTTGCTATTGCTTGAGAAAAAATAATAAGCTGCGCCAGCAGCAATGAGTAATCCAAGTAAAATAAAAAAGCGTTTTTTCATAAAGACTTTGTCATCCCAAATAAAAAAATGAACGTTTGTTCAGTGAAGGTGTATTCTAAAGGCAAACTTTTCAGTTTGCACGAAAAATCTTCAAGTTAGACCTAAAAATCCTCAAAAATTCAGTATTAATTTAATGAAAGTGCGGTTAGTTTTGGGATCAAATTCACAACGCCAGACTTTTCGTATAGAATGGAGAAATTATTTTCAATTTATTGAGAAATTTATGAGCAATACAGAACACACTCTAGAAAATGCGGAAAATACCCGCACACACAATTTCATTACTCAAATTATTGATGAAGATTTAGCTTCGGGTAAACACAAAAGTGTTCATACTCGTTTCCCGCCTGAGCCAAATGGCTATTTGCATATTGGCCACGCAAAATCGATTTGCTTAAACTTTGGGTTAGCAAAAGAATATAACGGTTTATGTAACCTACGTTTTGACGATACCAATCCGGTGAAAGAAGACGTGGAATATGTGGATTCCATTAAAGCCGATGTAGAATGGTTAGGCTTTAAATGGGAAGGCGAACCGCGTTATGCGTCTGATTATTTCGATGAACTTTATGGCTATGCCATTGAGTTAATCGAAAAAGGTTTAGCGTATGTGGATGAACTTTCTCCAGATGAAATGCGTGAGTATCGCGGTACATTAACTGAGCCTGGTAAAAACAGTCCATATCGTGATCGTAGTGTCGAAGAAAACTTAGCGTTATTTGAAAGAATGAAAAATGGCGAATTTGCTGAAGGTACATTAAGTCTTCGTGCAAAAATCGACATGGCTTCACCATTTATGGTCATGCGTGATCCCGTGCTTTATCGTATTAAATTTGCGAGCCATCACCAAACCGGTGACAAATGGTGTATTTACCCAATGTACGACTTCACTCACTGTATCTCTGATGCGATTGAGCGTATTACACACTCTCTATGTACATTAGAGTTCCAAGACAACCGTCGTTTATATGACTGGGTGTTGGAAAATATTAGTATTGAACGTCCATTACCGCATCAATATGAATTCTCACGTTTGAATTTAGAAGGCACGTTAACGTCTAAACGTAAATTGTTGAAATTAGTGAATGAAGGCATTGTGGATGGTTGGAACGATCCGCGTATGCCAACGATTTCAGGTTTACGTCGTCGCGGTTATACACCGGCGTCGTTACGTGAATTCTGCCGTCGTATTGGTGTAACTAAACAAGATAACGTCGTAGAGTATTCTGCACTTGAAGCATGCATTCGTGAAGATTTAAATGAAAACGCACCACGCGCAATGGCGGTGATTGATCCTGTTCGCGTAGTGATTGAAAACTTTGAAGGTGAAGAAACCTTAACGGCGCCAAATCACCCGAATCGTCCTGAATTAGGTGAGCGTCAATTACCGTTTACGAAAGAGCTTTATATTGATCGTGCAGACTTCCGTGAAGAAGCAAATAAACAATATAAACGTTTAGTGTTAGGTAAAGAAGTGCGTTTACGTAACGCTTACGTGATTAAAGCTGAACGTGTCGAAAAAGATGCAAATGGTGAAATCACCACGATCTTCTGTACTTACGATCCTGAAACTTTAGGTAAAAATCCAGCGGATGGTCGCAAAGTGAAAGGGGTAATTCACTGGGTATCTGCAGTGCATAATCACCCAGCGGAGTTCCGTTTATACGATCGTCTTTTCACCGTACCAAACCCAGGTGCAGCAGAAGAAATCGAAAGCGTGTTAAATCCAACCTCTTTAGTGGTGAAACACGGTTTTGTAGAACAAAGCCTTGCAAATGCAGAACCAGAAAAAGGTTACCAATTTGAACGCGAAGGTTATTTCTGTGCGGATAACAAAGACAGCCGTCCAGAGCACTTAGTGTTTAACTTAACGGTAAGCCTAAAAGAAGGCTTCTAATTCTAAACAACAAAGTGCGGTCAAAAATCACGTAAATTTTGACCGCACTTTTTTATTTGTTTCACTATGCAATTTGAATCTCATTTTTGGCAAAAAAAATCGCTCCTTGAAATGACGGAACCCGAATGGGAAGCTTTATGTGATGGCTGCGGAAAATGCTGTTATCGAAAATACATTCAAGGGCGAGGCAAGCGTGAAAAACTTTATTACACACGCATTGCTTGCAATCTCTTAGATGTGGAAACAGGGAAGTGTCGTAATTATCCTGAGCGTTTTAAAATCGAAAGTGATTGCACCAAATTAACCAAAAATAATTTGCCTGATTTTGGATGGTTGCCGAATACCTGTGCTTATCGCTTATTGTATGAGGGAAAACCTTTGCCAGAATGGCATCCCTTAATCAGTGGCGATCCTAATTCAGTGAAAAATGCAGGCATTTTAATTCCAGATGGCGTGCATGAAGAAGATGTCATTGATTGGTTTGAATTTGTCATTGAAACTGAATAATTCAAATTTTGTTGTCTTTTTATCCTCTTTAAACTTTGTTTTTTGATTTAGGTCACAATTTGCAAGATTGGCAATTGTATTTCAATTGTGCTTACTTATAATACTTATTAAGTATTATATAGATGTATCATTCATTGTATGCAAATGTCCTTATCACTTAAACAATCTGCTGAAAAACTTGGCATTTCGTTTTCCCATTATGATATTGATGGGCATTTGATTGATGCATCGCCAACCAGTATTGATTATTTTATCGAGCAGTTGCAATTTCCGCCGAATATTGGACAAAATCAGCCGTTCCAACATGTCATATGTGCCTTTGAAAATGAACCCATTCATGATGATTTAATCGAGTTTTCTTCTCCTCCTGATGCTTCTTTGCGTTATCAATTGCTCGACGAGCAAAACCAAATTCAGTTTGAAAAAACAATTCCATATTCAACCGCACTTTCATCCATTGCCTGCTTTGCCTTTTATCTATTATCGTTTAATGCTTTTTGCCGCTCAACAAACGAGAAAATACAATCGGTTGTAAATAATCAAGCTTGCAAAGCATAAAGGAGTATGTAATGACGAAATTAGTCGCCCAATCAGTAATCAATTCATTTTTTGATGGTAAACAGGCCGATCCTTTTGCTGTATTAGGCATGCATGAAACTCACAATGGTATTGAGATTCGTGCTTTATTACCCGATGCAGATAAAGTCGAAGTGATTGATAAAGAAAGTCAATCCATCGTTGTTGAACTAGAAAAACTGGATGACCGCGGATTTTTTGCTGCTATTGTGCCAGAGATTCACCATTTCTTTACCTACCAATTAAAAGTGTATTGGGGCGTAGAAGCCCAAATTATTGAAGATCCGTACCGTTTCCATCCGATGATGAATGACTTGGATCAATGGCTATTGGCGGAAGGTTCGTTATTGCGTCCTTATGAAGTATTAGGTGCTCATTTTACTGAATGTGACAGTGTACCGGGCGTAAATTTCCGGGTATGGGCGCCAAATGCTAAACGTGTTTCGTTGGTTGGTGATTTCAACTATTGGGATGGTCGCCGTCATCCAATGCGTTTCCATCCGGCAAGTGGTGTGTGGGAGTTATTCTTACCAAAAGCTAGCCTTGGGCAACGCTATAAATTTGAATTGATTGATTGCAACGGCAACCTTCGTTTAAAAGCTGACCCTTATGCTTTCAGATCGGAATTGCGCCCAGATACTGCATCAGAAATCAGTATGTTGCCGGATGTAGTCGAAATGACGGAGCAACGTCGTAAAGCGAACCAACGTAATCAACCTATTTCGATTTATGAAGTACATTTGGGATCATGGCGCCGTAATTTAGAAAATAATTTCTGGCTAGATTACGACCAAATTGCCGATGAGCTTATTCCTTATGTAAAACACATGGGATTTACCCATATTGAGTTTTTACCAATTTCTGAATTCCCATTTGATGGCTCTTGGGGGTATCAACCGATTGGTTTGTATTCTCCAACTAGCCGTTTTGGTACACCTGAAGGCTTTAAACGCTTAGTCGAAAAAGCACACAAAGCAGGCATTAATGTGATTTTAGACTGGGTACCGGGACATTTCCCAAGTGATACGCATGGTTTAGTAGCATTTGATGGCACAGCGTTATATGAGCACGCAGACCCTCGTGAAGGCTATCATCAAGACTGGAATACTTTGATTTATAACTATGGCCGTAATGAAGTGAAAAACTTCTTATCCAGTAATGCACTTTATTGGTTAGAACGCTTTGGTGTGGACGGTATTCGTGTGGATGCGGTAGCGTCAATGATTTATCGCGATTACAGCCGCGCAGAAGGGGAATGGATCCCGAATCAATATGGCGGTCGTGAAAACTTAGAAGCCATTGAGTTCTTAAAACATACCAACTGGAAAATCCATTCTGAAATGACAGGTGCTATTTCCATTGCGGAAGAATCCACCTCTTTTGGTGGCGTAACCCATCCGACAGAAAACGGTGGTCTTGGATTTAATTTCAAATGGAACATGGGCTGGATGAATGACACCCTAAGTTATATGAAACTCGATCCAGTTTATCGTCGTTATCATCACGACAAAATGACCTTCGGGATGATTTATCAATACAGCGAGAACTTTGTGTTACCGCTTTCTCATGATGAAGTCGTACATGGAAAATGTTCGTTACTCGGCAAAATGCCGGGCGATACATGGCAAAAATTCGCTAATTTACGTGCCTATTACGGTTATATGTGGGGCTATCCAGGCAAGAAATTATTATTCATGGGCAATGAATTTGCTCAAGGTCGCGAATGGAATTATGAAGAAAG
>ERZ1699261.575-NODE-575-length-9929-cov-5.776372_pt1 | contig 9929 bp, 10 predicted proteins | sample MGYA00581524_ERZ1699261 | MGnify/ENA primary metagenome ERZ1699261 (study PRJEB42319, sample SAMD00040338) | human oral metagenome | material: saliva | host: Homo sapiens | study: EMG produced TPA metagenomics assembly of PRJDB4115 data set (Metgenomic analysis of... | reverse complement strand
CTCCTTTAGGGGACGCTATTCCTTTAGCAGTCTTATCTGCAGGTATAGAAAGTTCTGTATATGCGCCAACCGTTAGAGCATTCCATGCCTGAGCAGGACTATTTATAGCATTTGCCTTACATGATTTAATATAATTGGTGGCGTCTACATCATCTTGATATATATTACCAGCAGAAACCAATACTAGGCGATCACATTCTCCACTATGATAAATACTTTCATCAAGAGCAGCTGAACTAGATGTAGGTTTTCCATCATCAGAAATTGAATCTGTTACCGCCATACAATCAATATCAGCTCCCATGTCTTGACTTTGAGATATAGCATCTTCAATAACAGCGCCATAAAATGAAGGGGCTGTGGAGTAATTTGCATCTACAATCTTCACAGAAGCTAAATTATGCTGGACAACTGGTAAATTTCCTCTATCGTATGCCAATTTTGTCAAATCTCCCATGAGAACCAAGCCTGCCATTCCTGTTCCATGATCTATGTGATCTAGGTTATCTTGAACATTGATAGCAGTGGACATACGACTGTCTGGGAGTGCTTGAGCTATTAATGGATGCGCATTATTTACACCGCTATCTAAAATACCTATGTGAACATCAGATTCTTCAAACTGTAACTCGTTTGCAAGTATGTCTGTCCATTCTCGACTGACCTCTGAAGATTCTGTTAAAATAGATGGCTGCTTATAACGGCGGATTTCAGATATGTTTGCCATGTGGTATGGCAATTGTGCAAGAACGGTCTTGTTTGTTGTAATTAGAAAAACATCAACATCCGCAAATTGCAGCCGTTGTTCTATTTGACATTTTATACTCAGGTCATCTAAAACGATCTGAATATCATTGATGTTATAATCATCTGTCTTACAAATCCACAATTCGAATCCCATTTCCTCTGCAGGTCCTAAGGCTTCATATTCGTCTTTTGACTCAAATAGGGATTCTATTTTTGCTGATGAAATACCTTGTATTGGAGCGATAAGAGATTCATTGCATGGTTTTTTCTTTTCTGTCTCTGCTGTAGCAAATTTATCAGCCTTCTTATCAAACCAATCTTTATGTTTGTTCGAAACAAAAACTGTTACATCAACATTATCATCCTCTGAATCCTTTTTATGGATCTTCATTATTCGAGCGCCTCTTTGGGTGTCAAGAGATGAAGGTATCATGTTTTGTGGTACGGTAAAATCCAGATAGGCACCATCAGCCGTATGCTGCCCATACTGAAGAAGTGGCTCTTGCTCATTAATTGCATTTGCAAATGCATTAGCATATTGCTGTTTTAATGCATCTGCATGAGCTCTTCTATTATCGTATTGTGGAAATTCTGCTGGAGAGCCACCTCCTTGCGGTTGGGGTGTAAATCCTTTATTCTCAGCTATTTGATTACCTAAGAAGAAATGTTTTTTGTGCATAAAAAATATTACCCGATATTGCGTACCAAAATGCTACGCATATCAAGAACGGTTTTTACAAGATTAATGTTGATAGGTGTATCGTTTAAAAGGGATTCTTTGAATATGTCAGCACAGACCATTTTAATCTCTGCATGACTCATTCCGTCAAACAAAGGCTCGACCATTGAAAAATCAAGATCCTTTGCCGTATATAAATATTCTTTTAAAAGCTTTAGACGTTGTTTTGAATCTGGTAAAGTATATTCTATCACATCATCGAATCTGCGGAACATAGCCTTATCTATTGATTCGATGCTGTTTGTTGCTGCGATAATAAAACTTTCAGAAGAATCTCTTTCTAAGAGCTGTAAGAATGTGTTTAAAATACGACGTTGCTCACCAACTTCGTTGTCCATTCCTCTTTGAGCTCCAATTGCATCAAATTCATCAAAAAGATATACAGCTGGTACTTCGGAGATAAAATCAAAGATATTACTTAGTTTCAACCCGGTTTCTCCCATGAACTTCGTAACAACCTTTTCTGTACGTACTACAAAGAAAGGAAGATTTAGTTCCCTAGACAGAACATTAGCTGTCATAGTTTTACCTGTTCCGGATTCACCATATAACAACAGTTTTCGTCTATTGTCAAGTCCATACTTATGAAGATTGTCTCGTTTCAAATATTCCTTGATGATTCTGTTGATTTTCTCAATGTTCTCATCTGATGTAATGAGACTTTTCAAGTCTTCATCACTTTCAATTTGCAATAAAAGATCTTCTACATCTTTATGCTTCGGAGAAATATGAAGTGGACTAAATGAAGTCTTGGATTTACCGAGTAAATCTTGAATGGTACGTGCTAAAATAACATGACCATTCTTGGCTTCTACAGCTGATATCTGTAAAGCCACCTTCCTGAACTGGGCATCATCATTATTCAAATGATTCCGTATCAGGGATAATACTTGGTCAGAATTAATCATAATTACTAACACACAATAATTCGCTTTGCAAATTTAGTGTTTTATTTGTGTAACGACAAGCTTTCATTGTTAAAACATTACCATACACCTAAATTATTCATGTTATAACATAATAAATGAATATTTTTGTGAGACAATCACGATATTCAAATATCTTCATTACGAGACATCTCCAAATTGATATCAAACGCCTCGACGAGCTTTTCGTAGTCGAAGCAGTAGGAACGCTGCTGCACGGACATTTTGGTGGGCTGCCCCTTGGCATCGCGGTGCTCAAAGTCGAGGACTTGATTGCCTTTTTTGATGACGTGGTAAGTCATGCGCTGCTCGCCCAGATATTCTTTGCTGTTTTCAAGATAGTAGCGCAGCGACTCCTCGGGCAGGGAGGTCTCGCCGTTGCGGTGGGCATTGAGCTTGTAGAGCATGAAGATACGGGTCTTCTGTAGGTAGAGTATCTTGCGCGGCTCGGTCCAGACGGTCTCGCTGACGAGGGTGGAACGGAAGCGGCTCACGGCCTTGATCTTGAAGTCGGCATCCTCGTTGATCTCGCCCTCGCTGTTGAGAAACTGCACCATGCGCCAGAAGCTGCCCAACTCGTCGTTGGTCTTGCACTCCATGTTCTGATGGACGATACCCTCGACAGTGATCTCCAGCAGTTCTTTGTAGGATAAAGTGGTGTCTAACTTCCCTTCCAAACAGCGAAAGGACGTGAGGGGAATCACCCAGTTCTGAACAATTCGGTCGATGATGGTGTGGCTCGTGAGGCGACTGTTCACGTCGTCAAGCGTCTGCCGGTACTGGTCGTAGAAGCACTGGCCGAACTTGTCGCGGTGGGCAAGCAGCTGGAGGGTGAGATGGCTCAGTCCCTTGGAGCGGATTTGCAGCAATTGCTGATAGTTCGCCTTCTCGCTTGCCGTGAAGTTCGATTTGGGAAACAAGAGGAAGATGAGTCGGCTGAAGAGGGCGATGTCGGCCGTGGGCATCTCCTGCCCGGAGATAATCACGCCCGCATCCACGGCGGTGGTTTCCTTCTTCTTGTCGGTGGCCATGTTCATGCGCGTGCGACCCGTGCCGTCCCAAAGCCCCTTGATAAACTCTATCTTGGCGGTGTCGATGCCGTTCTTGTATTCGTCGATATGCACCAGGGCATTGGCGGCGGCAGCCACGGTGTCGTTGAGGGCGGGAATGGTGGAGTTCTGTATGTTGGGCGGTATGTTGTCGATCACGAAGAACGACATGAGCGTGTGGCCCAGTTCGCTCTTGCCGGAACCCTTCGGACCGAAGAGGTCGAGGATGGGGAAGGAACGTGTGGTGAGGGTGATGATGTCGCGGAAGAGCGTGGCGAGATAGAAGCAGAAGCCGATCTTGCCGTTGTCGCCGAAGACGAGGAAGAGTTGACGGGTGAAGTCCCGGAGGCTGATCATGGAGAAGTTGAAATGCACGAATTGCCGCTCGAAGCGGAAGTAGTCGGTGTTCTCCTTATAAATCCGAGAGAGGGCGGGAAGATAGAAATTGCCCTTCTCGCCCAGGTGGACGATGCCGTACTCATTGACCTCGTGGAACTGCCGACCGTCAAAGATACCGTTGCCAAAGGCAAAGAAGCCCTTCTTGTTCCAGCCCAACTGCTTGATTTGCGCAGCCGTCTCGGTCTTTTCGTAGAGGAAACTCTTCAGTTTGATGAGTTCCTTCTCACTGGCCTTCCAGATGAAGTTGCCGAGCGATTCGAGCTTCTGACGGAACTTTTGCAGTGAGATAAGGTCTTCCTGCTCCATCTCCACAATCTCCTTGACGCCCAGTTCGTTGGTGAGCAGGTAGAGGCGTTTGGCCATGAGCGGGTCTTTGATGTGGAAGAGCGGCGTAAGGGTAAAGTTGCTCCATTCGAGTACGCCGCCCTTCTCGGTGGTGGAGAAGTATTTGCCGCGGTCTATCCAGAATCCGTACTGGCGGTTCAGGTCGATATCGTCCTCCTTCGGACTGTCGCGCCTCGTCCGCTCGTTCTCGATGGCTTTCTGCCAGAAGAGCTTGCCCCGGTGGTACTTCGTGAGGGCATCGATGAACATGGTGAGCTTGGTATCGTCGTCGATAAAGGAGAGCAGATGGGCTATCCGCTTCACGGCATCGCTTTTTTGCTCGGTGTTGCCGCTCGTTTCAAAGAGTTTGGCGGCCAGCCACAGGATGAAGTCCTCTTCCTCGACGGCCTTGAAGAGGGTTTGATTCTTGAAATAGGTGTCGGGATCTTCTTTCTTGCCTTCCTCCGTGGTAGTTATCTCCTTGACCGACACCGTAAGGTGCTGTTCGGTGGCGAGTTTACCAGCCTTCATCACCGCCTCGATGCCCGTGCCATAGTCGGCTCCACCCTTGAGTGGGTCGTTGTCGGGAATGAAGCACACCTTGTTGGCAGCCCTCTTGATGAGCTGAAACTGCTCCACAGTCCACGCCGAGCCGAGGTCGGCCACGGCGTTCTGCACCCCGATGGCGTGCAGACGCATACAGTCGGGTGCGCCCTCCACGAGGTACATCTGCCCGGTCTTGCCCGCTGCCCGCCATGCCACGTCCAACCCGAAGACGGTGCTGCGCTTGCTGTATAGAAGGGATTCCTTGCTGTTGAGGTATTTGGGCTGACTGTCGTCCATCACCCTTGCCGTGAAGCCGATGATGTGTTGGTAGCGGTCCTTGATAGGGATGACGATGCGGTTCTGGAAGAAGTCGTAGCCTTGTGGGTTAATAAGTCCCAACTCCTGAAGAAACTCCTTTTGCAGAGGTAGATGGGCGAGGGCTTTGCCGTCGATGGGCGCAAAACCGATTTCTATCTCGTCGCAATACTTCTGCCCCCAGCGGCGGTAGGCATAATCTTGGGCAGGCTTGTAGCGCAGGAATACCTCACGGTAATGCTTATGCACGGCAGTATTGACAATCAGCAGCGACTCGCGTTTCAACCGTTGCTGCTTCTCGTCGATGGTTTCCTCTCTTTCCTCCACCTAGATGCCGTACTTCCAACCCAGCCACCTGACGGCTTCCGGGTAGGTCATGTTCTCATGCTCCATCAGGAAGGTGATCACGTTGCCTCCCTTGTGGCAGCCAAAACAGTAGAACATGCTGCGGTTGGGCGTAACGGTGAACGATGGCGTCTTCTCCTGGTGGAAGGGGCACAGCGCACGATAGATGGTGCCACGCTTTTGGAGTGGCAGGAACTCGCCAACTACATCTTCTATATGTGCCGCATCGAGTATCTTTTCTATGATGGTCTTGGGTATCATCTCATCCTCTAATAATTTCAATGTTCACAAAAAATGCCCCAGCCGACTGGCTTCACAGCTGGTCGGCTGGGGGCTTCTACTTAGTCACTTGTTATTTAGAGGATTCTGCTAAGTATCTCTCAGTCCCGCCACCAGTTCCGACTTCAGGATGTACCAGCAGCGTCCCATCTTGTGGGCGGGGATAAGTCCCTTCTCGATGCGCTTGCGTATGGTACATTCCTTGCGTCCGAACATGCGGGCGACATCGGGCACGGTATAAACGGTGTCCGAGGTATCTACTATGCCGTGGTTGTTGTCCGTGGCATTACTCATACTCTTGTCCTTCCTCCCATGGTTCTTTGTCGAAGAATCCTTTGGGCAGTTCCTTTGTCCATTCATGTTTATCTGCAAATGAGTTTAGTTCAAGGGCTCGCTGATCCATACTGATGGCACAGATGGCCATACGATGGGCGTAGCTGTTGTAAGAAACATGGAGGAAGCGGTCCTTTTCTTCACCCAAGAGGCGGTTGAATCTGCTTGCCAGGTTGCGCACAGCGTGCGCACGCATTGGGGGAATGTTGGCCACTCTTACCTCTCCGACACTGATGCCGTTGATCCATGCTGAGGGATGGATTACCTTTTCTACTTTTACTTTCATGTTGATGAAATTTTAGTCCGAAGCGATATTGCTCTGGTATTCAAAAGTAGAAAGATTCCGGTCCCTGTTTTGGGGACGTGTAGAATAGCACTAAATCCTTTTCCAGCCATTTTGTACTTGTTTCTTCTGATTTAATGCTGCAAAAATATAATCAAAAAATCTGGAAAAAGAAAGAAAAGACATCAAAACTTACCAACCAACCAACTATTTAACACTACTTGGCAGGTTCTAATGGGATTTTTGAAGACTAACGGTGTCTTGTATGTAAAACGACACAAAAAAGGTATGACCGTTATTGGCCATACCTCTATAAATTTTGGAACCCTGCTATCTTTGTCTGTTGGATAAAGATGCTAAATGAATCCTTTGGATTACCACATATTTAATCTCTCATACATCCTATGGGTATTATTTTTACTCCGTCAGGTCTTGAATAAGCCATAGCACCTCCAGTTATTACCATCAGCAGGTCTGGTTCACGAAGCCGAATCTGCTTTTCTTTTTCATTATATTGCTGGACGAGACGCTTAATCTCTAAAAGATGTTCTGCTCCTTCCTCGATTTCCCTGCTTCCAAGTTTGAATTCTATGAGCGCATACCTTCCATCCTCTAGATGAAGAACAGCATCTGCCTCTAAATCATATCGGTCATGATAATAGGAGATATAGCCCCCTAAGGCCTGAGAATATGCTTTCAGGTCACGAATGCACATGCACTCAAAAACAAAGCCAAAAGTCTTCAAATCCATAAGCAATGTTTCTGGAGACATAGATAAGGCTGCTACTGCGATAGACGGATCTACAAATTCTCTTTTTACACCGCGACGTATGGCTGATGCCGACCTGACCGCCGGACTCCAAGCCTCTATATCTTGTATGACGAAGAGTTTAGTCAATGCGTTCAGATAATCATTCAACGTGTTTTCTGAACAGGTTTCTACATTTGCCCTAATATCTTTCAGCATATTGCTCTTCTTTGCCAGTGTCGAGACATTGCGGGCGTAAGTACGAAGAATAAGCTGAGTAAGCTTTTCGTTGCGTGCAACACCATCTATGGTTGAAATGTCTATTCGGCAAAGGCTATTGATATAGTCTTTTGCAACCTGAAGACGTGCTTTGTCCGTTTTACGGTTCAATGCAGCTGGCCATCCTCCTCTGCAGGCTGCAAAAATCAAGTCTTCCAACTGCATCGGTGATGTTTTGCCGTCAACATCTAAAAGAGGATCATCAAACAACTTTTTCAATGAAACTGTACCAGATGATTCCTTGGACTCGAACAGGCTCATAGGAAGCATTTCCATTGTTGCAATACGACCAGTCCCCGAATGTCTGATAGCACTTTTATCTATGGAATTAGAACCTGTCAAGATAAACTGACCTACATCATTCCGTTCATCCACCATCGTTCGCACAGAATCCCACAAAATGGGGATTTCCTGCCATTCATCTATCAAGCGAGGCGTTTCACCTGCCAATAATAAAGATGGTCTTATGGATGCGGCAGAGAAATAACGCTCTCTCATATCAGGATCTTGTAACTTTATGACGCTTGCAGCCTGTTGTGTGGCAGTAGTTGTTTTTCCACACCACTTCGGACCTTCTATCAATACCGCACCTGCAGAATCAAGATGATCGGCAAGTAATCCATCTGCCATTCTACTATAATACTCCATATCAGTTTATCTTTTTTGCAAAGATAATAAATTTATTTGTTACAACAACTATATTGATGTGTTTTGTGTATTATCATTGATGTTTTTTGTGGTTATACAATAATTATTTTTGTGCTGTTCCATTGATATTTTTTTGCGAAATTAGTTGTTGTATTCAAGAAAAACTACTATCTTTGTTCCGTTATTTAGATGGAGTAGGTGTTATGCTAAGTTTTTAACTTCTTGATGCACCATGTTCCTCAAACACTCCGATATATAAATACGGTAGTGTAGCTCTTTGAACAAGTTAAAAACATCCTCGATAGAATATGTGCTAATGATTCTTGTTGGGTCATGTATCAAATGTGTTACCGGTGTGTTACCACCGCAAAGTTCAATACAAAGTGAATGTTTAATAAATCCGTTTAACACATTGATACATATTTAATTACATCAAGGCACAAGAGTTCATAAAATGATTCCAGCCGAATCACAAAAGATTCCAACGGAATCACTGAGTGTTATAAGGGGAATATCCGCAAGGATGTTCCTTTTTTTTATTTTTATTATCAGAGTGTTTATAGTGTTACAAGCTAAAGTACTGGTGGCATCGATAATAAAGAGGATTTTTTATTAGGCTTATTAATTTTTACTGATAGCTACTTTTATTTACCAATATTTGTTTATCTTTGTTCATTGGATGATATTACTTGTTATACAAATATTGCGGTCTTGTGATTAATATATAGCTAACTTCTCTTTATGAGAATTCCCAGGAATGTACGACGTCTATGTATTAGATGTTTGATATAGATCCTAATGGAATAAGAGCTATTTATCATAAAGCTATTGGAGATGGCTTTAATATAAGTCATGAAGGATAATCTGATAGATTCAGATATTTAAGAACAAATAAGATGGTTATGATGGACTGGTATCAAATAAAGAAACATATATATTATACTAATGATGATTATCTAAGAGATATAATTGCTTTTCATCTTAAGAGAGGTGCTATGACAGCTATCTACAACTATATCTGTAAAACCCCTTTCCTCTCTATGGAAGAGAGTATTAAAGATTTTGCAGACTATATAGAACATGGTGTTCATAATCAAATAATAACTGTTTTCTTATATAATAAACCTGTTATTAGATGGTACTTAAATAGTACAGAACAGTTAGAAATGGATATTGATGTTCGGTTTGTAAATAGTTTGAATGTTCACAATAAGATTTGTGAATTTCTCACAGGCTTATCTCGTTTAATCGACGATGATATCTATATATTAGATGATATTATTAAGGAAAAGCCTTCAATCTTAATGGCTTTTAAGCCTCAGACACCACCTCAAATAATAGAAGGTAATCTACGTTTACAGCAAGAGACTTAAACAATATATAAAATCCTTTTGTGAAACAAGGTTGATTCATTACCTTTGTTGTCAAAAGGTAGATTCAATCTGTAGGAGAAGTGAACCACTGAATGTATAAGAATTCAACTCTATCATTTCTTTCACGCCATTCTGTATAGTTGAGTTGGCCTAATGAAGTTATAGGCTTTGGGGCTTTTTCGCAAGGACGTTCAGCAAATATTGGCTCTAATGAGTCGGTATATAATGTCCTCATTTACAGTCGGGAAAGATACAGTCTATCAAAGTATAATAAAGGAATAGATAAGTCTATACTTAGGATAGCAGTGTGAACGTCTGCAGGTGATGAACCTTACAGCGGATGGTCAGACTGTCATGGAGAGCAGGTATCGTCATGATGCTGTGGACAATATCCTCGGTATCACGAATGCTGCCAACCCAACGTCGCTGACGAAACTCAACAAGGCGAAGCTGGGAGGAAGGAGTTCGCATACGTATGAGTATGGCGAATTGAACCGCCTTATTCATGCAAACGGTAAGGCAAAGCGTGCATCGTATGACATGGTGATGTCGTTCGGAAGGATGAGTGAGCCGCTGACGAAGGTGCAGAAAGTGGA
>ERZ1699261.572-NODE-572-length-9989-cov-3.620564_pt1 | contig 9989 bp, 10 predicted proteins | sample MGYA00581524_ERZ1699261 | MGnify/ENA primary metagenome ERZ1699261 (study PRJEB42319, sample SAMD00040338) | human oral metagenome | material: saliva | host: Homo sapiens | study: EMG produced TPA metagenomics assembly of PRJDB4115 data set (Metgenomic analysis of... | reverse complement strand
TCTGTGAGGGGTATAAGAGACAGGGACGGCACAACCTTGCGCACTCATGTTACGAATGTAGCCCTCACAGCTGTGAAGGCCTCGAAAAGGGAGCGAATAACCCAGCATCGCGGTGCTCGCGACGCTGACAGTGGGCTGCAGGCTAGCTGCAGAAACTGTCGAAGAAACTGCTCTTTTTCTCAGCGAGGGCGTACTCCTCGTCGGTATGGTTCTTATCGCACCACTGATCCGGGGGAACCTGCTCCTTCACCGAGTCGATGTGCTTGCCGCAGCCCTTCCAGGTGATCTTTCCGCATACCTCGCAGGTAGTGGGTCGACACATGATCGTCTCCTTCGTTGTCGCGCCTCGAGCCCCTCGTTGGACCCGCTGTATGGTGTTGCGAGTTTCCGCTCTCAGGTTGGGGCTCCTCTTCATTGATTGTCTTGATAATACCCCTGGAATATCTGAAAAATGAGGTCTCCGTATGCCTACCCATCGCTTCTAGGCTCAGAAAACCCCGGGTTTCCAACGGAAGCCCGGGGTTGGGATGGTGGAGATGCGGGGAATCGAACCCCGGTCCGACAGCAATGCAACAGGACTTCTCCGGGTGCAGTTTGCTAAAGAGTTTCTCAGCCTCAGCGTCTCACGCAAACTAGGACGCTTGGAACAGGCTCAGTCGACTAAAAGTCCCTTAATTCCCATCGACAAGGAATTAAAGCAGTGGCTCTCTAAATGACGCCAGTGACCGGGGCGAAAGCAAACCCGGGCTGACGGACTTGGCGACTGGCTCAGGCGGCCAGGGCGAAGTCGGTGCGGTTGTTATTGGCACCTATTGGTTTGAAACAGAGCGTTAACGAGATGACTGCTCATCCTCGACCCGCTTCTACTGAATCCACTACCGTCGTCGAAACCGATCATCCCCTATGTAGTTATCTGCCTACGGCAGGAATTGCATTTTAGCACAGCCGTCTAAAAAGCGCCAGTCCCAGCAGGGTTTGCTAGTGCCGACGACGCCGCCCGCGCACCTCTCAGCCCTGGCGACGTCGAGCTGCGGCTACCGCCCGGGCAGCCTCGCGCTTGTCCTGGGCCTCGCGCAAAGCCTGACGCTTATCCCATTCCTGCTTACCGCGCGCTAAAGCTACCTCAACCTTGGCTCGCCCGTTGATGAAATACAGCTCCAACGGCACCACGGTATAGCCCTTGGCCTGGGTTTTAAACGCCCAACGGTCAATCTCACGACGGTGCATCAGCAAACGCCGCTTGCGGCGCGGAGAGTGGTTGTTCCACGAGCCCTGCGAGTATTCAGGGATGTGCGCGCCCTGCAGCCAAGCCTGGCCGTTGCGGTCAAGCTCCACCCAGGCGTCAACTAGCGACGCGCGCCCCATCCGCAGCGCCTTAACTTCCGTGCCGGTTAGGGCCAGGCCAGCTTCGAGTTTTTCCTCGACGGCGTAGTCATGTAAGGCCTTTTTGTTGCGGGCAATGGTCTTGTGGGCATCCGAGGCAGCCTTAGCCTTCTGGGCGGCCGTCAGCTTCGGTGCTTTATCCTGCTTAGCCATAAGCGCCTCCAATCTTGTGTATAAAACAGCCGGACGCATCAGTTTACCCGATACATCCGGCTGTTGGGTGAATTAATTCAGCGACCCGCCAAAGCCCGCCAGCGCGAGCTGCGGCTTAGAAACCAGGCAGGCTCATGGGGTCAATGTTGACGCCGTCGCGAGTAACCTCAAAGTGCACGTGGCAGCCGGTGGCGTAACCGGTGGCGCCGGTGTAACCAACCACCTGGCCACGGCTGACGCTGGCCCCATCACCCACGGCGCGCCCAGACATGTGGCATAGGGTGATGTTGTAGGAGTGGCCGTCAATGTAACCGAGGTTGATATCCAAGCCGATACCGCAAGAAACCGAATACCAGTAGGTGGCTACCCCGGCCGCCGGCGCGTATTGGGGCTGGTTGCAGTTAGCGGCAAAGTCTGTGCCGGCGTGGCCTTGGGCAACCCCAGTAACCGGGTGGACGCGGTAGCCAAAGGGACTAGTCACTGTCCAGGGCGCGGGAATTGGGTGGCCAATATAGCCGCTGCCCAGCGAGTCGGACCGGGCCGAGCTGGAAGACACATTAGACATACTGCCGCTGGCTACAGCCTGCGCGTTGGCGGCGTCGATCTTAGCGATCTTGGCTTGGGCAGCGGCCTGGTCCTTAGAAACCTGGTCTAGCTGGGCCTGCAAGCCGGCTTTCTGGGTTTCCAGGTTGGAGGCGGCGGCTGAGGCGGCTGAGGCCTTCGCGGAGACCTCGTTGCGCTTGGCGGCTGCCTGATTGGCGGCGTCGGTGGCTTCCTGGGCGGCCTTGTCTGCCTGCACCTTCAGGTTGCTGATGCGCTTGGCGACGGCGTCCTGGCGGGCTTTGCGGTTGGCGTCCTTAGCGCGCTGGGCCTCAGCATCAGCCAAAATCGACTCCTGCACGCTGGAAGCCACCTGGGTGACGTTGGAGCGCTCAGTCATCTGCGAAACCGAATCGGACTGCAATACGTAAGAAAGCGTGGTTAGCGAGTTGTCGCCCTGGTAGGTGGAGACCACCAGTGAGGCCACTGCCGCCTTGGAAGCATTGGCTTCCTTGGAGGAGTTAGTGGCCTGCTTGTTTAGCTGCTCTTGCTGGGCCTGGGCGCTAGCCAGCTGAGTGCTTACCTGCTGTTGGGTTTGCAGGGCCTGGGCTTGGATTTGCTGGGCTTTAGCCAGCTCAGTTTTAGCCGCAGCTAGCTGGGTGTTGGCGTTTTGGGCATCTAGGTAGGCCTGGCCCAGTTTGGCGTCCACGCCTTCCAGCGAGGAGCGCAGCTGCGCTTCTTTCTGGTTGGCGCTGTTTAGCTGGGATTGGGCGTCGTCGCGCTCGTCGGCGTGAGCCACCGGCAGGCCGTGACCCACTAGCCCCAGGCTTAGGCTCAAGGTGGCGGCGGCTGCCATCACCAATGAGCCTGCTTTAGAAAGCGAAAGCTTTTTCATGATTTAGACCTTGGTGTAACGCGAGAGTGAAACCATGGAAGAAATTCCAGCTAGCACAATCGCCCCAAGCATCAAGAACGGCGCTACGGTGAGCACCTCGCGGGTGCCAATGAAGGCCATGGTGATAGACAGGGACTTAGCCAGCCAGTCGTTAATCAGGTAGTGCACGCCCAGCAGTAGCACGCCTACCGCCAAGATGGCGCCGGTCAGGGCCGCGAGCATACCTTCAAGCATGAATGGCAGCTGGATGAAGGTGTTGGAGGCACCCACCAGGCGCATGATGGAGGTTTCTTTGCTGCGCGACATGGCCGAAAGTTTAATCGTGGTGATGATCAGCAAGAACGCTGCCACCGCCATCACAATGGCTAGGCCGGCGGCAAACCATGAGGCCCTATCCATCACCTTAAACAGTGGCTCAAGGGTGGCCCGCTGGTCTACCACGCGCTCAACCCCGGCCCGGCCTTGGAATTGCTCAGCCACCACCTGGTACTGCTTGGCATTAACCAGTTTGACGCGGAAGGAAACCGGCATCATGTCTTCGGTGGCGTTGCGGCCAATGGGCGAGTTGCCGTAGGCGGCTTTGAAGTTTTTGAAGGCCTGCGCTTTGGTTTCCATCTGGAAACTTTTTACGTAGGGCTTGAGTGAGTCTGAACGCAGGAAGGAATCTACCGAGGCGATCTGTGCCTGGGTGGCTTCACCATTGGGGCAGCGTGCCTGCGAGGAGGATGAGGGGCACATAAAGATGGACACCTCAACCTTGTCATACCAGGCCCCCTTCATGGCGCTGATCTGCATCTGTAGCAGTGAGGATGAACCCACAAACAGCAGCGATACGAAAGAAACCAAGATAACGGACACGGTCATAGCCATGTTGCGGCTTAGACCCTGGAAAACCTGGGAGAAAATAAACCTGATACGCATTAAAACTACCTCAGCGGTTGGAGCCGTAGACACCGCGTGCCTGGTCACGCACCACGTGTCCCTCTTCAAGTTCGATTACGCGCTTGCGCATCTGGTCTACGATTTCGTCGTCGTGGGTGGCCATAACCACGGTGGTTCCTTGGCGGTTAATCCGGTCTAGTAGACGCATGATTCCTACCGAGGTGGAGGGGTCAAGGTTACCGGTGGGCTCATCGGCTAGCAGTAGCTTGGGGCGGTTAACCATGGCGCGGGCGATTGCCACACGCTGCTGTTCACCACCGGAAAGCTCGTGCGGTAGACGCTTTTCCTTACCCTTTAGGCCCACTAGTTCTAGGGCTTCGGGCACGGCTGAGCGAATGTAGTAGCGCGGCTTGCCGATCACCTGCGGGGCGATAGCCACGTTTTCGAGCACGGTTTTGTTTTCCAGGAGTCGAAAGTCCTGGAACACAGTGCCGATTTCGCGGCGCAGCTGGGGTACCTTCCAGGTGGAAACCTGGGATAGGTCGCGGCCAAGTACGTGGATTGAGCCGGAGGTGGGACGCTCTTCGCGCAGCACTAGGCGCAGGAAAGTGGATTTACCTGAACCTGAGGCGCCCACTAGGAATACAAATTCCCCCCGTTCGATCTCAATATCAACCTCGTTTAGCGCCGGCCTGGCGCCGCGTTTGTAGACCTTAGAGACTTGGTCGAAACGGATCATAGGGGAGCCCTCCTAAGTATGCAGACTCCCTCACCGTACGCGCATAAGGGCGCGTTACCTATTAGTGACACACCCCAGACTAGTCACACTCAGAACTAAATTAGGATTAGCTCATGAGTGAGAAGGCAGTTGACTCTATCGATTTGGGTTCTTGGGCCCGGTTTACCCCCTCTTTGGTTAGTTTTTTAAATAACGACGTCGACGCCGGCGCTCGCCTAGTGTTTTACGTGGGCCAGCCCTTACTTGCGCCAGATACGCAGCTAACTGCGCCTGGCCTGGCTAATAAGCTGCTGCGCCGCAAAGCCAAGATTTCTAGCGATAAGCCAGGGATTGCGGTTTTGGTCAACCAAGCTCAGGGCGCACTTAGCTATACGGCTTTAGCTCCGCGCGTAGATGGCCTAGAGCAGCTGCTACTGGGCCCAGCTCACGTTATGCAGCTGGCTTTGCTGGGCTGGGATGCCCAGCCTAATGCCCTGACTTTTAAGACCACTGATTCAGCTAAGCTGGCAGAAATGATCACCCGCTCGCTACTGGAGGTTTTTAAGGTAGCCCACCCGGCTGATCTTGGCCTAGATCTGGCCTAGCCATATTCTGACCAAGCCACATTTGGGCCGGTCAAAGCTGCGTTTCTAACCTTTAACGCAGAACTTGGCCAGTTTTGGGTCAGGCCTTTAGACCAGGGTGTAGTCAGTACTACACTGATCTTGTGCCTCCAGGCTGGGGGTCACTAGCTCAGGGCCACCGTTTTGGGAGGCAATAGCAGCGGCCAAGGCCGCGCCCACATCCGGGGCGCTATTGGTGCCCGGCACACCCGTGATTTCCGGGACTTCTGGGGCGTAGGCGGTTTCCGGCCCGTCAGGGCCGCTCATACTCTCAGAGGCGCTCATTGCTTCTGGCGCGCTAGCAGGCTCTGGGGCGCTCATGGTCTCAGGACCACTCATAGCCTGCGGGCCGGCCTGCGCTCCCCCGGCGCGCTGCGCAGCTAGCTGCGCCTCACCCGAGTCACCAGCCTTGTCGTGGATGATTACTACCTTGGTGTAGTGGGCTTCGCCGCGAGTTAGATCATGGCCGGCGCAGTGCAGGTGTAAAACCATTGAGCTAACTCGCTGACCAGAGCGCATCCAGTGGTCCTCCCCCAGCCTGCCGCACAAGATCACCGGATCGCCTCGCTTAAATGACTGGGCTAAGTGCTCAGCTAGGTCTCCCCAAGCCTTGGCGGTAAACCATAAGGTGTCGTAGTTGACCCAGCTGCCAGACACCATTTGCCCATATGAGGCGGCTACACGGAACCGGCAGTAGGGCTTTTTGCCTTCCTGCCTGGTTAGCACTGGGGCGGTAGCCACGGTGCCCTGGACGGTGACTTCAATGGCGCGGTTCATTTACCTCTCCTTTGCGCGCATCGTTTAGTGACGCAACCAGGATCAGTCAAAAAGCAAGCACCCCGCTTGGCCGGTGTGTATAAGCCGCGTGGGGCCAAAAAGTTCCCCACCTGTGCACAAAAGCGGCCTCGCCTGCCCCCGCGCGGCGCCTACCCAAAGCAGGTCCGCCCAAACGGGCCCACCAGAAACCGCCCAGAACCGGCGCAGAAAAAGCGGCGGCCAACAACAATGCTGGCCGCCGTCGAAGTTAAAACTGGCTCAGGTTTAACTGGCTCAGGTTTACCCCACTACGCTTGGGTCTTCTCCACTGCCAAAGCTGCGCGCAGGCGGTTGTGGCGGGCAAATACTGCCTGCATGGGTTTAACCATGTCGCGGTTAACCAGCTGGTCAACGCGTCCCCTGGCGGCCTCGCGATAAGCAGCCGCTTCTCGGTTAGCGCGGCGCAGGCGCAGCCAGTAGCTGGCCACAGCCGAGAGCACACCCACGGCCACCAGCGCGTAGCTGGGCACGCCCCCATGCTTAAAGAACATCCAACCAAATCCGGCCAGTACCGCAATCCAGCCTAGCCACCAGCCCAGCTCAATCAGCAGCTTGCGCGGGCGCGGCAGGGGCACTAGCGCCACCAGGTCAGTCACCCCGGTGACCAGGCCTTCAGGATCAGAGACCGCGTCTTGCACCGAGTTAACCCAAGCCTGAGGCAGGTAGTCAGTGTTGCGGTGCAGCCAAGTGGATGCCTGGGCGGCCACGCTCACTCGCGAGGGGGCTTCGGGGCGTGCCAAAGAAGGCGGGAAAATTTTACGTAGACCCGTAGCAATCGAGTCAGCCACTACACCCACACCGGCGCTACGCGACATTTGCTCCTGGAAGTCGGAGGTGGCCGGCTCATCTAAGGTGGCCTCACGCTCGGCCACGCTCACCGACAATCGCTTGGCGATAGAGTCCAGCTCAGCTGAAGCAGTGCGGGCAGCGTTAGATTCGCGCTCAGAAACCTGACGGAACAGCTCACGCACCTGGTCTAGGTTGTCCCCGCGCTTAGCGGATACGGCAATCACACGCACCTTATCCAAGCCATCTGCCAGCAGCAGCGCGCGCACATCGTCAATCAGGGTTTGGGTGCCGCCCGCAGGCAGAGTGTCGATCTGGTTGATCAGCACCACCATGTCTTCCTGGCGGGCACCCAGGCCGCGCAGGTAGCCCTCGTGCAGGGCGGCGTCGGCATATTTTTGCGGGTCCACAACCCAAACCAGCAGGTCAGCTAGGGGCACTAGGCGGTCTACCTGCAGGGCGTGGGCGGTGGTTACCGAGTCATAGTCGGGCACATCCAGCAGCACCAGGCCGTCAAGGTAGTTTTCGTCGTCACCGTCGAGAATGGACTCGCGCCTAATACGGCGGTGCGGGTCTACCCCCAAAAAGTCCAGCAGGGCGGTGGCGTCGTCGCCCCAAGTGCAGGCGGCGGCACGTGAGGTGGTGGGGCGGCGGGCACCCACGTCGGCAAAATCAAGCTTGGTTAGGGCGTTGAACAGGGAGGATTTACCTGAACCGGTGCCCCCGAAAAACGCTGCCACGGTGTGGTCTACGCCCAAAGCTAGACGTTTAGCCACATTATCCATTCCTTGACGGGCAGGAATTACCAAGGAGGCGCTTACCTCGTTGGGGGCCGCGTCTAGGGCACGGCGCATTTCCTCAAGCCGCCTATCAAGGCTGGCAGCGTCGATCATCAATTCGCTCCAAACAATCCGAAGGGTTTCAGCTCACTGGCACGCAGGCGTAAAGACGCCGCCAACTGCGCGGTAGGAGCCACAGCTACAGCGCTTCCATCAGGCGAAAGCGCGGTCAGTGTCTGTTCTACCTGAGTCCGCAGCTGGGCGCTAGCCAATTCTAATGCGTCTTGCACCTCAAGTCGCGCGGCAGCTTCACGAGCTCGCACCACCCCGGTAACGGCCACCACCAGGAAGTCTTTCAAGGCAGGCGCGGTTAGCCCACGCGGCACCTGGGTGGGCTCAGCGATGCCCTCGTACCACTTAGAAATAACCTCTGTGGCGGAGCTGGTGTGCGGGTCTACCCCGGCGCCTTCCAGCGTGGCCTGCCCCCAAGCGAATTTAACCTTGGCAATGCCCTCAAGGATGGTGGCTTCTAGGCGGTCATTTAGGGCCAGGCGGCACTCTTGCGAGAGCGTGTCTAGGGCCTGCTGGCGGCGCTTGCGTTTGAGCCCAAAGAAACCGTTTTTGAGGGTTTGTCCCTGGGCTAGGGTACTTAGCGGCGCGCCGGAGCTAGCTAGGGCCAGCCAGGAGGTGGATACAGCCCCCTGGGCGGCGGTGCCGCGCTCGACATCATCGTTAAATTCGTGGATTACCGAGCCCAGCAGCTGGGCGCAGTTAGTGTCCAGGTTGTGGGCGGCTTGGGATTGCTCGTCGACGGCGTCGGCCAGGCGGCTTAGCTGCTCACGTAGCGAGGCCCATACGGCTCGCCCGGTGCGGCGCAGCAGCCCCTCAGCGCGGTGCTTGCCAGCCAGCAGCTGCAACCAATTACGCAGCTCAGCCACCTGCTCCACAGGCAGTAGGCCCTCGTGGGGGCCGACGTCGCCAACTACGAAGAAGGGGGCCTGGTCTAGCCCCATCTGGGCCAGGCGCTCCATCAGGTCTGTGCGGATCTCGTTAAGCACCGGGCCGCTGATGCGGTTAAGCACCACCGCGATCTTAGTGTTGCGGGTGTTGGCCAGCTCCAGGGTGTACCAGGGGGTGGCGTCGCCGTAGCGCGCTGCCGTGGTTATAAACAGCCATAGGTCTGCCGCCTCCAGCAAGCGCGCTGCCAGGGCTCGGTTGGATTCATGTACCGAGTCCAGGTCACTGGCATCCACCAGGGCCAAGCCGGCCGGGACGACGTCGGAAGTAACCATGCGCGAAATCTGCGACAGGGGGTGCTTAAGCAGCACTTCTTGATCCTCAGGGTTGCACACAAGCACCGGGGTTTTGGTGGTGGGACGCAAAATACCTGCAGCCGAGACTTCCTCACCCAAAATTGAGTTGACCAGCGTGGATTTACCGGCGCCAGTGGAGCCACCCACCACCACAATGGCGGGCGTGTCGCCGTCCTCAAGCTGAGGCAGCAAATTGTCACCCACCTGCACCTTCAGGCTGTCACGCAGGGCTACAGCAGAGGGCGCCAGCGCGGAGACAAACGGGAAGGAAAGCTGATCTAAATTTTTGAGTACATCTTGCAGTACATCTATAAGCTGACCGCGGCTGAGGGAGGACACTACAGTAGCGTCGCTGGAGCTAGACGTAACCATAACCACAACTTTACTTTATGTTTGCACGCACATACGCAGAAATTACGGATATATCAAAAGATAAGAAATGGCGCCCCCGGCCGGACTCGAACCGGCAACCTGCGGATTAGAAGGCCGATGCTCTATCCATTGAGCTACGGAGGCTTTGCTTTAAGTTTAAAGCAAAAGCGGCGCAAGGTAAACGCGAGTGTAAACCGGTAAATAATTATGGCAACTAATCACTAACCAGTTAAAAGACATGCGCAATTCACCCCCGCACATAAAATAAAACCCCGGAATTAACCGGGGTCTTAAGCGGGTGGCTGACGGGGCTCGAACCCGCGACCTCCTGGACCACAACCAAGCGCTCTGCCAACTGAGCTACAGCCACCATGTGCATTACCTGCAACAGCAATGAACTTTAGCTGCTTTACCCACCTGTACGCCACTTACGCGGCTGTGCATTAGGTCACGCTTTGGTCCAGGAGTGCCCAGAAGCGAGCCGGGCGCACTCCAGGGACACTTCCAAAGCACCTCGGGCGCACTTCACAGGCACTTCAGAAACGACTCAGAAGCGTTCGGAGATGCGCGCCAGGGTGGAGTCAGCCCTGATTTGCGCTGCGATGGAGCCCTCGTTGCGCTCCACTTCACCCTCAAATAGAGCCTGGAGGTAGTAGCGCAGCTCGTCGCTGGAATACGCAATGTCGCCTAGGGCGCGGCGGTTGCCGGACTTTTTGGGGGCCTGACTGT
>ERZ1699261.562-NODE-562-length-10068-cov-5.291922_pt1 | contig 10068 bp, 10 predicted proteins | sample MGYA00581524_ERZ1699261 | MGnify/ENA primary metagenome ERZ1699261 (study PRJEB42319, sample SAMD00040338) | human oral metagenome | material: saliva | host: Homo sapiens | study: EMG produced TPA metagenomics assembly of PRJDB4115 data set (Metgenomic analysis of... | reverse complement strand
GTCATCGATGAACTGGAAGAGAAGAACCAGAAGATGATTCAGTTGGAAAAAACAAAGGTAGATTTCTTACGAAGCGCTTCTCATGAGTTGAAGACGCCATTAGCAGGTCTGCGTATTTTATTAGAGAATATGAGCCTCAATGTTGGTAAATATAAGGACCGTGATAAGTACTTGGAAGAGTCGATTGCCAAAGTCGACCAGATGTCTGTACTCGTTCAGGAAATTCTGGCGCTGTCTAAATTACAAGAAGAAACTCTAACAAAAGAAGAAATAGCATTAGACAAAGTTCTTCCAGAGTGGAACAGAGAATTCCAGTTGTTATTACAAGAAAAAGGACTAGTGCTTGAAGAAAACATCGAACCATTCACGATTGAAGCGAGCCCAATCGCCTTTCGAAATGTATGGAATAACTTATTGATGAATGCCATTAAACACTCATCAAAAGAAGGCGTCATTCGAGTGGAATTAAAGGATCAAGATTTAACGATTGAAAATCCATGTGTTCCACTAACGAAAGAACAAATTGAAACGGCATTTTCACTCTTACCATCTTCAAAAGGAACGACTGGCGGAGGAAATGGAGTAGGACTCTATAGTGTTCATCAGTTGCTCGAACGTGAACAAATTGAACACCGCTTCTTTGCAACAGCAGAAGGTATGTGTTTTGAAATGAATTTTAAAGATAAAGCTTAAAAGAATGGGTTATCGCATGCGGTAACCCGTTCTTTTTTTGTTTGGGAGCGATTCGCTACTTTTGGACGAGATTCCAACAATTAAAAGAAAAAAATGGAGAAATTAGCAAAAAAAATCACAAAAAACGCTTACATTTAAAGCGTTTTCGTGTATAATTAAAGTATCAATAAAAAGATAGGAAGGTTGATATTATGGCAACAATTGATCGTTTCGCTACAGACACTATACGCAAGAGCAATCCGCATCTTTCGCAATTGAAGGCAACTATTGAACCAGCTTTTTATTCGAACAATGCGACTGAAATTCCGACTCTGGCAGAGGCGTATGAATTAGCGTCACATGCACCTAATACAACAGTGTTAGATGCGTTCGTTGCAAACGCAAAGGATTTAGGGTTACCGGAGGATGCACATATTCTTACGGTGGTTGATGGGAGCGTTGTAGGACGTACTGCAAAAGCTCGTCGAATTTTGGGTAATAATCCAGCAGAAGATGCAAAGATTATTCCAATCATTCGTGAAGAGATTTATAACAGTTCGTTCAAACCGTTTATTAAGGGTACAGCCGTTGTAGGTCTTGATGAAGACTTTATGGTGAAGGCGCATATCACAATGCCTAAAGAACACATTAACAACTTGTACTCATGGTTATTGAACTTCCAAATTTTCAATGACCAATATAAGAGACGTTATGATGCGTCTAAACAATATGACGAAAATGATATTTTCATTTTCTTCGACCCAACTTGGAGACATCCTGATTACCCAGATGGATTAGCATTTTTTGATACAAAACATAACTGTGCTGCAATTTTAGGAATGAGTTATTTTGGGGAAATCAAGAAAGGAACGTTAACATTAGCATGGGCAACTGCCGCTCGTAACAATTACGTTTCTTGCCACGGTGGTTTGAAGATTTTCCGTAAAGAAGGCGATTCTTACGTTGCAAGCTTCTTCGGATTATCTGGATCAGGTAAGTCTACATTAACACACGCAAAACATGACGATAAATACGACATTGAAGTATTACACGACGATGCATTTGTGATTTCGGTAGAAGATGGTTCATCTGTAGCTTTGGAACCTTCTTACTTCGACAAAACAAATGACTATCCAGCAGGTCACAGAGAACAAGATTACTTCGTAACGGTTCAAAACTGTGGTGTGACTCTGGATGAAAACGGCCGTAAAGTTTTAGTAACTGAAGATATTCGTAACGGTAACGGACGTACTATTAAATCTCGTTATTCAACACCAAACCGTGTTGATAAGATTCAAGAACCAATTCAATCTATTTTCTGGATCATGAAAGATGATGCACTACCACCATTAGTGAAAATCACAGATCCACGTTTAGCATCTATTTTAGGATGTACATTAATGACAAAACGTTCTACTGCTGAAAATACAGGGGCTGGGGCAAACTTAGATGCGCTCGTTATCGAACCATACGCAAACCCATTCCGTGTATATCCATTAGTAGAAGACTACGAAAAATTCAAAGCATTATTTGATAAAGGTGTAGACTGCTACATCATCAATACAGGAGATTTCTTAGGTAAGAAAGTTACAAAAGAAGTTTCACTTGGCATCATCGAAACAGTTGTTGATGGCAAAGCAAACTTTGAATTATTCGGTGGTCTTCCAGGAATGGAATACTTACCAGTTGAAGGTTACGAAGTGCCTGACATGAATGGCGAATACGCTGAATTAATTCGTGATCGTATGCAATTCCGTTTGGATTACTTGAAAGCATTTAACGATGCAAATCCAGAACATCAAATTCCTCAAGATGCCCTTGAAAGCATCAAGACAATCGAACGCTTTATCGACGTATTATAGTGAAAGGAGTGTTCGGTGATGACTCGAAAAATAGGAATTACAGATACAATCTTACGGGATGCCCATCAATCTTTGATGGCAACCCGTATGCGAATTGAAGATATGCTCCCTGTTTTAGATCAATTAGACGAAGCAGGATTTGCCTCTTTGGAATGTTGGGGTGGAGCAACGTTTGATGCCTGTATTCGTTTCTTAGACGAAGATCCATGGGACAGACTTCGCACCTTGAAAAAACATTTAAAGAAGACACCGTTACAAATGTTGTTACGCGGTCAAAATATTTTAGGATATCGTCACTATGCCGATGATGTTGTCGAAAAATTTGTCGAAAAATCAGCAGAAAACGGGATTGATATTTTCAGAATTTTCGATGCGTTAAATGACGTTCGTAACTTGGAAGCTTCACTAAATGCTGTGAAGAAGACAGGTAAAGAAGCACAAATGACAATTTGCTATACGATTAGTGATGCGCACACGATTGAATACTACAAAGAACTAGCAGCAAAAATGCAAGAAATGGGTGCGGATTCTATCTGTGTGAAAGACATGGCCGGAATTTTAACACCAGCTCGTGGTATTGAGCTCGTTCGCGCATTAAAAGAAGTGATTACAGTTCCAATCGTCGTGCATACACACTGCACAAGCGGTATTGCACAACTCACTTATCAAGCAGTCATTGAAGCAGGTGCAGACCGCATCGACACGGCCCTTTCACCACTTAGTGAAGGGACAAGCCAACCACCAACGGAATCATTAGTCATCGCTCTTCGAGAACTAGGCTATGACATCTCCGTTGATTTGGCAAAATTAGAACCAGTTGCAGACCACTTCCGAGTAATTAAAGATAAATACATTAAAGATGGAACATTAAATCCAAAAATGTTAACACCAGACCCACGTGCGCTTTTATATCAAGTGCCTGGTGGAATGTTATCGAATATGTATTCTCAATTAACGCAAGCGGGTGCAACAGATAAATACGAAGAAGTATTAAAAGAAGTGCCTAAAGTAAGAGCAGACCTTGGATATCCACCACTCGTAACTCCAATGAGCCAAATGGTGGGAACACAAGCAACGATGAACGTTCTTACAGGCCAACGCTACAAAGTGGTTTCAAACGAAGTGAAATCTTACTTACTTGGTTCTTATGGACAATCACCAGTACCAATTCAAGAAAGCTTCAGAAGATCCATCATTGGTGACCAAGAAGTCATAAGCGATCGACCAGCAAACCACTTGCCACCAGAATTCGAAACACTCAAAGCAGAACTTGGAGATTTAGCAAGAAGTGACGAAGATGTTTTAACTTACGCACTCTTCCCTAAAGTCGGCAAAGAATTCTTGCTCAAGAAGAATGGACAATGGCAAAAACCATCTGAAATCGTGAAGATTTTTGCGACTGTAAAGTGAGGAGAGAGTTATGCAACTAAGTTTATTAGAAATCCTATGGATCACAATCGTTTCAATGGGAATTGTATTTGTGATGTTGACGATTCTAATGTTCCTCATGCAAGGAAGCTCTAAAGTTATCCAAATCCTGGAAGCAAAGAGCCATCCAACTGCTGGAGTTGTAGGAAAACCAGTTGAGGTGAAACCTGAAGCTCCAACAAATGATGGAACACTATTTGAAACGAATAAACTTGCTCGAGTTGCCGCACTGGTCGCTTTAACACAAGCGAGTGCGGATGTTCCGGACAAGCACTTTGAAATTGTATCGATTGAAAAGAAGGTGGACTAAATGAAAAAATACGAAGTAGAAGTGAATGGCGAAACATTTATCGTCTCACTAAAAGAAATTTCAAATGAAGAAGCAGCACAAAAATTAGCAGCAGCTCCAACTCCAGCACCTAGCGCGCCAGTGGAAGAAAAGAAAGCTGCGCCAGCACCTGCTCCAACAGGGGACGGTGAAGTGGTGCCTGCTCCAATGGCAGGGATTGTATTATCGGTCAATAAAAATGTCGGTGATGCAGTGAAAAAAGGAGATGTACTTGTGATTTTAGAAGCCATGAAGATGGAAAATGAAATCCTTGCTCCGGCTGATGGTGTTGTGAAAGCAATTCATGTATCAAGTAATGAATCTGTCGAATCGAACCAACCACTCTTAACGATTTAGGAGGCGATGGTTTATGGAAGTCATTCAACAGTTGATTGAAACGAGTGGGCTCTATAATTTAACAATTCAAAATATCATTATGTTAATTATCGCCTGCGTGTTTCTATATCTAGGGATTAAACGAGGGTATGAACCATACTTAATGGTTCCGATTGCGTTCGGGATGCTCCTTGTAAACTTACCATTAGCAGGGTTGATGGATGCTCCTACTGAAAATGGACCTGGTGGACTCTTGTATTACTTATATCAAGGAACAAACCTTGGGATTTATCCACCGATGATTTTCCTTTGCTTAGGGGCTTCAACAGACTTTGGACCGCTACTTGCTAATCCAAAAACCATCTTGCTTGGTGGGGCAGCTCAATTCGGTATTTTCGTCGCATTCTTCCTTTCAGTAATGTGGGGGATGACACCGCAAGAAGCTGCTTCAGTAGGGATTATCGGGGGTGCGGATGGACCAACAGCCTTGTTCTTAACGACAAGACTTGCACCGCACTTATTACCAGCAATCGCCCTAGCAGCGTACTCATACATGGCGCTTGTGCCAATTATTCAACCGCCAATTATTCGTGCGCTCACAACGAAGAAAGAACGTCTTGTTAAGATGACAGAAAACCGTAAAGTGAGTGAAACGGAAAAAATTCTTTTCCCAATCATCGTTACAATTTTTGTCAGCTTATTAGTACCAAGTGCAACACCTTTAGTAGGATGCTTAATGCTCGGTAACTTAATTAAAGAAATTAAGGTAGTTCCAAACATTACAAAGGTTCTACAAAATGCGATGATGTACGGGGTAACCATTATTTTAGGGTTAACCGTTGGAGCGAAAGCAACAGGGGAATTATTCTTATCAGTATCGACTCTTAAAATTACTTTATTAGGATTAATCGCGTTTGCTGGAGGAACAGCAGCTGGGGTTCTAATGGGTAAATTGATGTACAAATTATCTGGCGGTAAAATCAATCCAATGATCGGTGCTGCAGGGGTATCTGCCGTACCAATGGCCGCTCGTGTTGTACAAAAAGAAGGACAAAGAGAAGACCCAAGTAACTACTTATTAATGCACGCAATGGGACCAAACGTGGCCGGAGTTATCGGTAGTGCGATTGCTGCAGGGGTATTACTCGCATTCTTCTCATAATGGAAGCACTCCTTTCAAACAAAAATCAGAAGAAGAGAAATCTTCTTCTGATTTTTTTGCGTAGTTAGGGGTGAGGTGAGTGGGATGGAAGGAGCGGTTGGACGTATTCAAGCGGTCTATCAATCGATGCTAAAAGAGCATGAAGTTTCTACTAATGCAGTGCTAGAGGTTGGGATTACCGTGAAAAACAGGAAGAAAGAGTGCCAGTTTTGTGGGAATACGGATCCGTTGGAATTTGCCAAAGGGCCTTGCCTGAATTGTGAAGACGGTGAATGTTGGTATTGCTTGAAGTGTATTGGGATGGGAAAGGTGAAGGCTTGTAGCGTGGTGATTGCGACTCCTGAAGAAGAGCAGCCTTTTCCAAAAAGAACAGGAGCATTAGCGCACTATAAACATACATTGAGTGCAAAACAGGAACAGCTCTCTTTGGAGTGCCTGGATGTCGTACAGCAAACAGGATTCCGTGAGCACCTACTTTGGGCCGTGACAGGTTCTGGGAAAACAGAGATGATTTTTGCAAGCATCGAATGGATGGTGCAACAAGGAAAGAGAGTTGCTATTGCCGCACCAAGGATTGATGTTTGTGTGGAACTAGCACCGCGTTTGAAGGAAGCTTTCCCGACAGTCGAGCAAAACGTCCTTCACTCGCAGTCGGAGGAAGGGTACAAGAGAGTGCCACTGACGATTGCGACGACGCACCAGATGCTAAGATTCTACCGCGCATTTGATTTGGTCGTGATTGATGAGACGGACTCTTTCCCATACCGGGATAATGAGTTATTGATTCACGCAGTCCATCGTGCGGTGAAAGAGGACGGATGTTTGCTGTATTTAACGGCGACCCCGTCCCAGACGCTAGAGAGAAGAATCAAACGAAAAGAGTTGTCGGTATCCTTGCTACCAGAGAGATATCATAAGAAGCCATTAGTAGTACCGACGATGAGTTATATTGGAGACTTAGAGAAAAAACTGAAAAAGAAGAAAGTACCTAAACCGGTGCAGCGGTTTATAGAGGAACATTTAAAAGAGGGGAAACGATTGTTGCTATTTGTACCACGAATTACACTTCTTAATCCGGTAGAAGTAGCACTTAGACGACAGTTTCAAAATGCGAAATTCGAGACGGTTAGTTCTAAAGAAGTGTATCGGCAAGAAAGAATCGCGAAGATGAGAGCAGAAGAGCTCGATTTTCTAGTGACAACAACGATTCTCGAGCGAGGAGTGACTTTTCCAGGCGTCGATGTTTGTGTCGTCAATGCGCACGAAGAGGAATTCTCAAGAGAAGTACTCGTGCAAATCGCAGGACGTGTTGGACGGACCGCAGAATGCCCAACAGGAGAAGTTGTGTATTTTCATAATGGGAAAACAAAGGCGATGGTTCAGGCGGTCAGGGAAATCGAAGACTTAAATCGACAAGCGTTTCTTGGGAGGGAACACGGATGAAATGTTTATGGTGCGGAGAGGAAGTGGAGCGAGTTCAGCCAATACTCTCGTTTTTACTAGGAGCAAACAGAAAGTGTATCTGCGTGAATTGTGAGCATCCGTTTATGGAATTAAAACAACATCCAACTTGCCTAGAGTGTGGACGGTTGATGACGAAAGTGGGAGTTTGCCCGGATTGTCAAAAATGGCATCAAGTAAAAGAAGCGGTACTCCTAAAGAATACGGCCTTATATGCTTATGACGAGGCGGGGCGGAAGTTTATGGAGTTATTCAAATTTGTAGGAGATACAAGAGTGATGACGTTGGTGAAAAAGGAATTAAGACAAGAGTTGTTTAAGTATCAAAAGAGGGGCTTCGTTCTTTGTCCATTACCTTCGTCCAAAGCGAGTCTAAGAAAAAGAGAATTTGAGACGATTCCAACTTTACTGAAACAGTGCGGAGTGCCTACCGTTTTGCTTTTAGAACATATTGGCAGTGGTAAGAAACAATCGGAGAAGACAAGGCAGGAGCGTCTGCAACTAAAACAACCTTTCAAAATAAAAGAGAATGTTGTGGTTCCAAAAAAGGTCTTGTTAGTAGACGATGTTTATACAACTGGCACAACTTTACACCTTGCCGCAAAAGCATTAACGGAAATGGGTGTTGAAGAAGTGGACTCTCTGACATTATTTAGATAAAAAGTGTATCATCCGTGATACGTATCATGCATGATACAAAACAAATCGATAAAAATAGCCCAAGCAGATTTCTGCTTGGGCTATTTGAGTGGATTTAGTTATTTTTAAAATCTTGTAGTGACATATTGGTCAAGAGCAAGTAGGGCATTTGCCACATCTTCGGCAGTATAGTCAACGGCCATTTGGTGGATGGTTTCGCCTTCTTGTGTTGCAAGGGCTCCAATCTTGAGTAAGTCTTCATAAGGAACAGAATCCAATTTTACTTCTTTCAGCGTTGTTGGTAATCCAAGTGCTTTGTAGAAAGTGATATATTTGTCGAGTTCTTCTTTTGGACGATTTTCTAATAACAGTTGTGTTAATGTACCGTAAGCTACTTTTTCACCATGAGTTAAAGTATGGATGTCACCATGAATCGCTGTGAATCCGTTATGGATGGCATGTGCTGCTGCTAAACCAGCTGATTCAAAACCGATACCGCTGAGGAGGGTGTTTGCTTCGACCACAGCTTCTAAAGCAGGAGTCACTACTTTGGCGTTTGCTGCGGCGACGGCTTGTAGACCATTTTCGAATAAAGTACTTTCGCAGACACGAGCGATGGCTTCTGCAGCAATCGTTGGCACTTGACCGACCATTGTGCTTCCTTGTGCTTCAATGACTGCACGAGCCTCAACCCAAGTAGCAAGCGCATCGGCAATTCCTGAGATTAATAAACGAACAGGAGCATTGGCAATGACTTTTGTATCCACTAATACTAATTCTGGGTTTTTCTTGTAGAAACGATAGCGTTCAAACACGCCTTCTGCTGAATAAATTACAGAGAGTGCAGAAGTTGGAGCATCCGTTGAAGCAATTGTTGGTAAAATCGCTACCGGACAATTTGAGTCATCCGCAATCGCTTTGGCTGTATCGATCGATTTACCTCCACCTAAACCGATGACTACGTTTAGTTGATGTTCCTTCACAACTTCAGCAACGCGGCGAACTTCATCATTAGTTGCTTCACCATGGAAGATTTCACGATGGACAAACGCGCCTTCTTTTACGAGATTCTCTTCTAGTTCTTTACCGACTAAATCATAAACGATAGGGTCGCAAAGAAGGAGATGTCGATCCCCAAGAGCCAAAACGTGAGAAAGACCAGTTTTAAGAACATCTTTCCCCTGAACATAACGAGACGGACTAGCAAATACTTTTTCCATAATCATAACTCCTTTATAGTTTGTTTATAACTTCACTATATCGTTGAAAACGATTTCTGTCAATGGAGATTCTGTGTTGTTTTAACTAGTAATCTGAGATTTCTTAGAATAGGGAAGAACATTACTGGGGATGAGGAGATTTTTGGGATAAACGATTCTTGTTGGGAATGATTCTAATCTTCAATGCTGTATGATGTTTCATCTCATGAAAACAAAATATCTCCAAAGAAAAGTCCTCAAAAATACCGTTTTTCCTTAACAATTCTTAATGAAGGAATTCTTGAAAACGGTTGTAAAACCCCTTTGCATGCTTTATAATAAAACTATAGAAATCAAACGAAGCAATTCCTAAGAGTGGTCCTTAGGATATTTCTTCAAATCTGGTTTTCCAGATGAAAGGGGAGAGTATTATGTTTAAATATAATATCCGTGGAGAAAATATTGAGGTCACAGAAGCGATTCGTCAATACGCAGAAAAGAAAATTAGCAAATTAGAAAAATACTTTACTGACGTTGCTAATGCGACTGTATATGTCAACTTGAAAGTCTACACTGAAAAGACTGCAAAAGTTGAAGTTACGATCCCACTTCCTTATTTAGTTCTACGTGCCGAGGAAACTTCAATTGATTTATATGGAAGTATTGACTTGGTAGTCGATAAACTTGAAAGACAAGTTCGTAAACATAAAACAAAAATCAATCGTAAATCTCGCGAAAAAGGATTCGATATTGTGTTACCACCACTTCCAGAAGTGCCTGAAGAGGACGAAACAGGATTAGAAATCGTTCGTACAAAACGAATTGATTTGAAACCAATGGATAGTGAAGAAGCAGTTCTTCAAATGAACATGTTAGGACATAACTTCTTTATCTACCAAGATGCTGAAACGAACGAAACCAACATTGTTTATCGTCGTAAAGATGGAAAATATGGTTTGATTGAAACAAATTAATAAAATTT
>ERZ1699261.557-NODE-557-length-10138-cov-6.529118_pt1 | contig 10138 bp, 7 predicted proteins | sample MGYA00581524_ERZ1699261 | MGnify/ENA primary metagenome ERZ1699261 (study PRJEB42319, sample SAMD00040338) | human oral metagenome | material: saliva | host: Homo sapiens | study: EMG produced TPA metagenomics assembly of PRJDB4115 data set (Metgenomic analysis of... | reverse complement strand
GTTGCCATCCTAACTCACGGCGTAACTTGCTGGAGTCCATTGCGTAGCGCATATCATGACCTGGACGATCGTTGACATGGTCATACCAATCTTTACCTTTACCCATTAGCTCACAAATCAGTTCAATTACCATCTTGTTGTTAACATGGTCGTTGTCAGCGCCGATGATATAGGTCTCACCCAGTTCGCCTTTTTCTAAGATGAGATGAACCGCCGAGTTGTGGTCATCAACATGAATCCAGTCACGGACTTGTTCGCCAGTACCGTAAAGTTTTGGCTTGATATCACTTAAAATATTGGTAATCTGACGCGGAATAAATTTTTCAATGTGTTGGTATGGTCCGTAATTGTTAGAGCAGTTTGAGATAGTTGCTTTAATACCGAAACTACGAATCCAGGCACGAACTAGCATGTCGCTGGAAGCTTTAGTACTAGAGTAGGGACTGGAAGGTTTGTATGGAGTGTCCTCTGTGAAGCGATTTGGATCATCAAGCTCTAGATCGCCAAAAACCTCATCAGTTGAGATGTGATGTAGTCTCTTATTATGTTTTCGAATAGCCTCTAGAATGGTATATGTGCCAATTATATTTGTTTCAACAAATGGCCATGGATTACGTAAAGAATTATCATTGTGACTTTCGGCAGCGAAGTGCACAACTATGTCATTTTCAGCGACTAATTTGTCTATTAATTCGGCGTCACAAATATCGCCCTCTACGAATGTAATTTGGTCAGCTACAGTTTCCAAATTAGCACGATTTCCGGCGTAGGTTAATTTGTCAATAACAGTGACTTCATATTCTGGCTTGTGTTTTACGGTGTAATGCACAAAATTCGAGCCAATGAATCCCGCGCCTCCCGTGACTAGCATCTTTGTCATAAGTATAGTATATCAGGTATAATAGAGAAGTTATAGAGGAGGATATTATGAAAGTTGTAATTGTTAGCGGCTATTTTAATCCATTACACGGTGGGCATTTAGATATGATTGAGGCGGCTGCAAAAATGGGTGATTATTTGATTGTAGTGGTGAATAATGACAAACAGCAATTGCTAAAAAAAGGAAAAATTATCCTTAATGAAGAAAATCGACTCCGCTTAATGCGAGCATTAAAAGGCGTGGATCAGGTGATGCTTTCTATTGATGAGAATCCTCCGGTTACAGAAACCTTAGAAATGGTCGCTCAGCAATATCCGGGATGTCAATTGGTGTTTGCAAATGGTGGCGATAGATCGGCACCGGAAGTTGTTCCAGAGCGTGATGTTTGCGAAAAGTACAATATTGAAATGGTCTATGGAGTTGGCGGCTCAAATAAAGCAGACTCGTCTACTCGAATTAATCAAGCTACTGGACAGGAAAGCTAATCTCAGCTTTTCCGACCATATTTTTCATATACAGCCAAAGTTTGCTCGGCCATGCGTTGCCATGAAAATGTCTTAACGTGTTTCTTGCCTTTTTTAACGAGTTCATTGCGTAATTTGTCGTCAGATAAGATGTCGTCAATTGATTTTGCTATATCCTCGACACTGAAAGGGTCAAAATAGTGAGCGGCATCGCCGTGGGTTTCTGGTAGGCAAGTGGCTGTGCTTGATGCGACTGGCGCGCCGTGTAGCATTGCCTCTAATCCTGGCAAACCAAATCCTTCACTGAGCGAAGGGAAGCAATAAACTGCCGTATTTTCGTACATCCAGCGCAATTGCTCGTCTGATATAAAGCCGGTAAACACGACGTTTTTAATTCCACGCTCATTTACATATGTCTCGTGGCGAACGTAATTACTATCTTTTTTACCCGCCAAAGCCAGTGTTAAATCTGGATATTTTTTTTGCAACAAAGCAAAAGCGTCAATTAGCCGTCGAAGGTTTTTATGTGGTGTTGGTCTACCGATATACATAATAAATTTTTTACCAATCAACTCGTCAACAGGTTCGTTGCCTTTTGGTAACTCATCCGCAGATTCCAAAGTTACAGTAATTTTCTCTGGGTTTACGCCGGTGAATTTAATCAAATCATTTTTTACGAAGTTAGAAATTGTGATGATGTGTGAAGATTTTTTCGCAACTTTTTTATTGACCCATTTGTAAATTTGCTGCTTAATCCAAAAAACGACAGGATTTTTATCTGGATTCCTGAATCTAACAGTAGTCAAATCTTGCATCGTAGTAACAACTGGGCTGGAATTATACCAAACAGGTTGCTGAGCCATCGCAAAATGAACTAAGTCTGGATGGAGACTTTCAAGTTGTTTTTTAAAGCCGATTTGTTCAGCAAAAGTGTATTCTTTATATGGGCAAATAACTTTTTTAAAGTGTGAGTTGCTCGGCTGCCAACTATCAAAATCCTTTGACTTGAGCAGAATAACATAATCGTTTTTATTATCAATTTTCTGCAAATAATGAATCAGCCGTTCGATGTACCGACCAGTGCTAGTCCTTAATGTTCGGGCGTCAATTACGATTTTCACGATAATGTTCCTTCCATGATTTATCAACTATATTTTTTATCGCTTTATGGAAAATTGCGGCTGAAAATTCGTTTGCTGTGGCTGAGACTTTTGTTGGTGAAACTTTTTTTCCGGGAAGTTTCTCTAAGGTTTCTATCAATGAAGAATCTGTTTGCTCAGAAAAGAACCAGCCGTTTTTTTCAGGTTTTATATAATCAAGTGCGCCGCCAGCTTCGTACGCAACCACCGGGATGCCAGATGCCAACGCTTCAACTGGCGCAATTCCGAAATCTTCGTGCGAACAAAAAATAAATAAATCTGCTTTTTTAATATATTTTTCTCGCGTGGCATTATCAACAAATCCTAAGAAATTAGTATGTTTATCGGCGATATTTTTTAGATTATCAACATCTGGGCCTTTTCCAATAATATCTAATTGCCAGCCAAGTTTCTGACAAGCTTTAATAGCAATATCAAGTCGTTTCATCGGCACAATTCGCCCCCAAATCAGACAGCGAGGTTTTTTTGGGATGGATATTTGCTTGCGATTTTTAGCAAGCGGCGAAAAGCTCGACACATCAATTGGCGGAAAAATAACCGTACTTTTTCGCTGATAAAACTCTTCAATGTCAGCCTGAATTCCCGTAGAATTGGCGATAAAAACATCAACTTGCTGAGCGGCGTTAAAATCTCGTTTTTTCAGTGGTCGGACTAGGGTTCTTAAGCCTAGGCGCGCCAGCCATTGCGGACGGAAACTTGGTCGTTTGATATATTCGTCGTAGTGCCGCCAATAAAAATGCGTTGGCGTGTGGCAATAGCAAATATGAAGTTGATCTGGTCTGGATTTGCGGACGAATTTTGCCTCGCCATTTCCCGAACTGGAGATGATAATGTCAAATTCGCTAAGATCAAGCTTAGCGAACCACCACTGTCTAAGAAGTGGCAATAATCGTCGAATTTTTGAAAATGGCCATCGCTGTAAATAGCCGGTAACGACTTTATTGTCTAATCTTTCTCGCCATTCATCGCTACAAAAAGAAGTATAAATTGGCGCATCTGGGTACAATTTGTGAATTTCCAAAACGACTTTTTCGGCTCCGCCGCCGTAAATCCAATCGTGAACTATGGCAATTTTTGGCTTACTCATTAATTATCTTTCTGGAAAATAACCAAGCAGGTTTTTAATAAAATCGTGATATCTAGCCAGATACTCCAGTTCTGGACGTAATATAAGTCGATTCGTCGACGCTCTTCAAAGCTGATACTGCGTCGACCAGACACTACTGCAAGTCCAGTGAGTCCTGATTTGACCGCTAATAAAACATGTTTTTTGTCGTAGGCGCTTAATTCGTGTGGCACTAGCGCTCGCGGTCCGACTAGGCTGATGTCGCCCTTTACGACGTTGAATAATTGCGGTAATTCATCAAGACTGAAGCGACGAATGAATCGACCAACTGGCGTCACGCGAAAATCATGATCAAGTTTGTCGCCGTTTTTACGGTATTCTTCAATTAACTCAGGCTTACCGACCATTCGAAACACTTCTTCGTCGGTTTTGCCATCAAACTTTGCGTAATGTGAGCGGAATTTGTAGACCTTAAACGGTCGATTATAACGAGTGAGACGTTTCTGTTGTTTGCCGTGCATTAAAATCGGTCCTGCTGGGTCGCTGATTTTTACGGCAATTGCCACCAAAAGCATAATTGGCGAGGCGATGATAATCCCAATTGTCCCGCCTACAACATCCATAATACGCTTCACAATTCGCCCATAGCCCATTAGCGGTGTTGGATGAGTGTGAATTAGCGGCACGGAGTCGATGATATCAATAGTGTGTTTGGTGGTCATAATTCCGTCGAATTCCGGCGCTTGATAGAAATCCAGATAATGTTTCTGGGCAATTTGATAATGTTCGCTAACGTTTTTTGAGTCGGTTTGGATGATAACGTCAATTTTATCCATGGTGAGCGCCGATTCTAATGACGAGCGTCGAAGCTTTTTTAATTCAATAGGAATGAACTGGGTTTGCGCAACAATTCCGCTAATCTTAAAGCCAGTTAACGGATTAGTTTCTATAAAATCAGCCAAAACGTGAGTTAAGTCACAATTGCCAATTAATATAACACGGCGCGCACCCAAGCCGCGTTTTAATAGTTTTAGACGAACAATATTGGCGGCGCTGCGGAAAATCATTAGTAAGATGAAGCCAATTCCGGTGGCGTAAACCGCGACAAGTTTGGCTGGGAATAGTGGGGTATTAGTAAAGAACGCCACAGAAATCATAATCATAATTCCAGTTATTGACGCCAAAAGTATTTGTCCAAAGTTTCGCAATGGGTGTGTGTAAACCTCTCGGTCGTATAGACCAAAGAAGTAGAACATCACGATCCACAACGGCAGCGTCATAAAAATGGAGGTGATAAAATCCATAGCATTGATGCTGATATGGAATGGTCTAGGATCCAGGGAAATTCGCAAAATATAGGCAATAGTAAATGCGCTTAATAAAGCTATGATATCAAGAACGACCAGAACAATTTTGAAGTAAAAATCAGACTTTTTCCGCATAATCTCTGGGGTAATTATACAAAAATATGCCGATTATAGCAAAACAATGAATCGTATTTATAAAACTGCCAAAAAACCAAAAATGCACAAACATCGCGATGGTTAGAGATAAGATAAATTGAGCTTTAATTTTACGGATGTTTTTTATGGCGAAAAATATAATTATCAACGGGACAATTAGAAGGGCGAATAGCCCGATGATTCCTAAGCCGCTGAGTAATAATATGTAAAAAACATAGACCGTTTGGTCCGCTGGGACGTTTACGTGAAGGTGTTTTTGGATGAAATTACCGAGGTTGCCGAGTCCAACACCAAAGAAGAATGTTCGCGGCGATGACAGCCAAGATTTTATGGCTAAGTCACTAGCGCTAAGTCTGTCGTTGGCGGAAGCTTCAACGAAACCAGCGGGCTGGAAAGAATTGTTGATTGGTGGAATGTTTTCGGCGGGTTTTGGTGACGGATTTTTGGTGACGGATTTTTGCGGAATCTTAATTTTCCCGAGAGATAATTGATCAACCATACTGACGAAGGTATTGTGCGCAATGAAAGGCGTGTTGGCATATTTAATGTTGGCTGATGAGAATAATAAGGCGAATCCGAGTAATAATCCAGCGAAGATGATTGGAAGTTTTTTACGAATGAAAGATATGTCAATTCGTTTTATGAAAGCGATTATCAATAAGGCTGTGATGGCGATAAAAATTGCCAAAAATCCGCCACGGGAAAATGTTAAAGATATGGCGAGAGTTGTGAAAAATAGGCTAAATTTGGCTAAGCGAGATTTTGATTGAAAGAGCGCAAGGAAGAATGCTGGAAGTAGAGAATTGGCGAAGAACTGAGGTTCGGCGGCGAATAAATTGATTCGTGGAAACCCAAAAACGTCGGCCTTACAACCAGCGCAAAGCGTACCAAACCCTGTTGGTTCAAAAGTGGCGACGATGAGCTGAATAATCGCTAAAATCCCAAAAACCAGCCCGCTCCATAATCCGACATTGATGAGTTTACGTTTTTCTGATTTTGACAATTCGCTGTAAATTAAGCCAGCAGATAATCCGACGGTGAGTAAGAATAATAGCGACAATGAATATAACGCGGTGCGCAGGCGTGTTTCTGCGAAAAATATTCCGACGGTGATGGCGATAAAAATTGCCAAAAATCCGCCGATTAGCCATCGGTTTTTCAACAATTCTTGGCGTTTTTTAAGTAGCAAGGGCAAGGAAAATAACAGTAGGCTTACGGCAATGATTTGATATAATCCTATGCGCAGTGACGGGAAATTCAGAATTGATAAACCGATACTGGGGTGCAGAGCGAAGCCGCCGCCAAAAATAATAATCGCCAATAGCCAGAATCGAACGTCGTTAATATATTTTTTTGCCATATTTTAAGTATAGCGTATGGTGTATACTTTAGATATGAAACTTACGAAAAAGCAAAAAATAATGTTGGATTTTATCGATGGGTTTATAAAGGGCAATGGCTATAGTCCGACGCTTCGGGAAATTATGCGCGCCTTGGGCTATAAATCGGTGTCGACGGTAGCAAAACATGTTGATAATTTGGTGGCTGCGGGATTTTTAGAGAAGCAGGACGGCGAAGTTAGATCTTTGACGCTGAGCAGTGAGAAAAAAGAAGTTTGGTGGCAAAATTTAGCGAAAGAAATTAAGAAGAGAGAAGCCGAGGACGACGAAAAATCACGCTCGGAAGTGGAGATTTTAAAAAAAGCATTGGAAATTGTCCGTCAGTAACTTTACAACTATTCAAAAACTCGCTATAATACAAGACATATTCCGGGGTAGCTCAGCGGTAGAGCGGTTGGCTGTTAACCAATAGGCCGCGGGTTCGAACCCCGCCCCCGGAGCCAAATCGAATTTTAAGACTTCAACAAGTATAGTTGAGGTCTTTTTTATTGTTTTTGCGGTTATACCGCTGTAGACGGCTACTCATATGTTCGGCTGGTAGAAAATGAATAAAAAATTACCACCTCATCACGGGGTGGTAATTTTATGTAGCCTCTGGTTAGCGTAGAATGAATAGTCCTGCGGCAACTAATGCTAGGGTGGCGATAACACCTAAGAAGGCATTAAATCCTGTGTTTGCGAGTAGTCCGCTTACAGCATTCTGAGGCTTATTAGCTGGATTATGAGCGGCAGCTGACGGATTTCCAGGCTGTGGCTGTGGCTGAGGCTGCGGCTGTGGCTGAGGCTGCGGCTGCGGCTGTGGCTGAGGCTGTGGCTGCGGTTGACCCGTCCTAGGGATCGATGATGTGTCGATAGTTAGCTCGCCACTAAACGTAGTTGAAGCTGCTCCGATTGTTACATTGCTTGTCCAAAAAACATCTACGTCATTCGCTGTGTAGTTGGGTGGTGATAGTATCTTAATATTTCCAGGAATTGCCGTGTCGTTAATGACTTTCGCTGAGTCGATTACAGGAATCGTGTTTCCTGCAAAATCCTTCAGCGGTGAAGCAAACGATTTGTCGTTAGGTTCAATCGCAGCACGCTGATCTTCAAGATGTAGGGAAGTTAGGGATGTTAATCCAGCTAGCGGACTTATATCGGTGATGGAATTCCTTTTTAGAGATAGAGTCCTTAGGGAGGTTAATCCAGATAGTGGGCTTAGGTCCTCGACATAGTTGTTTTCTAACACCAAGCTCTGAAGATTCTTAGCAGCTTCTATTCCGTTTAATTCGAAAATGTATGGGGCACCATTATTAATTAATTCAAGGTCTGTCAATTTTTCCAACTCTACGTCAGTAATTTTTTGATTTGCTGTACGAGTTGTACCAAGTTTTTCTCCTAGCTTTTCATTAAGCAACTTGCGCAGTACCACGCTTCTGATTTCAACCTCTTTGGGTTTTCGCATTTCGTACACGCGGACGTAGTCGATTGACATAGTTGCTGGGAAGCCCTCTCCGTTTGCAGCTCCTACTGAGCTGTTAGGATCATCCCATGGCGAATCAATGTAGTTGCCGCCAATGGCTAAGTTAAGTCGCAAGAAGAAGTCTTGATCAAATGGTCCATTAGGACTTCCTGTGGAGTTTGAATTCTTAAATTCGGTAATTGTGTGATGTAGCTCGCCGTCAATGAAGTATTCAAGTTTTCCTTCAGTCCATTTTACGCCGTATGTGTGCCACTCCGTAGTATCATTAGTGCCGAACTTACTTGATGGAATAACTCCTTGGCGGTTTCTGTGACTACCAGTTTGACCGGTCGGTGTATTCTTGTCTCGCCAGTGTGCGTCGGATGCAGCGAATTGGCGATTAGAGCCTTTTGCCTCTACGATGTCGATCTCGCCCCAATCAGGCCAACCAGGACCGTACGGAGAGTTATTAGGACTCATCCAAAAACCAGGCCAGGTACTCTTATTCTTTGGCATTTTTATGCGAGCCTCGATGTAGCCATATTTAAAATATGCCTTATTTTTCGTCTGTACGAATCCGGAAGTGAAGTCACCAGTTTTAGTGTTACCGCCAGTACAGGTTGCTCCTGGTTTATGTAGTCCAATCAGATTTAAGCTACCGCCACTGACATTGATGTTTTCATCTGATCTCGTGTAGCAGCTTCGAACTTGTTGGTTTTCATCTTTCCATCCGCCATTAAGAGCTGTCCATTTGGTCCCATCTAGCGAATTTCCGTCAAACTCGTCACGCCAAACAGGTTCTGGATTCCAGTTTTCACTATCTGTTGGCGGATATGGACTTCCTACACCTTTGGCGTTGTCCATTGGCAGAGTAAATAATGCCCCACCAACAAGAACACTAACAGTCATTACCGCAGTTACTATTTTAACTTTTGTATTAAAAAAACGTCTTTTTATTAACATTTTTTGTTTTCTCCCAAATATTTTTTATCCATCGCTAGTGTAACAATAAGCGGAATAAAAGTAAAGAATATTATGTAGTTATTTTAACAACAGAGCTGTGGAAATACTGAATACTGAGGTTTTAAGCTGAAATAAAAAATTGCCACCCCATAATGAGATGACAATTTTCCTGTAAACGCCTGAGCTAATTAGCGATTAATCGTTAGGCTTATTGACTTTAGAGATTTGATGTTAGAAACTGCTCTTAGGTCGAAGACGGAGTTGTTCTTAAGAGATAAAGTCTTAAGGTTTTTAGCCGCCTCTAAGCCTGTTAAATCGTGAATTTTTTCTGCTTCTGATGCGTTGTCGGCTGCATCCAGGTTAAGGTCTGTCAATTTTTCCAACTCTACGTCAGTGATTTTTTGATCGTCTTTACGATTAGTGCTAAGTACTGCTGACAATTTTTTATTAAGTTGAGTGCGCAAATTGTTATCTGGCACGTTTATTTCCTTAGCTGTTCGCCTTTCGTATACGCGGACATAATCGATTGACATAGTTGCTGGGAATGACTTTGGATATTTAGCTAGGGCGTTGTAGGCGTTTGACCATTTACTGCCTTTACCGTCGATGTAATCACCGCCGATTGCCAAGTTAAGACGCAAGAAGAATGGTTGATCAAACGGACCATAAGGCGCGTTCGCTGCGTTTGGCTGATCGAATCCGTTGACAGTGTGGAACTTTACGCCGTCAATGTAATATTCCAATTTTCCTTCAGTCCATTTTACGCCGTAAGTGTGCCACTGAGTGGTATCTTTGAATCCAGCTGGCAAATCCTTGCCTTGAGCATGTTTTTTATTGTATGTTGAAAGTCCCCAGTGAGCGTCTGAGGCAGCGTAATCTAAGTTAGAACCTTTAGTTTCCACGATGTCAATTTCACCACTGCGAGGCCAACTGCCATATGTAGGTTTATCAGGACTCATCCAAAAACCAGGCCAGGTGCTCTTATTATTTGGCATTTTTATGCGAGCCTCGATGTAGCCGTAAGTCCAAGACTTCTTACCCTTCGTTTCTACGAATCCAGAGGTGAAGTTGCCGCTTTTTTCATTTCCTTTGCAGCGCGCGCCGGGCTTATATAGTCCTACTAAGTTTAGACTGCCGTTTTTAACATTCACATTTTCTTCACTTCTACTGTAGCAACTCTGGACGTTATTAGCGTTCCATCCACTGGCGTATATATTCCAAGAATCTGTGTCTAATGACGTGCCATTAAACTCATCGCGCCAAACAGGTTCCGTGTTCCAATGAGTACTATCATTTAGTGG
>ERZ1699261.542-NODE-542-length-10252-cov-3.040494_pt1 | contig 10252 bp, 8 predicted proteins | sample MGYA00581524_ERZ1699261 | MGnify/ENA primary metagenome ERZ1699261 (study PRJEB42319, sample SAMD00040338) | human oral metagenome | material: saliva | host: Homo sapiens | study: EMG produced TPA metagenomics assembly of PRJDB4115 data set (Metgenomic analysis of... | reverse complement strand
GTTCCGATGGTAGTACACGTCATAATGAATGTGTTACGACATTGCGCCATCATGCAGCTATGACGATGTTATTTATGCATAAAGGTGAAAATCCAATTCACTGCATGTGGATAGAGCATCATTACTTGGCTTTAGCAGGTGATGTATTTAGAGAATTTGATCCAGTAAAAAAAGTTCATGAAAATGCGCGGCCTGGTGATATTAAACCGGCTACCTTTGACAAAATGATTGCCTATATCGATGAGCATTACCAACAAAAGCTGGAGCTTGAAGACATTGCAAAAATTGGTGGCTATAATGTGGCTTATACATCTCAATTCTTTAAACGACAAATGGGGATTTCCTTTGTAGATTATGTACTGAGATTGCGATTAAGAGATGCAACTGTTCAGCTGACGAGTTCAGATGAGGCGATCGCTAGGATTGCTAGTAGTTGTGGCTTTGCAGATATTAAAGCCTTTAATGGTGCCTTTAAAAAGCACTTTCATACGACACCATCAGAATATCGTAAGCAAGCAAAAGCGTTAGGGCGTAAGACCAAATTACATGATTGGAAAGAGATTATATCTACACAAGAGGAAGATATTGTAGAACTACTACAATCTTGTTTGCCTTATGAACATGATTCTAGTTATAAGTTAAAGCTAGAGGAAGCGAATCAAAAATTACAAGTTGTTAGAGAACAGCTTGAGTCTGTTGTTAAAAAATTACAATCCTAACCTTAATTAGTACAGCCATTGTAAATTGTTATAATTTTATGGTTTTGCGTTTTAAATTTAGGGAGATATACAATCATTAGGTATAGGTGATTTTGTATATTTGTTAATCCTATTAAAGGATATGGTGAAAGAGCACTGCTTTCCGATAGCAGTGCTCTTTTTTGTACGTTCATATAGGTGAAATTGTATATTTATGATGGTATGAAAAAGAATGATTAGGGGGATTTTGTATGAGTTTAATAGACTTTCACCATTAACAATGAACTTGTATATTGGATAGTTATATCCTGAAAAAAGAGTACAATGAAATCATCGAAAGGAGCTAAGGTTCCTAAACAGAAAAAATTAGCATCTAAATAATGAAGTCTTATTGGAGGTTTACGATGAGTACGAAAGAACAACAAGTACAAGAGATGACAAATGTCATTGCCAAGTTCATTGCTTATATGGCAAAGAAATTACCTGATGATGTGGAAGCTAAAATTAAAGAATTGGCAGCCGATGAAAAAAATCCATTAGCTAAAACCATTTATGAAACTATGCATAAAAACATGGATCTTGCTTACGAATTGAATCGTCCTTCTTGCCAAGATACAGGGGTATTGCAATTCTGGGTGAAAGTAGGTTCTAACTATCCATTAATTGGTGAATTGGAAGAAATTTTGCGTAATGCTACATACCAAGCTACACAAGATGCACCACTTCGTCATAACTGTGTTGAAACATTCGATGAATTCAATACAGGTAAAAATATTGGCCGTACTGCACCATATATCATGTGGGATATCGTTCCTGATCGTGATGATGTAGAAATCTTCCCTTACATGGCTGGCGGCGGCTGCTCCTTGCCAGGATCTGGTAAAACATTGATGCCAGGTGAAGGTTATGAAGGGGTAGCTAAATTCGTGTTAGATTTGATGACAAGCTATGGTTTGAATGCATGTCCTCCATTATTGGTTGGTGTTGGTATTGCTACATCTATCGATACAGCAGCGGTTATGTCCAAAAAGGCTTTGATGCGTCCTGTATCCTCTAAGGCTGAAAATGAAAAAGCAGCATATATGGAACAATTACTAGAAGATGGTATTAATGCATTACATCTTGGACCTCAAGGTATGGGCGGTGATAAATCCCTTATGGGTGTAAACATCGAACATGGTTCTCGTCATCCATCTGTAATTTCTGTAGCTGTTAACGTTGGTTGCTGGAACCATCGTCGCGGACATATGGTATTTGATAAAGACGGTAAGTACGAAATTCTATCTCACAAAGGAGTGACATTCTAATGGCTAAACATATTTTGACAACACCAATTCAAGCATCTGATCTTGAAGGTATCAAAGCAGGGGATATTATATATTTAAATGGTCATATCACAACATGCCGTGATGTAGCTCATCGTCGTCTTGTTGAATATGGTCGTGAATTACCAGTAGATGTTCGTAACGGTGCCATCTTGCATGCTGGTCCAATCGTGCGTGACCATAGGGATGATAAATTCGAAATGATTTCCGTAGGTCCTACTACATCTATGCGTATGGAAAAATTCGAATATGAATTCGTAAAGCAAACTGGTGTACGTCTGATTGTAGGAAAAGGCGGTATGGGGCCTGAAACAACACGTGCATGTAAAGATTTTGGTGCTCTTCACTGTGTATTCCCAGCAGGTAATGCCGTACTTGCTGCTACAGAAGTAGAAGAAATCGAATCTGCTAACTGGCGTGAACTCGGTATGCCTGAAACCTTGTGGACTTGCCGTGTAAAAGAATTCGGTCCACTCATCGTATCCATCGATGCAGAAGGCAATAACTACTTTGAAAATAAAAAAGTAGAATACAATGCGAAAAAAGAAGAAGTGTTAGAAGAAATCTATAAACACGTAAGCTTCATTAAATAATTGCATTGTGAAATGTAACTAAATAGGAGGATTATACGGATTTTGTAGAATCCTCCTTTTTTGTACCCTTTTTTAGGTATATTACACGTATTAGGAGGTATATATGGATACGAGTGTAATGATAACTCTTGGCTTCTTGGTATTTGCCATCGTCATGTTTGCGTGGGAGAAAATTCCATTGTCTATTACCGCTATGATCGTAGCTGTAGGCTTGCATCTAAGTGGAGTTTTATCTGCTAAAGAAGCATTTGCCGGTTTTGTAGATCCAAACGTTTTACTATTTATGGGCATGTTTGTTATTGGTGAAGCCTTCTTTGCAACAGGTGTTGCTGTAGGTGTAGGTAATGTAGTTCATAAGTTTGCTAAAACTGAAACATCTTTACTTGTTGCAGTTATGATGATTACAGGTATTTTATCTGGTTTCTTATCTAATACTGGTACAGCTGCTGTACTGATTCCTGTAATTATCGGTATTTGTAAAAAGAGTGGTTTTAAACAAACTAAACTATTGATGCCTCTTGTATTTGCTGCAGCTATGGGTGGTAATATTTCTCTTATCGGTGCGCCTGGTAATATGATTGCGCAAGCAGGTTTACAACAGGCAGGCTTAGGCTCCTTTGGTTTCTTTGATTATGGTCTAGTAGGCTTACCAATCCTTATCGTAGGTACTATATTCTATGCTACAATTGGTAAACGTTTCTTACCAGATGCTCCAAGTCATCAACCAGATGGAGCCTTTGAAGGCAATGACGATTATAGCCATGTACCGTCTTGGAAAAAATGGACTGCTGCAATTGTATTAATTTTGACAGTTGTTGCTATGATCTTTGAAAAACAATTAGGTGTAAAACTTTATGTAAGTGCCTGGATAGGTGCTCTTGTATTAGTTGCTACTAATGTTATTAGTGAAAGTGCAGCTGTTAGATCTATAGATATGAAAACAATCATGCTCTTCGCTGGCTCTATGGCCCTTGGGGACGCAATGGTTAAAACAGGTACTGGTTCTGTAATTGCAGATATTATCGTAAATAGCCTTGGTGCTAGTCCATCTCCAATTGTTGTTCTAGTAGTAATCTTTGTGCTTGGTGTGTTCATGACGAACTTCATGTCTAATACTGCTACCTGTGCATTATTGGTACCAATCGGTCTTAGCTTAGCATCTCAATTGGGCTTCGATCCAAAAGCGGTGCTTGCAGCTATCGTAATCGCTAGCTCCTTAGCGTATGCTACCCCAATTGGTATGCCTGCGAATACTATGGTATACAACATTGCTGGTTATAGCTTCATGGATTATGTGAAAGCTGGTTTGCCACTCATCGTTGTATCTAGCATAGTAGCGCTTATATTGTTACCAATTTTATTCCCATTTTAATGAGATAATATAAGTTTTTTAGAAAGAGCCCTAATGTATGTTGCATTAGGGCTCTTTCTCATATGTGCAATAGGTAGTGATAAACGTATTAGATAATATAATTTAGCTATTAGATGTTTTAGATGTTTTAGATGTATTATACGTATTTGACGTATTAGATTTTCTATACGTCTTAGGCATCTTAGATCTATTAGATATATTACTAAATTTGTTAGTGATTACTATTAGACAATCAAGAGACTTTCACATATAATAGAGTAATGTAAGTGTACAAATATACATTCACAGTAGACAAAAAGTAGATAAAGTTTATTAATAGTTGTTATATAGGTTTAATGTGGCCATAGTGCCAAGGAGGCTTTATGTTAAGCGATATTGAGATTGCCCAACAGAATAAAATGGAAAAAATTCAGGTCATTGCAGATAAATGCGGATTAACACCTGATGACATTGAACAATATGGTCATTATAAAGCGAAGATTTCTTTTGATGCTATTCGTCGCTTAGAATCTAAAGCTGATGGTAAATTAGTGCTCGTTACGGCTATTACACCGACGCCAGCAGGTGAAGGGAAGTCTACAACGAGCATTGGTCTTGTACAAGGCTTACAAAAAATTGGCAAAAATGCGATTGCCACATTGCGTGAGCCATCCTTAGGTCCTGTATTTGGCATTAAGGGTGGTGCAGCAGGTGGCGGTTACGCTCAAGTTGTACCGATGGATGATATTAATCTTCATTTTACAGGTGATATGCACGCTATTACAGCAGCTAATAATTTATTGTCCGCGATGATCGACAATCACATCCATCAAGGTAATGAATTGCAAATCGATTTGCGTCAACTTTCTTGGACTCGTGTTTTAGATATGAATGACCGTGCACTTCGCAACGTAACTGTAGCACTTGGTGGCAAAGTGTGCGGTTTCCCACGAGAAGATCACTTCATGATTACTGTTGCTTCTGAAATCATGGCTATTCTTTGCTTGGCTAAAGATCTAGAAGATTTAAAAGAACGCTTTGGTCGTATCGTTATCGGCTGTAATTTAGCAGGTGAGCCTGTTTATGTTCATCAACTTGGTTGCCAAGGTGCGATGGCCCTTCTTATGAAAGATGCCATAAAGCCGAATTTAGTACAAACATTAGAACATACACCAGCTATCGTTCACGGTGGTCCATTTGCTAACATCGCTCATGGTTGTAACTCCATCGTAGCTACAAAGCTTGGCCTTAAATTAGGCGATATCGTAGTTACTGAAGCTGGTTTCGGTGCTGACTTAGGGGCTGAAAAGTTCCTCGACATTAAATGTCGTTACGGTGAAATTTTCCCTGATACAATTGTAATCGTAGCTACATTGCGTGCTCTTAAAATGCATGGTGGTGTGCCTAAACAAGAACTTAGCACTGAAAATGTTGAGGCCGTTACGAAAGGTTTCAGCAATTTGCAAAAAGCTATTGAAAACATGCGTTACTTCAATGTGCCTGTATTGGTAGCAATTAATAAATTTGCTACCGATACCGATGCAGAGATTGCTGAATTGACTCGTCTCTGTGATGACTTTGGTGTACCTGTAGAGCTCAATGAATGTTGGGAAAAAGGCGGCGAAGGCGGCATTGATATGGCTAAAAAAGTCGTTGAATTGCTTGAAGGTTCTAAACCAACACCTAAATTTGTATATGCTTTAGAAGATAGCTTAGAAGAAAAGGTAAATAAAATCGTTAAAACCATTTATGGTGGCGATGGCGTTATCTTTACAGATAAAGCTAAAAAGCAAATTAAACAATTAGCTGATTGGGGCCTTGATCGTTTACCTGTATGTATGGCAAAAACACAATACTCCTTATCTGATAATCCAGCTTTATTAGGGGCACCGAAAGGATTTACTATCACCGTATCCGATATCCGCGTTGCTAATGGGGCAGGCTTTATCGTATGCCGTACCGGTGATGTAATGGTTATGCCTGGTCTTCCTAAACGTCCTGCCGCTCTTAATATGGATATCGAAGCAGATGGTATGATTAAAGGCTTATTCTAATATAAATTCTTTGTAGTAGACATTTTCTTAACCGCCTATTGGTAGTGTCTGCTTTCACTAGTTTATATAGTGTTTTTATCTGTATATTTTTATAGAAATGACAAAGCGATAACAAGGATAGCTTGTTATCGCTTTTACATGAGGTCTTGTTATGAATTTAGTAGAACAACGTGTTGTAGATTTTGTAGCTGCTACGGCGTCTAAAGAACCTACACCAGGTGGTGGTGCTATCGCAGCATTAACTGCCGCAACTGGTGCAGCATTAGCAGAAATGGTAGCGAACTTAACCTTTGGTAAAAAGGGCTACGAAGAGGTTCAAACCGAAATGGAAGAACTTCAAGCTAAGGCCGAAGCGATTCGTAATCGCATGCTCGAATTATCTCAAGCTGATGCAGATGTATTTAATATCTTTATGAATGCCTTAGGCTTGCCAAAGAATACAGATGAAGAAAAGGCTACGCGCACAGCGGCGATTCAACAAGCTTATAAAGATGCTGCGATGGTTCCCTTTGAAATCGGCGAGTTAGCCTATCAAATCTTTGATTTAGCAGAGTTAGCATCTAAAAAAGGTAATCAAAATCTTATTACTGATGGTATTATTGCTGCAATCAATGCTCGTGCTGCAGTAAAGGCGGCATTCCTAAACGTACGTATTAATTTATCTGGTATTAAAGATGAATCCTTTGTAACTGATATAACCACAAAAATGAATGCTATTGAAACAGGTTTAGATGATAAAGAAGCGGTAATTATAGCATTATATGTATAGCTAGCTCAAAATAGCAGTTTAAAATAACAAGATATACGACTGTATATACTAATAAATAATACTTTGAACGATTTCGAACGATTGATAATTTTAAAAATCTAATGTTCGGAAAAGTTCGGAAGAGAACTTATTATTTCTTTTAAAAATAATAAGTTCTCTTTTTTCTATTGTTAAAATCCGAACGATAGTGTAAAATAAATGGGTGTTATTTCGAGGTTTGATGTAGGAGACATTATGACAGATCAAAAACAAATGAATACGGTCGATAGTATGTTGCCAATACCACAGCTCTTTGCCTTTGGTTTACAGCACGTATTGGCCATGTATGCAGGTGCCGTTGCCGTACCTATTATCGTGGCACAGGCCATGCACTTACCTGTGGAAGATTTGATTCGCTTAATTACAGCGGACTTATTTACTTGCGGTGTTGCCACATTAATCCAGACATTAGGTTTTGGTAATATTGGTGGACGTATTCCAATGATCCAAGGGGTTACCTTTGCATCTGTAGGCCCTATGGCCATGATTGGTGCCCAACATGGTATGACTGCTATTTACGGTGCAATTATTATAGCTGGTTTATTTACCTTTTTTATAGCGCCATTCTTTAGTCGTCTTATTCGATTATTCCCGCCTGTAGTTACAGGTACAATTATTACCATAATTGGTATTAACTTGATGCCAGTTGCTATTAATTGGATGGGCGGTGGCGTAGGCAATCCAAATTTTGGTAGTTTTACAAATATTGGACTAGGGTTCCTTACCTTCTTAATCGTCGTATTTGTTTACAAATTTGCCAAAGGATTCTTTAGTAATCTTTCCGTTTTAATTGGCTTGATTGCAGGTACAGCAATTGCGTTTGCCATGGGCGTTACAAACTTTGATGAAGTTGGTCGTTCCCACTGGATTGCGTTTATTGAGCCTTTCTATTTCGGGTTACCAACCTTTGATTGGGCGTCTGTACTTTCCATGATTATCGTAATGCTTGTAGTTATGGTAGAAACTACAGGTGATAGTATCGCTATTGGTGAAATCGTAGATAAGCCAATTGGTCGTAAAGAATTGGCATCTATTATTCGTGCTGATGGCATTTCTACTGTTATCGGTGGTATTCTTAATAGTTTCCCATATACAGCATTCGCTCAAAACGTTGGCCTTATTGCGGTGACAGGTGTTAAGAGCCGCTTTGTTGTAGCTGCATCTGGTGTAATCCTGATTTTATTGGGGTTATTCCCTAAATTAGCGGCTATCGTAGCTAGCATTCCGAATGCCGTGTTGGGCGGTGCTGGTATTGCCATGTTCGGCATGATCGTTGCTAGTGGTATTCGTTCCTTAGGCAAGGTTAGCTTTGAAGGCAATCATAATTTAATGCTCGTAGCTATCAGTATTGGTGTAGCTATGATTCCAATTGCAGCGCCAAACTTTTATGCTAATTTCCCTGCGTGGGCACAAATTATTTTAAAATCTGGTATCACTTTCGGTAGTATTATGGCAATTTTGCTTAATTTACTACTTAATGGTGTTAATCGTGGTGACGAAATTAAAGAAATGGGTCGCAGATAAAAAATTACTAAAAAAGAACTCTGTTCCTTGGAGCAGAGTTCTTTTTTAGTGATTAAATTCACAGGAAATTTGTGTGAATACTATGCTATAATAAATAGATAATTGTAGAATAATTTTGTGATGCTTTCAGTAATATGAAAATTATAAAAATGACTACAATTACATGTTGAAATAAAGTTATGTATATATGGTATGTTCCCATAAGAAGGGAAGGGTTACATGGCAGAAGGAAAAATTATTGCTATCTCCATTAGTGAGAGAAAAGGGCAAAAGAAACATAATATTGAATCCGCTAATCTTATCGTAGATCATGGTATGGAAGGTGATGCTCATGCCGGTAATTGGCATCGTCAAATCAGTTTGCTTGGCATTGCAAGTATCGAGCATATGCGTGCTCAAGGGGCGGATGTAAAACCTGGTGATTTCGCTGAAAATATTACAGTTGAAGGTATGGTACTGTATGAATTGGCAGTAGGTACACAACTACAAGTTGGTAAAGATGTTATTCTTGAAATCACACAAATCGGTAAGGAATGTCACCATGGTTGTGAAATCATGAAACAAGTTGGTTCTTGCATTATGCCTACACAAGGCATTTTTGGTAAAGTTCTTAAAAATGGTACGATTCACGTAGGTGATGAGGTATCTATTATTAAATAATTCTGTATTGGTAAACGAGGTGTGTTATGAAAGACGCATGGGGCCGTACAATTGAATATGTACGTCTGTCGCTGACAGATGCGTGTAATTTCTGTTGTCCCTATTGCCGACCTGCAGAAATTACGCCTCAAAGTCAAACACAACTATTATCCGTTGATGAATGGATGACCATCTTAGAGGCTTTCCATCGTATTGGTGTGAAAGCTGTGCGACTAACAGGTGGTGAACCATTGTTATACCCTCATATTGAAGAGTTGTTAGAACGGATCAAAGCAACTGGTTGGTTTGAAGATATTTCTATGACTACTAATGGTAGTCTATTATCATCTCGTGCTCAACGGTTGAAAAAACTAGGTTTAAACCGCGTAAATATCAGTTTGGACTCCCTTGAAAGTGACGCCTTTGCCACTTGTGTCGGTAAAGAAGGTCAACTTGAGTCCGTCCTTGATGGTATTCGAAGTGCTATTAATGCTAACTTTAAGTCTGTAAAAATCAATACGGTTTTGTCTCGACATTGGTCTGATGATGAAGTTAAGTCGTTATTACAATATGTAGAAAAGTGGCCTGTTGTATGGCGCTTTATTGAATATATGCCATTCCAAGGTGATGCATTCCATGGACCAACTTTTGATGAGTGGCGAGCTCAATTGGAACGTGTCAGTGGGGGGCCTCTTACAGAGGTTCACTCTGTTTATGGCTTTGGTCCTGCTACATATTTAGCATTGCCAAGTGGTAAGGCGGTAGGCTTTATTTTCTCAATGTCTCATAGCTATTGTGATACATGTAATCGTGTTCGACTCACATCAGATGGTCAGATGCGCTTATGCTTATTGCGTGATGATGAGGCTGATTTGGTTTCCCTCGTGCGAAATGGCGCTACAGCAGAGATGTTAGCTGAGCATATAGAGCGAGCATTACAGCGTAAACAAGAACGACATGATGGAATAGGAATGGATCAACCAGAACGTCCAATGTGGCGCATCGGAGGGTAGTATGGGATTTTTTGATTTTCTAAAACCAAGATCAAAAGAAAATATTGAATCATGCTGGCCTGGTGGTAAATTCCTTCAAGTCCATATAGAGTACGATACCATAAAAGCTGTATTTACCTATTTTGGCCGCTACGGTTTGAAATTTAGTGTACCTAAGGATAATCTAACACATGTTGTTGTTAAAGAGGTAAGTCGTACACATAGTGTACTTCAACTATATAGTGGTGAAGACTGCGTAGGAACGAGT
>ERZ1699261.533-NODE-533-length-10356-cov-3.801056_pt1 | contig 10356 bp, 25 predicted proteins | sample MGYA00581524_ERZ1699261 | MGnify/ENA primary metagenome ERZ1699261 (study PRJEB42319, sample SAMD00040338) | human oral metagenome | material: saliva | host: Homo sapiens | study: EMG produced TPA metagenomics assembly of PRJDB4115 data set (Metgenomic analysis of... | reverse complement strand
CTATCCAGGTGTAAACGTTGGACGTGGTGGAGACGATACTTTGTTCGCTAAAGTTGAAGGCGTAGTACGTTTCGAACGTAAAGGTCGCGATAAGAAACAAGTTTCTGTTTACCCAATCGCAAAATAATCGCTCTATATACCATTAAATAAGGCTTTCCATGATTTTCGGAAAGCCTATTTTTTATTTTGGTACCCAGTTTGGTACCCATATTTAAAATCCGATATAAGTAGCAAATTTATTGGCCACTTCATTTTTTGCTTTTTGGGTAACGTGAGCATATATATCCATAGTTGTTTGGATATTCTCGTGACCAAGTCTTTCCTGGACTTCCTTTATAGTTGCTCCAGCTTCAAAGAGCAAAGAACAATGTGTGTGCCTGAATCCATGAGGTGTGATTCGCTTAAATTTTGGGTGCTTCCTCCAAATTTTATTCAGCATATTATTGACATGAACAACACTTCTAGGACCTCCATCTTCATTTTTAAAAAGTAGTCCTTTGGTACTAAATTTGTGCCATTTTTTCAAGACTTCGATTGTCTTTGGATCCAGAGTAATTGTCCGAGCGCTCTTTTTGGTTTTTGGTGTTTGGAAGATTAGTTTATTATCTTCACCTTTCGCTAGTGTTTGCTTGACAGCAATCTGGCCATTCTTCAAATCAACATCAGACCATCTCAGAGCACTTATTTCATTTTTTCTCATGCCCGTAAAAGCAAGTAATCTAAAATATGTCAGCATTTCTACATCATCAAAGCCTTTAACAATCTCAAAGAATTCTTGCAGCTCTTCTTTGTTGTAGAATTTTTCAAGTTCATCCGTATTATTTTTTTGTCTTTTCGGCTTCAGGGTCTTTCTCATTGGATTATTTTCGATGAGTTCCATTGAAATGGCATAATCAAAGATTTGATTCGCTATACTGATGATCCCAAAAAATCTTTTATACTCATCCGCCCACTTATTAACTTGAGCCTGGCACATAGATAGACTGATTTTATTGATTGGCTTATCTCCAAAGTTAGGAATAATCCACTTATCAGCAATATTCACTTGACTTACATAGGTAGACTCTTTCACAGTATGCTTATAATGCTCTTTCCAGATTTCATAAACTTGTTGGAAAGTGGTAGTAGTATTCTTAGACCTAAAACTTTTCTTCTCGTATTCAGTCAAGCATTTAGCTTCTGCAAGTCTTGCTTCTCGTTCTGTCTTAAACCCCCGCCTTTTCGTAATTATCTTTTTATTCGTTAGTGGATCTATGCCATGATACGCTTTGAAGTAATAAGCAGTAGAACCACCTTTTTCATACTTACCAATCATTGCTTTTTTCCTCATTTCTTGATAAAATGGGTATAGTAAAGAGGGCCTTTTAATGCCATTCTTTTCTATACAGTACATCCTCACATCTTTGCTTGCAGGCGGTGTGGGGATTTTTTTATTTTAGATTCTTTAATAAAGATATAATTTCTTCATTTTGTTTAATAATAATCTGATTTTGTTGGATTTGAACTTTTTCAAGTGCGCCTGGTCCAGTTGCATTAATTATTGCGACTGCCTTACTATTTAAAACATTGCCAATATATGCAGCATGTTCTGGATATTTTTCAAGAATATCAATCATGTCATTTTCTTCAAAATAAGGAATTGCATCAGAATAGTATTTTTGTTTCTGTTGTTCTTCTTTTGAAGTTGTATTTTTTCCACCAAATAATGCCATTTTAAAAAACTCCTTCTTAAATTTATTAACTGCCAGTTAATCTATAAAATTCTTCTTGAATCATCTGTTCACCCCAAGTTGTCGCAATTTTATGCCTTTCAGCAAATCTCAACCAATTGAATTCTGAAGGCTCGCATTGAGACAATTCTTCAGATATGAGATGACGAACCATGAAGCGGTCTGCTTCATTTTCGTATTTATAAAGCAGTCTCTTGTAATGTGCTGGATTGTGATTTATGTGCCCTAATTCGTGCAGAATAACCTCTTCTCGTTCCTCCATGGATAAATCCCTATTAACGTAAATGATGCGCTCATCGGGGAAATAGAACCCTCTACGCTCCCACATAGTCTCTGGAAACAGATAAAGCGTGACCTGATATTCATCCAGCAATTCATTCACTTTCAATGTCAGACACCCCCAAAGAGAGTTTAATGATCTGCGCAATCTTGTCAACATCTTCATCTGACAGTGGTTTACCATCGAAGAGAACCACACGTTCACGAAGATTGGATAAGTCAACAATACGACCATCAGCAGTAGTGACAGACTCACTTGGAAGACTTGGATTATCAGTTCGACCAAGAATATAATCAGTCGAAACATTGAAGTATTCAGCTATTTTCGCCAAATGTTCGGCAGATGGTGTTTTTTTATTTTTCAAACTATACAAGTAATTTGTACTAAAACCGAGGTCTTCAGATACTTTTTGAAGGTTTACACCACGCTTCTTTGCAAGTTCTTTGATTCTTTCAAATGCTTCAAACATTGTAAAATCAACCTTTCTAAAGAACTCACAAAAACTTTTTTACACAAAAGTGTAATTTTTTTTAAAAAACTATTGACAAAAATAATACGTTCGTGTAAAATAGTTCTTGTAAGTTAATAAGTTGGTAAAAAACAATGTAAAAACTTATCTAAAAATTAATAGCTTTGGCGAGCAACAACAATTGATAGATTTGTTATTTTATCAAGTCTTTTACTACGCTCTTATTTTACACAAACGTATTATAAAAGTCAAGAAATAACACTTTCGTATTTACCAACTTTTTAACTTTACAAAAAAACAATAAAGGAGGAGGGCTCATGAGTCAACAACACAAAAAATGGATTGAGATTGTCAAAGAGAAAATCAAAAATCGAGGTTGGTCGCAAACGGACTTAGCTATTGTTATCGGCGTAAGTCCATCAGCAATCACTCAATTATTCAAAGATGGAAAAGGGAGTGACGACTTAAAGCTACGAATTAATAAAAAACTGAAAATCTCAGAGTCTTGGGAAAAATTTGAGGAGTAAGAAATGAACGAAATTTTTAATTTTCACGGACAAGATGTCCGCACTTTAACAATCGATGACGAGCCTTGGTTCGTTGGAAAAGATGTCGCTGACATTTTAGGATATGCTAAACCACTAGATGCAATTTCTCGGCACGTTGATGAAGATGACTCCGTGAAATACGGACTCACCGACAATCTAGGTCGAACACAAAATACTATCATCATCAACGAGTCAGGCTTGTATTCTCTAATTTTATCAAGCAAATTGCCACAGGCAAGAGAATTCAAGCGTTGGGTGACATCAGAAGTCCTTCCAGCCATTAGAAGACAAGGTGGTTTCATCCGTGAGGATTTAGACGAAGATGCCTTCATTGCTCTATTTACTGGGCAAAAAGAACTTCGGAAACAACAAGTCACAATGCTAGAAGATATCGACTATCTCAAGAATGAACAACCAATTCATCCAAGTTATGCTCAGTCGCTATTGAAGAAGCGCAAAGCTCGTGTCGTTGCTTGCCTGGGTGGCATTGACAGTCCAGCTTATGCAAACAAGACATTCGCTCAATCTGTCTTCAGACAAGCTGAGATTGATTTCAAAGATCATTTCAATATCAGTCGCTATGACTTACTGCCAAAAAAATTTGCAGAAGCAGCACTTGCTTACTGGATGACTTGGGAACCAAGTACCAACACTAAAATGAAAATCATGGAATTAAATGCGTACATCGCATAAAAAAAGCACCTGACGGAAATCAGGTACTTACTAAAATAACTACTTACATTATACCACATCAGGAGGTTATTGTGAATATTCTCAGTGAAGATTTTGAAAATGGTATTCGCTCTGTCGTTCAAAATCAATTCAAAGAATCTTTCAACGAATTGTTAGAGCACGAGACGATTGAAAAGCGATGGCTCTCAATCGAAAGTGCTGCCAATTATTCAGATTGTAGCACGAATACCATCCGCAAATGGTTAAAAATGGGTTTAAACCTATATAAAATTGACGGAACAAAACGAATTGACAAGAATGAACTCGATGAGTTTATTCAAGCAAATCTTGTAAGTTAGGATTAGAAAGTAAAAAAAAATGAAATTACTAGACAGAATCACAAAATGGTTTTTCAACACAACAAAAATCGAAGTCAACACCGACTGGCGATTGGTTGCGTTGGATAAAAATCGAAAGCTGATTGAAGTTGAAGAAAAACTACAAGAAGCAAATCAACGATACCATGACAAGTGCGTTGAATGCGGAATCTTATATCAGCGCATCGCTGACCTGGAAAAGTTATTAGAGGTGTAGAAATGTATATCATATCAATCTATGTCAAAAATATTGAAACAGGGGAAGATGAATTCAGTATTATTGGAAGAGATTTTTTACCTGTTGGTGAGCAAGATTATTCAGTTACTGTTTTTGACACGAAAGAAGAAGCTATTGCTTATTTAAAATCAGCTTCTTACGAAGCTTATGGAGTATATGGAAATGACTGGAGATACAAAGACAAGACTTCTTCTGGAATGGAATCCCGTTGCAAAATTTGGAAAGTAGAACATTAGAGGTATAGAAAATGACAGAACCAACTATGGCTAGCCAATTCCTTGGAATTGCAACAACTATGATTAGTTTGTTCATTGTATTGTCACTGATTGCATACGGTGAACAAAAAGCAAAAGATAAGATGCATAAGCAGCAAGAACATGACAAGATGATTATTGAAGTTTACCAACAAGGCAGAAATCAGTTTAACAATATTGCAAGAGAAAACATTCGTAACTGCGATAGACAATCTACATACGATACCCAACCACCTGTCGGACTATCGAAGAAGCAAAAATAAGGAGTCAGGACAATGTCAAAAGCCAATTTTAAACAATTAATCATTTGGGTTGAAAATACAATCCAAATCAACAAAGAACTTATCGAAGAAACATCAAGACCGTTATCAAAACACGAAGAAACATTCTTTAAAAACAATTTTGAAAAATTAACGTTAATCAAAGAATACCTTATTGACTACCAAAAACTTGCAGATGACTACCGTGCACTGGATAAAAAATATTATTTATTAAGACTCCAGAAAATGGAATTAGATAGCCGTTTGATTTTTGAAGATATGAAGAAGGACTATCGAGCGAATCGTAGAAAGTGGAAAGCAAAGATATAACGCTGCTAGGAGAAGTATATGTCTGATAATAAAAAATATTACTACTTAAAATTGCGAGATAATTTTTTTGACAATGACGATATAGCAATCCTTGAAAGCATGCCAGACGGGATACTTTATTCTAACATACTACTAAAACTTTATCTTAGGAGCCTTAAAAACAACGGTAAATTGATGTTTAATGACCGTATACCTTATAACGCACAGATGTTATCAACAATCACCAGACAACCAATTGCAGTTGTAGAAAAAGCAGTCGGGATATTTAAAGAGATGGGATTGATTGAGGTGCTAGACAATGGGGCCATCTATATGCTTGATATCCAAAATTTTATTGGTTCATCAAATACTGAAGCAGATAGAAAACGTGAATATAGACGAAAAATCGCTTTAGAAAAAGGTCAAGAACTCTTGGGACATTTGTCCGGACAAATGTCGGACGAACAGGCACCAGAGATAGAGATAGAGAATAGAGATATAAAAGAGATAGATTATACAAAGGACAAATCTCCTGCTGCTATTGCTGGATATTATCAATCTCGCATCGGGGTGCTTGATGGTAAACAATTTGAACAACTAATTGACTACATTCAATTTGATCATATGGAGTATGAATTAGTAAAACTTGCGATTGACAAGGCTGCTGATAATTCAAAACGAAGTTTTGGATATGTAAATAGCATTTTGAAGAATTGGTTGCAAAATGGTATCAAAACTACTGTGCAACAAGAAGAAGAGCAATCAAAATTTAACAACTCAAGGGGATTTACTAATTCTAGTGGGAATCAATCAGAACAGGAGGCTAAGAAAGAATGGGGGTTCTAGAATTAATTCAACAATTTGAAGAAAACTTCTACCCAATAAGTGATCAGAAAAAATCTCTTTTGAAAAAACAATCAAAAGAGATCGTGATAGCTTGCTTGTCAGATATGGCAAGCTGGAAAGTTTGTGGAGGTAAGCTAACATGGTAACTGATGCACTAGAAGAAATGGCGCTCTCTTATCACAGGAATACTGAAGAACAAAATGAAATTTGCGACAAACACAAAATTCCCTTGATTAAAATCATCCGGACAAACGATATCCTCTGTCGCTTATGCGAATCAGAACGGATTCATGCAGAGAATCAATTAAGAGTCAATGAGCTTGCTGATGCAGAGCATGAACGAGAGCGGAAGTTCTATCTTGAGAGATTCTCTCTATATGATGATGTGTTGAAGAATGCAACTTTAGATAACTTTGATACACCGACAGAAAAAGAAGTTCAAAAGTTAGAATTTGCCCAAAAAATCTGTAAAGAGTGGTCAGATGGTGCCAGAAATAATGTTGTTTTTCAAGGCGAAGCTGGAACCGGTAAAAGCCATCTTGCTTTTGCGATTATGAAGAAACTATCAGAAATTACAAAAGAAATTGCTATCTTCATCAATGTTACTGACCTGCTGATGAAAATCAAGACAGATTTCAGCCAGGAAGAGTTCCTGGTCAATAAAATTGCTAGTGCAAAATTCCTGGTATTAGATGATCTTGGAATGGAAAAGGACAGCGAGTGGTCTTTCAGTATCCTTTACAACATCCTCAATAAAAGAGCCAACACGATTATCACTACAAACCTAACTGCGCAGAAAATCGAGAAGCGATACGGTCGGCCATTTATGAGTCGTTTGATGAAAGGTGTAGACAATGATCATTTGATGGTATTCAATGATTTAAAAAATAAAAGGAAAGATTATTTTTAGAGAGGTGGCACACCTTGTTATTAAAACTGTATTTCGTCTACAACGGCCATCGAAAATTCCTTCTCGGTCATTTCGATAATGTGGATGAACTTATCGAACAAATGAAAAGCCATCAGAAAGCTTATTCATCAATCACAAAACCAAAATTCAAAAAATATATCGGAAAAGACGATGTACGTTTTGATTATGGCGCACTAGATTGTTATTACTTAGCAGAAAAATCAACGTGCCGCGAACCACGTTAAAAGCGAGCTAGAATATGCGTCAGACTTGGACGAATGACGTATAAAGAATTTGCTAGCTCTTGTATCTTTGAGCCATGAGGTGCAAGAGCTGGATTTTTAGTAATCAGGTTAAAACATGAAATACAACAAACAAGCCATGATTAAAGCTTTGAAACATTCAATCGGAGTGGCAGAAAAAAGGATTGAAGAACTGAAGAAACCAAGTCAAAAATCAACGGCGCACATAAGAGCTGCTGAGCGTGATTTTTGGAAGAAGAAACTGAAAAGGTATCAAGAACAGTTGGAGGAGTTTAAGAATGAATAAACAGGAATTGATTAAGAAGTATAAAGAACTGGAGGAAGGCTCATTTGATATTGGAGCGCTTGTAGTTTGTCAGTTAATTCTAAAAGACTTGGAACAACTAGACGAACCCGAAAAAGGTCACGCAGACGAAGCACCTCGTTATGTCAAGAACATACTAGCACGATTGCGAGAATTGCCATTACATGATAGAGAGGTCTGGCTGAAAGCTATCATGGGTGAATTTGAACGGGATTTCAGTCGTGCAAAATGGCGTGAGGGTTATGAGCAAGGTAAGTTTGAAGGTATGATTGAGCGTGATAAAGTCGCAATCCCGCAGTTTGTGGCGGATTGGATTGAAGAGTGTAAAAATGATGATTTCCATTTATTCGGCGCAATGGAAGCCATTTCTTTAAACCAAAAAAAACTTGATTATTGGTTTAGAGAAGACGACAACATGGAACTTTTCGCTCGTGCATGGTTGGATGGCTACGAGAAAGAGAAGCGTTATCTAGTATGAGCTAGGAAATATCAAGAGACATGCAAGGGATTTATATGAGAGTCTTGTATGGTTGCAGTATGCGAAGGAAGAGGTGGAATAAATGGAAAATTTAATGTTTTGGGGAATGTTTATTGCTTGTTTGCTGATTTCGGCTATGACATTTTATATTATGTACTCTCAAGCGATGGTCAATAGAGATTTAGAAAGAAAATACAAAGACTTAAACCAAGAAATTTCAAGAGTTTTTGGTTGGGATAATTATGACTGGGCAAATAATTTTAGGGATTATGCTCGCAAAGTTGAAGAACTTATCAAGTTTAAAAAAGAAATTGAACAACTTGAAATCATTAAAAAAGCAATAGAAGTCAAAAGTTTGGAAGAGTTGCAGAAGAAGAAAGAACAGGTTGAACAGGAAATTAAGAAGTTGGAGGAAAAACAATGACACGACCAAACAGATACCCTTACACAAGAAGCCAGTGGATTGAAGAAACCGCTGATTATTATACATATGCAAATGATATTTGTTTTACAAATCATATTTTAAAAAATAGACTTACTAGAGAAATTAAGAATAAGGAGGTTGAGTGATGGAAGAAGTTATTATGGCTACATTACCTAACAAAGAATTAAATCGTTTGATTAAAATTGAAATTGCAGTTGAAAATCTAATTGAGAACGGAATACTGGACGAAGATGTATATAACCAGTATTTGAACGAAGCTTAATTTGAGGAGGTGGAAGAATGATAATGTCAGATGAAGAATACCTAAAATTCATAGAAAACGGTCAAAAGTACGCTTTGGAAATCCTTAGAGAATATTTCAAAAACGATGATGATGATGATGAGGAGGTCACAGAATGATACCAAAATTTAGGGTTTGGGTTAGACCAAAAAAACGTATGATTGAAACGAATGACATTCTTTCTATTGACTATGAATATGAAGAGGTAGAAACACAATTTATTGATGGTTTACCAGATGATAGAGATTTAGAAAGTTTTCTTTTTAAAGATGTTATCCTCATGCAATCAACAGGACTCAAAGACAAGAACGGTAAGGAAATCTTTGAGGGGGATATAATCACGACAAATGCTTATGGTTGTATCGTAAGTTTTGGTGAATATACTTACTTTGAAGATGAAGATACACAAACAACAGCAATCGGATTTTACTTATCATTTCTGAATGTTACTCCAGCAACTTATGCGCCTTTTGAAAAGTTTTATTGGGATAATTGCGAAGTGATAGGAAATATTCATGAAAATGAATTAGATTTGATTATGTACGAGGCTTGGAAATTTAATAAGGAGCAAGAAGAATGAAAAACACACTAATTCGCTTCTTGCTCGCTTGGTCGCTTATCGCTACGTGCTTACTATTCATGCAACAGAAACCCTTGCTAGTCTATCACGCTGATAGCAAGGCACAGATTACTGGCAAGGTTACGGAAAAACGAAAAATCGGTAGTTTGTTCACTATCACGATAAACGGGAACGTGTTTGTAGTGAGTGAACAGAAGTACAACAATACAGAAATTGGAAAAGAGGTAAAATTATGAAATACAAAACTAAAATCAATGGAAAAGAAATCGAATACGGTGCACTAGTTGAAAAATCACATTTTTCAGACGAAGAATGGTCTGCTATTTATGCAGAGATTGCAAAACAAAATTATCCAGAAATCTTTGAAAGCAGAAAATCAGATACTGCATTTATTGATACACTCGGTGCCTTGACTTCACTAGAAGAACGATACGAAGCATTACTAGAGCTACTGCCACAAGATCAATTCTCTCGGGCTGGCACTCATCCGAAATGGGTAGCAGACGCAGTGGCAGAGAACACGCTGAATAAAGTGGATACACAATACGATGTGTCGGTTTTAATTGAACGATGTGAAACTCTAGAGGAATTGAAGAACGAGCTGACAGAGTATTTTGAGTTGGAAGAATTGTAGGAGATGAGGTAGAAATATGATGAAAAAATTATTCGCTACAATTTTAATTAGTTTGTCTTTTGTTAGTCTTGTAGGATGTGGAAATAAGGATATTTTAGGAACAACCTTTACTTTCAAATATGCAAAAGTAAAATTAGTTGACGGGCAAATTGTCGAAGGTAAGGTAGCACAATGGGCGAAATATGAACGACAAGATAGCGTTCGAGTTACTTTTGAAAATGGAGAGGTGTATTACACTCACTCAAGCAATGTAACGTTGTATAACAAATAGAAAGGCGCTAATATGAACACGCTAAAGAATGTAAAGCAATGGTTTATCGACCGTGACTTAGAAAACGGTGGGCGGTTAGACAAACAGTCACTTAAATTAAGTGAAGAATTCGGTGAGCTCTGCGCTGGCTATCTAAAGAAGAACGAACAGCTTATGAAGGATAGCATCGGAGATTGTGCAGTCGTGATTATCGGATTAGGACTACTAA
>ERZ1699261.525-NODE-525-length-10439-cov-5.403220_pt1 | contig 10439 bp, 7 predicted proteins | sample MGYA00581524_ERZ1699261 | MGnify/ENA primary metagenome ERZ1699261 (study PRJEB42319, sample SAMD00040338) | human oral metagenome | material: saliva | host: Homo sapiens | study: EMG produced TPA metagenomics assembly of PRJDB4115 data set (Metgenomic analysis of... | reverse complement strand
CACCAAACAAAGACTTCATTGGAACTCCAGATTCAATTACTGTTCAAGCAAAAGATGCAAACGGAACTCCAGCAACTGCGAAATACACACCAACAGTTACTCCAGTAGCACCAACTGCTGAAGATGTAACATCAACTGGTAAACAAGGACAAGAACAAAAAGAAACTCCTAAGTTTACTGAAGGTGATCCAGTAGCACCAATCACAATTAACGCTGATCAACCAGCTAAATTCATCGACCCAGAAACAGGCGAACCAACAGATGCGACTGAATTACCAGCGATGAAAGATGGAAAACAAGTAGGTACTTACAAACTTGATCCATTAACAGGTGAAGTAACATTCACACCAAATAAAGACTTTGTTGGAACTCCAGATGGAATTTCTGTTCAAGCAAAAGATGCAAACGGAACTCCAGCCACTGCGAAATACACACCAACAGTTACTCCAGTAGAACCAACTGCAGAAGATGTAGAGTCAACTGGTAAACAAGGACAAGAACAAAAACAAACACCTAAATTCACTGAAGGTGATCCAGTAGCACCAATCACAATTAACGCTGATCAACCAGCTAAATTCATTGACCCTGAAACTGGCGAACCAACAGATGCGACTGAATTGCCAGCAATGAAAGATGGTAAACAAGTGGGTACTTATACAATTGACCCAGCAACAGGTGAAGTAACGTTCAAACCTAACAAAGACTTTGTTGGAACTCCAGATGGAATCAAAGTTCAAGCAAAAGATGCAAACGGAACTCCAGCAACTGCGACTTACACACCAACAGTTACTCCAGTAACTCCAACTGCAGAAGATGCAGAAACAACTGATGTTCAAGGTAAGACACAAACAGCGAAACCTAAATTCACTGAAGGTGACTCTGATGTGCCACTTGATGACACAGTACCTGCAACATTCGAAGATGGATCAACTACGAAAGTAATTCCTGGTGTAGGAACATTTACAGTAGCTCCAGACGGAACAATCACATTTGTTCCAGAACCAAACTTTACTGGTGTTGCTCCAGCTGTAACAATTCAACGTGTTGACAAGAATGGTACAGTTGTGAAAGCAAACTATGTTGCAACAGTTACACCAGCTCCAGTGGAACCTGCTAAACCAGCGGAGCCTGCTAAACCAGCGGAGCCAAAACAAGAAGCTCCACAGCAAACGGTTGTAGCACCAGCTGTTGAGAAAACAACTCAAACAGAATTACCAAATACTGGTACAAGCGATGAATACGGAGTATTTAGTGCAGCAGCATTAAGTATCCTAGCATCAGTAGGTTTAGTAGCTACATCTCGTAAAAAAGATGAAGAGCAAGAAGCTTAATTTAAAACATTAAGAACAGCATGGGACTAGGGCAACCTAGCCCCATGTTTTTTTAGTAAAATAAATTGTAGAAATGCGTTGAATACGATAAAATTAAGAGATTAAGTCACTCAAATTTGAAAGAATAAAAAGGAAGGAGGTAGCTATGTTTAGTTCGAAAAATACTCAGATGAATGAGCGTAAAAATCGTTCGAAAGTAACGCGTTATGCGATTAAGAAGCTTAGTATGGGAACAGCATCTGTAGCGGTCGCATTAGGATTTCTATTTCTGCAAGGACAAAGCGTTGTTTTAGCCGATACCGTAGAAACAACTCAAAGTGCTACTGAAACAAAAGCAGAGGAAACCACGGAAAAAGCAGAAGCAACTTCTGAAGAAACAACGACTACCTCTGAGGAACAAGCGCCTCGCACACGTACAAGACGTGAGGCTGGGGACGCTCCAGCAGCAACTGCTCCAGTCGGTTCGGATGTAGAAGATGCTACGGCTACTCCTAAAGTTACAAAACCTGGATTTACTAAGGAATTATCCCAAGAAGAATTGCTTAGCCAGGCAAGTTGGATTGATTTTGGTGATGTGGCGAACTGGAGTGGAACTACGACTACTTCAACAGGGCAATTAGCCTTACAAGAAGGGGCAACGTATACAAAAGAAATTAGTCCGGGATATGTCGTGACGGTTCGCGTGAAGTCGCTTAAACCATTTAACGCAACAGAAATCTATAAGAAGAGACTCGAAGCCCAAGGAACAACGGCGGCTGAAAAGAACACGTATGATCCAAACGCGAAAAATGGATATATGAATAGCGCGGAAAGTGCAGACGGAAAACGTGAATATGGCGCAGGGAAAGAAGCGCTAATTGTCGGCGAACCACAAGACGCGTGGAGTGAAATTTATAATTCAGGAATCGATACTGGTGAAAAGAGAACAACGATTACGACGCAATATGAGGGCGGAAATGTCGGAGTTCAATTTGAAATCACTGGAACGTATAAAGGGAAAACGGTCAAACCAACTGTTCTTATGACAGAAGGAGATTCGTCTAATCTAGGGGAGTTGTCTCTCTATACAACTAACGGAACAGGCTGGCAGCATTTTGCAGAATGGTATAAATACGACAGCCCTTATACGCTGAATTATTTCCCACAAGATACAAAAGACTTATTCGATCCGAATAAAAAAGTTATTGGATTCAGACCGCTTCCGATTAATGGAGTGAACTACCACAGTGGAGAGTTGGCAGCGATTCGTGAGGCTACGCAGGTCGGGCCCGATAAGAAACCTGTGGCGTGGAAATACTACGGAAGTGCTGACCAGAAAACAGGCGGACTTGGAACGGGTGTATTTGGACCAAACCTTTCTGCCGGAATGGTGGCTGTACCGATTGTCATGACGCAAGGAGCTACAGAAGTGAGTCTGTATATGGCTTCGGCAAGTAAGCAGTCTGCCATGATTGGATTCTTACCATTTGACGAAAGTGATGCTCCGGAAAGTTACGGAAAAGCGACGCATAGTATTAACCAAGTTCACAATGTGACTGGGGAAGATGTGAAGCAACCGTACCTTGGAGATACACGTCCGGATGTCGACGACAATGTGGACCGTACAAACTGGAAAGGGGACGATGCTGAAGGGTCTGCAGATGAAGGCATTGACCAAATCTTGCCAGCCGACCTTAAAGGAAAAACGAACGGTATTTTAGTGTTAGACCGTACAAGTACGGGCGATTTAACCTTATCCGTTGAGGCGCATACAGGTGGAGCGGACGAAGCAACACTTTACGGTTGGGTAGACTTTAACGGAAATGGAACATTTGACGAAGATGAACGCTCTGAAAAATTAACGATTAATGCAGACGGCACAGCTACTCTTGTCTTTAAGGATGCTTTCAAAAAAGTGAACGTTTCGCTGAGTGAGCTTGGTGCACGTGTGCGAATCGCAAAAGACGCGACTCAAATTGAGAAGCCAACAGGAATGGCCTTGTCAGGTGAAGTGGAAGATTTCGAAGTGCACTTAACCTTCTTACCAAAAGGAAGTAAGACAGAAACAGACGGACTACAAGGAATTCCACAAACGGGAACAGTAGTCTTTACACCAAGCGGGAAACAACGCTATTCACTAATCGACGATGCGGTCATCGACGAAACAATCGAACCAGTCATTGTTGATGAGACGGGTGCCAAAGGGGCTCTTGACGCAGAAGGGTACTATGTGGTGGCTGGCGAAGGGAAATACAAAGTCGCGGGAGCAGGAAAAGATGTGACCGTTACATTTATTCCAGAAGCTGGATTTGTCGGGACAGGCAAAGGAATCACGATTCGTCGAACGGACGATAATGGAAATGATACCGGATGGAAGCCAGTGAGCGCGAATGAGACAATCGTCAGCGACCAAACAAATACAATGGATGGACGCTTTATTCCAACGGTTGTCCCAATGTCCAAAGAACTCACTAGTACAAAAGTACAAGGGCTTGTCCACGTGGAAACACCGAAGTTCGAAGGTAAGGGTGGGGATGTTACACCATCAAGCGAGAAGCCAATGCTCTTAGTTGATCCAAAGACTGGCAAGGCGCTTGGTGCGAGTGCTCCAGCGATGAAAGATGGAAAAGATGTTGGAACGTACACGGTAGATGAAACGACTGGGAAAGTCACGTTCACACCGAATAAAGACTTCACAGGAACAGCAGACCCAATCGTTGTTCAGGTGATTGAAAAAGCAACAGGAAAAGCAATTGCTGGCTTGAAATATACGCCGACTGTTACGCCAGTCACTCCAACAGGAGAAGACGTAACAACGACTGGTAAACAAGGTAAAGTACAAACTGGAACACCGAAGTTTACAGAAGGCGATTCAGAAGTACCGTTGAAAGTAGACGCAGACCAACCAGCGAAGTTCGTGGTGAATGGTAATGCGGTAGACGATACTACTATTGACGCAACGAAAGATGGCGCGAAAGTTGGAACGTATACGCTTGACCCACTAACAGGTGAAGTAACATTTACGCCAAATAAAGATTTTGTAGGGACGCCAGATGCGGTGACCGTTCAAGTCAAAGACGAGAATGGCACTAGTGTAACGGCGAAGTACACACCAACTGTAACGGCAGTGACACCAACGGGAGAAGAAGCGACTTCGACTGGTAAACAAGGGAAAGTCCAAACAGGAACACCGAAGTTTACTGAGGGAGATGCGGAAGTTTCGTTGAAAGTAGACGCAGACCAACCAGCGAAATTTATCGTCAATGGAACTGCAGTAGAAGACACAACGATTGACGCTATGAAAGATGGCGCAAAAGTTGGTACTTATACGATTAATCCATTAACAGGCGAAGTTACGTTCACACCAAATAAAGATTTCGTAGGTACACCGGATGCGGCTATCATTCAAGTCAAAGACGAGAATGGAACTAGCGCAACGGCGAAGTATACGCCAAATGTGACGGCAGTAACGCCAACCGGAGAAGACGTAACTTCAACGGACGTTCAAGGGAAGACACAAACTGCTAAGCCAACCTTTACAGAAGGCGACGCGGAAGTACCGCTAGATGATAGCGTACCGGCTACCTTTGAAGATGGAATGACTGAGAAAGTCATTACAGGTGTTGGAACATTTACCGTAGCAGCGGACGGAACGATTACCTTTGTTCCAGAAGCAAGCTTTACAGGAGAAGCTCCAGCGGTCACAATCCAACGAGTGGATATGAATGGGACCGTTGCAAAAGCAAGCTATACAGCAACAGTGATGCCGGCTCCAGTAGATCCCGTTAAACCTGAGGAACCGACGAAGCCTGAAAATCCTGCGCAACCTGAGGAACCAGCTGAACCAGCTAAACCAGCTGAACCTGATAAGCCAATGGGGACAGAACCAGAAGCTCACATGCAAACGGTTGTAGCACCAGCTGTTGAAAAAACAACTCAAACAGAATTACCAAATACGGGGACAACGGATGAGTTTGCAATCTTCAATGCAGCAGCTCTTAGCATTTTAGCTTCATTAGGCCTTGTTGCGACTTCTCGTAAAAAAGAAGAGCAGGAAGCATAACCGATAAAAACACAAAGCGTGAGATTAGAATTCCTAGTGTCACGCTTTTTTTGGCGTTGCAAAACTTTCATTATGAGAGTAGACTAGAAAGGTACACACTGAAAAGGAGTGATTTGAATGAAGAAAATCGAACAAAAAGATTTATTCGAGTTGAAAAATGTAGGGCAACCTGTTGTGGCAGGAGATGCTTTCTTTTTTACAGAAACAAAAATGAACGAAAAGAAAAATACGTACGAGACAGCTATCTATAAGTACACAGCTGACGGAAACGTAGCGTATGGGGATGAAGGAACGGTGAATTCATCGCTGAAAGTCTCTCCAGATGGGAAATGGATTAGCTTCATCAGCAATGCAGGGGAAGAAAAGACACCTCAACTAAAAATCCAATCAGTTCATGGCGGGAAAGCCATCGCCTTAACAGAAGAGAAAAAAGGCGTGTCTAGCTATGTTTGGGCAAAAGATAGTCAGTCAATTGTCTTCCAAACAACAAAACCAGAGGAAGAAGAGAAGAAAGAAGAGTTCCCTCAACCAATCGTCGTTGAAAAAACAACGTATCGTTTTGACGGAGGAACATTCTTACCAAACGACGAAGTGACACAAATCAAAAAAGTGGACGTTGCTACAAAAGAAGTAACAACACTATTCGAATCAAAAGAATCCATCGGACTTCGCGATGTATTGCATAACGAAACAACACTTGTAGTGGACCGCGATTTATCAAACGTTCGCTGGACATTAGACAGTGCAGAAGCGTGCTACGTGGACGTTACAACAGGCGACATTCATCCGATTCTTGAAGCTGGAACAGACGAATCTTATCGCTATGTCTTAGATTCAAAAGACGGAGCAGTCCTACAATATAGTTCAGGAGAGCATGGATTCGTGACGCAAGCAGACTTAATCGTGAACTTCGATAGCACTCCAAATGCAGAAGGGCATATTTTAAACTTAACTTCAGGCCTCGATGTGGAATGGGGCGACTGGCTCGTGGCGGATTTCCAACAAGCCGTGACCGGAGTTGAGCCACAATGGTTTGACGAAGAAAGCTTCTTAGCGTGCGCAAGCGTAGAAGGCAAAACGGTTCTTTACCGTTTGTATTTAGACGGACGAGTGGAAAAAATCTTCGATGAACTCTTACACCTCACAGGAGCAACAATCATCTCTGAAGACGAGCTATTCATCACATATTCAACAACAACTGTACCTAGCGTACTAGCGCGCTTAAACTTAACAACAGGAGAAATCACAGACCTTTATAATCCAAACGAAGCGTACTTAGCTGAGCACATCGTTACAACGCCTGAACGTTTCACTTATAAAGGATACGACAACTGGGACATCCACGGATGGTATATGCCACCAGTAGAAAAAGCAGACAAGCATGCGGCAATTCTCTATGTTCACGGTGGACCACAAGTGGCTTACGGCGAAAGCTTCTTCCATGAAATGCAAGCACTCGCTGCAAAAGGCTACGGCGTGATTATGATTAACCCTCGCGGAAGTAACACATACGGACAAGACTTCGTGAAGAGTATTCTTGGTGACTACGGTAACCACGATTTCGACGACTTAATGATGGGGGTAGACTACATCTTAGAAACACACCCTGAAGTCGACGCGGACCAATTATACGTTGCCGGAGGAAGCTACGGCGGATTCATGACGAACTGGATCGTAACGCATACCGACCGTTTCCGTGCAGCCGTTACACAACGTTCAATCAGCAACTGGATTAGCTTCTACGGTACAAGCGACATCGGCCCATTCTTCGTGGAAAAACAATTGTTTGATGACATTAACAACCCAGAACGTTTATGGGAAATGTCACCAGTCGCGCATGCGAAAAACGCGAAGACGCCATTACTTGTCTTACACGGACAAAGTGACTTACGTTGCCCACAAGAACAAGGGGAGCAAATGTACATGGCCATGCGTAAAAACAATGTGCCCACAAAAATGATTCTATTCCCTCAGTCTAGCCACGGACTATCTCGTCAAGGATTACCAAACCTTCGTCAAGCCCGTCTAAAAGCTATTATAGACTGGTTTGAGGAGTATTCAAAATAGGAAGTATACAGAAGAATAATTCACTCAAAATAGAGTAGATTTGTTGACGAATTTAAGGGAATACTGTAATCTACTAAAAGGAAAAAATTAATAGTTACCTGTAAAGGGATATGTGTTGACAGATTCTCTATTATTTGGTAGACTATTGGAGTTGAGAAAACAAGCAGAAGCATCCCGCTTCTCGCCTAAGTTGACACTGGTCCTTGGGCTGATAGGAAATGTTCAAGTTTTAAAAAGACATTGGCAGCGGGAGTATTCTATTACTTCCGTTGCTTTTTTGCTTTTTTTCTCTCAAAAATTCTTGGAGGTGAATATCATAGCAAAAGATATGATGGTCAATGATGGAATTCGCGCTCGTGAGTTACGTGTTATTGACAATAACGGTGAACAAATTGGTGTTCAAACGAAAAACGATGCTTTACGTTTAGCAGAACAAGCTGGACTTGATCTAGTATTAGTTTCGCCAAACGCAAAACCGCCAGTTGCCAGAATCATGGATTATGGTAAATATCGTTTTGAACAACAGAAAAAAGAACGAGAAGCTCGCAAAAACCAAAAAGTCATCAATATCAAAGAAGTGCGTCTAAGCCCTACAATTGATGAGAACGACTTTAATACGAAGTTAAAAGCGGCGATCAAGTTCCTTGAAAAAGGTGATAAAGTCAAAGCAAGCATTCGCTTCAAAGGTCGTGCCATTACTCATAAAGAGATTGGTCAAAAAGTTCTCGAGCGTTTAGCAGAACAAGTTTCTGAAATCGCAACAGTTGAACAAAAGGCTAAAATGGACGGACGAAGCATGTTCTTGATGTTAGCACCTAAGAATGATAAGTAAAAAAGTAACAGGAGGAAAGTCTCATGCCAAAACAAAAAACACACCGTGGTTCAGCTAAACGTTTCAAACGTACAGGTGGTGGAGGATTAAAACGTTCTCAAGCCTTCACAAGCCACCGTTTCCATGGCAAAACTAAAAAACAACGTCGTCACTTGCGTAAACAAACAATGGTTCACGCTACTGACATCAAACGTATTAAACAACAATTAAGTCAAATGCGTTAATTCAGCACGCAAACTATTACATTTTCAACCAGTCGCAAGAGACTGATAGACCAAGGAGGAATTAATTATGCCACGTGTTAAAGGTGGAACAGTTACTCGTCGTCGTCGTAACCGCGTTTTAAAATTAGCAAAAGGTTACTACGGAGCGAAATCAAAATTATTTAAAACAGCTAAACAAGCAGTCATGAAATCATATATGTATGCTTACCGTGACCGTCGTCAAAAGAAACGTGACTTCCGTAAATTATGGATCGCACGTATCAATGCGGCAGCTCGTTTAAACGGATTAAGCTACAGCAAATTAATGCACGGCTTAAAATTAGCTGGTATCGAAATGAACCGCAAAATGTTAGCTGACTTAGCAGTTAACGATGCAGCTGCTTTCACAGTATTAGCAGACAAAGCTAAAGAAGCATTAGCAAAATAATTTTATTTTCTAGATAATAGATCCACATTTGAGCCCCGTTAAACTCAATGTGAAGAATACCAAGAAAGAAATTGGAGGAAACAATCGTGCGTACAACATACATGGCTAAAGCTAGCACTACAGAACGTAACTGGGTTGTTATCGACGCTACTGATGTGCCATTAGGACGTCTTTCAGCTGTTGCAGCAAGCATTTTACGTGGAAAAAACAAACCAACATTTACACCTAACGTTGATACAGGTGATTTCGTAATCATCATCAACGCTGACAAAGTTGCCTTAACAGGTAAAAAAGCAACTGATAAAGTTTACTATCACCACTCAAACCACCCTGGTGGATTGACAGCTCGTACAGCTGGTGAATTACGTGCTAACAACTCTCGTAAATTAGTTGAATTATCAATCAAAGGCATGTTACCTAAGAACTCATTAGGACGTCGTCAATTTACTAAATTACATGTTTACGGTGGAGCTGAACATCCACATGCTGCACAACAACCAGCAGTAGTAGACATCCAATCACTAATCTAAGGAGGAAAAAGCATTGGCTCAAGCACAATACCGCGGCACTGGACGCCGTAAAAACTCAACTGCCCGTGTTATCTTAGTACCAGGGACAGGAAACATTACAATTAACAAAAAATCAATCGAAGAATACATCCCATTTGCTTACTTACACGAAGTAATCAAACAACCTTTAAACTTAACTGAAACATTAGGTTCATACGACGTTTTAGTTAACGTTAACGGTGGTGGATTCACAGGTCAATCAGGAGCTATCCGTCACGGAATCGCTCGTGCATTATTAACAGTTGACCCTGACTTCCGTGGAGTGTTAAAAGCTGCTGGCTTATTAACACGTGACCCACGTATGAAAGAACGTAAAAAACCAGGCTTGAAAAAAGCTCGTAAAGCATCACAATTTAGTAAACGTTAAAACTTATTTAAACTTATTGAAAGCATTTCGTATCAAAAATACGGGATGCTTTTTCTGTTCACCCCAAATTTTTGTAACTAGGTGATACTTGAAATTAATACAAATTTGGTTGTTTTTGATAAATCTAAGCAACACTAAATGATGAAGTGAAAGGGGATGAATCTTTGATAGTATTCATTTATTGTGAAATATGATATATTTATTAATTAGATGGATGAATACTTCTAGAGTTAAATATAGCATAATAGGGACAGACTTTTTGGTTTATTTTTGTTTGTAGTCGGATTATGAAAGAATATCCAATATTATGCGATAAGATAGAATGTTACAAAAAAGAAAGGGGATGCAATCCGATGAAGAAAGACAGATTAATTGTATTGACAGATGCTGTTCTAGCAATTATTATGACCATCTTGATTTTAGAGTTAGAAAAACCAACAACACCAAGTCTTGAAGCTTTTTGGGATTTACGGCAAAATTTCTTTGCTTGTTTTCTTTCCTTTTTCTGGTTGGGATCGTTATGGATGGCACTAAACACATTATGGGAAAAGGTTGAGAAAATTTCCTCAGAAATTATTTG
>ERZ1699261.524-NODE-524-length-10449-cov-4.785216_pt1 | contig 10449 bp, 4 predicted proteins | sample MGYA00581524_ERZ1699261 | MGnify/ENA primary metagenome ERZ1699261 (study PRJEB42319, sample SAMD00040338) | human oral metagenome | material: saliva | host: Homo sapiens | study: EMG produced TPA metagenomics assembly of PRJDB4115 data set (Metgenomic analysis of... | reverse complement strand
GACAACGGCATGATGGAATCCTTCTTTGGTATTTTGAAATCCGAAATGTTTTATGGTTACGAGAAGACATTTCACTCACTTGAGCAATTGGAACAAGCTATTGTAGACTATATTGATTATTACAACAGCAAACGAATTAAGGTAAAACTAAAAGGACTCAGTCCTGTGCAATACAGAACTAAATCCTTTGGATAAATTAATTGTCTAACTTTTTGGGGTCAGTACATGGTATCAGCCTCTCTTTTGGTATGGTTATTACTATCTAGAAATAGTAAGGGTTTTGTGCTAGAATAGGAACTACAATTGGGAGGTATTGATAGAAATGAAACTTGCTAAGACAATGAACCTTAACTATTTATGGTTGCTTCTAGGTTCTTATTTTGTGGCCATGATGGTCAATCTATTGAGTTTTTCAACAAAGGAATTGTTTCTAGAACTGGGTAAAGTGGGATGGGGCCATACAGTCCTTGCTTTGCTCATTAGTTATCCTATTCTCTGGTTTTTGACGGAGAGCAAGAAGTATATCTGCATACAAAAATTGAATATCTGGTTCGTGGCAGGTATTCTATTTATTTCTATTCTGAAAAGTCCGAGCCTCTTTATGTCATTGGGCTTAGTTTTGCTTTCACTGGTCTTGTTTCTATATTTTTATTTAGGAAAAGAAACAATCGCTTATATCTTCTTAGCGGTAGATGTCTTGTCTTTTCCGAAATTGTTGCTACAAACCAGTGCCAATCTTCAAGATAAGGAACTGGGAATCTTTACGTTTACGATTTCTGAATCGAAGTTACCCACTTTGATTTGGCCAGTATTAGTAGCTGTCCTCGTTGCCGTCCTGATCGGTTTTCTTCTCTCCAAGGTTTCTTTGGCTAAAGTTAATGAAACCTGGGTTCGAAGACTCACAGTGGTGACAATAATAGGTGGTATTTTCTATGTGCTCTATCTATCGATTGTTGCCTATTATAAGATTAAAGCCAACGCGGTCTCTTCTTTTGATATTGGAATCTTTTCACAGATGTTTGAGAGAATGAGACATGATTTTTCACAAGTTACCACCCTCGAAAGAGATAGGGCCTTATCGCATTTTGGAGTCCATATTTCTCCTATTTATTATTTGATCTTGCCCTTTTATATGCTATTTCCTTATGTGGAAACATTAGATATCGCTCAAACAGTGATTGTCTTTTCTGCAGTTATCCCGCTTTGTTTGATCCTAAAGAAAATACAATTGCCAAAAGTCATGACGCCGCTCGTGCTTGCCCTCTTTTTTGTGACTCCGGTCATGACAACGAGTGGTGGATTCCATTTGCATGAAAATTGTTTTTTGCCTCCATTGATACTTTGGTTGTTCTACAGCCTGATTTCTCAGTGGCGTGGAAGAACTATCTTGTTCACCTTGTTGCTACTTTTTGTGAAAGAGGATGCCTTTGTCTACGTGCTGTCCTTAGGACTTTATTTTACTTTTCAACATCGTTTTACCTTTGAGGCCAAGTTTAAAAAGTGGTTGTATCTCAGCCTGTTTGCCTTACCGATACTTTATTTTGCACTTGCCATGTTCCTCTTAGCAAGATATGGCGAGGGAGCTATGGTTTCTCGATACAATAATCTATTATTGAGTGGCGAAAACGGCCTCTTGATGGTTGTGAAAAATGTAGTCCTAAATCCGCTTTATGTTTTGGGAAGTTTATTTACAGCGAAAAGGCTTGGCTACCTCTTTTTGGTCCTATTTCCTTTTAGCTTTTTACCACTGATTCAGCGACGTTGGTCTACCTATTTTCTGATGCTGCCCCTTTTTCTCATTAATTTGTTGATGGATTGGCCTTACCAATATGATATTGGTTTTCAGTATAGCTATGGTTCGGTTACGCTTCTATTTTTGATGGCCTTATTGTCTATCGATCAATTAAGCAAGAACCAGTTGGCATCAGATAATGTATTGGTGGCTCTATTAGCTTCTTCCATCATTTTTTCAAGCGCCATTCTATATAGTTTCACGCATAATTGGAATTTTGAAATCCAATACTATCAAACACGCAAAGACTATTTTGATGGGCTCGAAAAAACCTTGCAGGCCATCCCTAAAGATAAAGCGGTCTTAGCAGCAGGTGGCTATACGCCAAGTCTTCGCAGTCATGAAAAATTGTATGATATTTTCTACCATAATAACAAAAAGCTTGATTCTAAGATTGACATAGTAGTAGTTCCAAGGGAAATGCAAGAGGAAAAAAATGGCTATTCTGAAACAGCCACTCTAAAACTCTATAAAGAATCAGGGTATAAAGAAAGCAACTTATCTACAAAAGATGTGCTGATTCTGGAAAAATAATTGTTTGAAAGAGGGAGGCTTATTTAGAAAAAATTTACAAGCCCAATAGCCCTTAAATATACAAAAGATGGATTTTTTGTTCAATAATCTTGACTTTCTCACTATGTTTTGCTATATTATATGCGTTGATTTATAAAAAATCAGCCTAGAAAGGGAGAAAAAATGAAAAAGTTAGCAGTTTATTTGTCAATAGTTTGTTCGCTATTGATTGTGTCATTGACACTTTTTTCTAAAACTGTACAGGCGGAAACGTCTAAAAAAGTCGATGTCATCACGGAGATCAAGATCCAAAATAGCAAAGGTGAAGAATTAGCAACCGGTCTAGGTCGTTATGACACTTTCCGTCTGAATGCAAAATTTGCTTTAGAAGGAAAAAATGTTAAAGCAGGGGATACAACTGAAGTCACTATCGATGGACCAATCGATATCAAGTCTCAGGATTTTGAAATCAACGATACAATCACTGGTAAAAAGATTGCCGATGCAAAAGTTGATGCAAAAACTGGTAAGATTGTCTTGACATTCACAGATTTCGCTCAAACGAAAAATGACGTTTCAGGTTCATTCTTCTTCTATGCTGGTGTTAACAAAGATAAATTCCCAAATGATGGTGAAGTTCCTGTTAAGGTTTCTGTTAACGGTAATGTAAAATTCAACGGTAAAGTAACAAGTACAACAGTTGGTGAAGGTAAACGTTACACAATCATCAAATCTGGTTGGGATAATGGAGATCACAAAAACCTTGGATTCCGTATCTCTGTAAACAGAACTAACGAAGCAATCAACAATGCAGTCCTTTCAGATTCAATAACATCAGCAGGGGTTACCTACAAAAAGGATAGTTTCAAAATCTTCAAAGGTACTTGGGAATACGCTAATGGAAAATGGACTCTTAACAATAAACAAGACGTTACGGCTAACTATACTGTAAACGCAACAGATAAGTCATTCTCTATTGACTTTGGTAATATTTCTGCTAACGATCACTTTGCAGTAGAATATGAAGCAGTTGCTAACTATGAAACTGTTGACGGCGAACAAATTAAGAATACAGCGACTATCGCAGGTGACAACAAAAAACCTTACGACTCAAAAAGTAAAGTAGATATTCAAATCGCTGGTGGTGAAGGTATCGGTTACGAATTTAGCATTAAAGTGAAAAAAGTAGACGAAAACGGTGCTCCACTTAAAGGTGCGAAATTCCAAGTTGTTCGTCAGGCAACTGGTGAAGTTATTGGTGAATTCGAATCAGATGCGAACGGTGAATTTACTGTTAAAAACATCTTGCGTGACAAATATATCATCAAAGAAATTTCAGCTCCAGAAGGTTATGACTTGGCAGCAGATACTGTTGTGGAAGCTGGAGAATTTAAAACACCAAAAGCTCCAGTAGAGAAGACGATTGTAGACCAAAAGACAACGACTACAACTACCACAACAACGACAACCACTACAACGACTACTGCGGAGCCAACGACAACCACAACGACTACTGCAGAGCCAACGACAACCACAACGACTACTGCAGAGCCAACAACCACAACGACGACTACTGCGGAGCCAACGACAACCACAACGACTACTGCAGAGCCAACAACAACGACAACAACTACTGCAGAACCAACGACAACAACCACGACTACTGCAGAGCCAACGACAACAACAACAACTACTGCAGAGCCAACAACCACTACAACGACTACTGCAGAGCCGACAACAACTACGACTACTGCAGAGCCAACGACTACTTCAACTACAACAACAGAAGAGCCGACGACTACTTCAACTACAACAACAGAAGAGCCAACGACTACTTCAACTACAACAACAGAAGAGCCGACGACTACTACAACCACGACAACAGAAGAGCCGGCGACTACTTCAACCACAACAACAGGAGAGTCAACGACAACGACGACTACTGTAGAGCCAACAACAACTACAACCACAACAACAGGAGAGTCAACGACTACGACGACTACTGTAGAACCAACACCAACCACCACAACAACGACAACTCCAGAGAAACCGGTGACTCCAGGAAGTGAAGAATCAACCACGACGACCACAACTGGAAAACCAGGACCAAAAGGTGGAAACAATGGAGGAGGGCGTAAAGCGCTTCTTCCTAATACAGGTGAAGTTGCAGCAACTGGATTTGTATTCTCAGGAGCCTTTGTGTTAGCAGGTGCAGTCGTATTGAAACGAAAATTGTCTATTAAATAAACAATGAGTTTCTACATAAGGGGAGAGCATGAGCTCTCTCTTTTTTGGGAATGTATTATGGAGAAAAGGGATGAAATTATCAATCTTAATAACCCTCTTGAATGAGGAGCTGGTACTTCCTCAAACCCATCGTGAAATTTCTAATCAGCTTGAGCAAATGCTAGGGAAAGAGCTCTCTGATTATGAAATTCTCTACATCGATGATGGAAGTAGTGACAAGACCTTTGAGTTAATTGAAGAATTTGCAAGAGAAAACGACCGCATCAAATATATCCGTTTCAGTCGAAATTTTGGACGAGAGAGCGGTATCTTGGCTGGTTTTAAATATGCCAGTGGGGATGCGGTGATGGTCATGGACGGGGATCTCCAGCATCCACCATACTTGATTCCCTTATTCTTAGAAGCTTATAATGAGGGCTATGATATTGTTAGTGGCCAACGAACTCGTGAAGGAGAATCTTTTGTAGGAAGTTCCTTTGCACGTTTGTTTTACTTCTTGTCAAATCGTTCCATGGATGTGCATCTAACAGATGGAAAATCTGAATTAAGACTGCTTAGCCGAAAAGCCATGGAAGCCTTTGTGTCAATGCCAGAGTACAATCGCTTTAATAAAGGTTTGTATGAATGGATTGGTTTTAAAGAGAAAGTAATTCCTTATAAGAATGAAACCCGTAAGGCTGGAAAGAGCAAGTTTGGTTTTAAGAAATCTTTGAATTATGCGATTCAAGGAATTATTTCTTTTAATGACCGTCCTCTCCGTGTTTGTATTCAATTCGGTTTCATCTGTTTAGGGCTGGCTCTTTTATATCTAGTTTTTGAGTTGATGAAATATATCTTCGCTGCTGGGAATTATGTGAGTGGTTATTTCACAACGATTGCGGCTATTATATTATTTAGCGGAGTTCAACTCATCTTCATCGGAATTCTTGGAGAGTATATTGGCAAGATCTACTACGAAGTGAAGCGTCGTCCTCATTTCATCATTGAAGAGACCAATATCGAACAAGCGAAGAAAAATCATATCGGCTAAAGAAGATAGGAGAAAACATGTTAATCTGGTTCATGCGTTGGCAAGAGTTTTGGAAAAAACATCCAAAGAAAGTTCTCTATACTGCAAGTGCCCTGCTCCCAATGACCATTATGCTGGTTGTGTGGGCTTTTATAGGGATGTACCCTTTTGGGAGTAAGAGTCTGATGGCTGTTGACTTTGGACAGCAATATATCAGTTTCTTTGGCTTGCTAAAAAATGCCATCTTGACGGGGGATCTATCTAGTTTGAGTTATTCTTTCACCAAGTCTCTTGGTGGAGATATGATCGGTGTGCTCGGCTACTATTTAATGAGTCCCTTCAACATCATCTATATTCTAGCTCCCCTCAAATATTTTGGAGCAGCAGTATTTTTAACTATTTGGCTCAGATACGGGGCAATCGGTCTATCCTTTGCTTTCCTTTTAATCAAGCGCTACAAAGGATTAGAATCTAGAAAATGGTTGGTTCCATTATTCTCGACAGCCTATGCCTTGTCAGGAATGTTGGTTTCTTATCAGATGAACGTCATCTTCTATGATGCCATGATCATGCTTCCTATTGTGATTGTGTATTTGGAAGAATTATTAGATGGGAAATCTCCTTATCGCTATGCTTTTGCTCTGGGATTGACGGTCTTGCTTCAGTTTTATATGGGCTATATGATCTCCATTTTCATCGCTCTGTATGCCTGCTACTATGTATCGCCAAGATTGCTGGTTGAGGGAGATCTAAAGGCAAAGATTAAAAACTTTAGTATCCCTTTATTGCAAGCGGTGATCTATTCGATTATTGGGATTGCAACAGCTTCAGTCTTGCTCTTGCCTGTATTTTTCAACCTGATTGAAAGTAAGGGGCAAGTTGGTGGAGGCATGAGCTTCTCATTTGCCTTCCAAATTAACCCTTTAGATATTCTTTCTAAGTTGGTTGTTGGTGGCTTTGATACGACATCAGGGTGGTCAGCGGGTCCCAACCTTCCCAATATTTATATTGGAGCGCTCGGCTTTCTTGGTTTTATCTTTTATTTCCTATCGCAAAAAGTTGGAAAAGCCAAAAAATGGGCTGCAGGGATTGTTACCCTCATTTTCCTGATTTCCTTTGTCAATGAATTTGTCAGTAAGATATGGCATATGGGACAAAACCCAGCCGGTTTCTTCTTCCGTTTTTCTTGGCTATTTTCATTCTTTATACTAGTCCTAGCTTATCAAGCGATGAAGCAGAAGATCGTTATTTCCAAACGAACTAACTGCATCATCGGCTTGGGCTTGCTCTTGTCGGTGGTTTATCTCTATTTCCATCAGTATAGTTTTATCTCAAAGACCCAACCGCAAGCGATCAGTCGTTTCCTCTCTAAGTTCTCTATTCTAAGTGTTCTGGGAATAGCAGCAGTGACCTGCTTCATCTTCTATGCGTATTGGGAAAAATCTCAGAAGAGCCAATTGGAAAAAATGATTCGAATGGCTCTAGCAGCAGTATTTCTAGTACTAGCTGCCGTCTTATTAAAGACAGGTTATCTCTTGTCGCAAGTGGGGATTACAGCGATGCTCTACTTGAGCATTCTCTTCATCCTAAACTTTAAGATCTCACGTTTGTCCATGATTGTCGTATCTGTGCTGACAATTTTTGAGTTTGGCTATAATGCGTATTTGTCCCAAGTAACATTTGGGTATGATGATGTGCACAAGTTTGCAGATGCGACCGTTTCGGTCAAGCGCGTGACAGACAATATCCAAGAAAATGCAGATCAAAAATTCTATCGGATTGCCACGGATTTTGCCTATTCCAGAACAGTTCCTTCCTTGGTGTCCTATCCGGGTCTAAGTACCTTTAGTTCAAGTTTGGAACGTAGCACCATGGATCACTTTGCTTTCATGGGAGATCTTGGCGTTAATGCGGCGACCCAATATTCAAATGGGACACCTTTGACAGATGCTTTATATGGTGTTCGTTACTTTATGAGTGCCAAGGATTTTGATCCCAAAGATATTGAAGCCAATCCGGATAAGATGTACTTTTATCGATTTACAGACCGCTTTGATCTGCATCGCTATTTCACAGACAAGGTTTATGAGGACAAGCGTTATGTCGTCTATAAGAATCCAAATTCCGTCCCACTTGCATACGGGACTAACAGCCTGGTAAGAAATATTCAATTTGGTGCCAATAATGCCTTTGCTAACCAGAATATCATTTTGAACTCCATGGAGGGGCATCAAAAGGCCAATAATGATACCGTTGAGTACTTTAAACCCTTGGCGTTCAGCTCGATCGAGACAGAAAATGTGATCGAAGAAAAGGTTAATAAGGAAACGGGAGAAGCCATCTATAAGAGAGCGGATTCGTCAAAAGATGCCATTATTCGTTATAAGGTCACTCCACGTACCAATTACACCTATTATTTCTTTACTCCTGTATCTTTGATCCAAAACCAAGATTACTCGGTTTTACTCAATAATAAATGGTTGCTCAATGCTAAAATTTTCACGCAAAGACAAATTTGGCAGTTGACAGATCAAACTGAAAACCAAGAAACCGTTATTGAATTTAGATTTAGAACAGATCACATCGATATGAGCAATGCAGGTGTTTATCGCGCCGACGTTGATCAGATTCAACAGGTATTAGAAAACCGGAAGAAACAAGGTTTACAAGTAACCAAGTTTTCAAATACCCATATTGTTGGCGATGTGTCTATCACAGATGATAGTAACTATATGATGACTTCCATTCCATACAGCGATGGCTGGAAAGTGAAAGTGGATGGGAAGTTTGTCAAAACCGAAAAAGCATGGAATGCATTCTTATCCTTCCCAATCTCAAAGGGAAATCATAAGGTTGAATTCGTCTTTAGACAAAAAGGCGTGATCCTGGGTGCCTTGCTATCTATTGTTTCTGTTGCTTACCTCGTCATTCAAATGAGACGAAGCAGAAGTAATGAAGGACAATAAGGTGTGAGAGTATCAAAAACTGTGATCAACACAAAAAAGGATCGCATCCAATGGGATGCGATCCTTTTTTATATGATCCGCAATGCAAACGATTAGTTATTAGAAATCTTGCGTTTCAAGATGACGGCTCCTGATAGGATAGCAACACCGATCAAGATGACACCAGTAGCGACTGCTTCACCTGTTTTTGGCAGGAATGTCTTGCGACCTCCGTTTGAAGTTGTGGTGCCAGAATCATCTGGGTTACCAGGTTTGGTCGTATTCGTTGTTGGCCCTTCTGGAGTTGTTGTCGTAGTGGTCGTTGGAGTCGGCACTGGTTTTTCAGACGTGGTTGTAGTCGTCGTTGTAGTTGTTGTCGTAGTCGGCGTAGGTTTTGGACCTTCTGTCGTCGTTGTTGTAGTTGTTGGCTCTTGAGTCGTCGTAGTCGTTGTTGTAGGTTCTTCAGTTGTTGTTGAAGTTGTTGTTGACTCTGGAGTTGTTGTAGTGGTAGTAGGTGTAGGTTCCTCAGTTGTTGTCGTAGTCGTTGTTGGCTCTTGAGTCGTCGTAGTAGTTGTTGTCGGCTCTTGAGTCGTTGTAGAGGTTGTTGTCGTAGTAGTAGTTGTAGTGGTTGTCGTAGTCGTTGTCTGTTCTTTTGGATTGACGATCGTCTTCGTAACCTTATGATCCTTACCAAAATCTTCAGCATTTACGACGGTGTCAGCCTCCTTGATCGTATAACCCGCAGGGGCCTCGGTTTCTGTTAAGATGTATTTATCTTTTAAGAGCGCATTAACCGTAATATCTCCGTTCTCATCTGTAACGTATTCCCCAATCACTTGGTTGTTGGCTTGACGAACGATTTTAAACTTAGCTCCAGCAAGTGGCTGACTTTCATCGTTTACCTTGTGGACATGAATTGTAAAGACATAACCGACACCAGATCCTCCTGCGACTTGGACAGCGGCTGTGTTTGTCACATCTTTTGTTTCAAACTGCTTTCCTTTAAGGGTAGCATCGTTTTTAAGAAGTTCCCCGTCTACAGGCTCGTAATTTAAGCGAACATCATAATCAATCCGATATTGATCGTTTTCGCTAATGTCCCCCAGATTGACAACAAAAGATTGACCATCTTCACTGATGGTAACAGGGTGTTGATCCGTTACATCAACACGATTTGAAAAGACCCATTCACCTGCTTCAAATGAGAACTTCCCTTTGATGACTTTGATGCTGTCTTTTACATAGGAAGCATTTGTAAATCTCAAATGATCTTCAATAGTGACTTCTTTGATATTTTGTTTACTTTTATTAACAGAAATAGTATAGGTGACTGTTTTATGGTCGTTGTCATTCACCCAACTAGTTTTTGATAATGGAGTTGGGTTACCGTCTCCGACTCCTTTAAAGGTAACCTTCCCGCCGATCTTGGTTTCTCCATTGACGGTAATTTCAACAGGGACTTCCCCTTGTTGAGGGTGTTTCTTAAAGTCGATCCGCGCATAGAAGAAGAAGGATCCCTGGGTATCTGAGTGTTTTTCGACATAGTCAGTGTAAGTCAATGACAATTTCTTATTGTCTTTGTCAACCGTTGCGTGGGCAATGACCTCATTCGTATTGACATCACGAATTTCAAAACTTTGCGACGTAATGATCAAAGCATCTGGAACGGTGAGATCAGTCGTATCACCTTTTTTGACATTCTTACCAGCTAAGTCGAAATCAGCATTGATACGAAATGTTGCCCATTGTCCTAATTCCCAATCAAGGTTGCCACCTTCATTATTGGTAACTTTGATATTTTTGATTGTATCGACCAATTTTCCGCTTACTGTCACTCCAGGAGTTTCTGCTGAAGTGCGATTCAGACCTAAAGCGAAAAGCATGGCCACTAAACAAAGGACAAATGAGAAAATTTTGATATTCCTATTCTTCATCTTATCTTC
>ERZ1699261.516-NODE-516-length-10508-cov-3.062807_pt1 | contig 10508 bp, 10 predicted proteins | sample MGYA00581524_ERZ1699261 | MGnify/ENA primary metagenome ERZ1699261 (study PRJEB42319, sample SAMD00040338) | human oral metagenome | material: saliva | host: Homo sapiens | study: EMG produced TPA metagenomics assembly of PRJDB4115 data set (Metgenomic analysis of... | reverse complement strand
GTGTTGTAAATATCCCAGAGTTTCTTTTGGGCATCAGTGTTGACATTTGTATAGACTTCCATACCAGTTGTCAGGACATTGTAGCCAGTCTCTTCTTCTACTTGTTCAATTACTTCCTTAAGATAATTATCCATGTAAGCAGGATAGCTAGTGGAAGCTTTCAAGCTTTGAAGTCCATCGGTTACAGGAGTATTCTTAGCTTGCTCATACTGCTCATCTGTGATGTACTTGAGATCATGCATCTCACGAAGCACCAGATTACGTCGGTTGGTCGCAGCCTCTGGGTGAGTGTAAGGATCGTATTGGTTAGGTGCTTGGGGCATACCTGCCAGCAGAGCCGTTTGGTGTAAGCTTAAGTCTTTTAGGTCCTTGCCATAGTAGCTTCGGGCTGCTGTTTGCATACCGTAGTTACTGTTGGACATGTAGACTTTATTGACATAATAGGTCAAGATTTGCTGCTTGGTTGCTTTACGCTCAAGCTGAGCGGCCAGCCAAGCTTCTTGGATTTTACGTGAAAGAGTCGCATCCGAAGAAGAAGTTGAGAAATAGGACAGCTTAATCAACTGCTGGGTCAGAGTTGATCCCCCTTGACGGCCTCCGCGGATGTTGCTAACAAGGGCACCTGCAATCCGAATAAAGTCCACCCCGCGGTGGTTGAAGAAGCGATGGTCTTCGATGGCGACAATGGCGTTAACCAAATCCGTAGGTATTTCACTAGTTTCAGCATTGACCCGCTTTTCAGCGCCTAGGTCCGCAATCAAATTGTTATTGCTGTCAAAAATCTTACTGGATGTGGTCGCGATGAGGTCTTTTTCAGAAAGTTTAGGAGCCTTGACCGCATAGTAGGTAAATACCAAACAGCCAATCACGAATCCAATCATAAGCAGGGTTATAAGTGCACTTGCAAGATATTTTAAAGCCTGCATAAGAGTTTGTTTATTCATTTATAATACCACCTAGTAGTTTTTGTTCGATAATTTCAAGATAAGGGATGCTGGGAAGCTGTTGCATTTCAATCGGATAACCATGCTCTTGGATGTAAGTTAGAGGCATGGACTTCCCTCCCTTGTCGATCTTGTAAAACTCAATTAAATAAGAAGCGGGAAGTAGGTAAGTCTCCCTTAAGCTGGAAAAATGCAGTAAGACAAAACAGATGCCCTTTTGCTCAAGGACTGCCTCCATATGCTCAATCTGATGCGAATGAAAATTTTTCATGGGCATCGATTTTTTCTGTCGGGTTTCCTTGGCTTCAAAGTCAATATAATGGCCCTTGTAGACACCAGAATAGTCTGTTGTGGAAGCTTGCCGAAAGTAAGCTTCTACAATCTTGGCTCGGCTACGGTGCGGATAATCAACCTTGACAATCTGAATGGGGGTAGGCTTTTTATGGATGACAGCGAGTCCTCTGCTTAGATAGTAGCTGTTGGATTCGTTGATCATCTTTTCAAAAGACATCCCACGATTGGCAAAGTTAATCATGCTGGGAACTGGCCTATTGATACTGCTTTTTGCCTTTAGCTTATGCGGATAGTTGACCATAAAACTCCTTATTGGTACAATAGCATCACTCTATTATACCACAAAAAACTTTTTTAAGGGAGAATAAATGACCAGTCTACTAATAACAGGCTACAAAGCCTTTGAAATCGGCATTTCGACGGAAAAAGATATGAGAATAAATATCATAAAAGAAGCCGCTAAGAGGGACTTAATCCGTTTTTTGGAAGATGGAGTAGATTGGCTGGTTTTTATGGGCAATCTGGGCTTCGAGTCTTGGGTTTTGGATCTAGCTAATGAATTGAAAAAAGACTATGAATTTCAGACGGCAACCATCTTTCTCTTTGAGAATCAAGGTGAAAATTGGAACGAAGCCAATCAAGCAAAATTAGCTGCTTTTAAACAAACCGATTTTGTCAAGTATGCTTATCCGACCTACCAAAATCCAAGTCAGTTTCGTGATTACAATCAATTCGTCATTCAAAATACAGATGGTGCCTACCTCTTTTACGATGAAGAACAGGAGACAAAATTGAAATATCTTTACCAAGAAATGAAAAAACAAGAACAATATTTTATCAAAAAATTAACATTTGATGACCTGAATGAAGTGGCTGAAAATTTTTCGGGAAATTAGATGATAAATCTTGATTTTTATTAGGCATTTTGTTTATAATTGAATATGATAAACTAGATTGGAGAGAGAAGATGGCAAGTATTATTTTTACAGCAAAAGATATTTTTGATCAGGATTTTAAACGCGAAGTACGCGGCTATAGTAAGTCCGAAGTGGATGAGTTTTTGGATGATATTATCAAGGATTATGAGACTTATGCAGCCTTGGTAAAGGAGCTGCGTGAGGAAAATCGCCGTCTCAAGGAAGAGTTAGCTGCGAAGCCAGTTGAAAAAGCACCAGTTCAGCCGGCTCAGTCTGTCCAATCAACACAAGCGACTCAGTCAACTGCAGAAAGCTTCCCTCAGATGACTTCTGCGACTAACTTTGATATCTTGAAACGCTTGAACCGCCTCGAAAAGGAAGTTTTCGGGAAACAAATTCTGGATCGTGAATAATAATTCTTTTAAAACAGTGCAATTTTTGGATAATCGCGTGGAAATTTTAGATTTTCATGAGGAAAGTCCATGCTAGCACAGGCTGTGATGCCTGTAGTGTTTGTGCTAGGCGAAGAAATAAGCCTAGGGACGGATTTTTCCGTTACGGCGGGTGAAACAGCTAAGTCTCTTGATATGCTGGAGTAGGCCTGAAAGTGCCACAGTGACGTAGTTTTTGTGGAAACACAAGAAGTGGAACGCGGTAAACCCCTCAAGCTAGCAACCCAAACTTTGGTCGGGGCATGGAATGCGTGGAAACGAACATAGCATTCTGACTGGAAACAGTAGACAGATGATTATCGAAGGAAATGGTACCTAGTCATTTCTGGAACAAAACATGGCTTATAGAAAATTGCATATAGGTGGTGAGGGGGAGAGAAATCTCAACCTCCTTTTTTAAACAATGAGGAACAAATGAAAAAACAATTTGAATTAATTGCGACAGTTGCTGCTGGATTAGAAGCAGTGGTTGGGCGTGAATTACGAGAGCTCGGCTACGATTGCCAAGTGGAAAATGGACGAGTCCGTTTCAAAGGCGATGTTCGTGCAATCATCGAAACCAATCTTTGGTTGCGGGCTGCAGACCGAATCAAGATCGTCGTAGGATCCTTTCCTGCCCGTACCTTTGAAGAACTTTTTCAAGGAGTTTTTGCCTTGGATTGGGACCAATACCTCCCTTTAGGAGCGCGTTTCCCCATCTCCAAAGCAAAATGTGTCAAATCCAAACTGCATAACGAACCGAGTGTACAAGCGATTTCAAAAAAGGCAGTTGTCAAAAAGTTGCAAAAGCACTATGCTCGTCCGGAAGGCATTCCATTGATTGAAAATGGAGCAGAATTTAAAATTGAAGTTTCCATTTTGAAGGATCAAGCGACTATTCTAATCGATACCACTGGTAGCAGCCTCTTCAAACGTGGTTATCGGACGGAAAAAGGGGGCGCACCCATTAAGGAAAATATGGCGGCAGCCATTCTTAAACTTTCCAATTGGTATCCAGATAAGCCCTTGGTTGATCCGACTTGTGGATCAGGGACCTTCTGTATCGAAGCAGCGATGATAGCTCGCCAGATAGCACCGGGCTTGAGACGGACTTTCTCGTTTGAAGAGTGGAATTGGATCGACAATCGTCTGATTCAAGAAGTTCGCACAGAGGCTAGTAAAAAAATCAATCGGGACCTTGTCCTAGACATCATGGGAACCGATATTGATGCGCGGATGGTTGAGATTGCCAAAGAAAATGCTCAAAAAGCGGGTGTTGCGAGCGACATCACCTTTAAGCAAATGCGGGTGCAAGATTTGCGCTCGGAGAAGATCAATGGGGTCATTATCTCTAATCCACCGTATGGTGAACGCTTATCCGATGATGCAGGGGTGACAAAATTGTACGCTGAAATGGGAGAGGTCTTTGAGCCCTTGAAGACTTGGAGCAAATTTATCCTGACCAGCGATGAAAACTTTGAAAAGAAGTTTGGGCGACAAGCGGATAAAAAAAGAAAATTATATAACGGAACCTTAAAGGTTGACTTGTATCAGTTCTTTGGGGAGCGGGTACGTCGACAAGCGACTAGTGAGAAAGGAAACATATGACAAAAGAAGATAAACAGCAGTTGGGCCGAGAGGCAGAGTCAGTTCTTGATTTTAAGGACGCCAAAGAGATGACGATTGGCCAAGCAAACCGCAAAGCTGAAGAAATCGAAACAGGGGTCAAGGAAACAGATAATGTCCTCGATAAATACATCAAACAGCACCGTGACGAAATCGAAGCTCATAAGTTTGATACCATCGTCATGAAGAAGGAAATGTTGGCTGAGGCAGAGGAAGCAGCCACTGTGGATGCGGCGGACCCGATTCCAAGTGAAGAGCCAGTGAAGGAAGTAGCACCGGCTGAAGTAGGTCAAAAAGAAGGCGCGTCTACTCGCATTCCAGATCCAATTCCTGGGGAACGCCCTGCAAAAATTAAGTTTGGTCCAGAGCCAACAGAACCATATGTGGATGAAGAAATTGAGATTCCTGAAGAACCGAAAAAGAGCCGGGTAAAACCAATTCTGTTTTCAGTTTTAGCTCTGACAGCAGTTGCTACGGCTAGTTGGTTGTCTTATCAATGGATCCGTAACCAGTCTAAAGGGGAAACGACAGTGGTCTCTTCTACTAGCTCATCTAGCAAGAAGTCCTCTAGTTCTTCTGCCTCAACGAGTGCGAATACAGAGGCTTTGCTGAAGGATTTTAACGATCAGTATGCAGCTTTCTTTACAGATGACACGCAGACGAAGTTGAAAAATGATTCTTTTGGTAATTTGGAAAAACTAAAAGCCAGTTTAGATAAATTGAAAGACACCAAGGAATACGATGCAGCCAAAAGTAAATACGATGAATTGGTGAAGCAGGTTTCTGCTATTCAAACAGTAAACTCTCAGTTTACCAGCCCAGTTATTAAGGATGGGGCCATTGATACCAAGGCGCAGGTAAAGAGTGATGCAGTCTTTTCAGATGTGTCGACATCTAATACACAATTGAACCAATTATTGAAGGATGCAGCTTCTCAGGGTCGCTCGCAACAAGTTGCGACTCCAGCACCCGTGACAGATGGTGGTGGCAGTGCTGCAGGTGGAAATGCAGTTTCTTCAGGAACGGTAACCAGTCCTGCTCCTACCCCAGCCCCAGCTACTGAAGGCAACACGACAGGCGGAGTGAACCCAGGCTATTCTGGCTTTGGTCTTCAAAGTACTGGTGTGCCACTTCAACGAAACTTGAGCCGGGTGCCATACAACCAAGCAGCGCTTGACGATGTAAACAATCCTGCATGGACCTTTAACCCTGGTATTTTGGAGAAAGTTCTGAAGATTGCTCGGGAACGTGGTCATATCGTTGGAGATCAATACATCTTGGAACGCGTGAATATCATCAACGGCAATGGTTATTACAACCTCTTTAAGCCAGATGGAACTTATTTGTTTAGTATCAATGCTAAAACAGGCTACTTTGTCGGAAACGGAAAAGGCCATTCCGATGCATTGGATTATTAAGAATTAAAAAAGACTTCTCTTTCAAAGAGAAGTCTTTTGTTTTTTATACGATATGGCGTGTGAATGGATCGTCAGAAATACCTTGTTCGAGAATCAATTTGCACCACTCTTTGGCAGAAAAGAGGCTGTGATCTTTATAGTTTCCGCAAGATTCAATCGTCGTTCCTGGGACGTCCTCCCAGCTAGTCGCTTCAGCAATTTCCTCTAGGGAGGATTTAATGACTTGTGCAATGGTTTTTGGATCGTGCTGTCCCCACATAATCATATGGAAGCCAGTACGACACCCAAATGGGGAACAATCGATCATGCCATCAATGCGTTTACGGATCAACATAGCTAATAGATGCTCAATTGTATGTAAACCAGCAGTCGGGATAGAGTCTTCATTTGGTTGAACCAAGCGGATATCGTAGTTTGAGATGACATCTCCTTTTGGTCCAGTTTCCTCTCCGATTAGGCGGACGTAAGGGGCTTTTACAGCAGTGTGGTCTAATTCAAAACTTTCCACAATAACTTCTTTCGTCATGTATCTTCCTCAATTTCTTTTTTCTTGATTATAGCACAATTGTCAGTGGATGAAAACATAAGAGAAGAGAGAGGCAAGTAGCCGTTGAAATAAGATTCAGAAGCTTGTTTTTAGGGTGTTTTCCCGTTAGAATCAAGGGAAAGAAGCATTAGAATAATAGCAGAAATAGATTAGTTTTCGCTAGAAAATTTGTTTGTTAATTTTGTAAAAATATGATAAAATAATAAAGAATTTTTTAATTCAACTATTCATTAGATTAGGGGTAAAAACATGGAATTTGGAATTGCAATTGTTTTTGCCGCAATCATTGGTTTAGTCATTGGATATGTAGGGATCTCAGTCAAGATGAAAGCATCGAAAGAGGCTGCAGAACTTACTCTTTTAAATGCTGAACAAGAAGCAACGAATTTACGTGGACAGGCAGAGCGCGAAGCTGATTTGATTTTGAAAGAAGCTAAGCACGAGTCTAGTTCACTTAAAAAAGAAGCACTTTTGGAGGCAAAGGAAGAAGCCAGAAAATATCGAGAAGAAGTCGATGCTGAGTTTAAATCAGAGCGTCAAGAATTAAAACAATTAGAAACCCGCTTAGCGGAACGTTCGAATAATCTTGATCGCAAAGATGACAATCTTACGAGCAAAGAGCAAGCTCTTGAACAAAAAGAGCAAAGTCTTTCAGATAGAACTAAACACATTGATGCGCGTGAAGAACAATTACATGAGCTAGAAAAGAAGAAAGAAGAAGAATTAGAAAAAATTGCTTCTCTGACTCAATCGGAAGCACGTGATATTATCTTAACGCAAACAGAAGAACGACTTTCCAAAGAGATTGCGACTCGAATTCGAGAAGCAGAAGTGGAAGTGAAAGAACGTTCAGATAAAGTTGCAAAAGATATCCTGGTTCAAGCCATGCAACGGATGGCCGGGGATTTTGTGGCAGAACAGACCAACTCAACGGTTCATTTACCAGATGATGGAATGAAGGGCCGGATTATTGGTCGCGAAGGTCGAAATATCCGAACCTTCGAAAGCTTGACAGGTGTGGATGTGATTATTGATGACACTCCAGAAGTAGTCACCCTGTCTGCATTTGATCCGATTCGTCGGGAAATCGCACGAATGACCATGGAAAGTCTCTTGAAAGATGGTCGCATCCATCCAGCTCGGATTGAAGAGTTGGTAGAGAAGAACCGTTTGGAAATTGACCAACGGATTCGTGAATATGGTGAAGCAGCAGCCTATGAAATTGGCGCACCAAATCTACATCCTGATTTGATGAAGATTATGGGACGCTTGCAATTCAGAACTTCTTATGGACAGAACGTCTTGCGTCACTCCATTGAGGTTGCTAAGTTATCTGGTATTATTGCTAGTGAGCTTGGTGAAAATGCTACCTTGGCTCGTCGAGCTGGTTTCCTTCATGATATTGGTAAAGCCATTGACCGTGAGGTAGAAGGCAGCCACGTAGAAATTGGTACTGAATTAGCTCGTAAATACAAAGAGCATCCAGTTGTTGTCAATACGATTGCTAGTCACCATGGTGATGTTGAACCAGAAAGTGTCATCGCAGTTATTGTTGCAGCAGCAGATGCCTTGAGTGCAGCGCGTCCAGGTGCCCGGAGCGAGTCTCTTGAAAGCTACATCAAACGCTTGCAAGATCTTGAAGAAATTGCAAATGGCTTTGAGGGAGTTAAGACCAGCTTTGCCTTGCAAGCAGGTCGTGAAATTCGAATTATGGTCAGCCCTGAAGAAGTCAAGGATGATAAGTTGACCATCTTGGCTCATGATATCCGTGAGAAGATTGAGTCCAACTTGGAGTACCCTGGTAACATCAAGGTAACCGTTATTCGTGAATTACGTGCCATTGATTATGCAAAATAGAGCTTGTTAAAAGCCATATATAAAAAGATAGTCAGCGAAGGTGGAACAACCTTAGTTGGCTATTTTTTGTGAGTCGTGTTAAAAATGGGATAGCACAGATGAGATGGTTCATTGGTAGAGAAGTGGTTAGGGCCTTGCCTCTAGGAAAAATCTATTGAAAAATCTTTCTATTTTTGTTACACTAGATAGAAAGACAGCGAAGGAGATAAAATGGCGGATCGAGGATTATTAATCGTTTTCTCAGGGCCCTCAGGTGTTGGGAAAGGAACGGTTAGACGTGAGATTTTTGAAAGCTCAGATAATCAATTTCAATACTCAGTATCGATGACAACGCGTGCACAACGTCCAGGCGAAGTGGACGGAGTAGATTATTTCTTCCGGACACGTGAAGAATTTGAGGAGTTGATTCGTCAAGGTCAAATGCTCGAATATGCTGAATATGTTGGCAATTACTATGGGACTCCCTTGACCTATGTGAACGAAACCCTCGACAAAGGGATCGATGTCTTCCTTGAAATTGAAGTTCAAGGGGCTTTGCAGGTCAAGAAAAAGGTACCAGATGCCGTCTTCATTTTCCTGACTCCTCCGGATTTGGATGAGTTGCAAGATCGTTTGGTTGGACGTGGCACAGACAGTGCTGAAGTCATTGCCCAGCGGATCGAAAAAGCAAAAGAAGAAATTGCCCTCATGCGTGAGTACGATTATGCCATTGTCAACGATCAAGTACCTTTGGCTGCGGAACGTGTCAAACGTGTGATTGAGGCAGAACATTTCCGTGTTGATCGGGTCATTGGTCACTACCAAGAAATGCTTCCCAAAGCCACTCAAGTGGTACGATAATTAGAATAGGAATTAGGTAAAAAGATTATGATGTTAAAACCATCTATTGACACATTGTTGGATAAAGTACCGTCAAAATACTCTTTGGTTATTCTTGAAGCCAAACGAGCTCATGAGTTAGAGAGTGGTGCAACTCCTACTCAAGAATTTCAATCAGTAAAATCTACCTTGCGTGCCTTGGAAGAGATTGAATCAGGAAATGTGGTGATTCACCCAGATCCAGAAGCTAAGCGTGAAGCGGTTCGTCGTCGAATCGAAGCAGAACGCTTGCGTAAAGAAGAAGAAGAGCGTAAAATTAAAGAACAAATCGCGAAAGAAAAAGAAGATGGTGAAAAAATTTAAGGTTGGGTTCGCTCAATCTTATTTTTTGCTATTTAGCGCTAGGACAGGAAGGAGGTGAAAGCATGCTGGCACAAGTTATCGTTGATGTTCCCTTGATGCAAACAGACAAACCCTATAGTTACCAGGTACCAGAAGAGTTTTCTCCGTTCTTGGAAAAAGGAATGCGGGTGCATGTTCCCTTTGGAAAGGGAAATCGGCTCATTCAAGGGATTGTGGTTGACCTTGAAGAGACCACTCCAGCAGCTCAAGACCAAGAATTGAAAAGTATCGTGGAGGTCTTAGACTACCAACCAGTTCTAGGAGAGGAGCAATTTTGGCTGGCAGATCAGTTGCGAAAGACGGTTTTTGCCTACAAAATCACCCTCTTGAAAGCCATGCTACCGAGTGTTTTAAATTCTTCCTATGACAAAATTCTCCATCCGACAGAATTGTTATCGCCAGAGGATCGAGAAGACATTTTTGGAACAGCAACCAGCTTGGCCTTTTCTTCTTTGGATATTGATGCACAAGCACGAATGATGCGACTGACTCGTAAAGGAGAGTTGGAAGTAGAATACCAAGCAGTGGATCGTAAACATATCAAAACAGAAAAATGGTATCGAGTAAATCATCACCTACTTGAAAATTTGGAAATCGCCAAGAATGCCAAAAAGCGCTTGGCCTTGCGAGACTTTGTCCAAGGTCAGGAAGAAGAAGCACCTTTGAGTGATTTATTGGCGGAATTCTCTCGTCCAGTGGTGAACTATTTCATCGACCAGGGTACCTTGCTTATTTTTGAAAAAGAAGTCAATCGTGCGGCAGCCTACTTTAAAGACAAAGAGTCGACAGAGGCCTTGGTTTTAAATGCTGAACAAGAACGAGCCGTTCAAGCGGTAACCAGCAAAATTGGGCAACCTTCCAAACCCTTCTTGCTAGAAGGAGTGACAGGAAGTGGGAAGACGGAGGTTTATCTCCAAATCATCCAAGAGGTGCTAGAAAAGGGGAAAACAGCTATTATGTTGGTTCCCGAAATTTCCTTGACGCCTCAAGTGACGGATCGCTTCATTTCTCGCTTTGGGGATCGAGTGGCCATCCTTCATTCAGGTCTATCCAACGGTGAAAAATACGATGAGTGGAGACGTGTTGAACGTGGAGAAGCTCAAGTGGTCGTAGGAGCGCGGTCTGCTATCTTTGCACCTCTGAAGAACCTAGGAGCTATCATTATCGATGAGGAACATGAGGCTACTTATAAACAAGAATCCAATCCTCGCTACCATGCGCGTGAAGTGGCCTTACTACGAGCTCAGTATCAC
>ERZ1699261.513-NODE-513-length-10536-cov-4.581132_pt1 | contig 10536 bp, 9 predicted proteins | sample MGYA00581524_ERZ1699261 | MGnify/ENA primary metagenome ERZ1699261 (study PRJEB42319, sample SAMD00040338) | human oral metagenome | material: saliva | host: Homo sapiens | study: EMG produced TPA metagenomics assembly of PRJDB4115 data set (Metgenomic analysis of... | reverse complement strand
AGCCCGTCATGTACTCCCTCATCGACCGCATCCCCTCCACGCGCGCCGTGTACATCCGCGGCCTCGTGGGTCGCGGCCAGCTCACCGAGGACGAGGCCCGCCAGTCGATCGCCCAGTACGAGGCGGAACTGGGGCGCATCCTGGATGAAACCCGCGCGGGCGGTGCCTCCTCAGTGTCCGAGGTGAACCCGGGTAGCCGCACACACGACCCCGCACTGACCGTCGGCGTCGGCGAGGCCGGTGAGTCTCGCGACGAGGAGTGGACCATGCCGGAATCGCAGATGCCCGGCATCGGCATGATGATCGGCTGGACGTCGGCGGCCCCCGCCGAGCAGCTACGCCGCATCGGTCGCGCCCACGTCCGCTTCCCCGACGGCTTCGAACCCCACCCGAAGCTGCGTCAGCTGTGCGAGCGCCGCCTCGAGATGGCGCTGGGCAACAAGCCCATCGACTGGGGCTTCGCAGAGCTCCTGGCGTTTGGCACCCTGCTCATGGAGGGCACCAGCGTGCGGCTGTCCGGCGAGGACGTGGCTCGCGCGACCTTCGTCCAGCGCCATGCCGTCCTGCACGACGCCGACGACGGCCGCGAGTTCACTCCCCTGCGATTCCTCACGGAAAACCAGGCGCGCTTCGACGTGTGGAACTCGCCGCTGAGCGAATACGGCGTGCTGGCCTTCGACTACGGCTACTCGCTGGAGAGCCCCGAAACCCTCACCATCTGGGAGGCACAGTTCGGCGACTTCGCGAACGGCGCTCAGACGGTCATCGACGAGTTCGTCTGCTCGGCGGAGCAGAAGTGGGGCCAGCGTTCCTCGCTGGTCATGCTCCTGCCTCACGGCTACGAGGGCCAGGGGCCCGACCACTCAAGCGCACGCATCGAGCGCTACCTGCAGCTGGCCGCGCAGGACAACATGTGGATCGTCCAGCCCTCAACGCCGGCGAATTACTTCCACATGCTGCGCACCCAGGCCTACAAGCGCCCGCGCAAGCCGCTCATCGCGTTCACGCCCAAGCAGCTGCTGCGCCTGTCTGCCGCGGCCTCACACATCGACGAGTTCACCTCGGGTTCCTTCCAGCCCGTCATCGGCGACACCACGATCACCGACCCGTCGGCGGTCACCCGCGTCCTGCTGTGCACGGGTCGCCTGTACTACGACCTCGCCAAAGAGCGCGCACACCGCGGTGACACATCGACCGCGATTATCCGCCTGGAGCAGCTCTACCCGCTGCCCGAGGCCGAGGTGGCCGAGGCCCTGGCCCAGTACCCGAATGCGACAGTGACATGGGTGCAGGACGAGCCACGTAACCAGGGGGCCTGGCCGCACCTGGCACTCAACCTGTTCCCGTCGCTCGGACGCCCCGTGCGCCTGGTGTCGCGCCCCGAATCCGCGACAACGGCAGCCGGACGTGCCTCGCTTCACAAGGAGCAAGCAGCTACCCTTATTGCGCAGGCCTTCGAAGGCTAGCGACCTCCCTGCGCGCGCCCGGTATTCCGGGCGCGCGCAGGCACACCCGGAAAGGACCACCATGCGCATCTGCTTCATCGGCGACGAGCTCGTCGCGGGCGTCGGAGACCCCCGAGGCCTGGGCTGGGTTGGCCGCGTCAACGCTCACTCGACCTTCGACGTGCCCGCCACATTTTTGACGCTGGCGGTCCCCTCCGAGACAACCAAGCAGATGGCCGCCCGTTGGGAGGCCGAGGTTCTGCCGCGCCTGGCCGACGGAGAACCCCACGGCCTCGTCATCGGGATCGGCCCCGGCGACGTTCCCGCCGGCATCTCCACGGCCCGTTCGCGCCTCAACCTCGCCAACATCACCGACCGTGCGACCTCTCTAGGCATCCCCAGCTTTGTGGTGGGTCCCCCGCCCCTGGCCGGCGTCGACTCCGGTGCCCTCAAAGCACTGGCCTCCTCCTGCTCCGAGGTGTGCGGGCGCCGCGGGATCCCCTTCGTCGACTGCTACACACCCCTGGTCGCCCACGACCAGTGGTTCGAGGACATGGCCGCCTCCATGGCGCGCGGCAAAGACGGCCAGACCCTGCCCGGCCAGGCCGGATACGCGCTCATGGCGTGGATCGTCCAGCATCAGGGATGGTACGAGTGGACGGGCGCAACCCCGACCGACGTCTGAGCACAGGCGCACCCAATTGTCATTATCGTGATGGCTTTGTTCAGCGGTATCTCCACAATCATCGACGCGACATGCAAGGCGCGTTCCGGCGCAACGTCACTAGCCGTCGATGTCTATAGCCACAGCTGGATCATCGTCGACGCGTGAGTGGAATGAACGGCACATGACCAAGGAGAAAGCCACCACGCGCGAGAAGCTTTCCTTCTGCGCAATCATCGTCGCTTTCGTGTCCCTCAATATTGTCCTGGGCTCTTTCTTCTCACCTGGCTCATGGTCGCCGACCGTCCTCACCGCAGCGGCTTCCTATCTGATTGTCTTCATCGTGGTCACAGCTGCTGTCGGCATCCGAGTCCTGTACCGGGATTGGAAGACGCCTCCCCGCCACGGCCTCGGCTACCCAGCCGCGACACTGCCTGCGAACCTCGCTGGACCCGCGCCGACGCCCGCCCGCGCCCAGCCCAGCAGCTGCAAGCGCCCGGCCCCGCCCGCACCGCCAAGCAACTTCGCGACCATTGACGGGGCCATCGCCCACGCCCAGCAATCCGGCTTCGCCATCGTCAACCTGTTCACCACATATACTCCGCTGAGTCGCTTCCGCGACGCCGTAGGTGCCGAAATCATCTACCTGGTTCTCTCCCACATCGCTGAACTCGACAAGTTCGCCTCCACCACAGTGTCCGGCGACGCAACCGACACCGACTGCACACTGGCAATCAGAGTCATCAGCACCGAAGCCGACGCCCTTGCCCAGCGACCGATGGGCGAGATCCGCGCCCTCGCGGAAAGCCAGGGTGGAACCATGGACACCAACGCCCAGGCAGGCACGTGGACGCTCAACGTCCATCTGTCCCTCGGTGAGTCACCGCCCGCATAGATGGATGTGTCCATCTGGCCACGGCCTTGACACCACCAATCCACACAACCAGCGAGACAGCATGAGCAACCAATACCCCTCCCCCAACCCCTCCGATCCGTCCTACCCCAGCCAGGTGCCCCCGTACCAGGGGAACCCATACCAAGGAGGCGCATACCCGGGGAACCCGTACCAGCAGAGCGCGGGAGGCCCCCAGATGCCCACGTCGCCGGTGCCCCAGCCACCCTCGTATCAGTCATCCGCGTACCGCTCACCTCAGGCACCCGCGTACCCGGCTCCCGGCGCATTCCCGCCCACCGGAGCGGTGAACGGCCCCCAGATGCCCGCCGGAGCGGTGAACGGCCAACAGGCACCTGGCGGGGTGCGAAACGGACAACAGGTGCCCGCCGAGGCGCTGAGCGGCCCCCAGATGCCCGCCAGTGCACCAAACGGACAACAGGTGCCCACGGCCGAGACGCCCGAGGAGGCAGCCCGATTTAAGCGTAAATGGGTCACCTATACCGTCATTTTTCTCATCGCGTTGGTTCCCTTGCTCTTCGTCATCATGATCGGAAACTCCTTTGAGTTCGGTGAGGAGCGACTGTACTGGATCGTTATCACGAGCGCCGTCGAGTTCCTGTTCGCACTCGGATTCTTCCCCTTTTCGGCGGCGGTGCGCCGAGGGATCCGGCAGGTGACCGCGCAGGGTAGGCTCGAGGAGGCGGAGAAACGACGCACGGGCCTGTACCTCCCTGCGCTCATCGCGGTCGTGGTCGCCGGCTACGCGCTCTACAACGGGGTCCCCGCCGCCATGGACGTCGCGGACGGCCAGCAGAGCGTGACCGTCACGTCGTGCAGTTACGAGCAGCACAAAACAGAGAAGAGGCGCGGCCGCCATTCGTCCACCACCGTGTACGACAACGTCTTCACATTCACGCTCGATGACGGCACCACCCACCACACGACGCTCGAGCGATACTACGCGGAAGACATCACCCATGAGGGCGGTCTGCCCGGCGTCCTGTACGAGGCCTGCTCCCGCCGTTCGGGATCGGCGTCGTTGAGCATGATGGTCTATCGCAACACCTGGATTATCGTCGAGGCGCGGATCAAATAGGACGACATGCCTTCTCACCGCGCCCCCTTCCTCTCACGCACTGCGGTCGTGGTGTGCGTGGGGAGTCTTGCGGCCGTCGCCTGCGCCGTGATCATTCGAATCGCGTGGATCTCGCGGACCGGTATCCCCCGTGCGCTCACGGCCAGCGCCGCGATTGTCCTCGTCTCACTCATCGGATGTGCCCTCTTTTGTTCGATCCGCTTCGCGGTCCGCGACAAGCGCAGGCGTCACGAGAGACGAGGCCGGCACGGGAAGGATGCTCGACGTCGCGTCGTTCCGAGGACTGCCGCGCGACACACCGCAGACATGAACCGACGGCAGCCACCACGACGGTCCCCCCTCGTGAGCACGCCCTCGCCTGACGCCATCCCGCCTGCAACCGACGCTGAGGACAGGGATTTCAGCTACAAGATACTCGTCGTATTCACTCTTGTTGCAGTCGCGATTGCGTTGTTCAGGGAGGGCGATAACCCGGTTCACGGGCCGAACAGGATCAGTTGGCTCGCGATCGTCTACGCCGTTGCATTCCTCATCATGCTCGCGTGCATAGGTGCCATCACCTGGGCGTTTGATCGCTTCGCGAGAGCTGAGCGCGCCGGAAAGGTCATGGGCTTTCATGCGCGACTGGCGTACCTGGCGCTGCCCGTCATCATTCTGATTCCCAGCGCCTTCAACACGTTGGCCTACGGAACGCCCGTCGCCCTCGACCTGGCCACCGGCCCGCAGACCGTCACCGTTGCCTCGTGCACCCACACGGAACGCACGGAGTCACGTTCACGAGGCCGCTACGCCGGCAGCTACACCGTGATCATCCATCGTTTCACGATGACCCTAACTGACGGCACGACGCATCAGACAAACGTGCGCGACGAATACTTCCGGGATCACAGCACCATTAACAGGGTCCTCGACGACGCCTGCATCAAGAACCCGGGGACGACTTCCGTCACCATGAACGTCTACTACTACTCCTGGGTGATTAATGACGCTCACCTGAATTGAGCCTCACCGCAGCGTCCCCGCGTCTCGTCCACGGCCTCGTCCCTCCCACCGACGAGGCCGTGGAACGTTCGTGAAACACGCGGCCTCAGCGGCTCCTGAGAACCCCCGTCACGAAGCGAGCGCTGCGATCCAGGGCGGCCACGGCCTCGGGAATGAAGGGGACGGACAGGACGTAGACGTGGAAGCCCCCCGGCTCCACGCGCAGGCGCACATCCACGCCGGCACGAGCTGCCTTGCGCGCAAACTCAATCGTGTCGGGCCCCAGGATGTCGGCGTCGACCTGGAAGATGAGCATTGGCGGCAGCGCGGAAAGATCGTCGTACAGGGGGCTGACACGCGGATCTGCGGGGTCCAGGTCCCCCGCCCACGCGCGTCCCGCCCACGCCAGCCCGGGTACACGCAGGATCTTGTCGAGGCGCTGCACGTCCGTGATCGCCGGGTTCGTCATCGTGACGTCCACCCACGGCGCGTACAAGACGAGGCCATCCACCTGACGTGCTCCCGCGTCCCGTCGCTGCATCGCCAGAGAAATAGCCAGGCCGCCCCCGGTGGAGTCGCCGAAGAGGATGACTCGGCCGAACTCAGCCTGGACCTCGTCAATGATGGGCTGGACGACGTCGAATGCGTCGGTCGCCGCGTGTTTGGGGGCGAGCGGGTAGTCAGGAATGATAACGGGCAGGCCTGTGCGGTCGATGAGGCCTTCGACGATGCCCCACTGCCCCTCGACCAGCGGATACGCGTAGGCACCGCCGTGCAAGAAGACGAGGACCCCGCCCGAGCGCAGGCCCCGCTTGGGGAGCACACGGGTCACGCCGCCGTCGGTGGTCGCCGTGAAGCGGGCGCGCATGCGCGCTGGCATGGGGCTGGGCTGCGGGGCGTGCAGCGCCATCTCGCGCGCCGATTCCCCGCTGTGCAGCGCCGGCGGCGTCATTCCCATGCGAGTGTGGACAAGACGCATCTGGACGGACATTCCAACTCCTTTGTGTGGGCTGCGCCCGTAGCCGCCGCGACCATGTGCACCGAACAGCTACCAGGATACGCCGCACGGAGTGCGACCTCGTGTGCCCGGAGTCAGGTTCCAACGGGTCCCAGCACTCGGGTGGCAGGGCGTGTGCACGTCCAGTGTGGGCCTCGCGTGTGGGCTACCGGTGCGAGCCTCGCGTGTGGGCTGTCTACGCGGATAGGAAACCAGCACGCGGATAGGTAACGGACACGCGGATAGCTTATTAACCTATCCGTGAGCGCATAACCTATCCGCGAAGGCGCAACCTATCCGCGTCCACAACCCTCAGCGCCATCCACAGGGGGATATGACGTGTCGCTACTATCCACAGGTCCTCGCCGAACGCTTTTCTGAGCACCGTTTCCGGGAGGACACTGCAGCCATGACACAGATGCCAATCCTCATCACCCTGCCCCCAGAAACGACGCGCCATTGCCCCGATACAACGACAGTTCGCATCATGCGCGGGGTAGGCGCAGTGGTCCCCCTCAATGCTGCGTCAGCCGGTCCCTGGGAGGTGTGGGATGCCGTGGCCCGCGCCCGTTTGCACGCCGTCAACGCCTCACACGAACAAGCACCCGTCTTCGTGGGGACCAGCTGCTTACGTCTCATGGGCATACACGGGTGGGCCCAGAATCCAACGATCACCATCTACCGCCCCAACCGACGGTGCACCTCGATGTTGCCGTCCTGTCGCGTCGGTTCAACGACTGTTCCAGAAACATCGGTGTCGTGTTCACCGTTCCCTCCCCTCTCCACAACACGCACCACCGTGGACGGATTGGTCACGGAGCACCCTTACGATGCTCTCGTTCGTTGCGCGCTTCATGAGGATCCTCTGGAAGCATTCGTCCTGGGATGCATGGCGCTCAACTCCTGGAGCCAGTTCTCCATGTTTAGTCAAGACGAGTGCCGACAACGCGCCGAGGAAATCCGGACCGACCTCCTCGCGCGACTCGACCGGGCCGGACAGGTACGCGGGTATCGTCGCGCTCGTTCAATCCTGTCGGCGATCGATCCGGGTTGCGCCAACGCTGCGGAAGCCGCACTCTTATGGATCGTTCGTTCTATCTGTCCCTTCACAGTTCACACGCAAGTCCACATCGGTGTTCACGGGTATCACTACTATGTCGACCTCCTGATCGAGGATCTCCACATCATCATTGAGTTCGACGGAGTCACGAAACTTGGCGAGACGCGCGATGAATTCGAACAGGCAAAACGTAACTGGGTCATGCGCGACCAAAATCTCCGAGATGCAGGCTGGCAGGTGATCCGAGTCAGTTGGCCCGACTACAATGATTGGGAGGGACTGCGCATCAGACTGAGCCGTATCCTGGGGCCTATGATCCCCGCTCCCGAGTTCCGTTTCCTGTGGAAACTGCCCTCGAAACGGTGTGATGGCCCTCTTCGCCGCTTCTACACCAGGACTTCGCGGATAGGAAACCAGTACGCGGATAGGTAACGAACACGCGGATAGCTTATTAACCTATCCGCGAGCGCATCTCCTATCCGCGAAGGTGCAACCTATCCGCGAGCAGACCGTTCAATGACGATGTCCTCCGGCCACCCGCACGCACAGGGACACACCGAGGTCAGACAGGGCGGCGAGGAAGCGGTCACGGGCCCACCCGCACGCACAGGTGCGCACGCAGGCATACAAAACGCGCCCGGACCGCTGGGTCCGGGCGCGCAACGAAATCGGCTCAGGCGTTAGGACGCTTGCCGTGGTTCGCACCGTTCTTACGACGATCACGACGCTTACGACCCCGCTTCGACATGTCATTCTCCTTGGGTTTGTTGTCTAGACTGAAGCATTTTTGCACATATTAGCCCCAACCACCAAGGCACAACGCCCCTGCGGCGACGAAGGTCACCGAAAAGCGGCGGCCCGCCCAGGCCTCGTCGAGGCGGGTGAGACCAGCGATGACGCGCTCAGCGCCAGGTGACGGACACGCTCGAAATCGAGGCAACGATGCGGGCGCGCAGCGCAGGTGAGGCATGCTCGGACTCGTAGCAGCCGCGCATGAGAGCACGCACGTGGCGTTCAGCGTCCAGCGCGTCAGTGCAGTGCGGGCAGGTGGCGACGTGCTGGATCATGAGGGCGCGGGCGCGCGCGTCGGGTCCGGGCACGGAGCCGGCGTCGATGAGGCCGCTGCGGCGGTCGCATTCCTCGCAGTCGATGAGTTCGTACAGGGCGTCGAGAACGTCCTGACAGGTGATGTGTGCGCTCACTTCGCTCCTCCGATCCCGTATTCCGCGGCGACGTCAGCCAGCGAGGAGCGCAGGTTCTTGCGCGCCCGGTTCAGGCGGCTCATGACGGTCCCCATGGGAACTCCTAGTTCTTCGGCGATTTCCTTGTAGCTCATTCCTTCAACGTCAGCCATGAGGACAACCATCCGGTGTTCCTCCGAGAGCGAATCGAGGGCCTCGCGCAGCTGCGCGGAGGGCAGCGCTTCGAGAGCTTCGACTTCGGCGGACTTGAGGCCGGTCTCCGCGTGGGAGGCGGCGTCGGCCAGCTGCCAGTCCTCGACGGTGTCGGTGGAGGCGCGCTTGGGCGAACGCTGGGCCTTGCGGTAGCTGGTGATGTAGGTGTTCGTGAGAATCCGGTACAGCCAGGCTTTGATGTTGGTGCCGGGCTTGTACTGGTGGAACTTCTGGTAGGCCTTGAGGTAGGTCTCTTGGACCAGGTCCTCCGCGTCGGCTCGGTTGCGGGTCATGCCCAGGGCCGCGCCGAAGAGTTGATCCATGAGGGGCATCGCTTCGTCCATGAAGCGTGCCTGGAGTGCCTCGTTGTCCGGGGTGGACGAGGCCGTGGCCGGGTCGTGTGCCTCGGGCGTCGGTTGGGAGGTTGTTGTGTCCATCGCTTCCCAGGGTAGTCGTGCCCACAGCGGGCGCGACTGGGTGGGAGGGATGGACGATCATACTGAGGGCAACGCCTCACGATCAGCTTTATTCCACAACCCCCACAGCATGTGCGTTACACCACTTTTGACACGCTGTTTGGAGGCGTCCGGGCCGTTCGGCTTCCCCCGGGGGCAAAGGTGTCGAACAATAGGGGTATGAATCTGCTGCGCGTTGTTGCCCGTCCCCTGCTCGCCGCCCCGTTCATCGCCGATGGGGTCGATGCCTTAAGGCATCCCTATGAACACGTGGAGCACGCGGCGAGCGTGCGTCCCCTCATCGATAAGGCGACCGGCGCGGCCGGCTTGGAGCCGCTGACGGATGAGCAGCTGGCCCTCGCCACCCGCGTGACCGGCGCGGTCACAGTGCTCGCTGGCCTGCGTTTTGCGACCGGTCGTCACCCTCGTAGCGCCGCGCTGTGCCTGGCTGCGATTGGCGCTCCGATGGCGCTCGTGCACATGCCGACCCCCGGTGCCATGCGTAAGTTGCCGAAGGATCACGCCAAGTCCCTGCGCGCCCGCGCGTTGGGCAAGCTGGGCCTCGTGGGCGGCGTCCTCATTGCGTCGACGGATCGCGTCGGCCAGCCTTCAGCCCTTGTTGCTCGTGCGATGCGCCGAGATCAGCGCCGCGCGATCGCTGCGGCCGAGGCCGCGGTCGCGGAGCGCCTGAGCGGCACCGCTTCGTGAGCGCGCCCTGGCCCGCTCCCCTGGCTGCCTCTCCCGTGGATGCCACGGTCGAGGTGCCGGGTTCGAAGTCGATCACGGCGCGCGCCCTGTACCTGGCGGCCGTCGCCAATTCCCCCTCCCTGATCAGGGGTGCTCTGGATGCGCGCGACACGCGCTTGTTTGCCGCAGCTCTGGAGGTGATGGGCGCACGCGTCGAGGACGAGGGCGCGGGCGTCCTGCGCGTCACCCCCATGTCGCTGCCGCCGAGCGGCGGGCGCATCGAGTGCGGACTGGCCGGGACGGTCATGCGTTTCCTGCCGCCGCTGGCAGCTCTCTCTCCCGAGGAGACGCTCTTCGACGGGGACGAGCAGGCCTACGCGCGCCCGCTCGGCCCGCTCCTGGATGCGCTGGTGCGTATGGGCGCGACCGTCACCTATCACGGGAAGCGCGGGCACCTGCCGTTCAGGATCCGGGGCCCGATCCACACGCCGCTCGGCGCGCAGGCCTGGGTAGACTCCTCGTCTTCCTCGCAGTTCCTCTCCGCGCTGTTGCTCGTCTCTCCCCTCGTGGGCGATCCCCTCTTCGTGTCGGCTCCGGGCGTCGTCCCGTCGATGCCGCACGTGGAGATGACGCTGGCGTCCCTCGCTGGCGCGGGTATTGACCTGGAGGTCGTGGATGAGGGCCGCGCAGACCTCGCGACGTGGCACATCTTCCCGTCGCGCCCGCGCGGCGGCGACATCACCGTCGAACCCGACCTGTCCAATGCCGGCCCCTTCCTGGCGGCCGCGATGGTGACGGGCGGGCGCGTGCGGATCCCGGCGTGGCCGGGGGTGACGACGCAGGCGGGCGACGCCTGGCGCGC
>ERZ1699261.510-NODE-510-length-10559-cov-3.405483_pt1 | contig 10559 bp, 10 predicted proteins | sample MGYA00581524_ERZ1699261 | MGnify/ENA primary metagenome ERZ1699261 (study PRJEB42319, sample SAMD00040338) | human oral metagenome | material: saliva | host: Homo sapiens | study: EMG produced TPA metagenomics assembly of PRJDB4115 data set (Metgenomic analysis of... | reverse complement strand
AGAAGTAACTCATATATACTAAATTATAAAATTATTAATAATAGGCACAGTCTTATTTGCATAGTATACTTATGCTATTAAGTTACTTTTACTATGTATATGATTAGATAGAGAATAGCGAATGAGTACATTTAAATACATTTTTAAAATTATACTAGTGCTTTATATTAAGTATTTGCTCGTTTCTCTATGGATAGGCTCCATAGAGGCGATTATTCATAGCTTACAGAAACCTGACTTAACGCCGTACTTATACCCATTAGGGAGTTATGACTTAGAAATGATTTTTCTCTTTGGTAATATCCTCTTTATTCCTTGGCTTGTTCTATGGTGTAAACGATTACCACTAGCCTTTAATAAACCTAAAGTATATTATAGGGCTAAAGCGTGGATACAATCTAAGAAAGAGCAGGCACTGATTTATAAAGTCATCATTAATAGTCTAGTGGTTTTACTAGCATCGTGTCTTTTGATATATATTATTATCGCCATTGGAACGTTGCTTGCATTAATTCCTTACTTTATATATGCTATATTTCATTACATATTTTATTTCCGATCTCTATTCATTTAAATATCTTACATGTCTGATTCATATGAATAGAATAAACACTTAAATATAAAATTATAAATAATAGGCACAGTCTTGTTTGCATAGTATACTTATGCTAATAAGGTTGTGCTTATTTTGTTGTAATGTGAGAGAAAAAAAGAGGGGTTTATGTTACGTAAAAGTATAGTCATGATGGCACTAGCTACTGCTTTCACCATGAATGTAAGTGCTGTACAAATCGAAGTGCCAGCCGGACAGCCGCCTATGCCAGGTGCTGATGCGAGTATTCCTGCCAATGCGTATGAGAATTATCGGGCTGGTAGCTTGAGTAATGTGGGGGCTAGTGATGTTATAAAATTACATTCTGAATCTGATAAGCGTATGGAAATGTATAGAACTGACTGGGGACTAACACAAGATGAAGTCAATCAGATAGCAAGCGATTCTGAGAAGGTGATGGATTTGTTAGTTAATGAGTCTGCAGTTGTGTTATTGCATGATGATCGTACTAACATCCGAGCCTCTGTTCCTGGACTACTATTAGCAAGTAAATACTATCCAAAACTCAGTGATGGTGAACGTTTATCTATTGTAAGAGAACATTCCGTGTTTTTTGCCATCGGTACGAAACAGAATTATGATGATGCATTAGGCAAACTAAAAACGGACCGAAAAGGGGAGTTTATATATCCCGGTATTACACATGGTAAATGGGCTATTGAAACAGAGTCTTTTGGCGAAAATACGCCTGCTATGGTTGCCGTAGTTGGTTTAGATAATCAGCCAAATCAAGAATATATAATAGGGCTTAGCTACAAAAATCAGCCAGTTACCGACAAGCTTGAGCGCGTTATGAGTAATTATGTGATTCCATCGATTCACTCTTTAGATGATATGGATCAGTATAGTGAAAGCATCAACTGGGATAATCTCCTGTATCGTATTCCTAAAGGGCTTAAACTAATAGCACAGAAATCGCTAACGGACTCTACTGAAATAAGGGACTATCGTGGAGCGGGTATACGCTTTGTTGTGGCCAAGAAACCAGTAAAAGTAGAAGATAAATACATGTATTCCTTTTTTAACGAACTTGTAGAAGTAAAACCAGAACGCCAGATAATAGGTGATGAGCCTATTCAGGCAGCATCTGTTTGGAATAATGGCGTGCCTAGTCTTTTAGTAGATAATTATCAACCAGGGAAACGATCTATAATGCATCGATTCTTATACGATGACAAGCATGTATATATTATGAGTCTAGTTTATACTGATGGAGCTATACCATATTCTCATATTCAGTTACGCAATACGGTAGAATATTCTGACTTTGCAAATGTTGAAACATTGAGAAATAAGGTAATCCGCATTCAAAGTCAAGAAAGAATGTAATACGAAAATGTAATACGGTTGTGTGTATTTAGTTTGTAAATTTTAAGAGGGTTTTATGTTACGTAAAAGTATAATCATGATGGCATTAGCGGCTACTTTCACCATAAATGTAAGTGCTGTGCAGATTGAAGTGCCAAAGTGGCAACCACCAGTTCCAGGTGCGAATGCGAGTATTCCTGCCAATGCTTACGAAAATTATTCCCATATTAATGAAAAGGCAATACAAGAGGCGGAGATATTTAGCGCTAAAGTACAGAAAAATGTGGAAAAACCCAAGACTGCGATAGAAAAGGTTTTTAAAGAGAAAACTGGATTGGCTCAAGCTGTTAAGCTAGGGGAATTCTCAGAATCTACTGTTATCTTACTTCATGAAGGAAAAAATAATATTCGTTTATCTGTGCCAAATATTAGCTTGCGTGGAGATACGGTTGAATCTAAATCGAGTGATGGGCTTTTATTTGCTGTTCATGGTTATACAGGTATTTTATTGGTGGGGCCACCACATGGTAAGAACATTAATAAATATATACAGAATGAGGGAATATATACATATCCAGGGTTAGAGAATGCATCTTGGAAGATTTTTAAAGGTAAGACACATGTGATGTATACGGAGTTTACGCCAAGTAAGACAAAAACGACGTATGGTATTACGTATCTTGGTGGTGGCGATGTGAAGGATCCATACCAAGATAAATTTGCTGAAGTGGTAATGAGTAATTATATTATTCCATCTATTGAGCCTTTGTATGGACTAGATAATTATAGCCATGTTAAGCATTGGGACAATTTCAGCTATCGTATTCCTAAAAAGGCTAAGCTCGTGAGCGAAGCTATGGAAGATAATAAATATGAGGTTCGTACTTATGAAGATGTAGGGGTTAAAATTCGTGTATTGCGCTTTCGAATAGATCCTAATATTGTTGATAAAAGCTTAGCAAAAAAACAAATTTTTACCTTTTTGAATAAATATGGTGACCTTGAGGCTCCTACACAGTATGCAACAGTTTGGAATAATGGTCTTCCAGGATTCTTAATTGATCGATATAAACCTAATGGTGAGTCCTATTTGCGCCATTTTACAAAGGATTCTGAATATTATTATAGTTATCGCATTGATTATGATGAAAGCAAATCTTTGTATAAACATAAACAATTGCGCGATATGGTAGAGTATGTCAGCTTTGATAATGCTGAAAGTTTACGAAAAAAAACGCAGTGGCGTATAGATAATAGCCATAAAAAGAAATTTGATACAGATCTAAGCTTTAATCCGTGGTATATGGAATGGATTAAAATATTAACTCAATAAGAAATTTTGTTTTTAAGTTTCATGATATTAGAAAGGAGAGTGCCAATGAGTAAACTCAAATATATCAAAACTATATTAGTGCTTTTAATTAAGGTTTATCTTGTTTATCTATGGATTAACTTTGTAGAGACGTTTACTCAGCTACTCTATAATATCTATGTATTAAAAGTATATTCACTGGAGTATTTCGGCCTATTTCTGTTCTTTCTCTTTGGTAATATATGTTGTATTCTGTGGCTTGTTTTATGGTGTAAGCGATTACCGCCAGCTTTTAACAAACCAAAAATATATTATAAAATTAAAGACTGGATACGATCCAAGAAACAAGAAGCACCTATCTATAAAGTCCTATTTGGCAGTTTACTGCTTTTGCTAAAACTATGTCTTGTAGTGTATATCTTAATTTCTGTTTCTACTGTTTTAAGTATTCCATTGATAAATTATTAGTCTATTTTGTAAAAGTTTAGAAAGATGAGAGGATATATGTTACATCGATTTTTAATAACGCTAGGGCTTATGCTAGCTTTCACCATCCCAGCCCAAGCAATTACGATTGAGGAGCTTACGTCTCAGCCGCAGTTTAAGCAGGTATCTCAGTTTGTGTCAGATATTCCTAATGTAGACGAGCGTGGCGCGTCCTATATTGATGTGAATACGGTGAAGGTAATCGGGTTTGAGCCCCCTATTTATACGATTAAGGCGACGGTATATAAAGCGTATCAGTGGAATGATGAGAAAGTGATTACCGTTAAGGACATGACTTTCACCTATGATAGTAGTAATTCAGCAGCTAGTAAGATCTATCGGGCGCAACAGCAAGGGATAACGGAGATTAATACTGATGCGGATGCGAATATGGATATGAATGAAGATATGTGGTCTAATCCAGGTATTATGCGCGATGAAGAGGAAATCAGTCGCTTTGGCTTTGATGGAACGCTTCGGCCTATCGATCGCGGTGCCTTTTTGCGCAGACCCGTTGTGAAAGATTCTCTAAATAAAGAGTTTTACGATATCGCTGATGCAGTGTATTATGAAGTGTATAAGGAACATTTTGATGAGGTTGTTGTTAAGTAAATTCTATGTTCGGAGGTTATTATGAAACCATTTGAAACGAAGGATTATAAAGCTTTTACCATGTTTGAGGAACGTTGGGCTCTTGTTACGGCTGGTACGTTTGAGGATTTTAATACGTGTACAGTTAGCTGGGGCAGTATGGGCAACGTATGGGGCCCTAATGGCGGGGATATTTCCACGGTGACCGTGTACATCCATCCAGCTCGTTATACACAAGAATTTATGGCGAAATACGATACCTTTACCGTTAGTTTCTTCCCTGAAAGCCATCGCAAGGCGCTTGGTTATTTAGGATCTCATTCTGGTCGCAACGAAGATAAGGTAGCTAACTCTGGGCTAACACCAGTAGCGGCAGGGAACGGCGTGACTTTCAAAGAAGCAGATTTAACATTCGTATGTAGAAAACTGTATGAACACCAATTTGATGAAGCTCATTTGGCGGATAGCGTAAAGGAATATTATGCGGCTAATCCGTCCATGTACACCCAAGCTGGAAAAGATCGCTGGGAACCGCACTATATGTACATCGGCGAAGTAGTTGAGGCTATAGAAGGTTAGTCTTATATAAGGCCTATTTATATTGAGGGAATTATATGATAAAGAAAGCAATTTTAACAGGTCTTTGCGCACTTGGCCTTATGGTAACAGCTCATGCTGCCAATATAGATATCCCTGGTGGTGATGCCATGGTGCCTGATACTGCTTATGAAAGCTATTCTTATAATAGTGCTGATATGGATCTTGTGGAGGCTCAATTTAGACGTCGTTCAGGTCCTGTTGTAGCACAGACTGTAAGAGATGGGCGTAGGACCTTGGAGCAAGCTAAGTCATATATGGAGGGTAATGCTAAGTTTTTAAAACGTCAAGCTAATCAGAGTACGGTGTTTATCTTTGACAATGATACACAGCATATTCGTTTTTCTATGCCTTATCCAAGCCTTGAAAATAAGGTGATTAATGATGGCACTAATCCAGTAGTTAATGTAGTAAATGGTAGCCCTCAATATTATATTAAAAGTATGAATGCAGATATCGTTGTGGATGTAGACCATAAGACCACCTATACGGATCGTGCTTTCACATATAAAACGGTAAAAAATGGCCAATGGCATCAGAAGTATGGGATTATGACAAGTATTCCTGGAAAAGAGGAGAAAATTGAGCCGCGAACAAATACAGGTGTTGAGTTTTCCTTACCTAGTGATATGAACCATGTGTATCGTGTTAACATCATAAACCGTGGCAATGGCAATCCTGATCATATTAATTATGCAGAAGGGGCTTTAGCGAATTATGTGATCCCATCGGTAGAGGATACAAAAGCAATAGATCGCTATTCTAATGTTGAAAAATGGGGAAACTTTGAATATCGTGTGTTCAAGAATAGTAAGCGAAAAGCTGATTACGAACCTACCCCCTATGGTGAGGAAACACGCGTTTACGAGGGTGGCGGTATAGTGCAGCTAGTTAAGCGTCGTCCGATTTTTCCAAATGATGAAAAACATTTTTATGCAGGTGCTTTTGTTACGATAGATACGGTGAGTCGAAAATATCCGTACTCAGCTAATGATAATGCTACCATTTGGAATAATGGTGTGCCTGCATTTAGCGGCAGTATAAAATTTGATAATGGTACTAATTATACATATTTTACAATCCGTGATGATCAATATGTGTATAGCATTGAAGTTGCTTATAAAGCCAATGAGGTGAAGAGGTCTTATCATGATATTCGTAATATGGTAGAAATGGCAAGGCTGATTAGTCGTCAGAATAAGCAAGAGTTTCCTGTGCTGAAGCACCTTTGGGAAGCTGATGTTTTTAAATTGCCTTAAAGCTTAATTAATATGTTATCTATCTGTTTGGGTACACTTATGTCTAAAAAGAAATAGAGAGAAAAGCAGCCAGTATTGCGATTTGCAGTACTGGCTGTTTTGTTTATACGTCTGATACTATTAGGTTGATTTTGAATGATGTTTTAATGGGCATGGCGCTACTCTGTTTCTGGGAATAGAACATGCGCTTTCAGTTTAAAGCTAGGATTATTTGTAGACTCAAAAAACTCAATCATATTCCGTAATTTTTGAACTTCCTCAGCATGTAAAAAACTTGGGTAAAGGATGATATAGGTAAAGCTATAGGTCCCATCATAGGATTGAAAGGTTAGGATGTGATCATCCTTATGAGGTGTATAGATGTGTGTGGATAGCCCAGGAATATTATTATTCCATATAACGGTATAATTAATATAATCTGATGTTGGTTGGTAATAGTAAATATCCCAGAACGTATCTAAATTAATTTTAAAATTGTAATGACCGTTTACAACAAGATCGCGCGCATATGGGTTTTTAGGAATATTATTAGTAGAAACAAAGAATGTTATGTTCCCCTTTTTGTAGTATCTAATATCTTGGTACTCGGTGCCCTTTTCTTCACCTTCGAATATGGCGTCTTTTGGTACGCGGTATTGTACACCGTTTAAGTTTTCTATGCGTGAATATTGATTTAATTCATTTAGGGTTTGCACAGAGGGAAGCACATAATTAGCCAATAATTTATCTGTAGGAACTTTGTTCAGAACGGGGTTGTTATCATAATAGACAAACCCTGCGTGATATAAGGGATGACGCATATTATAGCCCTTAAATTTAAAATTGATCGTGTCGATGGTAAGAGTAGTTTTTTTACCGTTTTCAAGGTGTGGCATCTTCATGCTATCCCAAGTGCTATAGGTAACAGTAGGATATGAAAACACAGTGCCCTTTATATCAGAAATATGTTTTGCTGGCTTGCGTTTTGCCATACCTTTAAAGAAATCACGAACGTCTTTATCGGTTAGTTTATCATAAGCTATTTTTGTGTTACGCCAGTCATAGTCTTTGTAATCAGCATAGTCAATTTCTAAATTGAGACTTCCATTATCGGTAAACACTCGATAGTCCTCAATGGTTCGACTTGGACTTTTGTAACGCCCTATATTATAATCACTTTTTATGCCCGCTACGGGGAATGAAAGCCGGATTTGGTTGTATTTGTCATGAACGGAAATGATCGTATTATGGTAATGTTGACTGCGATAGATAGAGGCAGCTTTAGCGTACTCCATTTCGCTTTTGTTAATACCTTTAGTTTTGTCCGTTGACTTGAGTGTTTCTACATAGTTTGCTACATCCTTTTCAATATCAGGATTCGTAGTTTTGTAATTTATGTAGGCATCCTTTGGAATCTTCGAATCTGCACCAGGAATATTAACATTGATGGCTCCTACTGATGATAAGATAGTGCTCATCATGAAAATACCCGCTAATAGTGGTAGTTTGGTCATGGTAGTATCTCCCGTTTATACTCTCATATCTATTGATCTTGTGTAATCCATAGGTTAAGTTGTTAAGTATAATTATATAACTAAATGACTATATTTTTAAGTTGTATGTGGAATACAAAAAAGGCAGCCCCTATTGGCTGCCTTTTTTGCCGTTGTTTAACGTAGAAAGTGAGACGGTATTTACTACCTGTATTTATAATAACATAGGGTATGGGCGTAAAATGCCACATAGTATTGATACCAATTCTTAGTTCTTTATTTTGGTTTTTATATTACGTTGGATGCTGTATTTTCTAAAAGATTTATCAAAATGACTCATAATTTTGATGAAAAATTAGTATATATGAGTCGATAGTGAGGGATAGCTTATATAGTGGGTTCCTTCAGTGAGAACTACTATAAATTGTATATTGAAGCAATATTTTGTGAATTTTAACCCCACAAAAAGGCCAAAATCTGATATAATAATAGTATAGAAATCGATGTATAAAAGGACTAAAAATTGTGAGTGTGAATTGATGTTTTTAGACTCACCTTTGGGCCTAAAATATCCGTAGTTCTTATAGTTAAATCGATGCGATCGGAACGTTGTATATAAAAAACGACTACGCAGATGCGTAGTTTTTATTATTTTGTGTTTGGTATAGGTAGTCCCATGAGTGTAGTGAAGCCCTTATTATGGCTATTAGAACCGTATATCGTATATAAAGCCTATTTGTGGGCCCTCCGCTTTATAGCACATCCAGTGACGTGGGAAGGCGAAATAGATTTGTTCTCCTTGACCTTAACGATGCTGCTCATCCTTGATGCGGTGGTATTGCCATTGGTGATTTTGTATTGCCCTGGGTTGAACCATGGCAAGCGCGTTCCTGATTGGATTCGCCGCTTAGGCACGCCTATCTACATCGTTCACAATTGGCTTGATGACAAGGTTGGCGGAGGTACATCTACGCCGATTGTATGGTTACGCAAAACCTTACATTCCCTATTGTTATTCATTTATTTGCTAATCCCGCTCTACGTAGGTGGTCATCTCGTGATGGGCCTCGTAGTGGCTCTCATGTATGATGTCCTCGTGTGGGCACATGGAGGTGTGTGATGGCGACTTGCGAGTGGCCTACTACGCCTTTGTATCAGGCCTATCATGATCATGAGTGGGGGCGGCCTATTCATGATGATCGGTTGCAGTTTGAACATCTCTGTCTTGAAAGTCTCCAATGTGGCCTCAGCTGGCTTACGATTTTGAATAAACGAGACATTATCCGAGGCTGTTTTGATCATTTTGATATTGATACGGTTGCTAGTTATGGTGAAAGCGACGTAGAGCGAATCTTGCAGACCGAAGGTATGCTCAAGTCTCGCCCTAAAATTGAAGCTATCATCAATAATGCTTCTGCTTTTAAAGATATTCAAGATGAATTTGGTTCGTTTTGCAACTATATCTGGGCTTTCACAGACAATAAAACCATTATTTATGAAAGCCACCCTGATGGAAATATACCTGCGAAGAATGGCTTGTCCACATGGATTAGTAAGGATCTAAAGAAACGAGGTTTTAAGTTTGTAGGCCCCGTTACCATCTATTCCCACCTACAAGCGAGTGGCCTTATCAACGATCATGGTAAGGACTGTCCTTGTTTTAGCGAGATTAATAAGCTAGCAGATATTATTCAATTGCCTGTAGATGCTGAGGATTAATATAGTTTTAAATGTTGAGTATTAATATAAATCTGAATCTGAATGTTTGATAGTTAGCTCATTATTTTTGCCTTTTTCTAATAATTCGCATTCTTTTACCTATATGTTGTAACGTATTTGTATAATCGTTAGTTAACAATAGTTTTTATACATGATTGATGTTACAAAATTGTACTTGTGTTAAACCATACTTTAAGGTGTACACTATAGTCGATGGAAAGATAGCGTTCCATCATATGTCGGCCCGCTTTATATACAAACACATATATTCTCTCTCTCCAAAGCGGGTCTCTCATATACTTCTCTCTCAAAGCTATAAACACAACATGAAGCCTCTATCCTTCACGGGATAGGGGCTTTTTGCTATATGTTTTTATCTAGGGCCATATAACGGCATAGATTTGTTGTATGCTATAACAGATTGATTTATTTCGATATAGTTGGTATACTGATGATGAAATAAAGTATTACTTTCACAATTAAGAAAGGGAAATATATGATTGGTTTGGGCACGGCCATTAACATTGGCCTCATCATAGCCGGCAGCTTGTGCGGCCTCGCATTTGGTCGGTTTATGAAAGAAAATTTGAAACAGACGCTCATGATGGTGAGCGGCATTATCGTTCTCCTTCTTGGAATGAGCGGCGCCATGCAGTATATGCTAGTCATTGTAAACGGCACGCTGCAAACGACGGGGCCTATGCTCATGATTATTAGCATGGTGGCAGGCGCTGTAATTGGTGAGCTTATCGACCTTAACCGTTGGATTACTGTTTTTGGTGACTGGGTGAAAGCAAAAACTGGTAACACTGGTGATCCGCAGTTTACGCACGCTTTTATTACAGCGTCGCTTACGTTTACCGTGGGCGCCATGGGCGTACTAGGCTCTATTCAAGACGGCTTGACGGGTAACTATCAAACGCTATTGTTGAAAGGCATCCTCGACGGCATCATCGTTATGGTTATGGTGTCCTCTATGGGCAAGGGCGCATTGTTCTCCTTTATTCCTGTAGGGATTACTCAATGGATTATTACAGCTATGGCTCACATCGCTGCGCCGCTAATGACGCCGAGTGCTATCGATAACCTGTCCTACGTGGGATCTATTCTGATCTTCTGCGTCGGTATCGACCTCATCTGGCCTGGTAAAATCCGTATTGCTAACCTATTACCAGCCATCTTCGTGGCTATGGGGCTTACAT
>ERZ1699261.496-NODE-496-length-10744-cov-6.858811_pt1 | contig 10744 bp, 2 predicted proteins | sample MGYA00581524_ERZ1699261 | MGnify/ENA primary metagenome ERZ1699261 (study PRJEB42319, sample SAMD00040338) | human oral metagenome | material: saliva | host: Homo sapiens | study: EMG produced TPA metagenomics assembly of PRJDB4115 data set (Metgenomic analysis of... | reverse complement strand
GGCGTCTCGCTGATCGTACGCCAGGTGTGGCGCCGACAAGCACTATTCAGGTGACGAGTCTAACTGCATTGACAGATGCAGATAAGAGCAAGGTGATTGCAGCTGTATCGGCAGTCAACCCAGAGGTAGCTAACCGGATTAAGTCCTATACGGTTAATAGTGATGGTACAGTCACCATTACTTATAAAGATAGTACGACCAATGTTGTAGCGGTGAAACTGTCAGATAGCGATCACAGCCAGTCTGTATCAAACAGTCAGAGTGCGTCTACGAAGACTTCGCAATCGATCAGTCAGTCTTTAAGTACGAAGCAATCGCAGAGTGTATCGGCTCAGCAGAGCGTTTCATTAAGCCAGTCACTGAGCTCGGTTCGCTCGCAAAGTTTGTCGGCTTCACTGAGCCAATCAGCGTCGGCAAGTGTCTCAGCTCAAGCAAGTCTATCTCGCAGTCAATCGTTGAGCAAGGAGGTTTCTCAATCTCAATCCGCTTCAACGAGTCAATCTGTATCGGTAAGAAAATCTGAATCTGTGAAGGTTTCAGAGTCAGCTTCTGCAAGTGTCAGTGACTTGCAGTCTGCTTCAGTATCGGCGAGTGTATCCAAGGTGGTTAGCCAGTCTATCTCAAGTTCGACATCCGCTTCAACGAGCGCCTCTGTTTCAGTGAGTCAGTCAGCTTCAGCATCGCTTTCACAGTCGGTATCAGCGTCACTAAGTCAATCTACTCGCGAGTCGGCTTCAAAATCAGTGAGTCAATCGCAGTCGGAGTCTGCATCAGTATCTTTGAGTGAGTCCGCTAGAAAATCAGCATCGTTGAGCACTTCCGTATTAGAGAGTCAATCAGCCTCTACTTCGGTGTCGGTTTCAATTTCTGAATCAGTGTCTACTTCAGAGTCAGTTTCAATGTCTGAATCAGTTTCAACGTCTGAATCAGTGTCGACATCAGAGTCTGAATCAACATCCGAGTCATTGTCCGCGTCCGAGTCTGCATCTACATCAGAATCAGCTTCTGCGTCTGAGTCAGTTTCAACGTCCGAATCAATCTCGACATCAGAGTCAGTTTCAGTGTCCGAATCAGTCTCAACATCAGAGTCGGTTTCAGCATCAGAGTCGGTTTCTGTATCAGAATCAGTGTCTACTTCTGAATCGGTGTCAACATCAGAATCAGTATCAGCGTCTGAGTCGGTATCAGCGTCTGAATCAGTTTCAACGTCCGAGTCTGCATCTACATCAGAATCAGCTTCTGCGTCTGAGTCAGTTTCAGCGTCTGAATCGGTCTCAACGTCTGAGTCAGTATCTACGTCAGAATCAGTCTCAGTGTCCGAATCAGTATCAACGTCTGAATCAGCGTCAGCCTCTGAGTCAGTATCAACGTCCGAATCAGTGTCAGCGTTTGAGTCAGTGTCTACGTCAGAATCAGTCTCGACATCCGAGTCAGCATCTACATCAGAATCTGTATCAATGTCTGAATCGGTGTCGACTTCCGAGTCTGTTTCTGTATCGGAATCAGTATCAGCATCCGAGTCCGTTTCGACTTCTGAATCATTCTCGACATCCGAGTCAGCATCTACATCAGAATCTGTATCAACGTCTGATTCAGTATCAACGTCCGAATCAGTTTCAGCGTCTGAATCGGTTTCTGTATCAGAATCAGTGTCTACTTCTGAATCTGTTTCGACTTCCGAATCATTGTCAACATCAGAGTCTGAATCAACATCCGAATCAGTGTCAACGTCTGAGTCAGTCTCAACCTCTGAATCGGCATCTACCTCAGAATCAGTCTCAACATCCGAGTCTGTATCAATGTCCGAATCAGTCTCAACGTCCGAATCAACATCAGCATCAGAATCAGTATCAGCGTCTGAGTCAGTTTCAACCTCTGAATCTGTATCGACATCAGAATCAGTGTCAACGTCCGAATCGGTTTCTGTATCTGAATCAGCGTCAACTTCTGAATCGGTGTCAACGTCCGAGTCAGCATCTGCTTCTGAATCACTCTCAGCGTCCGAGTCAGTATCGGCATCAGAATCAGTCTCAACGTCTGAGTCGGTATCAGCGTCAGAATCGGCATCTACTTCAGACTCAGTCTCAACCTCAGAATCAGCATCAACGTCCGAATCAGTGTCCGCGTCTGAGTCAGTTTCCGAGTCTGTATCAACGTCAGAGTCAGCCTCAGAAGAAACTTCTGCTTCATTGAGTGAGTCAGTATCGTCATCTGAATCAGAATCAGAGTCAGCATCAGTTTCAACATCTGAGTCAGAATCGACCTCCGAATCGGTGTCAACATCTGAATCAGTCTCGACTTCTGAATCAGTTTCTGCGTCAGAGTCAGCATCGACTTCCGAATCGTTCTCAACCTCTGAATCAGTTTCAACATCTGAGTCAGTATCGACTTCAGAATCGGTTTCAACATCTGAATCAGTTTCAACATCCGAATCGGCATCTGCTTCTGAATCATTCTCGACATCCGAGTCAGCATCTACATCAGAATCTGTATCAACGTCTGATTCAGTTTCAACGTCCGAATCAGTTTCAGCGTCTGAATCGGTTTCTGTATCAGAATCAGTGTCTACTTCTGAATCTGTTTCGACTTCCGAATCATTGTCAACATCCGAATCAGTTTCGACATCAGAGTCTGAATCAACATCCGAATCAGTGTCAACGTCTGAGTCAGTCTCAACCTCTGAATCGGCATCTACCTCAGAATCGGTATCGACTTCCGAGTCAGTTTCAGCGTCTGAATCATTGTCAACATCCGAATCAGTTTCAACGTCTGATTCGGTGTCAACGTCCGAATCAGTCTCAACATCCGAGTCAGTTTCAGCCTCTGAATCGGTATCGACGTCTGAGTCAGTCTCAACATCAGAATCAGTTTCAGAATCCGAGTCAGTATCAGAAAGTCAGTCAATTTCAACGTCTGAATCAGTGTCAGCGTCTGAGTCGGTTTCAACGTCCGAATCGGTTTCAACGTCCGAATCAGTCTCGACTTCTGAATCGGCATCTACATCAGAATCAGCTTCTGCATCAGAATCAGCTTCTGCCTCTGAGTCAGCCTCAACGTCTGAGTCAGTTTCAACCTCTGAATCGGTATCGACTTCCGAATCAGTTTCAACGTCCGAATCAGTATCAGCGTCTGAGTCAGTTTCAACCTCTGAATCAGTATCGACATCTGAGTCAGTCTCAGTCTCTGAGTCAGTATCTACGTCCGAATCAGCGTCAGCCTCAGAATCTGAGTCGGTATCAGCATCAGAATCTGAGTCGGTATCAGCCTCAGAATCAGCCTCTGCTTCTGAATCAGTTTCAACATCAGAATCAGTCTCAGAGTCCGAATCAGTTTCAACGTCTGAATCGGTTTCTGTATCAGAATCAATCTCGACATCAGAATCATTGTCAGCATCGTTGAGCACTTTAGTATCAGAAAGTCAGTCAGTCTCTACTTCAGTGTCAGTCTCTACTTCAGTGTCAGTCTCAACATCTGAGTCAATTTCAGTCTCTGAATCATTGTCAGCCTCTGAGTCGGTTTCAACATCAGAATCAACTTCTGCGTCTGAGTCAGCCTCAACGTCTGAATCAGTGTCTACTTCTGAATCACTTTCAACGTCTGAATCAGTATCGACATTCGAGTCATTGTCCGCGTCAGAGTCAGTTTCAACGTCTGAATCAGTGTCGACATCCGAGTCGGCTTCTGTATCTGAATCAGTTTCAACGTCTGAATCAGTATCAGCCTCAGAATCTGTATCTACATCTGAATCAGTGTCTGCATCTGAATCAGCATCGACATCCGAATCGACATCCGAATCAGTGTCTGCATCAGAGTCATTGTCCGCGTCTGAGTCAGCATCAACCTCTGAATCAGTATCAACATCAGAATCAGCATCAACCTCTGAATCGGTCTCAACATCCGAGTCAGCATCAACGTCTGAATCATTGTCTACGTCCGAATCGGTTTCTGTATCTGAATCAGTGTCTGCATCAGAGTCATTGTCCGCGTCTGAGTCAGCATCAGCCTCTGAATCAGTATCGACATCAGAGTCAGTATCGGCATCAGAATCAGTCTTAACGTCTGAGTCGGTATCAGCGTCTGAATCAGTATCAACATCAGAATCAGCATCTGCGTCTGAGTCAGTATCAACATCCGAATCAGCATCAACCTCTGAATCGGTCTCAACATCCGAGTCAGTATCGGCATCAGAATCAGTCTCAACGTCTGAGTCGGTATCAGCGTCTGAATCAGTATCAACATCAGAATCAGCATCTGCGTCTGAGTCAGTTTCAACATCCGAATCAGCATCAACGTCTGAATCATTGTCTACGTCCGAATCAGTCTCAACATCAGAGTCAGTTTCAGTCTCTGAATCATTGTCAGCTTCTGAGTCGGTTTCAACATCAGAATCAGCTTCTGCGTCTGAGTCGGTTTCAGCCTCTGAGTTAGCGTCAAGATCAGAATCAGTCTCAGCATCAGAGTCTGTATCTGAATCGGCATCTACTTCTGAATCAGCATCAACGTCTGAGTCGGTATCGATATCAGAGTCAGTCTCAGCGTCAGAATCAGTGTCTGTATCTGAATCATTTTCTACCTCTGAATCTGCATCTGCATCAGAATCAGTTTCTACCTCTGAATCGGTTTCTGTATCCGAATCAGTGTCAATCTCTGAATCGGTGTCTACATCAGAATCAGTTTCAACGTCTGAATCAGTTTCTGTATCTGAGTCAGCATCTGCTTCTGAATCAGCGTCTGAGTCAGTGTCAACGTCTGAGTCGGTTTCAACGTCCGAATCTGCATCTACATCCGAATCAGTATCAACGTCTGAATCAGTTTCAACGTCCGAATCGGTTTCTGTATCTGAATCAGTATCAACATCCGAATCAGTCTCAACCTCTGAGTCAGTTTCAGTCTCTGGATCATTGTCAGCCTCTGAGTCGGCATCTACCTCTGAATCAGTTTCTACTTCAGAGTCGGCATCTACATCTGAGTCAGTTTCAACCTCAGAATCAGTATCAGCGTCAGCATCAGTTTCTGTATCAGAATCAGTGTCTACCTCTGAATCGGTTTCTGTATCCGAATCAGTGTCTACGTCTGAATCGGTGTCGACATCCGAATCAGTTTCTGCATCCGAATCAGTATCAACATCCGAATCGGTGTCTACGTCTGAATCAGTTTCAACATCGGAATTAGTATCTACGTCTGAATCAATCTCGACATCTGAATCATTGTCAGCCTCGTTGAGCAGTTCAGTATCAGAAAGCCAGTCAGTCTCTACTTCGCTTTCAGTTTCGACATCAGTCTCTGCATCTGAGTCAGCATCATTGAGTACCTCTGCACCTGAATCAACTTCAACATCAGTAAGTACTTCAGTTTCAGTGAGTCAATCACAATCAGGATCAACATCTGGTAGCGGTTCATACTCTAACTCAATGAGCCAATCAATTTCTCATTCAGAGTCATTGTCTGCATCAGAATCAGCAAGTGGATCACAAAAACACAGCCAATCTGTGGCCCTTCCAAATACTGGCGAAACAGGATCTGTAACATCAGCTCTTCTCGGAGTAGTTACAGGGTTAGCTGGAATTGCTGGACTTACCCGACGTAAAAAGAAAGGGAACTGATCTAGTAGGAAAAATCATTTTTTCGAGTGAATCTCATAGGAGATTCACTTTTTTTCTAGTAGAATGAGGTGTTTTTAATGTGTTACAAAAAAATTTGAAAATTAAACAATAATATAGAAGTTTTTTGTAGCAAATTACTTGAATCTACGTAGTATTCCTGTATAATTAATAATGACTACAATGTAAGGGGAATATCATGCAATTTAAGCGTTCAAAAGGAAACTTTCGTGAAACAGATCGTGTCGTACGCTTCAAATTAATTAAATCAGGAAAAAATTGGCTTCGGGCATCAACGGCTGCTCTAGGCCTCTTTCGCGTGGTGCGTGGGCAAGTGGAGGAGACCATCATTGCCAACGTACAGCAAGATCAAATAGAAAGTCAAAAGCATAACCAAGCCTTCTTAAAAGGTTTGATTACGGTAGGGACTGTTTTTGGTGGTGCTGTGATTGCTACGACTGCTAAGGCGGAGGATGCAACATCACTTGCACCAACGGTTTCTGAGACAAAAGAGGAAACCTTGGCAGAAGCAGATAGTGTGGTCTTAGCGAAAACCTCAAGCCAGCCTTCAGAATCCAGCTCTGTTTCAGAATCAACTAGTTTTTCTACATCTGAGAGTGCGTCTGCTTCGATCAGTGAATCCACGTCTTTGTCTTTGAGCGAAGTTGGATCAACTGCATTATCAACAGCAATTAGCGAGTCTACTCAAGCTTTAGAGTCAGAAGCAGGTATTGAAGATCCGACTAGTTTAGAAGAAGCTACTGTTTTAGAACAAAATACCTCTGAAGCTGAATTGCTCCAAGAAATTGCAGAAAATTACGCATCTAAAATGACGGACACCGATCGCCGAGCAGTGGTCGAAGCGGTCATTAACAAAGTGCAGGCTGAAGTGACCGCAAGCAATAACTTGATCCACACCAATGCCAGTGCTCAAGCTTATGCTGACCAGCGCGATCGTTTGGAGAAAGCTGTCGATGAGATGATGACGACCTTGACAGCTGCAGGTTTTGTGGGAAATACAAATGTAGATGGGAAACCTGCGATCTCTGCTCAGTTGGCTCCTCTAGCTGAAGAAACATACTTGGCTGATGATGTATTGGATATGAGCCCGAACCCAGAAGATCCCAATGGTGCGAGTGTAGAAGATCCTACACTTGACACACCAGGATATGCTAAGGATCCTCATCTAGATAAAGATCTTTTAAGATTTTCGCCTGAAGAGTTGAAAAATTTTTTAGGTGAACCCTACACCAATCGTTATACATTTGGTATTTGGGACTTTGTGAATAAACAAGGAGAGTCACTTGGTTACTATGCGACCATGTCGATTGATATCAGTGAGATAGACCCGGAAAAGCATAAGGCAATGGATGTTTATTTCCGCATTGTTCGGAAATCAGATGGGGCTGAAATTTTTTCACAAACTGTATCTCCAGAAGGACATGACCAAGATATTCAATTACCAAAAGAAGTACTGATTGGTCAAGCTCCCCTTGGGAACAAGGTTTTTAATTCGAAACCTACTACAGGTAATGGAACCTTTGGAATGCTGACGAATTTTATTCCGGAACAGGCTTTCTTATTCCGGAGTATTTATGATGTCATGACGCCTGAGAATCAAGGGCAATTGATTAGGACGTATCCTAGTATCAAAATTCCATCTATGATGGGACAACAATCGACCTTCTATAGAGAAGTGGACCCGAATGGTAGATGGTTTAATGGGCAATATGAACCAACGGGGAAAGAAAGATCCTTACTAGAGTATAGAATCTACGGATTGGAAGGCCAGCATTATACAGCTTCCAATCCACGCGAATTTCCTGGTTATGTACAGGTCCCAGCGCACACCGTGTTCCCGAATCGTAAAAGTGGGGTGTTCGATAATAGTAAGAATGGGAAATCAAGAATTGAACTATTAGGGGATGCGCGTGAGCATTTCATTAAAAGTGAAGTTGTCACCCTTAATCAAAATGGTGATTATTCTCTTCGCTACTATGTTTTAGATCCTTCTAAAATCCATGATGTTAGTAGTGGTGATGTAGGAAATGCTAAGGTAACCGATGTATATACACTTGTTTATGAAAAAGAATTTAAACAAGATAGTACGGATAACCTTTCAGATTTAGGTGGAACTCGTAAAGTTGAAAGTAAAAACAAGGATTATTTCCTGAATGTTACACCAAAACGAATAGATTACCAACATTTTGAGTTGGATATTACAGGTTGGTTCTCTAGTAAGGAGACAGTTACATACACTGATGAGAAAACAGGAATAGAATATACTGTTCCAAAACCATTCACGGAACTTCCAAAATCGGCCTACCTCGATAAAAATACGACCATGGTCGTTGGAGAAGATGCAACACCTCAAGGAGCAGATGGTTTTTCCAACTTCAAACAAACGATCAAAAAAATAGTAGATTCATACCCCTTAACGAGTGTGAATTATTACTATCGGAAGATGACACCGTCAGAATCTACTTCACAATCTCAAAACTTCTCGATTTCAACTTCAGAGTCACTAGTTTCAGAATCCATTTCATCTTCTCAATCTGTTTCGGTCAGTGAGTCCGTTTCCTTGTCACAAGCATCTAGCTCCGCCAGTCAATCAGATTCACAGGTTTCAACCTCGATTTCCTTGTCACAATCTGTATCGACAAGCGAATCCAACTCGTTGGTTCAGGAATCGATCTCCACTAGTCAGTCGGAGTCTCTAGTCCAAGAGTCGGTTTCAGCCAGTCAATCAGACTCGTTGGTTCAGGAATCTGTATCGGCAAGTCAATCAGAATCCTTGGTTCAGGAATCCGTATCAGCAAGTCAGTCAGATTCATTGGTACAAGCCTCCGTTTCTGCCAGCCAGTCAGAGTCATTGATTAAGGAATCTGTATCTGCTAGTCAGTCAGAGTCACTGATTCAATCCTCAGTATCTGCCAGCCAATCGGAATCACTGGTTCAAGCGTCTGTATCTGCCAGCCAGTCAGACTCGTTGGTACAAGCCTCCGTTTCTGCAAGTCAATCAGACTCACAATCAAAAGCAGCATCAGCATCTAAGAGTGAGTCTGAAAAAGCCTCTAAATCTGTTTCGTTGAGTCAGTCGGTATCCTTATCTAATTTAGCATCTAGATCAATTTCTGTGTCTCAATCGCAGTCGACATCAGCTGTTGGATCGGAGGAAGTGGTTTCTCAACTGATTTCCTTGTCACAATCTATTTCGATGAGCAAAAAGCTGTCAGAATCCGTTTTGTTGAGTCAGTCAGAGTCCTTGATTCAAGCCTCAGTTTCCGCCAGTCAGTCAGACTCGTTAGTACAAGCATCCGTTTCAGCTAGCCAATCAGAATCACTAGTCCAAGCGTCAGTTTTGGCAAGTGAATCAAATTCATTGGCTCAAGAATCGATTTCAGCCAGCCAATCAGACTCATTGGTTCAAGCCTCGGTTTCTGCCAGTCAGTCCGAATCCTTGGTACAAGCGTCAGTTTCTGCAAGCCAGTCTGAGTCTTTGGTTCAGGCATCTGTATCGGCGAGTCAATCGGAGTCGTTAGTACAAGCCTCCGTTTCAGTGAGTCAATCACAATCTACTTCTGATGTTGAATCTAAGTCTCAAATTACAGAATCTATGTCCTTTTCTCGTTCTGATTCAATGAGTCAATCGGAAACGCAAGTATCGACTGATTTGCAATCAACATCATTGAGTCAATCAGAATCGTTAGTGCGAGAGTCAGTTTCTGCGAGTGAATCGGAATCATTGGTTCAAGAATCGGTATCGGCCAGTCAGTCAGACTCGCTGATACAAGAATCAGTTTCCGCTAGTCAGTCCGAGTCGTTGGTTCAAGAGTCCGTTTCGGCTAGTCAGTCCGAGTCGTTGACCCAGGCATCCGTTTCCGCTAGTCAGTCAGAATCACTGGTCCAAGAGTCAGTTTCTGCGAGTGAATCGGAATTATTGGTTCAGGAGTCTGTATCGGCCAGTCAATCAGAGTCGTTGATTCAAGAGTCCGTTTCGGCTAGCCAATCCGAGTCATTGGTTCAGGAATCTGTATCTGCCAGTCAATCAGAGTCTTCAGTTCAAGCATCCGTTTCAGCAAGTGAATCAGAATCGCTAATCCAAGAGTCGATCTCAACTAGTCGATCCGAATCTTTGGCCCAAGCATCCGTTTCAGCAAGTCAATCAGAATCGCTGGCTCAAGAATCAGTTTCGGCGAGTGAGTCCGATTCCTTGGTACAAGCCTCAGTTTCAGTCAGCCAATCAGAATCTCAGGTTCAAACATCAGTTTCTGCTAGTCAATCAGAGTCGCTGGCTCAAGAATCAGTTTCAGCGAGTCAATCAGAGTCGCTAGTCCAAGAGTCGATTTCCGTTAGTCAATCAGACTCGTTAGTCCAAGCATCCGTTTCAGCAAGTGAATCAGACTCGTTGCTTCAGGAATCTGTATCGGCCAGTCAATCCGATTCCCTGGTTCAGGAATCCGTATCTGCCAGCCAGTCCGATTCACTGGTCCAAGCATCCGTTTCAGCTAGTCAATCAGAATCGCTAGTTCAAGCGTCCGTTTCTGCAAGCCAATCAGATTCATTAGTTCAAGCCTCTGTCTCCACAAGCCAATCTGCCTCAACTTCTCATGTTGTAGCTGCATCGCAGGTTTCAGAGTCTGGATCGTTCTCTCGATCCGTTTCTGAGAGTCTATCTGCTTCACAATGGACATCCCATTCAGAATCTCTAGCGTCGGCCTCGCTATCGAAGTCTGACTCCTATAGCCAATCAGCTTCACTCCTTTCTTCAAGCGAATCGGCTTCAACGTCCATGCCAGTATCTGAATTTCCTTTGACGAGTGTTTCAGATTCTAGAAGCGCATCATCGACAGAGAGTCAATCCTTATCGCAGGAAATTTCTGAATGGATTAGTGTGTCTTATGCGTCAAGTTTCTCTGCTGTGACAAGTTCTTCGGAGTCTGTCGTGTCTTCGTTTGGCACCTCTTACTCAGAATCTCCATCAGACACAAGCTCGCTAACTGCAACGCATTCTTCCGGACCTGCTCTTCCAGAGACAGGTGCCCATCCTTCATCTAATATTCTTGCTACAGGAGCTTCCATTCTTCTGTCTGGATTAGCCCTTTTAGGAATTCGGAAAAAAGATGGCAAATAAAACCTTAAAA
>ERZ1699261.490-NODE-490-length-10854-cov-5.233616_pt1 | contig 10854 bp, 6 predicted proteins | sample MGYA00581524_ERZ1699261 | MGnify/ENA primary metagenome ERZ1699261 (study PRJEB42319, sample SAMD00040338) | human oral metagenome | material: saliva | host: Homo sapiens | study: EMG produced TPA metagenomics assembly of PRJDB4115 data set (Metgenomic analysis of... | reverse complement strand
TGCCAGTAAGATAATAGATCGTGGCACACATTCACCTCACATGGGTATCTCGGTGATCACTCCCCTTCCCTTCGGGGGAGGGGAAGGGGGAGGGGCCACTATCTTTCTGCCCCTGTGTGTTCTGTTCATCTGTGTTCTTCTGTGAGAAATAGAACGCTCCCACTGTATGATACAACACACAAACAACACGCTGGTGAGTTTTTTCTCTCACAGATCTCACAGATTTGACAGACCCTTTTTGCGCACAATTTCGAACTCACAGAACGCCTCCGGCATACAGATTTCACAGAACGTTACAGCCAAAGATGGGTGTTGGGTGATGAGTGTTAGGTGTTGATGATTAGCTAATGTTGGCTGTAAGGTTCTGTGAAATCGGTTGACTTAATGTCTCTGTGGGCCTTTGTGTGTTCTGTTCATCTGTGTTTTTCTGTGAGAAAAAGAACGCACCCACTTGATGAGATGATATACATGCAAATCTTTGGGGAGGTCTTTCTCTCACAGAACTCACAGATTTAACAGAACCTTATAGCGCATTATTTCGATCCCACAGAACGCCTTCGGCATACAGATATCACAGAACGTTACAGCTATCATTGGACGTGACATGTGTGAGAGAAAGGGTTAACAAGATAATAATTAATCTTTACAACTAACAAAGCAAAACTCCTCATTAGTAGAGATATAACATTCTCTGCGACAAACCTTATAACCTTCACGAAATCAGTATATTACGAATAGCGTTTGAGAACATGCCCTTTTTGCTCGTAGAAGACGCCCTTCTTGGGCAAAGAAAGGCATGTTCTCGAATGAAGAAGAGCATCTTTTTGCTCCAAGCTTGGCCTTTCGATGAAAAGAGAGGGACATGGCAACTGAAATATCTTGACAATCACTGTTGAAATGTTCAGCGTCTTACTCTTGCGAGGGTGCGTTCTATTTCTCACAGAAGAACACAGAAGAACAGAACACACAAAGGTCAGAAAAATAGCGGCCCCTCCCCCGGCCCCTCCCCCGAAGGGAAGGGGAGTAATCACCGAGATACCCATGTGAGGTGGATGTAGGCTGCTTTTTGTCTCCTTATCGGTATCTACGATAGCTGAAACGCTCTGTGTTCTCTGTATGCCGAAGGCGTTCTGTGGGCTCGAAACGTGCGCCAAAATGCTCAGTGAACTCTGTGCGCTCTGTGAGAGAAAAATCTCCCCACGACTCTCAAGTGTTTTCTTTTTCTCACAGAAGAACACAGAAGAACAGAACACACAAAGGGCCACAGAGACATTAAGTCAACCGATAACACAGAACGTTACAGCTAATCTTAGTTGAAAGGCCTCTGTGACCTCTGTATGCCGAAGGCGTTCTGTGGGCTTGAAATGTGCGCAAAAATGCTCAGTGAACTCTGTGCGCTCTGTGAGAGAAAGAAATATCCTTCGTGAGAGAAGGAACTTTCCAGCGACTCTCATGGGTCTTATCTCAACCAGAGGGTGCATTCTATTTCTCACAGATTTACACAGATGAACAGAACACACAAAGGCCACAGAGACATCAAGTCAACCGATAACACAGAACGTTACAGCTAATCTTAGTTGAAAGGCCTCTGTGACCTCTGTATGCCGAAGGCGTTCTGTGGGCTTGAAATGTGCGCAAAAATGCTCAGTGAACTCTGTGCGCTCTGTGAGAGAAAGAAATATCCTTCGTGAGAGAAGGAACTTTCCAGCGACTCTCATGGGTCTTATCTCAACCAGAGGGTGCATTCTATTTCTCACAGATTTACACAGAAGAACAGAACACATAAAGGCGCACAGAGACATTAAGTCAACCGATAACACAGAACGTTACAGCTAATCTTAGTTGAAAGGCCTCTGTGTTCTCTGTATGCCGAAGGCGTTCTGTGAGCTCGAAACGTGCGCCAAAAAGGATCTGTTAAATCTGTGCGTTCTGTGAGAGAAAAAACCTTTACGAAGTATGCAAGCAGCCCAATAGGGGTATCTCGGTGATTACGCCCCTCCCTGCGGGGGAGGGGACGGGGGAGGGGCCGCTATCTTTTGCTCTCCACCCCCACCTTATTTTATAAAGAATGTCAATTATTTCCTTTATCCAAATATTATCCTTACCTTTGTCTAAGAATGTTGACAGAAACGTAATAGAATTATTTGTCAATCTTAAAGTATAACTTATAAGCATATTAAAGGAATGATAAAAAGATGTATGCTGCTCGTTGCAGCAATGATGGTAAGCCTTTGTGCGTCCGCACAGTTCCAAGAGGGGAAGGGCTATTTGGGTGCTTCTCTGACAGGACTCGACTTGCATTATAATGGTCAGGACGGTATTAACTTAGGCGTACAGGCTAAGGCAGGTTATTTCCCATGGGACAATGTGATGGTACTGGCTAATGTCGATGCGGTACATAATGGCTCAGAGGCTGTTGCCGACCATATCAGTGTGGGAGTTGGTGGACGCTATTACATCACACAGAACGGCCTCTACTTGGGTGCTGGTGTGAAACTGCTCCATGCCAACCATAGTTATAACGACCTCATGCCAGGCATTGAGTTGGGTTATGCCTTCTTCGTTAACCGTTCGGTGACGATAGAGCCTGCTATCTACTTTGACCAGTCGTTTAAGGATCATGACTATTCTACGATTGGTTTGAAGATAGGTTTGGGTATTTATCTCTTTGATGATTAAGCAGATAGGCAAGCCTGTAAGATGAATAGCCATCAGTCGGCAGGGGATAGGCCGAGCGTGTATCCCTTGTCGACCGATGGCTGATACGACTATTAGAAACCAGCGGAAAGGATTGCCACGATAGTCCCTTCCCTTCGTCTCTCGGGTCAGAGAGAATCGTAAAAAGCATGCAACAGTATCCTTCCCAACTCTTAGAACGGGCCGTAGAGGCTTTCTCACAGTTGCCAGGTGTGGGGCGTAAGACCGCTCTGCGCCTTGTTTTGCATTTGCTCCGACAGTCGGCTGCCGATGTGGATGGCTTTGCCGATGCCGTAGTAAGGGTCAGACATGACGTGAAATATTGCAAGGTATGCCATAACCTCTCCGATGATGACGTCTGCGGAATATGCTCCGATCCACGTCGCGACGGCTCCGTGGTCTGTGTAGTCGAGAATGTGCAAGACGTCATGGCGATAGAGAATACGCAGCAGTTCCACGGTCTCTATCATGTCTTAGGCGGTATTATCTCACCGATGGACGGCATTGGTCCGAACGACTTAGAGATAGACTCGCTCGTAGAACGCGTCAAGGACGGCACAGTGAAGGAGGTTATCCTTGCCTTAGCCAGTACGATGGAGGGCGACACGACCAACTTCTATATCTCACGCAAGCTGCGAGGGACGGATGTGAAACTATCGGTTATCGCACGCGGCATCTCTGTTGGCGACGAACTTGAATATACTGACGAGGTGACCTTAGGGCGTAGTATCCTAAACCGCACCCCGCTTGAATCTTAAACAAACCTATGGATAAAACAAGAAAAATACTCCTTTCGGAGTTTTATGGTGCGTGTCTTATCACGCTGATAATCATTGGAGTGTACGAACTTCGGCTTGTCCTCCCAGGCAACTGGGGCGACGTAGAGAGCGCAAAGATGGTCAGTCTGCAATTCCTGATGCAACTCTTGACCCTTGCCGCTATCCCTCTTGCCCTCTTCCTCTTCAAGATAGGCTACGTGCAGACGCTCTTGCAGTCGGATGAGAGCCATGTCAGTCGTAAGCTCCTTGTGTGGGGTAGCGTCCGTCTGATGCTCCTCTGTCTGCCAATGATAGCCAACATCTTCTTTTATTATGCCTTTGGTGATGCCGTGAGCTTCTTCTATCTCGCTGTGATATTGGCGTTGAGTCTCTTCTTCGTCTATCCCAGCAAGAAGCGATGCGAGCATGAATGTTCCTTAGACAACCCTGAGCACGAGTAAATGAAACTGAGTGTTATCATCGTAAACTATAACGTCAAATACTATCTCGAGCAGTGTTTAGAGAGTCTGCAGCGTGCTTTGGAAGGCATAGAGGCCGAGGTGTTTGTGGTCGACAACCATTCGAGTGATGGTTCGATAGCCTATCTTCGTCCCCGCTTCCCTGCTGTACGCTTCATTGCCAGTGCTCATAACTTAGGTTTTGCAGGGGGTAACAACATTGCAATCAGGCAGAGTCAGGGCGAGTATATACTCCTCTTAAACCCCGACACCGTTGTGGGCGAGGATGTTATCCGTGCGTCGCTCGACTTTATGGACAGCCATCCAAAGGCAGGCGGGCATGGTGTTGAGATGCTTAACGACAGTGGTAGCCGAGCCTTAGAAAGCCGTCGTGGCCTACCGTCGCCGATGGTCTCGTTCTATAAGATGGTCGGTCTGTGTAAGCATTTCCCACAGAGTCGTCGCTTTGCACATTATTATATGGGGGGTCTCTCATGGGAGGTTGCAGGACAGATAGAGGTCGTCAGCGGTGCTTACTGCTTCCTTCGCAAGTCGGCCTTAGACCAGATAGGCCTCTTAGACGAGGATTTCTTTATGTATGGCGAGGATGTCGACCTCAGTTATCGACTGCTCAAAGGCGGCTACGAGAACTGGTATCTACCCGTGCGCATCCTCCACTACAAAGGAGAGAGCACCCAGAAGTCGAGCTTCCGATATGTCCACGTCTTCTATGATGCCATGCTCATCTTCTTCCGCAAGCATTATGGCGGTATGAACGCACTGTGGCGACTGCCCATCAAGGGGGCTATCTATCTGAAAGCCTTTGCCTCGCTGATGCGCACCACCGCCCACGCTGTGAGAAAGAAGTTGGGCTTCCGCACTGCTAAGAGCCGCACTTACCCTCGTTATATCTTTGTGGGAAGTGAGGAGATGACGCTTGCCTGCCAACAACTCGCAGCCGACAACGCGCTGACAGCAGAGTATCGCATAGCCGAGGCAGACGAATTGATGAAGATTCATGACGAAATACTCCAACAGATAGGACGACAGAGTAAACCCTACTGTGTGGCCTACGACACCAGTCGCTTTCGTTATCAAGACATCTTAAACGCCTTCGCACGGCAGCCGAACGGCAATGTACACATCGGATTCTACCACCCAAAAGACAATAGAGTCATCACCATGACCGAGATAATAGGAGGTTAAGACATGGAAAAAAAACGACATGTGAGGGTAAGACTTAGGGCGATGGAGCCAGAAGACCTCGATATGCTTTATCACATAGAGAACGACCGTAGCCTCTGGAACGTCAGTGCCACGAATGTTCCTTACAGTCGCTACGCATTGCATAACTATATTGCTGATGCGAAGAACGATATCTATATCGACGGACAGGTGCGATTGATTATCGAGAACGAACAGCAGGAGACGGTGGGAGTGATAGACCTTGTAGACTTCGATCCGAAGCATCAACGGGCGGAGATGGGTATCATCATCATGAAAGCCTTTCGCCGACAGGGCTACGCACAGGCTGCCATTGAGATGCTGATAGACTACAGTCGTAACATGTTCCACCTCAAACAAATCTATGCAGTGGTCGATGTTGATAACGAGGTGTCCCACCACTGCCTCCTTTCAATTGGTTTTACAGAGGGCGCAATACTGAAGGAGTGGATCTTCTGCGACGGTCGTTATAAGGATGCAAGGGTAATGCAACTGTTCATCTAAGGCCTCTTGTCTGCGCTTACGGAGTTTTATCAGCCTTCTATCCAAAGGTGTTTTAGATGGAAGACTATCTGAGTGTGGATATTCTTTAGGACTTGTGACGAGAACATGGGAGTGGTTCACCTTAATTATATATAGGGCGTTGATAGTGCTTGAGGATATTGATGCGTCTACAATCAAAGTGTTTTACAGATAAGAGACCATCGGGGAGTAGATATTCCACGATGGTTGTCATGAGTGCAGAGAGGTAATGTAACTTTTTATATAAAAAGCGTTGATTAATTTTGGTGGTATAGATTTTTATTATTACCTTTGCACTCGCAAAACAGAAAAAGGGTTTTTACGCCTTCATTTTGGTGCGTTAGTTCAGTTGGTTAGAATGCCTGCCTGTCACGCAGGAGGTCACGAGTTCGAGTCTCGTACGCACCGCTGAAACCCCTTCTGTAATGCTTGGTGCGTTAGTTCAGTTGGTTAGAATGCCTGCCTGTCACGCAGGAGGTCACGAGTTCGAGTCTCGTACGCACCGCTGAAACCTCGGTCTTTACCGAGGTTTTTTTGTATCTTCTCGATTCTTAATCTTGTATGTGTAGAATCGAACTTTGCCCTAATAACATTTATAATCACAATCCTCTCTGATTGAACTGGTGTATGCGTAGAATCGCCAACAACCCCTAACAGCTTCTTCAGAACACTGCCTCAGAGCGGAGGCGACCGCCTGATGCAATGCCGATGAGTACCTCCTTATGCCTACCGAACAAAAGGCTCAAGGCATGCTAACCCTAATCAAGTTTCATGAAAAACGCTTTCAGAACGAAAAAGGCACCTCACGAAGGTTGAATAAAGCCGTCATGTAATCCAATTCTTTCCAATGTTTGCAGAATTGGAAAGAATTGACAACGATGCTTCCTACGCTTTAGAGAGTAATTCATCTAAGCCATCTCCTTTGATATAAGCCCTTTTCACCTTGTTTAATGAGATTTCCGAGACAATGTTCTCACCTAACAGACCGATGATATCCGACTTGGCTGTCGTTGGACTAACACCGAATTTAACCTCCAAGTCTTTGATGGTCACCATTGCAGTGGGTTCATCAGCAAAGAGCTTGATAATCTCTGCTTGCCGCTCATTAAAGTTCCCCATGCGCAGGAAACGACTTGCCGCTTTCTTCTCCTCTTGCTTCCGCTTGATATAAGTTTGTAGTTGTTGGAATGACTGTTCCAATACTTTTAGATGATACGCAACGAAGTATCCAATGTCCATTCCGTCTATCTCTGTATAAAGGAAGGCCTTTTCGTATGCTTTCTTCGACCGTGCGATAACTCTTGAAATAGATAGGTATTCTGTCAGCCAGTAGCCCTCTTTTAGCATATACCAAAAGAACATCGCCCTTGCAGTTCTGCCATTGCCATCAACGAAAGGGTGAACAAATGAAATCATGAAATGGATTACGATGCCACGGATAACTGGATGGATGAATTGTTGAGGGTTTTTGTCGTTGAAAAACGCACAGAGGTCGTCTATAAACTGCGGAATCTCTTTATAAGAGGGAGGGGTGTGCACCGTCTCATGTGTGATGCCATTCTCCACGACAACATCGTCATTACTCCTGAAGCGTCCTGCATCCTCGGGGTTAGCCATCGTATTATTCGTCATGAGACGATGTATCTGTAACAGCAGATCGGTAGACAGTGACGCATCCTTATGATCTACTATATATTGTATAGTCTGGTAGTTGTTATGGATCATCTGTTGGGACTTATCCCTCGGTGTCATCTTCTTTTGGAGCATTTCCTTAGCCACTCTCCTCGTTGTAGCGGCGCCCTCCATCTGACTTGAGAATATGGCCTCTTCTATTAAAGAGCTGTCTAAATACTGCATTTTGTTGTTCGCATCAATGATGGAGTTACTTCTCTGGCCACCACCCCAGTATAGGTCGATGAGGTGGCACATCCTCAGCATCGAGCTTGTTAAGCTCAGTCTTATGTCATACTTATCCCATACACTTATAGAACATCTGCTCCTTGCGCCTTTCACAAGGGTCCATAGCTGTAGAGGTGAGCAATCGGCTGGGCATTTCTTATACTTAACCGCATCCCAATAGTCGAAGGTCTCATTGATTTTGTCAATCATTTCACCTACTTGCCGACTTGGTTGATGAAGCATAGCAGCTACCAGCTCGTCCTTACTAATATGTGGTGCCTTTTCTATATCCATACCTTCTTGTTTATTTGCAAAGCTAATCAATTCTTTCCAATATTGCAAACATTGGAAAGAATTTGCATGTTTTTTAGTGGAAAGAAGGGTAAGACAGAGGGGACAGGGTAATTCTTTAAGACAGAGTAACAGGAGGATAGGAGTAACAGATGGGGTTGTTTTTAAGACAGAATAACAGAGGGACGGAGGGAGACAGATGTAATTTTTTAGACAGAATGACATAATGACAAATAGAGAATGACATATTTTTTCTCACAGAGAACACAGAAGAACAGAACACACAAAGTTTCACAGAGACGTTAAGTCAACCGATTTCACAGAACCTTACAGCCACCTTTAGCAGTAACGCTCTGTGAACTCTGTATGCCGGAGGCCTTCTGTGGGCTCGAAACTGTGCGCCAAAAAGCTCCGTGAACTCTGTGCGCTCTGTGAGAGAAAAATCTCCCCAGCGAGTTGTTTGTGTGACATCTCATAGCAAGGGTGCGTTCTATTTCTCACAGAAGAACACAGATGAACAGAACACACAGCATTCCACAGAGACATTAAGTCAACCGATTTCACAGAACCTTACAGCCACAGAAGCCTCACCCCCAGCCCCTCTCCGAATGGAGAGGGGAGTGATTACCGAGATACCCCTGTATGTCCTCAAGATGTTTAGCGGCCCATCTTCTATCAGTAGCAGGCTAATAGGGGTAACCTCACATACTACTCCCCTCTCCATTCGGAGAGGGTCTGGGGGTGAGGCCTCTGTGAACTCTGTATGCCGAAGGCGTTCTGTGGGCTCGAAATGTGCGCCAAAAACCTCCGTGAACTCTGTGCGCTCTGTGAGAGAAAAAACTCCCCAAGAACCGTGTTAGCAGGCCAATAGGGGTAACCTCACATATTACGCCCCTCCCTACGGGGGAGGGGAAGGGGGAGGGGCCGCCGTGTGCTCCGTGAGAGAAAAAACTCTCCAAAGACTTACTCCATGATTACTTCCACCTTTTAGAGGAATTAGAAAGACGGTAAGATAGCCTTACATAAACTCAAGTGAATTACCTTCTAAAAGGCAGTGTGATATTTCTTAAAATTGAGATTGTAACCCTCAAGAAATCAGAATATTACAAGTTGCGTTTGAGAACATGCCCTTCTTGCCTCAAGAAGGGCGTGTTCTGCATGCAAGAAGGGCATGTTCTCGAATGGAGAAGAGGCTCTTCTACTTTCTTGAGGGGGATGTTCAATTTACGAGTAGACAAGTTTACGAGTAAACAAGTTGTGAGATTAAGTTGACGAGTAGACGAGTTTACGAGTTGACAGGTTAATTGATAGTGTGGGTGAGGAGGCTGTTAAAGTAGACGAGTAAACGGGTTTGTGGGTTGATGGCTTGGGTGTTCAAGTTGACAAGTAAACGGGTTTGCGAGTAGAAGGGTTAATAGATAATGTTGATGAGAAGCAGTTAAAAGAAAACGAGCGAGCAAGTTTAGAAACTCACTCACTCGTCAACTAAAATATCTCAATATGTTTTCTTACTTTTTCGCAAGCAACTTGTAAACTCGTCAAACAGGTCAACTTGTCAACTTGTAGCACGTCCACATGTTACTTTGTCTTACTTTTACTCTGTCACAGCAGGCCCATGGCAGACTCGTTAACTTGTTAACGTGTTACTAATCTCCGTTCCTTTGTTACTCTGTCTAACCATTCCCTTGTCTGTCGAGACACGTCCGAATGTTACTTTGTCTTACTTATATCCAGTCTCAGCAGGCCCATGGCAGACTCGTTAACTTGTTAACGTGTTACTAATCTCCGTTCCTTTGTTACTCTGTCTAACTATTCCCTTGTCTGCCGATACACGTCCGCATGTTACTTTGTCTTACTTTTATCCAGTCTCAGCAGGCCCATGGCAGACTCGTTAACTTGTTAACGTGTTACTAATCTCCGTTCCTTTGTTACTCTGTCTAACCATTCCCTTGTCTACTGGGACAGTCCCTTTGTTACTCTGTCTAACAATTCCCCTGTCTCTACAAGCAACTGGTTAACTTGTCTAACGGGTCAACTTGTCAACTTGTAGCAGTCCCCTTGTTACTCTGTCTAACAAATACTTTGTCTTTACAAGCAACTGGTTTACTCGTCAACTCGTCAACCTGTCAACCAATCAATCAATTTGTCTTCTCTATTGTCGGCTCCACATAGACCTCCCCGATACCACGGTAGGCACCCATGACAGGCTTAGAATCAGAGAAACGGTTCCATCCGTAAGAAGAGAAAGTCTGCTCAGACGCCAGCTTCTGGTACTCTTTGAAGCCCAGCTTACCAGCATTGTCAATAGCCAAGAAGATACTCTCCTGCGTACCATTGATAGCCGTCTCGTGCTCCTTACTAAAGTCATCAGCCACGATGACAGAGATGTAGTATTCGTAAACCCCAGTCTGCACCTCATGCTTAAAGACCACCTTACCATTCGTCATCTTAAATCCCTTGCCCGGAATAAAGTCTACTGGCCACGTGTATTTATTGTCGACAATGAAGTTCGCCTTGTTCGTTCCCGTTGCTTCAATGCGTACGTTAGACGTCTTGCGGACCAAGTTACGGTTCGCATCACGCATCTTTGCCGTCTGAACATAGTCGCCCACGAAGTCGGAGAGAGCAGCCTGTACCACCTTCAGCGAGTCGACCAGTCCTGCAGCCTTTGCTATGACCCATCCCACACGTGCCTTACCCGTAGTGTTCTCCGTCGCCTTCACGGTCAGTTCACCACTCTGTTCGTCCACAGAAAGCCAGTCGCCAGTAGTCGTATAGGTCACAGGCAGGTTCGCAGTAGCAATCATTGTCTTCTGCACCGCCTTATCGTCAGTAAAGATATCCTGCCCAGCAGGAAGTCCGAAGGTGATACCCTCCTGTTGAACCTTCAGTGTGATAGAGCTGTCCCTTATACACGTCTCAGAGCCCACGAGACTAAGGCGACACTCGTATGCCGTCTTATGATTGGAAAACAAAAACTTCACAGCCGACATCAGACACAGACA
>ERZ1699261.488-NODE-488-length-10864-cov-4.476297_pt1 | contig 10864 bp, 5 predicted proteins | sample MGYA00581524_ERZ1699261 | MGnify/ENA primary metagenome ERZ1699261 (study PRJEB42319, sample SAMD00040338) | human oral metagenome | material: saliva | host: Homo sapiens | study: EMG produced TPA metagenomics assembly of PRJDB4115 data set (Metgenomic analysis of... | reverse complement strand
GGCTGAGGGTTGATGCGGAGATGGAGCGGCTCCGTACCGAGGTAAAACGGGTGTTGGAGCCCGGCCACGCGGAGGAAATCGGCCGTCAGCTCGATCAGCGTGTGGACGACCTCTACGCCGCATTGATAGCGTCGGCGACGGCCACGGAGCAAGCGGCTGCAGACGAGGTGACGGAGCCAGCCCCGAGGCCGACGATCGTGCGCCTGGCGGATCTGCTGCCGAAGACGAACGGCCTCCTGTCGACGCCGGAGCAGGTCAACGAATACGTCGAACGCATCCGCGAGCAGATGCTCACGGCTGTGAACGACGGCAAGCAGCTGCGCCCCTGAAGGAGTAGGTAATGAACACCTCAGCGTTGGAATCCCTGGCGACCGCGTCGCGCGAGCGCCTCATCGAGATGGCCGTGGCGGCGATCGAGCGTAAGATGGCCGATCCGCTTCTAAGCGATGCCGACCGCGCGCGCCTGACCCAGGCTGTCGACAAGCACGCCGAAGCCGGTGGTAACCGGGTGCTGGGTGCCGCGAAGGTGGTTGCCTACTCGTGGTTCAACCGCCTGACAGCCCTGCGTTACATGGACGCTATGGGGCTTTCAGGTAATTACGGAGTCGTCACCCCGGCTGAGGGATCGGGGACGGGCGTGCCAGAGTGCGTGCAGCGCGCCCGTGGGGGCGACTTTGACCGACACGTCGGAGAGGACACGCGAGCGCGGGTAGCGCAGTTGCTCTTCGAGAACAGGGACCTGGACGCCTACGTTCTGCTGCTCCGTGAGTACTTTGCCGCATGGCACCGGGTCATGCCGGGCGTATTCCCTGAGGCAGACGACTGGACGAACTTGGTTCCACCCGCAGACCTCCTGTCGGCGGGTGAGTCCGTGCGCGCCGATATCGTGGTGGCGATCGGCCCGAACGAGTCCGGGCGCATGGACGTTGAAGTGATCGGCTGGCTCTACCAGTTCTACATTTCAGCTCGTAAGCAGGAAATCAACGACGCAGGTGTCAAGATTGACAAGGATACGTTGGCTCCCGTCACGCAGCTCTTTACCCCGCACTGGGTGGTGCGCTACCTGGTGGAGAATACGCTGGGGAAGCAGTGGCTGCGTGCCCACCCGGACTCGGAGCTCCGGGAGCGTTTCGAGTACCTGGTGACCCCCGCTGAGGGGCAGGAGGACCAGGGCTTGGCGATCGCCAACCCGGAGGACTTCCGCGTCATCGACCCGGCCTGCGGCTCCGGGCACATGCTCACCTACGCCTTCGACGTCCTATGGGAGATGTACGTCGAGGCCGGGTATCCGACCAGGCGGATCGCGCGCCTGATCCTGGAGAAGAACCTGCATGGTGCGGACGTGGATGGGCGCGCGGCGCAGCTCGCGTCCTTCGCCCTGACCATGAAGGCCGTCGAGCACGATGCTCGGTTCCTGGAGCGCATCGAACGCGAGACGCAGCGCGGCGGCGAGTGGCGGGGGCCCAGGATTGTTCACGTCGAGTCGGTACATCTGGACGAGCTGAGCCCCGCAGAGATCGCGGATGCCTCTGGAGACGGAGTCTCCCTCGGTATCTCCCAGCTGATTGAGCAGTTGCGCTATGCCGACACTTACGGGTCCCTCATCCGCGTGCCCAAGGGTGTCTCCGCCCTGTTCCGCGAGATCGCGCGCCGCATCGAAGTGGGGGAGAAGCAGCAAGTGCTGGGCGGCGCGGACAGTGAGGAGTGGCTGCGCGCCGCCGATATGTGCGAGATCCTCGAGGATGGGCGCTACACGACCCTGATCGCGAACCCGCCGTATTTGGGTAGACAGAAGTTTGGAAATGCTCTGAAACAATTTATAGGCAAGTTCTACTCCGTCGCTAAAGACGATTTGTACTCGGGATTTATGGTTCGGGCGCGTTATCTGACGGCAGATCGTGGGTCTTGGGGAATGATTGTGTTACCCGGATGGATGTCCTTGTCATCATTCGAGAAATTTAGGATAGATCTTCTTGATTATCAGTGCCTCGAAACGATGGCTCACTTTGGACGTGGTCTGTTCGGATCGGACTTCGGTTCCGTTGGATTCACATTCTGTAATCGCGCTGCACCAGATGATCATGTATCGGTCTTCCGGCGTCTCTTCGAGCGGCATGTAGAGGTTCGTTCTATCAATGTTATTCGTCAGTTGTTCCTGAATGCTGAATATGGGCGCTATGAGACGAAACAGAGCGTCTTCGACCTTATTCCAGGAAGGCCCATTGTGTACTGGGCAAGTCAGCAGATGCTCAAGGCCTTTTCTGTGGGGACTCCGCTGGGGGAGAACGCGGAAGCTAAAGTAGGACTGCAGACGGGCGATAACGAGCGTTTCCTCAGACAGTGGTTCGAGGTGAGCGCTGACCGCTCCTATATGCGCGCCCGCGACCGCGAGGACGCCAAGGCGAGTAGTGCCCGCTGGTTCCCCTACAACAAGGGCGGCGAGTTCCGCAAGTGGTGGGGGAACCGGGAGTACGTTGTCAACTGGTTTGGTGACGGTCGTGAAATACGTGCAAGTCGTGAGCGTGCTTCTGTAGCAAACGAAGACATGTATTTCCTCGGAGGTGTGACTTGGTCGCGTGTATCTACAGGGGAGTTGTCTATTCGAAGTATTGAATCCGGTGTCATTTCAGATAATGTCGCACCGGTCATTAGAACTTCAAGTATTGATGAGAATGCGATCGTCTCGTATTTGAATTCTGGAACTGCTCGTGTGTTGATTGATGCGATTGCTCCGGGTACTCACTTTGAGGTTGGTCAAGTTAAGAGTCTTCCATGGATGATGCCAGAGTTCTTTGATCCTGCAGGTGTCGAGCGGTTGATCAACATCTTCCGCACTGACTGGGATGCTCGCGAGACATCGTGGGACTTTGCCCGGCCTCCCTACCTGCGTGGCGGGCACTCGCTGCTCCAGGACGCCTTCGACGACTGGTACCGCCGCAGCTGCAAGACCGCAGACGAAGCCCAACGCCTGGAGACGGAAAACAACCGCTACTGGGCGGACGCCTACGGCCTCGCCGACGAAGTCGACATTGATGTCCCGCTCTCGCGTGTCTCCCTTACCTACAACCCGCGATTCACCTTCGCTCCCACGAAGGGAGCACCCGCGCGCAGTGAGGATGAATACCGCTGGCTGCACTACCAACGCAGCGCGCGGGAACTCATCTCTTGGGCCATCGGCGTCACCATGGGCCGCTACAGCGTCGACGTGCCCGGCCTCGTGCTGGCAAATCAGGCCTCGTCTCTTGATGACTTCCGCGCCCGTGTCGCCGACTCGCGCCTCCAGCCCGACGACGACGGCATTATCCCCGTCACCGGTGGCGCCTTCGACGATGATGCCTCGCGCCGGGTCAAGGCGGTGCTGCGCGTTGTCTTCGGCGCCTCTCACCTGGGCGACAACATAGAGTTCCTCACCCGCTGCCTGGCCGTCAAGAACGGCAGCAAGACAGCCGAGTTCGTCCCGCCGGTGATCCCCGCCGACCCCGAGCAGGCGCTTGCGGACTACATGGCGAAGTCCTTCGCCGCCGACCATCAGAAGGAGTACAGCGGCCGCCCCGTGTACTGGTCCCTCGAGTCACCGAAGGGTACGTTCCGGGCGCTCATCTACCTGCACCGCTACACACCCGACACGGTCGGACAGGTCCTCACCAAGTATGCGGCCCCCTTCGTTGATCGTCTCAAAGCTGAATCGGAGGCTGTCGGGCGCGAGCGCGACGCCGTGATGGGCGACGATAGGAAGGCTGATCGGGCTCGCGCGCGCATCGACAAGAAGCGCTCGGAGATCGACGCGAAGGTCGCGGAGGTTCAGGGCTTTATTGACTCGGTCCTGCAGCCTCTCGCTCAGCGTCGTATCCACCTTGACCTGGACGACGGCGTGCGCATCAATCGCCTTAAGCTCGCCTACGGTTGGCGCCCGGACCTGGTTGACCTGGCCCAGCCCGCAATCGGTGCCTCCACGACGGAAGTGAAGAAGGGAATCGCGACTGACCTGAAGTGGGCCCGTGGGGAAATCAAGAAGAACAACGTGTGCTGGTCCTGACAGTGCCTCCACCCCGTGGGACACTGGAGAGGCACCCGGTCTGGCAACGAAAGGACACAACGTGAAGCTGACGCACATCGCCATCACGAACTGGCGCAACTTCGCCCACATCGAGTTCGACCTGTCCTCGCGCCTCTTCGTCGTCGGCCCCAACTCATCTGGCAAGACCAACCTGCTGGGTGCCCTGCGCTTTTTGAGCGATGTCGCGCGGCGCGGACTGGTGGCTGCCTCGGAGGATCTGGGCGGCCCGGAGCGTTACTTCCACTCTGGCGCGGATACGGGTTCCTTTTCCGTGACGCTTGAAAGTGAGAAGGCGTCGATCAACTACACTCTCTCTCTCCGGAAAGCCCATTGGATGTACGACCCGTATATGTACGACGGAATACATGCTGAGGCGCTGACATTTCCAGCTGACGATCATGTAGTCGTAACTGGGGAGCACCTATCAATTAATGGGCAGATTCTGCCATGGGAACCCAGCTATGTCACTGGATCGGAGCAACCGTTCCTGGATGGTAAGCGAATCTCTTTCCTTGATCCGAGCGTAACAGTTGAAGGTGATGTGGAAGGTACGTTTGGCTATGCGCGGCGCATGTTCGAAGGCATCCGGTACATTCACCCGAACCCCAAGAAGATGCTCGAGCGCGCGGATCGCTACGATCCGGACCATGGGACCGGCTTCTTCCAGCATGCTGGGCGTTTCTCGGATCAGCAGCTGGATGCCGTGGTTGAGCGCATTCGCCCGATCATGGCCGCAGCGGTGCCGGAGGTCCCGAACCTGTCTTACCAGCGGATGGGGCTCGGCACGGAGGTAGTGTTTTACAGCGATACTCCCGTTCGTGGGGCGAGCGGCGTCTACTCACACGAGCAATTCTCTGAGGGAACACTGCGCCTGCTCGGCATGCTCTTCGACCTGGCGACGCTGCCGCGCGCCACGAGCGTCGTCCTCATCGAAGAACCCGAAACCTTCCTGCAGGCCTCCGTCGTCCGATCGCTCCCCTCGCTCCTGGCAGAGGTCGCGATGAACCGCGACGTGCAGATGGTCATCAGCACCCATTCGCCGGAACTCATCGACTCCGAGCTGGTGCTCCCCAGCCAGGTCCTGATGTTGCGCTCGGAGAACGGGGAGACGACGGGTCAGCTACTGTCGCAGTCGAACGACCCGCGCATCAAAGCCGTGGTTAGCGCTGGCCTGCCCAAGTCGCAGGGCATCGACGCTGTCAATGGTCGCACGATTCCCCTGGGAACCTGGTAAGCGATGTGGGGCTACGTCTACGCCCAGGTCATCGTCGAGGGCTCGACTGACATACCGGTTGTTACCGCGCTGATGTACGCGGCGGGATGGGCCGATAGTGAATTCTCTGTCACGAGCGCCAACGGCAAGGGTGTGATTGACAGGGATATCAAGAAGTACTGGGAAGCCGCTCGTGTTCTCCCATACGTCATCTTTCGTGACCTCGATCAGGACGGTGAGGGATGCCCCGTGATACTTCGTGCGGAACTCGTCGAACACACTCCGGGTGAGTCACCGGATCTGCTAATTCGGATCGTCGACCAGTGTATCGAGTCGTGGATCCTGGCGGATCGGCAAGGCGTCGCAGAGTTCTGCGGCAGATCGGTGGTGAGTGTAAAGCCGCCCGCCTCCCACCACAAGCCCTACCTGCTCCGCATGATGAAGGACGCGAAGCTCAAGGATGCTGTCGAAGAACAGGGGCGTGAGCTGGATTTTGGTCCCACTTACGCGGTACATCTGCAGCGCCTCATGACGCGCCATTGGAGCATCGAGCGCGCCGCCGCCGAAAGCGATAGCCTCAGGCGTGCACTGGAGCGCCTGACGGACCTGCATGACCGACTCGGAGGAGGCACACAATGAGCGGAATCGATGCCTCTCGGCTGGCAGAGGAACTCAACGCCCTGCTCGAGCAGGGCCGCATCGTCACGTGGTTGGACCGCAACGGTGAATATGCCGACGACCTTGACGCCGTCCAAGAACTGCTCGACGACGCCACCCTGATTACCATCAACGCCAACCTCTTCGAAACCAAACTCCGCATCTTCGCCGAAGACACCAAGTCACGCTACGTGCTCTACCGCAGAGGCGAGCTCCCGTCCCTCGAAGAAGACCTCCTCGCCGATGTGCGATGCGGATACCCGACCTTCACGGCAGACGCCTCAACCCTCCTCGTGCGTGAACTCGGCGTTGACCCCACCCTGGCCGTGGTCATCGACGAATACGCCCCCTTCTTCAATTCCATCGCCCGCGTCGCCGGCCTGAAGAAGCACCTCGGCGCCATCAGTGATGCTGACAAGCGATCTGACCGCAAGACCTTCCTCGCCGCAATGAGCGCCGTCTTGCTCAAGACCCAGCAGCGTTCGTTCTCCGTCCTCTTCGCCAAGCTCGCCTCCATGACGCAGGACAACCCGCTCGATGCCCTCAAGTGGGGTCTTGACGCGTACTTCTGGGAAGGCGCTCACGCCATCTGGGGATACGATGGCAAGCACACCTTCGACGCGCTCATGACCTGGCTCTTCGTCATGAACGCGAACGGCTGGGACTACCGGCACAACTCCGCCCAGCGCGACTTCAGCATGTGGACCCGCGACGTCGCCACGCGAGACGATGCCCGCCGGTGGGCCAAGCGAGTCGACGAGGCCACCGGAGCCAGCTCAGCGCTGCACGATGCGGCCACCGACGCCCTCCTCATCGACACGACCACACCCGGCGTGGACCGAGAACTCATCTCCCGCCTCGTCCGCGGAATCATCGACGGATCCGTCGGCGTCGCTCAGGTCGAAGAGCAGCGCGGAAGGCGCCGCGAAGGGCTCTGGTTCGAAGGCACGGAGGCGCTGTGGGATGCCGCCCGCGCGGGGGCACGTCTGCTCACCCACCTGCGTGCGCTCCCGGGCATCGCCTTCTCGGACGCAGCCGAGGGCTTTTCCCGCTACACGGACCTGGACAGTGGCCTGTGGGCCATCGACCAGGAGTACCGGCACTACGTGCGCGCCTCCCGAGCCGTTCACGTCGACGACGTCCTCACCGACCTCGACCGGCACGTCGAAAACGCGTACCGCGACGACTACCTACGCCCCCTCTCGCGCACGTGGGATGACGCCCTGCGCGGCATGCGTACATGGGATATCGCCGTGCCCTCATCCAGCGGACGCATCGACTCTTTCCACCGTCTCCTCGTCGCCGGCTCCCACAGGCGCACCGTTGTCATCATCTCTGACGCGCTCCGCTACGAGGCCGGTGTCGAGCTCGCCGATAAGCTGCGCTCCCTCGGACGCGGCGCGGTCGCTGTGAACCCCTGGTACACGATGCTGCCGTCGATCACGGCCCTCGGCATGGCCGCGCTGCTCCCGCATCGAGAGCTGACTCTCGGTGTGCGAGGCAAAGACCAAGTGATCGTTGAGGCCGATGGACGATCGACGTCTGGGATCGATGCACGCCGGACAATCCTCGAAGACGCCGACGGGCGTGCGTTCACCTACGAGGAGCTGAAACAGGACACCACTAAGGTGATGCGCTCGAAGTTCAAGGGCGCCTCCGCCGTGTACATCTACCACGACATCATCGACGCGACCGGCGATCACGCGGCGTCGGAAAGCGCTACCCCCGATGCGGTTAACCGTGCGATTGACGAGCTCTCCGGCCTCGTCGGCAAGCTCATCTCCGCGGACATCACCCGCATCCTCGTGACCGCCGACCACGGCTTCCTCTTCCAGGACAGCGAACCCGCCAACGATGACACCGCGAAACAGGGCGGCGTCCCGCGCGGGCGTTCCGTTTCCGTGAAGAAGCGCCGATACGTCCTCGGCAAGGACCTCGAGTCGACGGACGACTTCGTTGCCTTCGATGCAACGAGCGTCGGCCTGACAGACGGGCCGAGCATCGCCCTGCCCTACGGCACCCGCCGCATCCGCATCCAGGGCCGAGGAAACCGCTTCGTCCACGGCGGCGCCTCCCTCCAAGAAATCACCACCCCTGTCATCGAAGTGTCGGTGAGCAGCGGGGGCACCGAGGACGTCCGCGACGTCGGCATCGCCCTGCACTACGACGACACGTCCCTGAAGGTCAACCGTTTCAGCCCCCGCGTCATCCAACAAGAGCCCATCAGCCCGACGCGGCGACCGCTCACCGTCACGATTAGGCTTGAGAGCATGTCGGGTGAGCAGCTGTCGAGCACTCGTGTTCTCACCCTGGATGCGGGCGAGCGCTCCGAGGTGTCGCTCAAGCAGAGCAGCGAACTCATCCTTTTCGATGGGGTGCTGCAGAGGCATTCCGGCGAGGCTGTCCGGATCGTCGCTTACAAGACCGTTCACGGACAGGTTGTCGGCGAGCCTGTTGCCACCCACGAGCTGACCCTCAACGACAACGGGTTCGGAGGATTTGGAGGATTCGACCTATGAGCATCTCGCCTGAAGACGCCCTAGAGCGTGAGGATTCCCCGGCCTCGTCCCTGATCGGGGGCAGCGAGGGAGGAAAGCTCGCGGAGTACGAGGAGACAGCTGCCCGTGCCTTCGACGGCTTTGTCGTTCGAAAGGACCTGGTCGGGCAAGTCAAGGGAAACGCGATCGTGCCTTCCTACGTGCTCGAATTCCTGCTCGCGCAGTACTGCGCGACCACCAGTGAGTCGGCGATTATTGAGGGCGTCGAGAGTGTTCGTCGCATCCTCGCCCGGCACTACGTCAACCGCGGAGATTCCGAGCTCATCAAGTCTCGCATCTACGAAGCCGGGCAATACCGCATCATCGACAAGGTTTCCGTCACTCTTGACGACATACATGACCGATATAGCGCGACCTTCGAAAATCTCGGGATCACCAACGCGTTGGTGTCTGACGCGACCGTCCGCGAGAACGACCGCCTCCTTACCGGGGGTGTGTGGTGCATGGCTGACGTGTCCTACGTGTCGACAGGAGACACCGGCGCGAAGGCAACCAGCCCGTGGATCGTCTCTCGCCTTCAAGCCATCCAGCTGCCGCGCTTCGATTTTGACCGCTACTGCAGGGGGCGCGCCTCTTTCAGCGCCGACCAGTGGATCGACCTGCTCGTTGCCTCGGTCGGCCTCGATCCTGCGAAGCTCAGCCGCCGCGCGAAACTCTTCCAGCTGACCCGCCTCGTTCCCTACGTCGAGCGTAACTACAACCTCGTCGAACTAGGGCCCAAGGGCACCGGAAAATCGCACATCTACTCCGAGTTTTCACCCCACGGCATTCTTGTATCAGGTGGCGAGGTGACGCTGGCAAAGCTCTTCGTTAACAACGCGACCCGGCGCATCGGCCTGGTCGGATACTGGGACGTCGTCGCTTTCGACGAATTCGCGGGACGCAAGCGCGTGGAGCGCAGCCTGGTTGACACGCTGAAGAACTACCTTGCGAACAAGTCCTTCTCGCGCGGTGATAGCACGATTACCGCCGAGGCCTCGATGGTTTTCGTCGGCAACACGACGCGCACCGTGCCCGCCATGCTGGCCACCGCCGACCTCTTCGAGGCCCTGCCCGAGGCTTACCACGACACCGCCTACATGGACCGCATCCACTACTACCTGCCGGGATGGGAGGTCGACATCGTGCGGCCCGAGCTCTTCTCGCGCGGATACGGGCTCATCGTCGACTACCTGGCAGAGGCTCTGCGGCACCTGCGCACCCTCGATTATTCGGGTGATCTGGATACATTGGCGACGCTGGATCCTGCCATGTCGAAACGCGATCAGGACGCCGTGCGAAAGACGTTCTCAGGATTGGCGAAACTCATCTTCCCGGCGCGTGACGGTGCGCCTGAAGAGCTTGAGGAACTACTTCGATTCGCGATCGAGGGGCGCAAGCGCGTCAAGGATCAGATCATTCGGCTGGATGACACGATGGCTGCGTCCGGCTCTCACTTCACGTACATGCTCGGGCGCGTGGACCAGGATCACTATGACGCTGCGCGTGCGTGCATGGTGCCCACTCAGGAGGAGCTGGATTACCCGCAGTACTTCACGTCGCACAGCGATGCTGATGAGCGGGGGAGCGGTCAACGGGGTGGCGAGGAGCTTTCCGACGGTCTTCCGAAGTCGGACGGCGTTGTCAATGCAAGCGGAGACAGCAGGCCGGCCTCGCCCGTCTTTGACCGTCGAGCCCTGTTGAAAGCGCGCGCCATCCCCAGGCGCTACAAGATCGAGCCGAGCATGGGTCATTCCATGCCGGGCATCCTACTTCCGTACCTGTTCGATGCGGCTGAGATTCAAATCCGCGATCCGTACTTACGGAAGCCTCACCAAATCCGGAACGTGCACGAGATTTTGCTACTGCTGATCCAGCATGCTGACGCTGCTAGGCTGCCGCGCGTTGTTATCGAGACCTGCGCGAGCGATGAGGATGACTATCGCGCGAAGCAGGAAGCGACGTTCGAACAGCTACAGCAGTAGTGGGGACAGTTCGGGATCGTCATCGATTGGAGCATCGTTGATGACTTCCACGACCGTAGCATCGTGACCGATACCGGCTGGGTGATCGATCTTGGTCGCGGGCTGGACGTTTATGAGAGCTTCACCTGGTCGTCGCCCTTCGATCCGCGTATTACATTGCCACACCTGCGGCGGACGAAGGAGATCACGATTAATGTCAGCCGGGATACAGAGGGCCACGCGTGAATCGTGGGGATGCGACGAGATCGTTGATGGAGCTTTGTTTGTTGGCTAGTTATTGGCCTGCTTTTGGGAGCAGTCATTGCACAGGCCGAAGAATTCGGCCACGTGCTCTACCTTGGTAAAACCATTGGCTGAGGCAATGTCATGCACCCAGTTTTCAAACAGGGAGCCGGCAATCTCCACCGCCTTACCG
>ERZ1699261.476-NODE-476-length-10959-cov-9.432976_pt1 | contig 10959 bp, 8 predicted proteins | sample MGYA00581524_ERZ1699261 | MGnify/ENA primary metagenome ERZ1699261 (study PRJEB42319, sample SAMD00040338) | human oral metagenome | material: saliva | host: Homo sapiens | study: EMG produced TPA metagenomics assembly of PRJDB4115 data set (Metgenomic analysis of... | reverse complement strand
AGGCTCGTGCTGACGTAGTTGCTAACTACCTCAAGGGTCGTGGCGTTATCGTTGACGAGGCAACTGGTAAGGGTGTACAGGGTGTAACTTCTAACCGTCTTGCAGTTGTTTACGTAAAGTAATCTAACCGAATAGGTTAAGAAGGATTATCCTTCGAACGATAAATATTGGGGATGCATCTTTTAGGTGCATCCTCTTTTGTTTTGTTTATATGTGTAGTTTTTCTTAATAAGGTTTATTAATAAGGATGACAATTTAGTTTTCCTTGCAAATAATAGAATAATCTTACTGATTCTCCGTTATATAAAATAAGCAAAGTGGTATAACTGCTTGTAATAACTTGTTAGTGTAAAAAGGGTTATATGGAAAAGTTATCAAAGATAGGTAGATATGAGTTTCTGGCGGAGCCGTTTCATTGCGACTTCTCCAATCATTTGTTTATGGGGCATTTAGGCAATCATATGTTGAATGCTGCCGATTTTCATAGCAACGACCGCGGTTATGGTATGAACTATCTCAATACAGTTAATAAGACATGGGTGTTGAGCCGCTTGGCTATTGAGATGGAAGAAATGCCGAAGGCATATGATAAGTTCTTTGTAGAGACTTGGGTCGATAGTGCTTTGAAATCCTTTACAAGCCGTAATTTTAAGGTGATTGGTGAGACAGGGCATGTTTATGGCTATGGTAAGAGTGTCTGGGCAATGATAGACCTTGACACACGTCAGCCTGCAGACATTCTTGCTGTTCGCGGTGGTTTGATAACCGAGTATATAGAAACAGAATATTCTTGTCCAATAGAGAAGTCATCACGTGTGAAGATGTCTGCTGATGCCACTCCTGTTCGTTCAATAGACACTTATTATAATGATGTTGATATCAATGGACATATTAACTCAGTCAAATATATCGAGCATATGTTAGACTTGTGGGACGTGGCTTGGTATAAGCAACATCGTATCAAACGTTTTGAGATAGCTTATGTTGCTGAATCACATCAAGGTGATAAACTTCACTTCTATCGGGAGCAGCGAGAAACGGAGACCGACTTCAATGTAAGAATAACAAAGAGTAATGTGGGAAGAGAAGAGACGGAAGTGTGTCGTTGTAGGGTACAATTTGTTTAACTCGTACTGGTCGTTAGGAAACAATACCTACAGTACAGAATTATACGTGTTGTAATCTAATAAAATTTGGCTTTAAGAGTTGCTGTCACTCGTGTCACTTATTATAGATGTATAATTAGTTGTTTTATAATGAGTTATCTATATATGTTAAAATGACAGCAAGCGTAATTTAAAATAAACTTGTTAGAAGTGTAGTGTTTCTGTCCTTGTTATAAGCTTGATCAGTTCAAACTTTAATGAGTTGATGAATATTTTAATAATCATGATATCTGTCTTTGAAAGAATAAAATTAGTTTAGGGTAGAAGTAAGAAACTTCCATCCATAAGGATTTCCTCTTCCAAAACCATTTCTCGCATTACTTGTTGTACAAGATCCCAGTCGTCATTTAACTGTCGAATCTCTGTTATAGGGTGCTTTTGGCCATCTGCTAAGAAAGTTAGTAGCTGTTCTCTGATAAGCTCTTTCTCATTCGTATCATCCTCTTTGGTATGTGAAAGGCAGACATCACATTGCTCACAGTCTTTTGACTTCGTTTCCCCGAAGTAAGATAGTAGTTGTCTGCTGCGACATACTCGTTCATTCTGTGCATAATTAATAACAGAATTGATACGCTTTATGAATTGCTCCTTTCTGTCCTCATACACACTCTTGTTAAGGATAACGTCAACACCATCAACACGGTCTTGTGTGTAGCTGATTAGTGGTGTGTTCTTACGTGGAATGAAGTTGATAATACGCTTCTTGCTTAGATTAACCAATACCATATAGGTTTGGTTTCTGTCGAGTCCAGCTTCTTGTGCAATATAGCTTTCATCAATATATCCACTGTCAGAAAATAAACCGCCATAGTTACGGAGTAGGGCAGTGACGACATCATTCTCCTTGTCAGTAAGTGAGTCCAGACGGTAGAGGTCATCTCTATTCAACAGGAAACGAACACGTGCCTTAGTGTCTGGGTTCTGCTCATAATCAATATAGCCAGCTCGTTGAAGAATTGTTAGCGCAGCATTTACACGTATTGGAAAATGTTTGAAGGTGTTGCAGAACTTGTCAATAGGAAACTCAAAGATACATCCATAGCCACTTCCAACACCTATCTGATAGAAGTAGGCTAAGTGTTCGTATACTGTCTGGATATAGTCTTTAGGAGGGAAGGTATCTTCAATGCGTTTTTGCAACGTACGGTTGTCGTGCCCATTATAAAGGAGTACAGCATATGCTTTATTGCCATCACGTCCCGCACGTCCTGCCTCTTGGAAGTAAGCCTCCAAGGAACTTGGAGTATCGATATGAATAACCACACGTACGTTAGGTTTGTCGATACCCATACCAAAAGCATTTGTAGCAACCATAACGCGTATCTTATCGTTCTGCCAATCGTTCTGCCGTTGGTCTTTAACGCCAGGTTCTAAGCCTGCATGATACCATGTGGCCGAGATTCCATGTTCTGTGAGCATTTGTGCAATCTCCTTCGTGCGTTTTCTACTACGGCAGTAGACGATAGCCGTCTTAGGTATAGATTGCAGGATATGTACCATCTCTGCCTCTTTGTCCTCAGTCTGGCGTACGACATAAGCTAAGTTCTTACGTTCAAAGCTCATTCGGAAGACATTCTTCTCTTTAAAACCTAAACGGTCTTGGATATCATCAACAACTTCTGGTGTGGCAGTTGCTGTTAAAGCGAGGATAGGTGCATTGGGAACTAACTTTCGAATGTCTGCAATCTGCAGGTAAGAAGGTCGAAAGTCGTATCCCCATTGGCTGATACAGTGGGCTTCATCAACAGTGATGAAACTCACTTTTATATGTCTTAATTTAGCCTGAAAGATATCAGAACCTATACGCTCAGGAGAAATATAAAGTAGTTTTATCCCTCCAAAGGTACAGTTCTCTAAAGTAGTAATGATGTCATCATGGCGCATACCTGAATAAATCGCAGCAGCCGTGATCCCTTGATGACGAAGATGGTCAACCTGATCCTTCATTAATGCAATAAGAGGAGTAATGACTAAGCATACTCCCTCTTGGGCTAATGCTGGCACTTGGAAGGTGAGAGACTTTCCTCCTCCTGTTGGCATTAGTCCTAAGGTATCCTTTCCTGAACCGATACTTTCGATAATATCTTTCTGTATACCGCGAAAGTCAGGATAGCCCCAATATTGATGAAGAATGTCAAGGTAGGACATTTGACTTTGAACTTTGATGTTTGAACTTTGAACTTTAGGGACTTGAAGGAAGCCTATTCGTTCGAATACTACTAATAAAATTCAATCAACCATCAAGACTCTTCAGTTGGTCTAATATCCTCTATCTGTAATTGTACTGCTCCACGCTTAAAGACATTATCCTCTATGGTGTATGCTATGTCAAATGAGCGTTTCGACTTGATATAGCGGGCAGAGGCACTCTGTCCAAAGGCTATACCATTCATTACGTTATTGGATTTAGAATCGACCAGTTCTAACTTGATATGCTCTTGCTCACGTCCAACAACCTTGCTGGTTCCGAAATCGTAGACATCTAACGTACAGAAGAGAGGCTTTGGGTTTCCAGGACCAAATGGTGCGAAGCGTTTTAAATCAGTATGCAGTTTCTTTGTGATATCCTTAAAGTCAATAACAGCATCAATATCCAAGATCGCTTCGCGTTGTTCTGGTTCAATATGCTCTTCCACATATGTTTGGAATCGTTTACGAAACTCCTTTACATCTGCCCACTTCATGGTTAGTCCAGCAGCATAAGTGTGTCCACCGAAGTTTAATAAGAGGTCACGACAGCTCTTAATAGCTGCATATACGTCAAATCCCGCTACACTACGTGCAGAGCCTGTTGCAAGGTTCTCGTCACGTGTCAAGACTACTGTCGGACGGAAATAGATTTCTGTCAGACGAGAGGCAACGATTCCTATGACACCTTTTTTCCAATGCTCATCATAGAGAACAATGCTCGACTGATGCTTCTGACTTTCCAAGCGAGCCACAATCTGGTTAGCTTCTTCTGTCATCTGACGGTCTACATCCTTTCGCTGTTCGTTGTATTCGTCAATATGCTTTGCTTGATCGAGAGCCAGACTGTATTCTCTTTCAACAAGTAAGTCAACACTCTTCTTACCATTCTCCATACGTCCGCTGGCGTTGATACGTGGTCCAATCTTGAAGATAATATCGCTCATTGACAACTCACGACCATTCAGACCGCAAATATCTACAATAGCTTTCAGTCCAAGGCTTGGATTTTGATTCAACTGCTTTAGTCCGTGGAAGGCAAGAATACGGTTCTCATCCACCACAGGAACCAAATCTGCTGCAATACTGACAGCACAGAAGTCGAGTAGGGGAACGAGACGAGAGAACGGAATATTATTGTTCTTTGCAAATGCCTGCATGAACTTAAAGCCTACACCGCATCCGCAAAGGTTTTTAAAAGGATAAGAGTCGTCTGGTCGTTTAGGGTTAAGGATTGCCACAGCGGGCGGCATTACCTCGTCAGGAACATGATGGTCACAGATGATGAAGTCTATTCCTTGCTCTTTAGCATAGGTTATCTCTTCAATTGCTTTGATTCCACAATCGAGGATGATGATAAGTTTTACTCCTGTCTCTTTAGCAAAGTCTATTCCTTTCTTACTAACTCCATATCCTTCGTCATAACGATCGGGAATGTAGTAGTCGATATTTGAATAGAACTGACGTAAGAATTTATACACCAACGCTACAGCCGTACAGCCGTCTACGTCATAATCTCCGTAGACAAGAATGCGCTCCTTATGACCCATAGCATCATTGAGTCGATCAACAGCAGCATCCATATCCTTCATTAAGAAAGGATTGATGAGGTCTGCTAATTGTGGGCGGAAGAACCGTTTAGCCGCACTCTCCGTCGTTATACCACGACGAATGAGCAGCGAAGCGAGAATGGGACTAATCCCCAATTTCTCCCCTAAATCTTTAGCCGCATTGACCTGAGTATCTGCAGGTGGAGTGTAGTTCCATTTAAATTGCATTTTAAATTGTTTTTATTTCTGTCCGTAAAGGTACAAAAAAAATGGCAAATGAGTATGTTATGTGGCGTATTATTTGGTTCTGTTTTTTATGATATTAGCCCCATTAGCCTAATTAGCCCAATCGGTAATAAAACAACAATCCCGCTCCAAATCATTAGAGCGGGATTGTTTATGATTTATAGATTGTTGAAATGATGATATCAGAAAGGCTTGTTCTTTATTATCAATTCAACTTGTCTTATTCTTTTAGAGACCCATCTTCTTGCGGATGTCCTTAGGAATAGCGTTCTTGTTTACCATGTAGTCCATGGTGTTAGCTGCAATAAAGTTCTTGGTCATGTACCAGATACCCTTGTAGTCACCAGTCTCACCCCATGAATTCTTTACCATATAATACTCCTTACCATTCTGGTCTTTTGCAATACCGAAGATAAGCATACCATGATCATCAGTAAGCTCCCAGTTATCAAAGCGCTCCTGACGCTGCTGCTGTGTAGGAACAACCTCTGGTACGTTTACACCGAGGGAATCGATGATGTCCTTCTTCTTTGCAGCAGAAAGACCAAGCCAGTGAGCCATATCACTACCCTTCATGCTTTCAACCTTCTTACCGTCAACCATGTAAGCCAAACCCTTACGAGTGAAACCTGGCTCGCTAACGTCGCCACCCCATGCTACTGTGTAGCCATTCATGACAGCGTTATCAATGATACGCATCATCTCATCCATTGGGAGGTTATAAGACAATGGGAAGCGCCAGTTGTCCTGTACTTCAACAGCAAACTGTGAGTAGAATGGGTGATGTGTGTAAGAAGTAATAGTTACATAGTCACTCCAGTTCAAACCAAGGCTTGCAGCGAAGCTCTTTGGAGTGTACTGCTTGCCTTCGTAAGTGAATGTCTCTGGACACTTGCCAAGATAAGCATCGAGGATACCCTGCAAGCCCTGCTTCCATTGACCAGAAATCTTGTTTGCCTTGTTGCGTGCAATACCATTTACATATGGCTCTAACAAAGAGAAGAACTCATTGAAGTTGTTCAATGAATCGCCATAGAGTGAGCCTGGGAATGGCATAGCACTTTCTGGACAAATACCATAAGTCTCAAGGGTGTGCAATACATCGTATGCAGAACCACCTTGAGCAAACTGGCAATCACCATGGAAGCGAACAACCTGAATAGCGCGCTCCATGTATGTCTTGTTAGCAACGAAACTCTCACAGAGGTCGTATGTCTTACCAGTCTTCTTCAAAATCTCAGCCTCGAAGTAGCTAAGAGTTGAATAGTCCCAGCATGTGCCTGAACGGTTCTGGTCCTTAATACTTGTAATTGGAATCTGCTTTACTACAGTAAAAACAGGCTTGTTAGAGGTTGCACCCTCTTTCTTGTCTGCGGCATTAGCACCTATCGCAAGCAAAGCGAGCAATGCTACAACAAAAGTTTTTCTCATAAGTTTTTTCTTATAAATGGGGTTGCCGTTGTGAGTGATACTCTTGCGGCAACCTTGATGTAAATATTAATTATTAAATGTTTTATTACTTTCGGTTTGCTGCAATGAAGTCTTCGACATCTTGTGGATGATAAGGAATAATATCCTTGCCTATGAATCGGCAACCATCCTTGGTGATGAGAAGATCGTCTTCAAGACGGATACCTCCGAAGTCCTTGTACTCATCTAACTTATCGAAGTTGAGGAAGTCGGCACAATGTTTCTTTGCACGCCACTCGTCAATCAATGCTGGGATAAAATAGATACCCGGTTCATCAGTAACGACAAAGCCCTCTTCCAAGCGACGACCCATACGTAAGCAGTTAGTACCAAACTGCTCAAGGTTAGGACGTGTCTCTTCGTCGAAACCAACATTAATTTGATCGAAAGACTCCATATCGTGAACATCCATACCCATCATATGACCAAGTCCATGAGGCAGGAACATAGCATGTGCACCTGCAGCTACAGCTGCATCAGTGTCGCCCTTAGCCAATCCAAGTTCTTTCATACGATCAAAGATGATACGGCAAATGGCAAAGTGAACGTCCATATACTTAACACCTGGCTTAGAAAGCTTTAATGCAGCATCGTGGCACTCTTCTACGACCTTGTAAATCTCCAATTGTTTCTGAGTAAATTTACCACTTACAGGGAATGTACGGGTGTTATCAGAACAGTAGTGGTTGACGGTCTCAGCACCACAGTCACAGAGAGCAAGGCGACCAGCCTCCAATACTGCCATCGAAGGATTGCCATGCATAATCTCACCATGCTGAGAGAAGATGGTTGGGAATGATACCATGGAACCATATGAGTTAGCGATACCGCTAACCTGACCACCAACGAACTGCTCAGTTACACCTGGCTTACCCAATATCATAGCAGTTGTGTGCATCTTGTAGCCAATAACAGCAGCACGCTCCAACTCCTCAATTTCTTCCTGTGTCTTTACAGAACGCATCTTAACAACCGCACGGATAAGTTCCATACTTGCTGACTCTTTCTGTTGATTAGGATGAATACCAAAGAGGTCGAATATCTGAATCTTAATATCAGCACGATAAGGAGGTAGGAAATGAACCTTACGATGCTCTCGCAACGCATTGTTACAAATGGTCTTTAGACCCTTCATGTTGACAGTGTTGGCTACACCAACGGCATCAGCCATATCTTTTACAGAGTCAACGCTACCGTACCATACAATGTCGTCGATATCAATGTCATCGCCAACAAGTGTTTCTGTGTCATTGTCAATATCAATAACACCAACTAATCCGTCACGTTTCTGACCAAAATAATAGAGGAATGATGAATCCTGACGGAAAGGATAATATCCATTCGCAGGGAAGTTTGCAGGCGACTCATTGTTGCCAAAGAGAATAATAATACCCTCTCCAACAAGCTTCTTAAGCTCTGCACGGCGCTTTACATAGGTTTCTTTGTTAAACATATTTCAATTATTAGTTGGTTTGAATGCAAAGATAGTTATTTTTGTTTGAAAGTTATTAACTTTGCAGTTGTTTTTTAACGAGATTTTATGCAAATAGATAGGAATACGGGTTTAGTGTTAGAAGGAGGAGGGATGCGTGGTGTATTTACCTCTGGTGTTTTGGATGCTTTCATGAAATATAAGCTCTATTTTCATTACATCGTTGCAGTATCTGCAGGAGCATGTAATGGTTTGTCGTATGCCAGTCGTCAACCGCGTCGTGCTCGTATTTCTAATATTGATATGCTTGCCAAGTATGATTACATAGGCTTGCGCCATCTCGTTACGCAGGGATGTATTTTTGACCCAGATTTACTTTATCATCGTTTCCCTTATGAGCTTATTCCTTTTGATTATGAAGAGTATTTCCGTAATTGTAGGAATGGGGATATCTTTGAGATGGTGGTAACAAACTGTCAGACTGGTTTTGCAGAATATCTCTCAGAATCGTCAGGTGATACGCATCGTCTTAATGCATTGGCACGTGCTTCTTCAAGTCTTCCTTACGTTAGTAAGATTGTTGAGATAGATGGTAAGGAGTTATTGGATGGTGGTATTGTCGACTCTATTCCTATACTGCGTTCTATAGAGACTGGACACGATACGAATGTGGTTATCAGTACGCGTAACAAAGGTTGGAGAGATACTGGACGTGACCATAAACAACCCAAGTTTATCTATCGCAACTATCCACGTTTACGTGTTGCATTGAGTCGTAGAATAGAAGCATATAATCGGCAACTCGACTTGGTAGATGAGTTGGAGGAACAAGGTAAGATACTTGTTATTCGTCCAGAAGAACCTATTGTTGTAGGACGAATGGAGAAAGATGTTGATAAGCTTGAGCATCTCTATGAGGAAGGTTTCCGGTTAGGTGAACAATTTGTGAAGGAGCATCTTCCTCATCTCCTCTAAAAATGATGTAAATATCTATTGTACAAAGGAATATGTAGAAGAATAGGGGCTGTCTATAGTTTTGGTAGATAGCTCCCATTTTTATTGTAATTTAGCTGATTCCTTTCTTTGTAACTATAAGCGCATCTTCCATTATATCCTTTTTAATACTCGAAAAGTCACCGATAATACCTTGAAAATTCATTACATAATTTCAAATAAAACATTCATAAATAACGCCAAAAGTACGAATAAGTGATAGGCTTGTAATAAGCAGGATATCAATTAGTTATAAAGTAGTAACATAAAAGGTGCTTAATTGAACTTCAAAAGGGCGTTAGTAAGAGTCTTAAAGGGCACCTTTTGCAAGCCAATAAGGCATCTTTTAGAAGCCAAAAGAGCATGTATTGGTTTTGAGTTGCGTGAAAATAGTTTACAAATAGCTAATGATATAGGCATAAGTTATTTATAGATTATGAATAGCGATAATATCTATTTGTCTTTTATTGTGCAGTTATCCTCCTTTGTTAGACCAACTAATTTGAGATAGTAATACCCTACAAGAGTATAACTCTTTATTCTATTTCTAATCTATGCATTTAACCGAAGAATCAGAAAAATAGGGACTCTAAGTGATAAAACTACCACAAAGATTCTTTTTACAACCTACCTTAATATATTTTCTTACTTCTTATTTTCCCTTTCTAAATACTTTTTCTTATCTTTGCACAACATATTAAAATAAGAAAACGAATGAAGAAGATAAATTTTCTCCTTGTTGTGTTAGCTGCAATGTTGGCGTTTAGTTCATGTAATAAGACTGAGACTTATGCTGATCAGTTGGAGCGAGAGACAGAAGCAATTAACTCATTTATAGTCAAGAAGCATATAAATGTAATTAGCGAAGAGCAGTTTGCAAAACAAGGGAATACTACAGATACAACGAAGAATCAGTATGTTCTTTTCCCAAATACTGGTGTTTACATGCAGATTGTTGAGAAAGGAACTGGCGAAGTAATTAAGAAAGGCGAGACAGCCACTGTCCTCTGCCGTTTTAGCGAGCGCAACCTTATTACAGATACGCTGCAGTTATCTAATCAGTTCCTCGTCTTTGGTCCTAAGGTTGACAAGATGTCTGTAACAAACACAAGTGGAACATACACCGCTTCATTTGACCCTAAATCCAGTGTGATGGCTGACATCTATCAGAGTACTTCTGTTCCAGCAGGTTGGTTGGTTCCAATGCCTTATATTGCTCTTGGTAGACTGGTTAATGCTTCATCTAAGTTGTCACACGTGAGACTTATCGTTCCTTCACAGCAGGGACAGCTTAATGCTTCAAAGGCAGTCTATCCTTGCTATTATGACCTTACTTTCCAGAGAGGTCTTTAATAGGCGGTGAAGAAAGAAGAAGTAAAAGAATAGAGCGAGAAAAATTAATAACGCAAGAGAACAATAAGGGGAATACCCTTCAAACATATTTTAAGTATGACGCTTATTAAATCTATTTCCGGCATCCGTGGAACTATCGGAGGTCGTGCGGGGGATACACTGAACCCGCTGGATATTGTTAAATTTGTTTCAGCATACGCTACTTTCATTGCACGTAAGCACCCTGGAAAGAAGCTAAAAATTGTTGTTGGACGTGATGCACGTATCTCTGGTCCAATGGTTAAGAATGTTGTATGCGGTACGCTGATGGGTATTGGTGCAGATGTTGTGAACATCGGTTTGGCTACAACACCTACAACAGAGTTGGCTGTACGTATGAGTGGTGCAGATGGTGGTATCATTATCACTGCTTCTCACAACCCACGCCATTGGAATGCTTTAAAACTTCTGAATGAGGAGGGTGAATTCCTTACTGCAGCTGATGGTGCTGAGGTCTTGGATATTGCAGAGCGTGAGGACTTCGTCTATGCAGATGTAGATGGTTTGGGTAGTTATACTGATG
>ERZ1699261.474-NODE-474-length-10990-cov-3.166344_pt1 | contig 10990 bp, 9 predicted proteins | sample MGYA00581524_ERZ1699261 | MGnify/ENA primary metagenome ERZ1699261 (study PRJEB42319, sample SAMD00040338) | human oral metagenome | material: saliva | host: Homo sapiens | study: EMG produced TPA metagenomics assembly of PRJDB4115 data set (Metgenomic analysis of... | reverse complement strand
GTCAGGAAAAGCAGCGAAAGGCAAAGTGGTTGTTCAAGGTGAAAACGTTGCTGAACAACAATTACAATACTGGTTCCAACAAGCCGATAAAGAAACCCAAACTCGTTTCTTAAACTGGGCAAAAAAACAAAAATAATCGTTTTTTAACCGCACTTTGATAAAGAAGTGAGCCTCCCCGCTCACTTTTTTATCATCCAATTTTTAGTCACACAATAAGCAAGGATATCAACATGAACCAATGGCTTAATGCAAAAGTAATCGCTTCAATACCTATTTTTATTGCAGTGAATATCGCAGCGTTTGGCGTCTGGTTTTTTGATATTTCCACGCAATCCATGCCTTTAATTTTGGGCATTATTGCAGGCGGTTTAGTGGATTTAGATAATCGCCTTACTGGACGATTAAAAAATATCTTTTACACATTAATTGCCTTTTCTATTTCAACCTTTATCGTTCAACTCAATATTGGTAAACCCATTCAATACGTATTGCTGATGACCATCATCACCTTTTTATTTACGATGGTTGGCGCCGTGGGTGAACGTTATCGAACCATTGCGTTTGGTACGCTGGTGGTAGCCATTTATACCACTCTCACTTATACACCAGATAATTCTGCAAGCTGGTTTATTAATCCGGTGATGATTTTATTAGGTACTTTGCTTTACAGTATTGTGACCATCATCGTCTATCTCTTTTTCCCAAACCGTCCAGTACAAGAAAGCGTGGCAAAAGCGTTTTGTGCCTTAGGCAATTATCTAGATGCAAAATCAGAATTTTTTGATCCTGATGAGATTGATGAAATCGAGAAAAAACACCTTAATTTTGCGATGAAAAACACCAATGTGGTGGATGCCTTCAATCAAGCGAGAACAGCTCTTTTCTATCGTATTCGTGGGCAACATCGCCATGCTCGCACACAACGCATGATCCGCTATTATTTTGCTGCGCAAGACATTCATGAGCGTGCAAATTCGACACATTTTGATTATCGACAAATTGCAGAACAACTCAAAAATACAGATTTAATTTTCCGTATTCAGCGCTTGCTCGAATTACAAGCGCAAGCCTGTCACGATATTACGGCTTGCCTGCGTCAAAATACGCCTTATCACTATAATATTCGCGTAGAAAAAGCATTAATGGGGACAATTCAATCCCTTGAGCTTTATAGTAAAGAACATACCAATCAAAACAATGTTTTGCTAGCCCTTCAAACACTTATTGATAATCTGCAAAGCATTAACTGGCAGTTACGTCAGCTTGAGCAAGAAACTACTGAAAATGAGCAAACTGCACAGATCCATACCGAACAAATTACGGGCTTAAAAAATATTCTTTCTGTTATTGGAAGTAACTTCACTTTTGAGTCACCACTTTTCCGTCATGCTGTACGTTTGTCTATCGTGGTATTTTTGTGTTGCGCAATTGTTGAATTTTTCCAATTTAATTTGGGGTACTGGATTTTACTTACTGCAGTCTTTGTGTGTCAGCCAAACTATTCTGCAACCAAAGTACGATTACGCCAGCGTATTATTGGCACGATTTTAGGGGTAATTATTGGCTCCTTATTGCCATATCTCAACCCAACATTAGAGATGAAACTAGGCTTAATGGTGGTGACCAGTACGCTCTTTTTCTTCTTCCGAAGTAATAATTACAGTTTCTCCACGTTCTTTATTACCTTGCAAGTATTGATCAGTTTCGATGTAATGGGATTTGACACACAATCAGCGCTCTTCCCTCGCCTCATTGATACTGTATTAGGTTCAGCCATTGCATGGTTTGCCGTTTCTTATCTATGGCCGGATTGGAAATATCTGCAACTCGATAAAGTGAGCCGTCAAGCGATTCAAAGTGATGCACAATATTTCTTGCACATTATTAGCCAACTGCAATTTGGTAAAAGCGATAATTTAAAATACCGTATTGCACGCCGTAATGCCCATCAATATGCGGCAGCATTAAGTACCACACTTTCCAATATGAACAACGAACCGAAGAAATATCAGGCTTATTTGCAGGAAGGTTTTGACTTGTTAAAAATGAATTATTCCTTATTGAGCTATATTTCTGCTTTAGGGGCCTATCGCAATAAAATGGCGCAATTAGAACAAACTACCGAATTTTTGTCAGATTTTTATCCTGTTGCGAAAAAGGTTTTATATGCACTGGAAAATATTGAAAAGCTTCGTCCAGAAATCTTTGAAAAGCTCCAAAATAGTATTGAACAGAGCCTAAAAAAAATTCAATGGGATGAAACGCAAACTAAAAACAATGCGGTCTTTGCGTTACCATATCAGCAGCTTAATTTGATTTCTCAATTGCTACCGCAGCTATATCGCTATTTCCAACATAGTCAGAAAGAATCGATTACCAAATAAAAAACAAAGGAAAAACTGACCGCACTACCCCAAATTTTTTATTGTTCTCAGTGCGATAAATAGAGATAATACGCCACTTATGTAAAATAAATTTAGACGCAATGACACATTACATTCTACTCATTATCAGCACCGCATTAATCAATAACTTTGTTTTGGTCAAATTCTTAGGACTTTGTCCATTTATGGGCGTATCCAAAAAGATTGAAACGGCGATTGGTATGGGGCTTGCTACGACGTTCGTATTAACCGTAGCTTCATTGTGTTCTTATTTAGTCGATAATTATATTTTAATGCCACTAAATGCCACCTTCTTGCGCACATTAGTGTTCATTTTAGTAATTGCCGTCGTGGTTCAATTTACTGAAATGGTAATCAATAAAACGAGTCCATCACTTTATCGCTTACTAGGGATTTTCTTACCACTGATTACCACAAACTGTGCGGTACTCGGTGTGGCATTATTAAACGTCAATTTGGCACACAATTTAACCGAATCCGTTATTTATGGTTTTGGCGCCTCTTTAGGTTTTGCGCTGGTTTTAGTTTTATTTGCCGCATTGCGTGAACGCCTTGTTGCTGCAGATGTGCCTATTACATTTCGTGGCTCGTCTATCGCATTAATTACGGCCGGTTTGATGTCTCTCGCCTTTATGGGCTTCGCCGGATTAGTAAAATGATTTATCTCTTAATGTTTATTACTGTAACAGTGATTTTTCTCGGATTATTTTGGAATAACACTAAAAAATAATGTTTATCTTAATTTCAGTAACCGTTCTCGCTTTAATTTTTGGTGCGATTTTAGGTTTTGCTTCGATTAAATTAAAAGTCGAAGCTGATCCTATCGTCGAAAAAATTGATGCCATCTTACCGCAAAGCCAATGTGGGCAATGCGGCTATCCTGGCTGTAAGCCTTATGCTGAAGCGATTGCTAATGGTGACGTTATCACAAAATGCGTGCCTGGTGGTCGTCCAACAGTCGTAAAAATTGCCGAAATCATGGGCGTTGATGTGCCTGCAATGGATGATGTCGCTGAACCAGAAGAAATGGTTGCCTTTATTGATGAAAATATGTGTATTGGCTGTACCAAATGTATTCAAGCCTGCCCTGTTGATGCCATTATTGGTACAAACAAAGCCATGCATACTATTATTCCCGATCTCTGTACAGGCTGTGAACTTTGCGTCGCACCTTGTCCAACAGATTGTATTTCCATGATTAAAGTGAAAAAAGATATTGATAATTGGAACTGGAAGTTTGATCCTAAATTAGTCATTCCGGTTGTAAACACCACAGAAATCGAGAAAAAATTAGTGGTTGGGGAGTCGGAATAATATGGCTGATGTATTAACAAGATTTAACTCCGGCAAAATTTGGGATTTTAAAGGCGGGATTCATCCACCTGAAATGAAATCTCAATCAAACCAATCCCCTATTCAGCAATCAGAACTGGCTCATGATTTTTATGTACCAATTAAACAGCATGCTGGTTCAGCGGGTAATGTATTAGTCAAAGAAGGCGATTATGTGCTTAAAGGCCAACCTTTAACACAAGGTGATGGCTTAAGAACCTTGCCTGTTCACGCCCCAACTTCTGGTATCGTAAAATTTATCGGGAAACATGTCGCACCCCATCCTTCTGGTTTAACCGAGGATATGATTCATATTCAAGCGGATGGTTTAGATAAATGGCGTGAGCAATTTCCACTTGAAGAATTTTTCACACAACCTGTTGAACAACTCATTGATCGTATTTATCAAGCAGGTGTTGCCGGCTTAGGTGGTGCGGTATTCCCGACTGCCGCCAAAATCCAATCAGCTGAAAAGAAAGTTAAACTCTTAATTATTAACGGCGCGGAATGCGAACCTTATATTACCTGTGATGATCGCTTAATGCGTGATTACACGGATGAAATGATCGAAGGGATTCGCATTTTACGTTATATCTTACGTCCTGAAAAAGTGGTGATTGCGGTTGAAGACAATAAACCTGAAGCAATTCAGGCTATTCAACAATCACTACATGGTGCAAATGACATTGAATTGCGCGTTATTCCGACTAAATATCCATCTGGTGCTGCCAAACAACTGATTTATTTGCTTACCGGCATGGAAGTGCCAAGTGGCGGACGTTCTTACGATATTGGCGTATTAATGCATAATGTCGGCACGGCTTTTGCGATAAAAAGAGCAGTCATTAATGATGAGCCTTTAATTGAGCGTGTCGTCACGCTTACGGGTGATAAAATTTCCGAGAAAGGCAATTACTGGGTTCGCTTAGGCACACCGGTTGATCACTTATTGGCACAAGTTGGCTATCAATATGACGAACGCTTCCCTGTTTTTGCAGGCGGACCAATGATGGGATTACAACTTTCTGATCTCAACGCACCCGTCACAAAATTAATAAACTGTTTATTAGCACCCGATCATTTTGAATATGGTGAACCCGAACCGGAACAATCTTGTATCCGCTGTTCAGCTTGTTCTGATGCTTGCCCTGTCAATTTAATGCCACAGCAACTTTATTGGTATGCTCGCAGTGAGGATCACCAAAAATCAGAAGAATATTGCTTAAAAGATTGTATTGAATGTGGCGTGTGTGCTTATGTTTGCCCAAGCCATATTCCGCTTATCCAATATTTCCGTCAGGAAAAAGCCAAAATTTGGGAAATTAAAGAAAAAGCGAAAAAAGCCGAAGAGGCTAAAATCCGTTTTGAAGCCAAACAAGCTCGAATGGAACGTGAAGAGCAAGAACGTAAAGCACGTTCACAACGTGCGGCAGAAGCTCGTCGAGAAGAACTTGCAAAACAAAAAGGTGAAGACCCGGTTAAAGCGGCGTTAGAACGCTTAAAAGCTAAACAAGCAAACTCATCAGTAACCAAAGAAACAAAAACTATCGTATCTGAGAAAGGCGAAATCTTACCGGATAACCATGACCTTATGGAGCAACGTAAAGCTCGCCGTCTTGCTAAACAACAAGCGCAAGTAGATACAGGCACTGTGACGGATACAACACCGTCACAAACTGATGAAAAAGAGGCGAAGAAAGCCGCTGTTGCTGCTGCTCTAGCAAGAGTGAAAGCTAAGAAAGCAGCTCAAGGTGAAACAGTTGCGACAAATGCAACTGAACGTGCGGTAGAAAAAACAGATGAAAACTCAACCGCACTTGATCCGAAAAAAGCCGCAGTAGCTGCAGCCATTGCAAGAGCTAAAGCGAAGAAAGCTGCCGCTCAAGGTGAAACAGTTACCACAAATGAAACTGAAAGTGCGGTTGAAAAAACAGATGAAAATCCAACCGCACTTGACCCGAAAAAAGCAGCAATAGCTGCAGCTATTGCAAGAGCTAAAGCGAAAAAAGCCGCCGCTCAAAGTGAAACAGTTGCAACAAATGAAACTGAAAGTACGGTTGAAAAAATAGATGAAAATCCAACCGCACTAGATCCGAAAAAAGCCGCAGTAGCTGCAGCCATCGCGAGAGCTAAATCCAAGAAAGCCGCGGCTCAAGGTGAAACAGTTACGACAAATGCAACTGAAAGTGCAGTCGAAAAAACAGATGAAAACCCAACCGCACTAGATCCGAAAAAAGCCGCCATCGCAGCAGCTATAGCAAGAGCTAAAGCAAAAAAAAGCAGCTGCTGAAGCTGCCAAAGAAACAGAATAACGCAGGAAAAGATTATGTTTAAGAAAATGGTGAGTTCGCCTCATACTCATTCAGGCAAATTAACCGCCCGTATTATGTTATGGGTGATTGCAGCCATGCTGCCTGCTCTGCTCACACAGATTTATTATTTTGGAATGGGTGTTCTGGTGCAATCCGCTTTAGCTATTTCTTTCGCATTATTGCTTGAGTTTATTGTGACCAAATTACGTAACAAGCCAAATCTTGTCTATATTTCAGATTTTAGTGTGGTGCTTACAGCCTTAATTTTAGCCATGGCGATTCCGCCTTATGCACCTTATTGGGTGATTTTAATTGGTACGCTTTCCGCTGTTATTTTAGGTAAACATGTTTATGGCGGTTTGGGACAAAACCCTTTCAATCCAGCTATGGTGGGTTATGTGGTGCTATTGATTTCTTTCCCACTACAAATGACAAGTTGGATGCCACCGATTTCATTATTAAATGAACCACCAACATTTGCAGATTCTCTTTCTTTAATTTTTACAGGCTTAACCACTGACGGTTTTAGCTTAAGCCAACTCGTCCATTCCATTGATGGAATTACACAAGCGACGCCATTAGACAGTGCCAAAATCTTCTATAACTTGCATCAAGGCGATGAAAGCGTATTCCATGATTTTGTAAAATTACCGATTTTATTACAAAACGGGACTGACTTTGCTGAAGGTTGGTGGCAAGTCAATCTAGCATTCATGATTGGTGGAATTATATTAATCTTAAAGAAAAAAATTCACTGGCAAATTCCCGTTTCAATGCTCGTGACCTTTGTAACCTTAGCGACTATCACTGCGATGTCAGGCCATCATCATTTAAGTATGATTAGCCAACTCTTTAGCGGCGCGATGATGTTTGGCGCGTTCTTTATTGCGACTGACCCTGTCACAGCGTCTATTACACCTCGCGGCAAGCTTGTATTTGGTTCCTTGGTCGGATTATTGGTCTACCTCATTCGTTACTTTGGAAACTACCCTGACGGCGTGGCATTTGCGATTTTATTAAGTAATATTTGTGTGCCACTTATCGACTACTACACCCGTCCTCGCGTAGCGGGACACTTTACAAAAGGGAGAAAATAATGGGTATTTTTAAAGTCACCTCCCGTTTTGGTTTGTTATTAGGTTTTATTGCGCTTACATGCACCGCTGTTTCTGCAGGCATTTATATGCTGACAAAAGATAAAATTGATGAAGCCATGGCTGAACAACAAAAAGCGTTATTACTCCAAGTGATCCCTCAAGATTATTTTAATAATAACTTGCTTGAAAGCGTAGAAACACCTGAGCAAGATAAACTCAAAGGCATTCAAAAACTCTATTTTGCTATTAAAGATCATGTACCAACTGCCTATGCTTATGAAACAACGGCACCAGATGGTTATTCAGGGAATATCCGTTTATTAGTAGGTATCACTCCAAAAGGTGAAGTTTTAGGTGTGCGTGTCATCGAACATCATGAAACCCCTGGATTAGGCGATAAAATCGAACTTCGCATTTCTGACTGGATTTTAAGTTTTACAAACCAAGTTATCGTACCTGAAAGCCTAAAAGATTGGGCGGTCAAAAAAGATGGCGGTAAATTCGACCAATTTTCTGGCGCAACGATTACGCCGCGCGCGATTGTGAATCAAGTAAAACGCTCTGCTCTCGTGATGCTTGAAAATGAGGCATTACTCAACGAGATGGCAAAAAAATACGCGCAATAGGATATTTATTATGACTGATTTAACCGAAAAAACGACCGCACTTGATGAGCAAAGTGCGGTTGAAAATTCAGAAGAAATAACGCAAACGCCTTCTGTTTGGAAAGAAATCTTTATTCAAGGCGTATGGAAAAACAACTCTACCCTCGTGCAATTATTAGGGCTTTGTCCGCTGTTGGCTGTTTCAAGTACTGCAACAAATGCATTAGGTTTAGGTTTGGCGACTATGTTGGTTTTAACCTGTACAAACACCGTTGTATCGCTCTTTCGTAAGCAAATCCCTCATGAAATCCGTATTCCGATTTATGTGATGATTATTGCCACCACCGTAACCGTGGTGCAATTATTGATGAATGCTTATACCTATACACTCTATCAAGCACTTGGGATTTTTATTCCTTTAATCGTGACTAACTGTATCGTCATCGGTCGTGCAGAAGCCTTTGCCTCTAAAAATAGCGTAGCACATGCTGCCTGGGATGGTTTTTCGATGGGATTAGGTATGGCATTAAGTATCACCGTATTAGGTGCATTACGTGAAATCTTAGGCCAAGGTACCCTTTTTGAAGGCATTGAAAACCTATTTGGTCAAGGCGCCAAATTCCTGACATTACATATTTATCACGCTGACAGCAGCTTTTTACTCTTTATTCTTCCGCCAGGTGCGTTTATTGGATTAGGCATCCTACTGGCGATTAAAAACCGAATTGATATGAAAAAATGAACCAAGCTAAACGAATTGAAATCCTCACTCGACTTCGGGAGCAAAACCCGCATCCCACTACGGAATTAGAGTATAATTCGCCTTTTGAACTACTCATCGCGGTGATCTTATCGGCTCAAGCGACCGATAAAGGTGTGAATAAAGCGACGGCAAAATTATTCCCTGTGGCAAATACCCCACAAGCTATTTTAGATCTCGGCTTAGAGGGGTTAAAAGAATACATTAAAACCATCGGGCTTTATAACAGCAAAGCAGAAAATATCATTAAAACCTGCCGTGATTTAGTTGAAAAACATAATGGTGAAGTACCCGATAATCGAGAAGCCTTAGAAGCTCTTGCAGGTGTAGGTAGAAAAACAGCGAATGTCGTGTTAAATACCGCTTTCGGTCACCCGACTATTGCAGTGGATACCCATATTTTTCGCGTATGCAACCGCACAAATTTCGCCCCTGGCAAAGATGTGGTAAAAGTGGAAGAAAAACTACTCAAAGTTGTGCCAAAAGAATTTAAAGTGGATGTACATCACTGGCTTATTTTACATGGGCGCTATACTTGTACCGCGCGCAAACCTCGATGTGGGGCTTGCATTATTGAAGATCTCTGCGAATACAAAGAAAAAACAGAATATTAAACGAATAAAATCAAACGGAATATATTATGACAACAAACAATCAATCTCGCCAAACGTGGTCTAGCCGACTAACTTATGTGCTCACCGTTGCGGGTGCGACAGTTGGCTTTGGGGCAACGTGGCGCTTTCCTTATTTAGTGGGTGAAAATGGCGGTGGTGCCTACGTACTCCTCTTTTGTATCGCGATGATTGTCATTGGTATCCCGATGATTTTAGTAGAAAATGTTATCGGACGCCGTTTGCGTGTGAATTCCATTGATGCCTTTGGCGACAAAATCCAGGATAAAGGTAAAAACATCTCCAAATATTGGAAGATTCTTGGTTACATGGGGCTTCTTGGTGCATTTGGTATCATGGCTTATTACATGGTATTAGGTGGTTGGGTGATGTCTTATATCATTAGTCTGATGAATAACACCCTTGATATTAGCGCCCCAATTACAAAAGAAGTGGCCAAAGATTTCTACGATTTACATATCAGCAACAGCCCATGGGAAATCATGCTTTACACCTTCTTGTTCGTGGCGGTGAATTACATTATTTTGGCGAAAGGTATCATTGGCGGGATTGAACGTTCCGTGAAATACTTAATGCCACTACTCTTTATCTTCCTAATTGGTATGGTAATTCGTAACCTCACCTTACCTGGCGCAATGGAAGGGGTAACTTTCTACTTAAAACCTGATTTCAGCAAAATCACACCTAAACTTTTCATCTTCGTATTAGGCCAAGTATTCTTCGCATTAAGCCTTGGTTTCGGTGTATTAATTACCCTCTCTAGCTATTTGAACAAAGAAGAAAACCTTATTCAAACAGCGGTTATTACAGGTTTCACCAATACCATTATTGCTGTGTTATGTGGTTTTATGATCTTTCCGTCATTATTCACATTCGGCATTGAACCTAACGCAGGGCCAACCTTGGTTTTCCAAAGTTTACCAATTGTATTCTCACATTTATGGGCGGGTAAATTCTTTGCTATCGTATTCTTCGGCTTATTGCTTATTGCGGCATTAACCACATCAATTACGATTTACGAAGTCATCATCACCGCATTGCAAGAAAAGCTCAGAATGCGCCGTGGTAAAGCGATTTTTGTTACCTTAATGGGGATTTTCTTATTAGGTAACGTGCCATCTATTCTAGGTGATAACCTTTGGAAAGATTTCACCATTTTCGGTAAAAGCATTTTCGATGCCTTCGATTTCGTCAGCGGAAATATTCTCTTTATGCTGACCGCACTTGGCTGTGCCATTTTCGTTGGTTTCGTGTTAAAAGATGATGCGAAAAAAGAACTATCACCAACACCAAATTCACTTTTCACCACAATTTGGTTTAACTATGTGAAATTTGTGGTTCCTGTGATTATTTTGGTGATTTTTATCAGTAACCTTATTTAATCATTACAGTGAACTCTTAAAAAAATTAACTGAAGTTAATGTTTAGTTAATTCTGTAATTTAGAAAAAGGATAAATTTATGTTTTCCCTAAAGAAAATAATGCTTATCAGCATATTATCACTAGTTAGCATCAATATTTTTGCCGAGTTTAAAGATAATAAAGTTACAGAAGAATACTTTGGTGGGATTTGGAAATATGATAGCCAAAATCCAGCCGCTAAAAATCTTCCAAAAACTATAGAACTTGCTCAATTTATTTTTGAACCTGATACAAAATCCTGCAATGGCCATTCGTATAGCATGATATTTAGTTTTTCTAATGGGAGGGAAATTCATAAAGACTTGCCCAAACTCCAAAAAGCTTTATTTAAGAAAGCTGAAAATAAACAATTATTTTTAAAAATAATTGAAGAACAAACAACATTATTTAAAAAAGATAAATTAACTTTTTATCCTGTTCTAATG
>ERZ1699261.466-NODE-466-length-11078-cov-3.417679_pt1 | contig 11078 bp, 8 predicted proteins | sample MGYA00581524_ERZ1699261 | MGnify/ENA primary metagenome ERZ1699261 (study PRJEB42319, sample SAMD00040338) | human oral metagenome | material: saliva | host: Homo sapiens | study: EMG produced TPA metagenomics assembly of PRJDB4115 data set (Metgenomic analysis of... | reverse complement strand
CCATTAAGTTTTTTAAAAAATATTCTTGTGAATATCCATATATGGAATTAATATAAAATGCTCGACATAGACATTTATCCTCTATTTTATAATTACTATAAGATAGCTGATCAACCATTTTAACAAAGGTTGTTTTCCCCATCCCAGCATTCATTTCTATCAAAAACAATCCATTAGCAAATGAATTTATCCAATCTTGAATTTTTCTACGTAAAAAATCATATTTAAAAAAAGTCGTAGGTTCTAATATTGTATCTACTTTTTTAACACGTTCTTCAATAAATAAACCCTCATCAGCTTTAATATTAACCGATTCAATATTGAGTAGTTTTTTTACACTACTAAACATATTAGATAGCATTTTATCATGTGTTTTTCTTTTTATATTAGAGGTGTATTCTAAATAACTTACTACATATCTTTTTTTCATATAAGAATCAAAAAAATAAATACTATTCTCATAAAACTGAATTAAAGGGATTAGTTTAAATCGCTTTTGTCTTGTCGTAATAAATAGCTCTGTAGATTTACTATTCTTACAAATATCCAACTTACCCCCATTTAAATCAACAAATTTATCTTTTATTTTTACTTGTAATCTTATTTTGGAGTAAAATTTTTGATTTTTTACAAAAATAGATAATATACTTTTGATTTTCCCACTCAATGAAATATGTAACTCTTCTAGCTCTATTGGCATCAATGCACCATGACCTATATTTGAGTTTCTCCAAAATACGATTTTCTCTGTATTATCAAGATCTATTAAGCTCTTTAAAATTATATAAATAGGATCTTTATCATCACTATTTAGTGTTAAAATTTGCTTACCAAGACTTAACCATACCCCTAATGAAGGATTTCCATCTAGTAGATTATAAATAATAGAACTATATAATTGTTTTTTACTATCATCACAGAAAGCCTCAGATAATATAATTAGAATTAGACACTTTAATTCGACCTCATAAATATCTTTAACCTTGATTTGTGCACCATATACTTCTCCATTGCGTATTAATTTATGAAGTCGTTTATATTGATTTGATATAACAGAAGGAACATCATTAAAATTAATTTCATTCCAACCATTGGATTCCTTAACCAGATCTTTAAACCAACTATTTTGACCTATAACAACTTGAAAACTACACTCTTCATTTGAACATACCCATTTTTTCCCAACTCTTATTAATTCACTTCCACATAATTTACAAATATCCATAACCCCTCACGATGATAAATTGATTTCCCCTTAAATAATAAAATATAAGTATATAATTAATACGTTATATACTTATATTTTATCATCTTAAATTCATAATCAAAATATCTATACTAACAAATAAAAACTATACAGATTAATTCTACAAATACTAAAGAAACCATCCTTTGATTACACAAAGAATGGTTTCTTTATTACATATTATAATTAAAATATTTTCTTATATCTCCCTATATATCCTCCTTTTCTCTTCCCTTTTAACCCTACTTTCACCACCTAACTAATCGTTATCTTGTTAGGTCTCTCCAGGCGATAAATAGTTCGGCCACGACTTGTGGGTTTTGGCTGAGTTTGATGCGGGCTAGCATTTTGCGCACGTAGTTGCAGTGTTCTAGCATGGCTTCGTTCAGTTTGTGTTTGACGTGACGCGGGGATTGGTACACCAGAATCGGTGCGAAGTTCCCCACGTGAATATAGCTCGTATCGGGTTCCGGACCTTCCGTAACGATATATTCATAGGGTATAGCCACGTTAAAGAGGCCGTACACCACGTCTTTGCCGACAGGGCGCCGACATTTGATATGGGCAAAGGTTAGATGCGGACCATAGGTCTTAGGCGATGTATAGCTGCTCCGCCGACCGTCGCTGGTCATAATGTAATTGGGCCTTAGCCCTTCCTGTACCGCCAGCTCCCGCGTAATGGTGCGCATCGGCAGACAGACCAGTTCTTCACGGCCATCTACGAAATAGCACTTCGTACTGTCACCACCACCAGGCTCATAAGTAGGAATAAAACAAACAATGTGGTTCTTTGGATTCGTATAGATCAAATCCAAATCCTCTCCCTTAGATAGCCGAGCGGCCATCATATCTGTTAATTCATCATGTGTTATCATAGGAATTCTCTCCCCTCTAATTAGGAACATTCCTTTCAACAATACAATGAACACGTGTTCTGTGAAAGCAGATTCGCATGCTTTAATCTGCTGTTGATTTAATTGTATATCAGTCTGTATAATTTGTAAATATATACACAAAACTATAGAAATTTATGTAAAATTAAAGACTTTAAGATCTTGTAAAACTAATGGTTACTTATATGTGTCATTATTTTCTCATTTAAATTGAGAATTGCATATTTTATGTATATCTGTTAATCTAGATTAATGTAATTATACAAAAATCAGAATATAAATAAGAAATTAAATTATATTAACACATATTATTTAATACGAACTAGACTCTAATAGACTAATATTCATATGTTTACACTACATATTCTAATCGATTCAGAGTTCTAAGAATCTCATATGTATATAACTCTAATACGTGTACATCTCTAATGAATGTATAGCCCTATTGCATTCATACTAGTGTACTCGCAATTTCTTAAAGTCCGTCGTCAGGTAACTGCGCAGCTTCCGAAGGGCTCGTTCATGGCGTCGTTGGATAGCTTGGCGGCTACAGTTCAGCTCTTCACTGACCGATACCAAGCTTTGGCATTCTCCGTAAACGCGACGCAATAGGTCGCGCTGATCTGAAGACAGTCTGCCTAACGCCCATACGAGACGGGCTCGTAAGCGTTGTTCCTCATCAGCCGTCATGATCATGTCCGCTATATTTTCTCCAGACGAGAAGATATCCATACCAAACGTGACCTCTCCATCTTCGGTGATGTGATCTGGTATATGAATCTCACGATGATTACGTAATCGTTCTCGTTTCCAATACCGCATATAACCATATCTAATGCCAGCTTTCACAAAGCCAGGGAGTGGTACAGCCCCTTTCAGATCAAAGCTATAAATCGATTCCAAAAGTATGGCCCATAGATAGCTCTCTAGATCTTCCCTAAACTCGCGGTTCCCGGTCCGATTCGTATAGTGCAAGATGAGTGGTCGATACCTGTGACAGAGCTCTATTTGTGCCGCATCATGGCGCAGCTCATCAACAGACCACGGCTGATATCCAACAGTCTGAATTCGCATGTTCGGATTTTGACAAATCGACACAAGGCTTTTATCCGATAAAGATGTTAATACCTGATGCCCACAAATAAGGGTCTGTAATTTCAACTCCTCTGGCACCTTGTACTTTAGTTCCTTGGGAAGCACTTCGTTAGAAGTTTTTTCCGCAGGTGATAGCTCCTCAGATTGTGCTTTTTTAGATTGTCCTTTTTCAGATACTGATTTTCTAATAACTAATTTCTCCGATTGTAAGCTTGCAGTTTTAATACAGGTTCGTTGTACTAACGGTTCTTCGTTTGTGTATAACATAAATCCCCTTTCCTGCCATGGCATAGCGCTTATCTACACAATAGCGTGGATCGGAGATTTTGACAAATTGGCAATTCTTTTGAATTCCGTCATATTCTGTTATATCCTAACATTAATTTATACCCATAAAAGGTCATAACTATACACCTAGATAGGTAATTGCTGAAAATGAAATATAATTAAAATAATATGACACGTAAATAAAATTCAAAAGAATATGGCACATAAATAAGATTCAAAAGAATACTACGGCAAAATAAATAAACAACACAAAAAGACACCACAGAGGAAGTGTGGTGTCTGATTAAATTGTCTGATTAAATTGCAATACAGGAGGCTTCCACAAAGTCTTTCAGTTGTGGTTTTACGTAGGTTTGGTACACGTCTGCACCGTTGCCACGCACGATGTCGCCCCAGTATTTATACACATAGCGGTACCAGAAATGGAACATGCTATTGGTAAAGTGGTAGTCTGCGTATTTCGCAGGTCCACGGCTATTCGCTTGGATACGACCTACGAGACCCATCGCCATGAGGTCATTTAAACGAGATGTAAAGGTGCCGCTTTTAATTTGGCTAGCTTGTAAAAGCTCCACGTAGTATGGTCTTTCAAGGGTAGCAAGGCCAGACAGGATAGCGTTAGCACCTGTTATATTTTTCATATCTCGATGTAAGATATGTTGTGTTTCTTCAAATAGGGCACCCGATACGGAGAAGAACAAATTAATGATATTCGTATCGATGCTTTCACCATTATCAAAGTACTGCACATACGCAGGTAGACCGCCTGTTACGGCGAATACGGTACGCAAGTCATCCTTAGCATAGTGAAGGCCCAAGGATTTCATATCCACCAAGGAGAACGGTTTCACCTCAAAGTATTCCGACACATAGGGACCGATTAGACTGCGATCGCCAATGATGCGACCATCGAGCTGTTCTAAACCATTGGCCATCAAAATGATGTTCAACTGGCTCGTTTCTTTATAGGTATCTAACAAATCACGCAAGTGTATGGGGAACTGAGGTACAGCCTCCACCAAGGAAGGGTAATCATCAATCACCACAGTCTGAGGCGTTTTCACACTGCTTTCAAATAGACCCTCAAAAGCCTCTTGCAAGCTAGTGATCGGTTCGAATTTGTCCTGCTCATCAGTAGGAACAAAACGTGCCTCAAGAGCTCGATTCATATCGGCTACATGGATTGCTTCATTAGCCATGCGACCTGCCAAGTATAACGCCTTATGACGTCGTACAAGCTGGGAAGCCACATAGGATTTGCCACTGCGATGCGGACCGTACACAACACACAAACTCATTTGATTCATCGCAATACGGGACTGGATACTCTCAATAATTTCAGCACGTCCCACAAAATTCATATACTCTCACCTCCAACATTCTATGGAGATTATTATATCATAAATTTAAAACAAATTTAAACTTATTTTCATAACATTAACATGACTTTTTATTATGTTAAATTTTTTACGCATAAAATATACTTATTTAATGGTTTACTTTTTACCCATTCGATTGTGAAAGCCCTTATATTTACTGCATTCTTATAGATCTATCCTCGTCACACCAACATACAATATTTCGTATATAATCTTTTTCCATAATCAACACATATAAAAAGACGTGCCTACCATAAGGTATAGCACGTCATATGACTCGTATGTAATAAGGATATCTATAGAGTCGTTTCTTTATTATTGTTATAGTTGTTTCTTTATTGTTGTAGTTATTTCTTTATTGTTGTAGTTGAGTTTGCATCTTCATGAGCAAAATATGCTTAACCGCATCATTGAGTCGGTCATTAGAAATGGTTCCGTTCGCCACTGCTTGCGTAAGTGCGCGATGGACTTCATCGATGTGACCCGTATCCGCATCAAGGAGGACGAGGTCACTGCCTGCTACGATGGAGTTAACTGCAAAGTCCCCTATCTTTTGGTTTGCTTGCAAAGCCCCTACATCGACACGGTCGGTCATAACTACGCCGTTATAGCCTAGCTCGTGTCGTAGCCAGTCCGTTATGATTACTTTCGAGTTACTCGCTAGGTGTTCATTATCGATGGCAGGAATTTGCACATGGCTTATGACGAGCATGTACGTGTTCGCTGTCGTCTGTGTAATGAGACGTTTAAATACGGACACATCGTTGTTGTTCAAATAGGCTTTCGCATCGTTAGCGGTCTCAAAGGATGCATCACCAAGGCTCACTGTTGGGAAGTAGTTATAGGCAAACCACATGCGGTTGATTTGGTAACGCTCCGCCATGGCCAGATCCATATGCCCTGCCCACGTAGGGTCAGAGGTATAGGACACATTCGGCACCCCTAGGTTTGCATTTGGTCCCACGATGAGGTTAAAGCCCATATCCCGCATTTCGATGGCCGATCGAGTCGCTAAATTGATGATCCGTTCCATCGGTAGTTGCCCCCAACGATTTGGCTCTGGCAAGCGCAAGAAACTTTCATTCGTACTCAACACCTTATCCCGATTGATGCCGATGTATGGCGTCACCATACTCGCCGTTGTGGCCGTTTGCATGATATCGCTGGTGAAAGCTTTCACTTGGTTTTTATTATTTAGATTTTCATTGGTTAGCATAACGCCGCTCACACGGTATTTCCTGATGACGTCCTTTTGGGACTGTCCTACCGTGCTGCCATGAAGGCTAATCATCATCAGTTGACCTATCTTGTCCTCTTGAGACATAGCTCCAAGCCAGGTATTCACCTTCTCAGGGACAGGTTTGTCTGATTGCATGACAGCCCGATACGATACAGTTCGTACCTCTTCCTGCTCTGCCTGACTCTCATGTTGGCATCCCGCAGTACCGATGGCGGCGACTATCAAGGCCATGCCACATAAGGCACGCCGTAAAAACAAGTTCATCTCTCCACAAAACTCCTTGCTGAACTCTCTTACACATTACTTATCTATATATTATACACTATATAATTCATCTTTTCCTCATGTGAAAGCTAATTTTCTATACTAATTTATCATAATAAAGTTATAAAGTAATAGTAACAATTACTATACAAAACAATCCATTGTTATGAAATCATTATGATAGTACATACAGTCACAATCTAGTGCCTTATGAGATCCATACATATAACATATACAAAACTATAAGAAGGATAAACATAAAAATCCTACGAATCGCATGTAAGTTGACACTCAGTAGTCAATATCTACACAAGTATCAAGTCACTCATGACCCGTAGGATTTATGTATGTTTAGTTAGTTACCCATATACCAGTCTAATCACGCCAATGTATAGATGTACGTATCGGCAAATTGCATTCGAAACGATCCGTACTGAGTAAATTAGCTACATGGTAATACGATTAGCCCTTATATTTAGGGGATGTTGGGCATGTTTCAGGTGTTACGTCTTTGCGATCACCAAGAACTGCGCTGCGGTTTGTGTAATGTGTATGTAAGAGTTCATGTGCCTTATGGCCCAATGGTTCACCCAAGAAGTCTTTGTATAAGGCTTGGATTTCTGGGTTTTCATAGGAAGCAACCCATTTGTAGTTCGCATCGGCTTCGTAAAGACCGCCAATACGAGCTTCCTTAGTTTTCACAGCTTGAGGCAATTTAGTGCGTGGTTGACCACCGCCACCAATACAGCCACCTGGGCAAGCCATAACTTCGATGAAGTCATAGTGTTTATCGCTATCTTTCAAGGCATTAAGGAAGTCACGTGTGTTTTTACCGCCATGCACTACAGCAACAGACAAGGTTACATCATCACCTAATTGAACAGTAGCCTCTTTAACGCCTTCCATACCACGAACGTCTTCGAGGTGTGTCAATGCATATGGAGGTGGCTCTTTATCAGTGATAAGCTTGTATGCTGTACGCATAGCTGCTTCCATAACACCGCCAGTATTACCGAAGATGATGGATGCACCAGTTTCCATACCGATTAAATCATCAAATTGGGAATCTTCAATGGCATTGAAGTCGAGGTTTTCCTCTTGAATCCAACGGATGAACTCACGAGTTGTGATGGAAATATCTGTATCCATGCCAAGAGATTCATTATTATGGTAACGAGCCGCTGCATTTTCTTCTTCCCGTTTTGTTTCTGCTTTTTTAGCCGTACAAGGATTTACAGATACGGATACGATATTGCTTGGATTAATGCCTTTTTTCTCAGCAAAATATGTTTTAATCATAGCTGCTTCCATAGCGATACAAGAACGTGTGGAAGACAAGTTAGGAATCAATTCAGGGAAGTAGATTTCCGCAAAGCGCACCCACGCTGGGCAGCAGCTTGTGAACTGAGGAATTTGACCACCATTTTTAAGGCGTTCTACAAGCTCAGATGCTTCTTCCATAATTGTTAAGTCTGCACCAAAGTTAGTGTCTACTACATAGTCTGCACCTAATGCACGCAATGCACCAACCATTTTACCTTCAAGGAATGTGCCTGGTTCATAACCAAAGCCTTCACCGATAGCTACACGAACAGCTGGAGCTGTTTGAATAACCACGATCTTTTCAGGATCTGCAAGAGCTGCTTTCACCTTTTCAAGCTCGGATTTAGCATGCATGGAGTCGAATGGACATGCAGCCGCACATTGACCACAATGGATACATACAGGCACGTCGCCGTTTGCATCGAGATCGTAGTAGTCGAGTACGCTCATTACGTCCGCACAAGCGCGACGGCATAACGTACAGTTTTTACACTTAGAAATGTCGTGATAAATGGATGGATTGTCGAGCGCAATCGGCACGCGTTTATCGATAAATTCGTATTGAGACATGAGGACCTCCTCTAACAAACTAAAACTAGCAAACCTTTAAAAGAAATAGGCCAAACTACAGAGCACTGTGCTCAAAGCGTACTTCCACATCTTACCTTTAGTATACGCTATAGTGAAAGTTTATACTATGTAGAAATGTTACACTTTTGTGCAAAATTATGATTAATCAACCCTCTCTAGATGACATAATATTGTGCATGGCATTCTACATGATATTGTCCGTAAGCATATTTGAATAAGAGACAACTTACAAAAATGCGTAATAATATTCCCATTGTACCACGAATGGATAAATAATTCACCAGATTTTAGGGAATTAAAGGTAGTAAAAAAACGCACGCCCTCAAATGAGAACGTGCGTATATAGGCTTTCACCAAAAATCATAACCCTCGGAGGATCAGATTATTTGTCACCCCAGATAAGTGTGTATACAGCGTATGCAGGAGTACCTTGTTCAACCTTACGAGTAGATTTGTTAGGTTGTTCTTGTTTTACTACTTCGCCTTTTGGATTGTAAAGAGTAACCTTAACGTCTTTTACTTCGCGTTTTTTGTGGTTGAACTCTTCAGTTACGATGTAGTGGTAACCTTCGTAGTCCATAGCTTTGATGTCCAAAACAGCTTTTTTATCATCTTTTTTAACAGAATCGTTATCGATGGACCAAGTGATGCCATTGCTATCAGTACCAACAGTATACCAATTTGCTGCATCAACACTACCGATGCCACCAATCAATAAAGCGCCTGCTGCCAAAACAGCTGCCAATGTTTTTTTCATATGTTTACCTCTCGATTTAAATACAAGAATACGAAATCTAGTATATTCGATAAAAATAAATATTTTATGAAAGACAAACGTGCTCAATTATTAAAGCTTCACATAATAGGTAGAACGGCCTCCCCCTTTTCGTTGAATACGACCATCCTTCACAAGAGCACGTACAGATCCTTCAATAGCACTATCGCTAAGATTAGGACACCAGTCTCTAATATCTTGCTTTGTGAAAGTCCCTAAGTGATTATCGATAGCTGCTTTCACTTGATCCATTGCAGAACCACGATTTGCCAATATAGAACTGCGGTCCTCAAAGTCATGATACGCTGCTAATAGCATTTGTAACCAATAGCGAATAAACGATATAGGGCAGGAACTTTCATCATACCAAGTATCACTAGACTCGCGTAAAGCAGCATAATACATATCCTTATGTCTTGCAATCTTGGCCTCTAACGATACATATTTCCCTACCATAAAGCCGCTACGATACAACAATAATGTCGTAAGTAAACGACTCATGCGACCATTTCCATCATTGAATGGGTGAATACATAAGAAATCATGTATAAAAATAGGAATAGCTAGAAGTGGTTCTACCTCTCCATTGCCTACAACACGATTATATTCAGCACAAATCTGGTCAAGAGCCTCTGCTGTCTCATAGGGCGCTAGAGGAGTAAATAACACCTCTGTCTGTCCATCGGGATAGGTAGCACTAATATAGTTCTGTACACTCTTTAACTGTCCACCACGAGCATTAAACTGGTAATTATACAAAATCTTGTGCAACTGCAAAATATGATTGCGACACAAAGATATGGAGTCATAACTTTCATGGATAACATTTAAAGCATCACGATATCCCATAATCTCCTGCTCATCCCGATTTCGAGGCGTAGTCTTATCAGCCACCAACTGCCGAAGGCGTGTACTCGTCGTCACAATCCCTTCAATTGCATTCGAAGCCTCTGTACTCTGTACCTTTGCCAACTCTACGAGAGAATCTAATATGGCAGGACTCTGTGAAAGCAAAACCTCCTCCTTGCCATTCGCTCGATAAATCCCTGCAATAAGACTTAAAATATCCATATCCCACGACAAAGACTGAATCCGACCATACTCAAAACGACGCATACACACACCTCCATTCCGTTCTAATCCCTTATACATAAATTTATTCCCTTAAATTATACCATAAAATAAGGGAATAATTTATTCCCTACGCAGTTTTGAGTAAATTTAATTATACGTACAGAAAGGTTTCTATCTCTTTGAGACCGACTTAGGTCACTTTCTTCTGAAACGCCGTTTTGGATACATTTCCTCATTAGGAAATGAGAAAACGGGTGAATATATCTCGTAGGACGACTTAGCTCGCTTTTTCCCGAACGCAGATATGGTAAATTTCCACATTAGTGAAAATACAAGGGCGGATAGTCCCTCGAAATCGACTTAGCTCGCTTTGGAGATTGAGAGGAACTATCCGCCCGGAATTGGACTAAAGAGGAAATTTACCAAATCAAGTGATACACGTGATCTAGATTACTTCCTTCTTGTATTTGTACTTTTGTATTTGCTAATGTTTCAGAGCCAATCATATAGCCTTGTGGGTTATATGTTGTAACATCAATGAGCTGCACTGTTTTATCAGCACGATTGAATGTCATTGTATAAATGGAGTGATCTCCATTAGGATCTACGATCTTCAAACGCAATGTAGCGCGAGCATCATTTTTATCAACAGAATCATTATCGATATAACCAGTACGACCATTTTGATCCGTATCCAATGCATACCAACTTTCAGCATGAGACACACCCACACCAGCGCTAAATAACAAACCTGCTACTGCTAAACATGCAAACCATTTTTTCATAACTATTCTCTCCTGACTATAAAATTCAAATAACTATGCAATCTGCATACCATAAATTCCCTACGCCTTCATTATAACACCATAATTGCATATTACTAATAAAAACTCTATTAAATGCATAAACT
>ERZ1699261.457-NODE-457-length-11147-cov-4.303176_pt1 | contig 11147 bp, 10 predicted proteins | sample MGYA00581524_ERZ1699261 | MGnify/ENA primary metagenome ERZ1699261 (study PRJEB42319, sample SAMD00040338) | human oral metagenome | material: saliva | host: Homo sapiens | study: EMG produced TPA metagenomics assembly of PRJDB4115 data set (Metgenomic analysis of... | reverse complement strand
AGTGTCCACCAGCGTGGCTTCTGGCTATAAATCGGTACTCATGGCCATGGATGAAACCCATGTTACGGGTAATGAAGGCATTGTTGAACACGATCTCGATCGTACCATCGATAATCTATGCTCAATTGCTTCTAAGAGTATGCACCATATCGATCGCCAAGTGATTGAAATTATGGTGAGTAAACCCTGTCCTTAATATCGTGATAACTTACGATAAAGTGCGGTCAGAAAAACACACAAATTTCTGACTGCACTTTTTTATATCAAAAAAACATATTTTCTAGCCAAAAGTTATGGGGCTGACGTAGATTAGCCCTAAATTCCACACCAATCCCGCAGAATTTTAAGCTGTTGAGACGGTGTGCCAAAGTTAAACCGAAATTCGCATTCTTTCAAGAACAGCGGGAAGGATTTGCGATCAATTCCGTTATATTTGCGCAAGACGCGTTTTGCCTGATTCCAAAAATTCTCAATGCCGTTAATGTGGTTCTGACGGTCTGCAAATTCCTTGGAATGGTTGATACGGTAATGGATAAAACCCATGTTACGGGTAATGAAGGTATTGTTGAACATGATCTCGATCGTACCATCGATAATCTATGCTCAATTGCTTCTAAGAGTATGCACCATATCGATCGCCAAGTGATTGAAATTATGGTGAGTAAACCCTGTCCTTAATAGCGTGCTAACTTACGATAAAGTGCGGTCAGAAAAATATACAAATTTCTGACCGCACTTTTTTTATATCAAAAAAACATATTTTCTAGCAAAAAGTTATTGGCGTTACCTTCTTATTTTTTTAGAAAATACCGACCTACTTAGTTCTAAAAGAGAAGGAATATTTATGCTTTTAACCGGATTACTTTGCGGAATTTTACTCGGATTTGTGATGCAGCGTGGGCGATTTTGTATTACTGGCGCATTTCGCGATATGTATGTCACCAAAAATAACAAAATGTTTGTAGCCCTTCTATTGGCGATTACCGTGCAATCCATCGGTTTCTTTCTCTTAAAAGAAATCGGTGTATTAAATGTCGATCCGGCTGAAAATTTTGCCTTTTTAGCGGTGATTATCGGAGCCTTTGTGTTTGGTATCGGCATTGTTCTTGCTGGCGGTTGTGCGACAGGTACATGGTACCGTGCTGCAGAAGGCTTAGTCGGCAGTTGGGTTGCGTTATTCACTTATATGTTATTAAGTGCCATCATGCGTACAGGTCCATTAGGGGAATTCAATAAAACTTTACGCAGTATCAATATTGAACAACGCAATATTTACGATACATTCGGCATTTCACCTTGGTGGTTAGTGGCACTATTAACTTTAGTGACAGCCTTTTATGTATATAAACATCTCAGCAAACCAAGCGTAAAAATCGCGGCATTAAAACCGAAGAAAACGGGGCTTGCCCACTTATTATTTGAAAAACGCTGGCACCCATTTTTCTCTGCTGTATTAATCGGATTAATCGCGCTTGCGGCTTGGCCACTCAGCGTTGCTACGGGTCGTGAGTTTGGACTTGGGATCACTGGTCCATCAGCTAATATCATGCAATTCCTCGTTACTGGCGACGGTAAATTTATAAACTGGGGCGTATTCTTAGTTTTAGGGATTTTTATTGGATCATTCATCGGCGCTAAAGCAAGCAATGAATTTCGTGTTCGCGTACCGGATGCCACCACGATTCTACGTAGTGGACTCGGCGGTATTCTCATGGGCATTGGCGCAACCCTTGCAGGTGGCTGTTCTATCGGTAATGGTTTAGTTGAAACTGCCTTTTTCTCTTGGCAAGGTTGGGTATCATTGCCATTGATGATTCTCGGCACTTGGGTGGCCGCCTACTTCACCATTATCCGTCCACAACGTTTGAAATTATCAAAAGCATAGGAGCTTATATGATCGTTAAATTACCTACACTTGGCCTTGTTTGCCCATTTCCTCTCGTTGAAGCTAAGGAAGCCATGGCTAAGTTAAATAAAGGCGATGGCCTAGAAATTGAATTCGACTGCACACAAGCCACTGAAGCCATTCCCGCTTGGGCGGCTGAAGAAGGCTATGAAGTCACAAACTTTGAGCAAATTGATGATGCCAAATGGTCAATTACGGTGATTAAATAATAAAAAAAGTGCGGTCAGAAAAATACATAAATTTCTGACCGCACTTTTGCTTTAATGAATCGAAATAATTAAATCAATTCTACTGGTACTTTCACCACCAGTTTTTTCACAGAACTTGATTTGCCGTTTACGGTGCAACCTGGTTTATGTGGCTCATAAGGGAAAAAGACAGCGAACATTTTTGGTAAAAGTGTCACCGTACTTTTATTTTCAATTTGTGGGGTAAGTTGATAGTCATCGGCATCACGATATTCATCGTATAAGCTGAGGTTTGGATAAGTCGCGCTTACTTCAACATTTTCTTCACCACGAATAAGTAATTGAATATCCAAATATTTATGGTGAAGTTCAGCTTGTTTGCTATCCGCTTCAACCGTATCAAATTCCATGACATTCATATAGACTTTCTCGCTTAAATCATGACGACCATTTTCTAAAGCTTCAAGATCTAAAGTATTGAGATGATCGCAAATGTCCGCGATAACTTTTGGTAAACCCACTTTGAAATTTGGGTTATTTAATGCACTGATAATCATAGTGTCTCCTTACGTATGTATTTGTATGAGAATATGATAACAAGTTGCTTATATTAAATAAAGTTACCAATAAATTTAAAACTCTGTATAATAAGCGAGCTTTATTTTCTGCATTAGCGTGCGGCTATCAAAAGAAATTTTTAAACGCCCAAAGTGCGGTCATTTTTTTCGAAAGATTTCTTTTGCTAGTCGCAATCTGGAAAATAAAGCTTTGTTTTAAATATTATTTTGAAGGAAAACATTGTGAATCCAATTGTTAAACAATTTAAATACGGTCAACATACCGTTACTCTAGAAACCGGCGCGATTGCACGTCAAGCAACTGCTGCGGTCATGGCAAGCATGGACGATACCACGGTATTCGTGACTGTTGTTGCTAAAAAAGATGTGAAAGAAGGTCAAGACTTCTTCCCATTAACCGTAAACTACCAAGAGCGTACTTATGCGGCAGGTAAAATCCCGGGTGGTTTCTTCAAACGTGAAGGTCGTCCATCTGAAGGCGAAACTTTAATTGCACGTTTAATCGACCGTCCAATTCGTCCATTATTCCCAGAAGGTTTCTTCAACGAAATCCAAGTTGTGGCAACTGTGGTTTCTGTAAACCCACAAATCAGCCCTGACTTAGTAGCAATGATTGGTGCTTCTGCAGCATTAACCTTATCTGGTGTGCCTTTCAATGGCCCTATCGGTGCAGCACGTGTTGGTTTCATCGACAACCAATTCGTATTAAACCCAACTATGGCTGAACAAAAACAAAGCCGTTTAGACTTAGTGGTTGCAGGTACTGACAAAGCCGTATTAATGGTTGAATCTGAAGCAGACGTTTTAACTGAAGAACAAATGTTAGCGGCAGTCGTATTCGGTCATCAACAACAACAAGTTGTGGTTGAAGCGATCAAAGAATTTGCGAAAGAAGCAGGCAAACCACGTTGGGATTGGGTTGCTCCAGAGCCAAACACCGATTTAATCAATAAAGTAAAAGCGATTGCAGAAGCACGTTTAGGCGATGCATACCGCATTACTGAAAAACAAGCACGTTACGAACAAATCGATGCGATTAAAGCGGATGTGATTGCACAAATCACAGCAGAAGATGAAGAGATCAGCGAAGGTAAAATCGTGGATATTTTCACCGCACTTGAAAGCCAAATCGTTCGTGGTCGTATCATTGCCGGTGAACCACGTATTGACGGCCGTACTGTTGATACCGTTCGTGCATTAGATATTTGTACTGGCGTATTACCACGTACTCACGGTTCTGCAATTTTCACCCGTGGTGAAACACAAGCATTAGCCGTTGCAACGTTAGGTACTGAACGTGATGCTCAAATCATTGATGAATTAACAGGTGAACGTCAAGATCACTTCTTATTCCACTACAACTTCCCTCCATACTCTGTAGGTGAAACCGGTATGATCGGCTCACCAAAACGCCGTGAAATCGGTCACGGCCGTTTAGCAAAACGTGGTGTAGCAGCGGTTATGCCAAGCCTTGCAGAATTCCCGTATGTAGTACGTGTTGTATCTGAAATCACTGAATCTAACGGTTCTTCTTCTATGGCATCTGTATGTGGTGCGTCTTTAGCATTAATGGATGCGGGTGTTCCAATCAAAGCCGCTGTTGCAGGTATCGCAATGGGCTTAGTGAAAGAAGAAGAGAAATTTGTGGTTCTTTCAGATATTTTAGGTGATGAAGACCACTTAGGTGATATGGACTTTAAAGTGGCTGGTACACGTGAAGGTGTAACCGCACTTCAAATGGACATCAAAATTGAAGGTATCACCCCTGAAATTATGCAAATTGCATTAAACCAAGCAAAAGGTGCACGTATGCACATTCTTGGCGTAATGGAACAAGCTATCCCTGCTCCACGTGCGGATATTTCTGACTACGCGCCGCGTATTCACACCATGAAAATTGATCCGAAGAAAATCAAAGATGTTATCGGTAAAGGTGGTGCAACTATCCGTGCATTAACTGAAGAAACGGGTACTTCTATCGATATCGATGATGATGGTACAGTGAAAATTGCTGCAGTAGATAGCAGTGCAGCGAAAAATGTGATGGCACGTATTGAAGAAATCGTTGCTGAAGTTGAAGCGGGCGCAATTTACAAAGGTAAAGTGACTCGTCTTGCTGACTTCGGTGCATTCGTCGCTATCGTTGGAAATAAAGAAGGTTTAGTTCATATTTCTCAAATTGCAGAAGAACGCGTAGAGAAAGTGAGTGATTATCTTCAAGTTGGTCAAGAAGTGACGGTTAAAGTGGTTGAAATCGATCGCCAAGGTCGTATCCGCTTAACCATGAAAGATCTTGCACCAAAACAAGAAACTGAAGCAGAATCTGCACCAGCAGAAGAGACTTCTGTAGAACAAGAATAATCTCATAGGGTGTGTAAAAACCTTTGCACACCCGTTTTGATTATCGAACTAACTTATAAAACAATGCAATATTTTCGGTTATTCCGTTTTCTAGTTTCATTATCTAGCCTAAGTCTGACTTTATTTATTTCCGGTTGTGTGCAATCGGGAAACGTGTTTGTCGCACCAAATAAAGTCGTGCTCGCGGATCAAACGCCGAATACACATTTCGAACAAGAAGTGATGATTACCCGAATCGGGCAGGTTTTATTAGTTGGAAAAATGAGTAATGAAGAACGGGCGACGCTTCACTTTGAACGTGGCGTTTTATATGATTCCCTCGGTTTATGGGGCCTCGCACGTTATGACTTTACACAAGCCCTTGCGTTACAGCCAAAGATGGCTTCCGTTTATAATTACTTAGGGCTTTACTTACTGCTTGAAGAAGATTACGACAGCGCATTAGAAACCTTTAATGCGGTGTTTGAGTTGGATCCAAGTTATGACTATACCCACCTTAATCGTGGTTTAAATTTTTATTACGTCGAACGCTATAATCTTGCTGAAGACGATTTGATGAAGTTTTATGAAGCCGATACCAAAGATCCCTATCGCGTACTCTGGCTCTATTTGAACGAACAAAAATTAAAACCACAAGAAGCCCATGCCAACCTTGTTGAACGAGCTAAAGGGCTATCTAAGGACTTCTGGGGAACAAATATCGTTCAATACTATTTAGGTAATATTTCCGTGAGTGACTTGCAAGAGCGGGCAACTAAATTTGCAGAAAATTCACAACAATATGCAGAAATATTAACCGAAACCTACTTTTATCTAGCAAAACAAAAACTCAATTTGGGGCAAATTGATGAAGCTGCGGCTTTATTCAAACTCGCTATTGCGAATCAGGTATATAACTTTGTTGAGTATCGTTTTGCCGTGTTAGAGCTGATGAAATTGAAACCAGCTCAAACTGACGACGAAAAAGAAGAAAAAAGTGCGGTCACAAAAACTGCTGTTTTTTAGACTTGCCTCTTTCTTTTGTAACAAATAAACCTGAAAGCGAAATTGAGCTTTCCTTACTTACATTCGAGTATTTTAATGACAGACAAAATCACTTTTAATGATTTAGGCTTGCCTGAATTCATTCTAAAAGCCGTTTCTGACCTTGGTTTTGAAACACCTTCGCCAATCCAACAAGCTTGTATTCCTGCTCTTTTAGAAGGCAGAGATGTACTTGGTATGGCACAAACCGGTAGTGGTAAAACTGCCGCATTCTCTTTACCTATTTTGGCAAAAATTGATCCTGCCGCAAAACATCCACAATTATTGGTGATGGCACCAACACGTGAACTAGCAATTCAAGTTGCTGATGCTTGCGAACACTTCATGAAATATGCAAAAGGCATTAATATCGTGACCCTTTATGGTGGTCAACGTTATGACATCCAATTACGCGCATTAAAACAGGGTGCACAAGTTGTTGTAGGGACACCTGGCCGTATTTTGGATCACATCCGTCGTAACACATTAAATCTATCTGAATTAAAAGCTATCGTACTGGATGAAGCAGATGAAATGCTTCGTATGGGCTTTATTGATGATGTAGAAACTGTTATGGCTGAATTACCGGAAGAGCACCAAACTGCGCTTTTCTCAGCAACTATGCCGGAGCCAATTCGTCGCATCACAAAACGCTTCATGAACAATCCACAAGAAGTGAAAATTAAAGTAAATAACGATAATGCGCCTGATATTGAGCAAAATTGTTGGTATGTTCAAGGTTTCCGTAAAAATGAGGCATTATTACGCTTCTTAGAAGTAGAAGAGTTTGATGCGGCAATCATTTTTACCCGCACTAAAACAGGCACACTTGATGTGACTGAATTATTAGAAAAACACGGTTTCCGTGCTGCGACATTAAACGGTGATATGACTCAACAATTACGTGAGCAAACCTTAGATCGCTTACGTAATGGCAGTCTTGATATCGTCGTTGCAACCGATGTGGCTGCGCGCGGTATTGATATTGAACGAATCAGCCTTGTGGTGAACTATGACATCCCACTTGATGCAGAGTCTTACGTTCACCGTATCGGCCGTACCGGTCGTGCAGGTCGTTCTGGTCGTGCATTATTATTCGTTGAACCACGTGAACGCCGTTTACTTCGTAATATCGAACACTTGATGAAAAAACCAATCAATGAAGTTGAATTGCCAAATCATGAAGTGTTACAAGCTTGTCGTCGTAAAAAATTCCAAGACAAGATTACCAAGCAATTGGAACATCACGACCTGGAAATGTATCGTAGCCTGTTGGAAGATTTATTCACCGCAGATCAAGATCAAGAAGATATTGCTGCAGCGATGTTGATGTTGCTTCAAGGAAAACAAAAACTCATTCTTCCACCTGATCCTCCGATGGATAAACGCCGTCGTGACCGTAATGATCGAGGTGATCGCCGTGAAAATCCACGTTCGGCTGAACGTCGTGGTGAACGTAAAGGCTACGGCACACCACAACCGATGGATTTATATCGTATCGAAGTGGGTCGTGCAGATGGTGTAGAAGTGCGTCATATCGTAGGTGCTATCGCAAATGAAGGTGATATTAACAGCCGTTATATTGGCCATATCAAACTTTATGATGACTACTCTACCGTTGAATTACCACAAGGCATGCCAAAAGAATTGCTTCAACAATTCGGTAAAACGCGCGTTTTAAATAAACAAATGCAAATGAGCTTTATGGGCGCAGCACAGTCAGACAATAGACGTGGTGGCAATGACTTTGGTGGAAAAGGTCGTCGTAATGAACGTGGAGACCGAAGCCAAGATCGCTTCCGTGGTGAACGTAATGGCGAACGTCGTCAACGTAAATTTAACGATAAAAACGACCGCACTTTCAATGAACGTGGTCGCCGAGATCGCCAACGTTAATCCTTATTTAACAGCCCCTTGAAGTAAAAGGGGCTTTTTTATTGTCTTAATTCTCGTTACAATCGTCTCTTATCTCAATTTATAAGGTTTATCTATTGAAAGGTCTATTCTTACGTATTATTGCTGCTTTTGCATTATTACTTTGGGCAGTGGATATGGTGTTCCCTTGGCAAAAAATTATGCAATCGGAGCAAAACCCTTACACCACGATCAAAAATCGTGGCAGCTTGATTGTCGGCACCATTAATAATCCCATTTACTATTTTATTGGGAATGAAGGCGAATCCGGCTTAGAATACGAATTAGCAAAAAACTTTGCTGATTATTTAGGGGTTCGTTTACAAATTAAAACCTTAGAAAATAATGATCAACTTTTTAACGAATTAGAAAATAATAATATTGATATTGCTGCTGCGAATCTTTTGTTTCAGCCTCAACGAGCAGAAAAATTTCAGTTAGGACCATCTTATACTTCCGCCTCTTGGCAACTTGTGTATAAAAAAGGGGAAAATCGCCCGAAAGATTTAGCGCAAGTACAGCAAGAAATTATCATTTCTGCGGGGGAAGACCTAGAAAAATTATTATCCCTCGCACAGAAAAAACTTCCTGCACTTAAATGGCAGAATAACAAACAGTTGACCCAAGAAGAATTATTAATTCAAGTAGCGGAAGGAAAAATTCCTTATACCATTGCAAATAGTATTGATGTGGCGGCAGCGCAACAAATTCGCCCTAATTTAGCGATTGCATTTGACCTAACGGATGAAATGACCGTGCATTGGTATCTTTCCAATAAATCCTATAATGAGCTACAAGCAGGCTTGTTGGATTTTATGAATAATGCCATTGAAACGGGATTAATCGATCGTATTGAGGAAAAATATTTCCGCCATATTACTGCCTTTGATTATGTAGATACTCAGGCTTATTTAGAGGCAGTTGAAAAAATTCTGCCTCAATATCAACCGCTCTTTGAAAAATATAAAGGGAATTTAGACTGGCGATTATTAGCTGCTGTGGCCTATCAAGAATCGCATTGGGACCCTTATGCCACCTCTCCAACAGGTGTACGCGGAATGATGATGCTCACCAAAGATACAGCTGTGCGGATGAATATTAATAATCGCACGGATGCCGAACAAAGTATAAAAGCGGGATCTGAGTATTTGCATTGGCTACTCGACCAAATGCCTGACAGTATTCCAGAAGAGGATCGAATTTGGTATTCTTTAGCAGCATACAATATGGGATTAGGTCATATTTTGGACGCTCGTCGCTTAACAAAAAAATTAGGTGGCAACCCAGATAACTGGTTAGATGTAAAAAATAATCTTCAACTATTATCGGAAAAGCGCCATTATTCAAACTTAAAATATGGCTACGCTCGTGGCTATGAAGCCTACCAATATGTCGAGAATATCCGCCGTTACATGAACAGTATTGTGAATTATCATCGCGTTCAAGAAAACCAAGCTACTGCAACAGAATAAGTGCGGTCAGAAAAAGCAACGTTTTTATTGAACTCAAAGAAAACAAGGAGAAAAAGATGTTAAAAAGAAAAACTTTTTTAAAGAAAAAAGCATCAAGAGATATCTCTGCTTCACGTAACTTACGTTTACGACGTTTAAAACACCGTAAAGCAAAACAATTCCAACGCCATGCGTTACAATTAGTGATTCAAGATATCTAAAAAAGGGCGAACATCATGTTCGCCCTTTTATTATTTGTGATTAGATGTTATTGCTTAATACCACCGAATGCACCACGAGACTGATCTGCTTCATTCGTAAATAAGCCTGTCATTTCTTGTGCATTTTCACCAAAGAAACCACCTTGGGTTTTAATGCCATTTACTTCACCAGCAAAGCTATTACCCGTAATTTTACCACCAAAATTCATACCTGGTACGGCATTAGCTTTTTCCGTAATATTAATATCAATGACTTTATTAGCAAAATCAGCTGTAGCTTTCATTTCACTAAGCTCGCTATAATTTTGGTTGCCATCTTTTTTATAAACAGCTCCACCTTTATACTCTACTAATCCTGTTGTAGGAATTTGTGTTACTGCTGTTGGTAAACCTTGTGCATAGAAATATTGATTACCTGTTAATTTATCAACATAGGTACCAAATGCGCTTGATTGTAAATTGCTATTACTTAAAATAGTTTGCCCTTCTTTTCGAAGATTATATAAATCGTTATATTCTTCATAAGTCCATGGATCAATATCTCCAGCTCTTCTCAAGATATTAATATCAACTAATTTACCTGATTCATCAATTATCGTAAGATCTCGCACATCACGAGCTAATGGGCGGCTTGCCTCATTTTCTTCTCCAATTAAAACCCCACCAGAAATGACATCTTTCATCTCACCACTAATCCCGCCAAAAATCTTATCACTTAGAGGAATACGTGCTTTTTCATCAGCTTTTAGATTTTCTAATTGCTTTAATCTTTCCTCTGCAGCTTTTTTGGCTTCTTCTGCAGCTTTTCTATCGGCTTCAGCTGCTTTTATAGCGGCTTCAGTTGCTTTTTTCTCTTCTTCAGTTTGATTGCCATTGCTTTGAGCTACCTTGATTGCTACTTCTGCTTTTTTTATAGACTCATCTGCTTTTTTTACAGACTCAGCCGCTTTTTTCAAAGAATCTTCTGCTTTTTTTGTGGCTGCTTCAGCTCTCTTATTCGCTTCTGTGATTCTTTGATTTAGTTCAATCTCTGCTTGACGAATCTGCTCAGAATTATCTGAACCACCTTTTGAACTAGAAGAACAGGCTCCTAATGCCATAACACAGGAAAGCGCAGTGATGGAAAGTTTAATTTTGTTCATAAAAAAGATCCTTATTATCTTGTTTTTTTTAGACTAAATGATGACTTCACACAATTTAAATGAAATGAAAATAATTTTCAATACCATTGTAAGATTTATTTAAATTTTGTAAACTTTGCTCAGGATTCTACTAAATCAAAATAATAGTTCAGGTAAAAATATGATTCATAAATTTCCACTTTCTTTAGGTGCACTTTGTGTCTCTTTTGCTGTGCACGCTTATGCAGAAGAACAAACTACGTTAGATACAATTACTGTTAATGCCAATGCTTCTGAGGTCAAAGTAAATCAAATAAAAAAAACGCGTAAAGCAATTCAAGAAGAACTGATTTCAGATAACTATGACTTAGTTCGTTATGCTAC